>ERZ808252.422-NODE-422-length-41583-cov-4.603424_pt1 | contig 41583 bp, 37 predicted proteins | sample MGYA00521242_ERZ808252 | MGnify/ENA primary metagenome ERZ808252 (study PRJEB31516, sample SAMN03275581) | gut metagenome | biome: mammalia-associated habitat; material: feces | host: Papio cynocephalus | place: Kenya | collected 2012-08-07 ...
CGTACCAAGGGCACCATAACGGGTATGGCTGTCAGATCCAAGGATCATTTTACCGCCGCCGGCAAGCATTTCACGGGCAAACTGGTGAATCACTGCCTGATGAGGTGGTACATAGATTCCACCGTATTTCTTTGCACAGGAAAGACCAAATACATGATCGTCTTCATTGATGGTTCCCCCTACTGCACATAAACTGTTATGGCAGTTTGTCAATACATAAGGCACTGGGAACTTTTCCAGTCCCGATGCTCTGGCGGTCTGCAAAATACCTACAAAAGTAATATCGTGGGATGTTAATTTGTCAAATTTAATCTTTAATTGTTCCATATTATCGGATGTATTATGGGCTTTTAAGATCCGATACGCCATTGTCCCTTTGGCTGCTTCTGCCTGTGTTGTATCCACACCTGTCTTACTTTTTACTGCGGAAAGAGCTTCTGCGCTGTCTGGAATCAGATCGGTTCCATTTACCAGATAAGCTCCCTGTTCGTGTAATTTTACCATTTGGTTTCTCTCCTTTCAAAACGGGGGCTTGTGTCAAAATGATTACCCCAATTTAGTATTATACTTCTAAATGAAGATTTTTGCAAATATATTATTGTTTTTTCTTATAAATTGTTGTACAATGGATAAAAATATGCAACCGACAAGGGAGGTACTTATGCGACACATTATGAATGCATTGGATTTATCCGTAGATGAACTTGATGATCTGATCACACTTGCTCAGAAAATCATGAAGCATCCGGAAGAATATGCAGAAATCTGTAAAGGCAAAAAATTAGCAACTTGTTTTTATGAACCAAGCACACGAACCAGACTTAGCTTTGAAGCGGCGATGTTAAATCTGGGTGGTAGTGTTCTTGGTTTTTCTTCTGCTGATTCAAGTTCAGCGTCCAAAGGCGAAAGTGTATCGGATACGATTCGTGTCATCTCTTCTTATGCGGATATCTGTGCGATGCGTCATCCCAAGGAAGGTGCTCCGCTCGTAGCGTCTATGCACGCTTCTATCCCGGTGATCAATGCCGGTGACGGTGGACACAATCATCCGACGCAGACACTGACGGATCTTCTTACGATCAAAAATCTGAAAGGCCGTCTCGATCATCTGAAAATCGGCTTTTGCGGAGATTTAAAATTTGGACGAACCGTTCATTCCCTGATCGGCGCGATGGTTCGCTATCCGGGCATCGAATTTGTCCTTATCTCGCCACCGGAACTCCGTATCCCGGATTATCTGAGAAAAGAAACGCTGGAAGAAAACAATATTCCATTTCAGGAAGTTTCCGATCTGGATTCGGTGATCGGGGATCTTGACATTCTGTATATGACCCGTGTACAGCGAGAACGTTTCTTTAATGAAGAAGATTATATCCGTCTGCGCGACAGTTTTATCCTTGACAAGGAGAAAATGGCAATGGCACCGGAGGATATGCTCGTACTTCACCCTCTCCCTCGTGTCAATGAAATTGCGACAGAAGTGGATGATGATCCGCGTGCCGTATATTTCAAGCAGGCAAAATTTGGCGTATACATTCGTATGGCTTTGATAATTCGGTTATTGGAGCTTGCCTAAAGAAAGGAGAACGTAATTATGTTAAATATTGGTGGATTGAATCAGGGAGTTGTTATCGATCATATCAAAGCAGGTCATGCGATGCAGATTTATCATTACCTAAATCTGGAAAAACTTGACTGCAGTGTCGCCATTATTAAAAATGCGAGAAGCAATAAAATGGGGAAAAAAGATATCATTAAGATCGAAGGACCTCTCTGCGTAGATCTTGATATTCTCGGAGTGCTGGATGACAATATCACGATCAATATGATTGAAAATGATAAGATTGTACAAAAACGTACTCTCACACTTCCTGAGATGGTTACAAATATCATCAAATGCAAAAATCCGAGATGTATTACTTCCGTCGAACAGGAACTTCCCCACCGTTTTAAATTGACAGACCGGAAACACCGCATTTACCGTTGTCTGTATTGTGAGCAGAAATTTAAACCAGCCCAGGAAAAGGAGTTTTAAACTATGAAACAAACACACAAAATACGTTTGCTCTGTCTTTTCCTCGTACTCAGCATGTTTGTGCTTACGGCATGCAGCCGGGAAAAGAAGGCGGCAGATTCTGTGATCCATGTAGGAACCAATGCAGAATTTCCACCGTTTGAGTACATCGACGAAAATGGAGAGATTGCCGGCTTTGATGTCGCAGTCATGAAAGCCATCGGAGAAGAAATGGGATATGACGTTGAATTTACCAATATGGAATTCAAATCTCTTACTGCTTCTCTGAAAACCGGAGGACTTGATGCAGTCGCTGCCGGTATGACAATTACAGAAGACCGCAAACAGTCCGTAGATTTTTCGGATGGATATTACGAAGCGACGCAGTGTATCGTTGTTACCAAAGACAGTCCGGTCTCCACAATGAAAGACCTGGAAGGCAAAAAGATTGCCGTGCAGGAAGGAACAACAGGTGACCTAATGGTAACTCCCGGAACCGATGATTCTGTCCTTACGGATTCTACGGTAAAACGTTTTAAGAAAGGTTCCGACGCGATCATTGAATTGAAAAACGGCGGTGTCGATGCGGTCGTGATCGACAAAGCACCGGCAGAACGTTTTGTATCGCTGAATGAGGACAGCCTGAAATGCGTGCAGGATTCCGAAGCCAGTGAAGTGTATGGAATCGCCGTACAGAAAGGCAATACGAAACTGTTAAATGACATCAACGAAGGGTTAAAAAAGATTAAGGAAAATGGTACGTTTGACCAGATCTTTGAAGAATATATCAACGGAAATACCAATGGTGCCAGCGTAAAATCCAACAATTTCTTTGTCAATCTTTTGAATAAATTTAAGTATGTATTTATTGATACAAAAGGATATGCCCTTTTAGGAAAAGGTCTTGGTGTCACCCTGGGAATTTCTTTTGCGGCAGCACTGCTTGGTATCGCACTCGGATTCCTTGTCGCTTTGATGAAATTAACAGAGGTCCGCAAAAAGAAGAAAACGTTCCTCTCCCACGTCGCCAACATATATATTGATATACTGCGTGGTACACCGGTTATGGTACAGCTGCTTATCATTTATATGGTAATTTTCCAAAACAAACTGGGAATCGTCGCAGCGATCCTTACGTTTGGAATCAACAGTGGCGCTTACGTTGCTGAAAATGTCCGTGCCGGTATCCTTGCTGTAGATCCCGGACAGATGGAGGGCGGACGTTCTCTCGGCTTTACATACCGCCAGACGATGCGTTATATCATTCTTCCGCAGGCAATTAAAAATATCCTGCCTGCCCTTGGCAACGAAATGATCACTCTCGTAAAAGAGACATCCATCGTAGGTTATGTGGCAATTGCGGATCTGACAAAAGCATCTGACTTTATTATTTCAAGAACCTATGAGACATTTTTACCGCTCATTGCGATTGCCGTGATCTATTATATCATTGTTAAAATTATGACAAAGGCGTTACAGTATATGGAAAGGAGGCTGCGTCAAAGTGATAACCGTTAAAAATCTGAAGAAAAATTTTGGTGATCTCACCGTATTAAAAGGAATTGATGTGACGATTGAAAAAGGCGAATGCGTCGTCGTGATCGGACCTTCCGGTTCCGGTAAAAGTACTTTCCTGCGCTGCCTGAACCGTCTTGAAGAACCGGATGGCGGTGAAATAGACATCGAAGGCACGGATCTTCTCTCCCCTCACACGGACATCAATGAGATGCGCCAGCGGATTGGAATGGTATTCCAGCACTTCAATCTGTTTCCACACAAAACCATATTGGAAAATGTGACGCTCGCGCCGATTAAATTAAAGAAAATGCCGCAAAAAGAGGCAGAGGATGCGGCACTTGATCTGCTCCGCCGTGTCGGCATTGAAGATAAGGCATCGGTGTATCCGTCTACCCTCTCCGGTGGACAAAAACAGCGTGTTGCCATCGCAAGATCTCTTGCCATGAACCCGCAGGTCATGTTGTTTGACGAGCCGACTTCCGCGCTCGATCCGGAGATGGTCGGAGAAGTTCTGGATGTTATGAAAAATCTTGCCAAAGAAGGGATGACGATGGTCGTCGTAACCCACGAGATGGGATTTGCGAAAGAAGTTGCCAATCGTGTACTGTTTATGGCAGACGGAGTGATCTTAGAAGAAGGCACGCCGGAAGAAATCTTTGAACATCCTCAGCATGAAAGAACCAAAGCGTTTATTAAGGCGATTTAATAGAGTTCTTTCATTCTGAATACTTAGACAAAAAGGACTGCAGTGTGTGACTGTCAGTCCTTTTTAGATTAAGTATGCTAAAATTCGATTTTAGAACAATCCGGTGATCTGTCCATTGTCATCGACATCTATGCCCTCTGCTGCTGGAACTTTTGGAAGTCCCGGCATAGTCATAATCGTTCCGGTAATTGCCACGACAAATCCGGCACCTGCCGATACGTATACTTCGCGGATATGGATCGTAAAGTCTTTCGGACGTCCAAGCAGTGTCGGATCATCGGAAAGAGAATACTGGTTTTTCGCCATGCAGACCGGCATACTGCCAAACCCTAATTTTTCCAGTCTTGCCAGCTCTTTTTCTACGGCTTTATCATAAACCACTTCTTTTGCCCCATAAATCTCTTTGGCGATCGTCTCAATCTTTTCCGTCAGAGATTTGGAATCTTCATACAGATAGTGGAAGTTACTTTCTTTGTTTTCAATGGTATCAATCACTTTATTGGCGAGTTCGATGCCGCCTTCGCCGCCTTTTTCCCATACTTGTGACAGCGCAAATTCGCAGCCTCTCTCTTCGCAGAATTGTTTTACAAAATTCAATTCGGCTTCGGTATCGGTTACAAACCGGTTCAATGTCACAACACAAGGCACACCGTATTTGGAAACATTTTCAATGTGCTTTTCAAGATTCACAATCCCTTTTTTCAAAGCCTCTAAGTTTTCTGCACCAAGATCTTCTTTCTTTACGCCGCCGTTGTATTTGAGGGCACGTACGGTAGCGACAAGAACTACGGCATCCGGTTTCAAATCTGCCATACGGCATTTGATATCAAAGAATTTCTCTGCTCCGAGATCTGCTCCAAATCCGGCTTCTGTGATTGTGTAATCGGCTAATTTAAGGGCTGTCTTCGTTGCTCTTACGCTGTTACAGCCATGCGCGATATTGGCAAACGGACCGCCGTGTACGAGTGCCGGTGTGTGCTCCAGTGTCTGAATCAGGTTTGGCTTCAACGCTTCTTTTAACAGAGCAGCCATTGCTCCAACTGCGTTAATCTCTTTCGCGGTTACCGGTTCCCCATCATAATTATAGGCAACAATAATACGTCCAAGACGTTCTTTCAGATCTTTCATATTGTCAGCCAGACAAAGAATTGCCATAATCTCGGAAGCTACCGTGATGATAAAATGATCTTCACGGGTTACTCCATCGACTTTTCGTCCCAAGCCAACAGTAATGTTACGAAGAACACGGTCATTCATATCGACGCAGCGTTTCCACACGATCTGCTTTGGATCAATGCGAAGGGCATTTCCCTGCTGGATATGATTGTCAAGCATCGCTGCCAGAAGGTTGTTGGCAGACGTAATGGCATGAAAATCTCCGGTAAAATGAAGATTCAGTTCATCCATCGGTACAACCTGCGCATAACCGCCGCCTGCGGCACCGCCTTTTAATCCAAAACATGGTCCAAGAGATGGTTCACGAAGGGCAATAATGGCTTTTTTCCCAATTTTATCCATTGCCTGACCGAGACCTACGGTCGTTGTTGTCTTTCCCTCTCCTGCCGGTGTCGGATTGATCGCTGTTACGAGGATCAATTTTCCATTCGCGCGGTCTTTGATCTGATCCCAGAGATCATCGGTAATCTTTGCTTTATATTTGCCATAAAGCTCCAGATCATCCAGAGTAATATCTAATTTTTCAGCTACTTGTTGAATCGGAAGCAGGTCTGCCTCCATAGCGATTTCAATATCTGATTTCATTTCAACTTCCTCCTAAAAGAATCGTGTATTTAATAAGTATAACATAATATTTATTTATCGGAAAGCATTTTCTGTATTTCTTTCATATAATCTGCCACAATATCCAGTTCTGGGCAGCACCGGAAAAGCATCCGTGTACCAGCGACATCTTCAATCTCGCTGAGAACAGGAGTTCCATCTTCCTCTAGAATAAAGTCGATTCCAGCCATGCCAAAAGTAAATTTTTTCAGAATGGCTTCGACCTCTTTTTGCGGGATCTTATCTTGGGAAACCGCTTCTACTTCGCCGCCGCGTGAAAAATTGGCACGAAAATCTTCGTCGGAATGCCGCAGTATGGCAGCATAAATGTGATTTTTTAATACATAGACCCGCATATCCCGGCTTTCGTTTCCGACAGGAAGCATGGGCTGTATGATGTAATCCGTCTCTCTGAGCGCATTTTTCAGTTTATCCGCTTCGTTTTGAAAGGAATAGACTTCACTTCCACCATGTCCATCTGCGGTCTTAATAACAAAATCTTCTGCGGTACAGATTCTTGCTTTTTCCTGCTCGCAGAAATTGGAAGAAAATTCCAATTTCTCCAATATGTACTCACGCACTTCTTCCACCGAACCGTCTAGTATTTCTTTTATCTTATCACTATTGCAGGTGACCGCAGGAGAACAGAAAACCGTATCTTTCAGATACTCTCTGGTCTTTCCCTTGTGATTGCAGATCCGGCTGACAAAGGAGGAATTCCACACAGGGATCTGACGCTTTTCTAATTCCGCATTGATCGATGGACAGATTGTCCGGACAAGAACAGCCTGTGGCCGGCGGCCTTTTTCCAATAAAGAAAGATACTCGGTATCAAGAACCGATTTTACCGCAATATCATAAGGTCTTCCCCGTTCGGCAAATAGTTCTACAAAAGTAGAATTGCGGGCAAGCCCTGCTTTATCATAGATCATCCATAGTTCCTTTCCCATGCCGGTTCTCCCCTTGTTCTTTTATGTATTGTAAGATGTACCAGGCCGTATTTACCCCGGTACAATCCAAAAGATTTTTAAAATGTGCATTGGAGTTTACTTCGCATACAAGATAGCCGTCCGATCCGAAAAGCAGATCAACACCGGCAAAATCACATTTCACAGCACGGCAGGCTTTTACAGCGAGGTCAACGGCTTCTTGATCCGGTTGATAGGCATGCATTGTGCCTCCGTTGGAAATATTGGCACGAAAATCGGTTTCGGATGTCCGCTCCATCGCAGCAACGACTTTGTCTCCGACCACTTGCAGACGGATATCACGGCCGCTGCTCTCCCGGACAAACTGCTGATATAAAAACGGCACGGTTTCCAGTTTTTTTGTCAATTCACATAATTCTTTATGATCGTTTGCCATATACACTTGCTGTCCAAAAGATCCAAACGCCTCTTTTACAATAATTGGAAGTTGTAATTCATTCTCAATCTGTGCCAGAAAATCCAATTGCGGAAAACCGATATTTTCATAGGTCATTGGTGCCGGGAAAGTCAACGGCTGCGGCAGACCATGCATCGAAAGTGCCAATGCGGTCTTTCGCTTGTCATCGCAGATTTCAATGCCCTCTGCCGGATTGTATACCGGAATGCCACATGCGGCAAAGTATTTTGCCAAAAGGATATCTTTGTCCCAAAAGAGAACAAAATCCGGCCGTTCTTCCGTTGTCCGTTCAAACATTCCTAAGAAACACTCGCTGTTTGTCTTCACACAAAGCGCCATATTGTGTTCTTTGGCTGCGTTCATAAAAAGACCGGTTAATTCGGAAAACTTGGATGTATATAAAAAGCCGTTTACAATGATCCAGCCCTGCATGGTTTAGCCTTCTTCCTCAAGATAATTTTCAAACTGTTCCATCGACATCAGGATCACGCGTGGTTTGGTGCCTTCTTCCGGTCCAACGACACCGGCATCGGAAAGCTGATCCATAATTCTTGCGGCACGGTTAAATCCAATGCGGAATACACGCTGCAGCATACCGATGGAAGCCTTGTCTTTTTCAATAATAAACCTGGCAGCTTCAACAAACAATTCATCGCGTTCCGGGCCGCTTACGACAGCACCGGAGGCTCCGGCGGATTTCGTGCCGACCGGATTTTCTTCAATATGTTTGCTGATCTCCTCATTGTAAGCCGGACCATTCATATGTTCTTTCAGGAAAGCAACTACCTTATCACGTTCCTCGTCCGAGACGAACGCTCCCTGTACACGAACCGGTTTTGGATAATCCTGTGGAGCAAATAACATATCACCATTTCCCAGAAGTTTTTCCGCTCCGGAACCATCGATGATCGTTCTCGAATCGATCGCGGAGGACACGGAAAGGGCGATACGCGACGGGATATTTGCCTTGATCAGTCCGGTGATGACATTCACAGATGGCCGCTGTGTGGCAAGCACCAGATGGATTCCTGCGGCACGGGCAAGCTGTGCAAGACGACATACCGCATCCTCCACTTCGTTGGAAGCTACCATCATCAGGTCGGCAAACTCATCCACCACAATAACGATCTGGCACATTTTTTCGTACGTATTGTCGTCGTTGTGCTTCAGACCGGCGATTTTTTTGTTATAACTCTTGATATCACGTACTCCAAGAGCAGCAAATTTTTCATAACGAACCGTCATTTCCTGAACCGCCCAGTTTAATGCGGCAGATGCTTTTTTCGGATCCGTGACAACAGGGATCAGCATATGCGGAATATCGGCATATGCCGTTAATTCTACCATTTTCGGGTCAACCATGATAAATTTAACATCATTCGGATTGGCTTTATATAAGATGCTCATGATCAGCGTATTGATACATACCGATTTACCGGAACCGGTTGCGCCGGCAATGAGCATATGCGGCATTTTTGCAATATCTGTTACAATTGTCTTTCCGCCGATATCTTTTCCGACAGCGAATGTAACATTCGATTTTGCATTGATAAATTCCGGACTTTCGAGAAGTTCCCGTAAGGTGACGGTATTTCTCTTGGCGTTTGGAACCTCAATTCCGACTGCTGCTTTTCCCGGAATCGGTGCTTCGATTCGGATATCGGAGGCCGCCAGACTCAGTTTGATATCGTCTGCCAGACGGGTAATGCTGTTTACTTTAACCCCCTGCTCCGGAACCAGTTCATACCGGGTGACACTCGGTCCACAGCTGACATCTCCCATTTTTACTTTAACGCCGAAACTGTCGAGGGTATCCTGAAGTTTCTTCGCCGTCTGCAGCAGATCCCGGTCACTTTGTCCGCTGCTTCCTTTCTTGGGCCTTGAAAGCAGATCAAGCGACGGAAATTCATATTCCGAATCCTGGGAAGGTGCCGGCTGCGGATTGGTATGCGATTCCACTTCTGCTTTTTTCGTATCGGCCGGAACGGTTTCCTGTTTGTCCGGTTTTGGCTGTTCTTTTTTTACAGCTGTGGATTCTTTCCGTTCGGTCGTTTCCAAAGTCGGTTTTTTTGATTTTCCAAATTTTGTCTCTAATTCTTCTTTGTAAACGGTAGGCTCCTGCTGTCCTTCGCGAATGATCGAGATTTCCGGAATCTCCTCTTTGGCAGCTTTTTCCTCTTTTACCGGCATCTCCGGTGCCTGTTTTTCCGCTACTTTTTGAGGATTGGAAATCTCTTTCATTTTTCCCTTATCCACTCTCTTACGACGTTTTTTGTCTGCAAAGGTATGCGTCTGCATCGTACGCTCATGTTCTTCCGGATAACGAGTGTCCGGTTCTTCATATTCGATATATTCTTCCTGGTCTTCTTTGTGTTCTACATACAATTCGCGGATTGCTGAAAAGATAAGTTTTCTCGTCGTCAGCATAACAAAAAGAAGGGTCAGTCCTAAAATAATAATGATCGCCCCGGCTCTTCCCAGCAGTGTACCCAGTAATGTCGAAAGAATCCCGCCGATAAATCCACCGCCGATATGCTCGGAACCGGATTCTTTAAAAATTTCGATCAGATTTGAGATATCGGGATCGATCACCCACTGAAAGATCGCACATAAACATATGTAAAGGAGGGCAAGATAAATGATCTTGCGCCGTACTTCCGGATTTTCGGGATTGGAGATAAAGAAACCGCTTCCAATCGGAAATGCCAGTGGAAAGATATAAGCGGCAGCTCCAAATAATCCGAACAAAAGACTTCCGATCAGATTCCCTACCGGTCCGCACATTCCAAATAAACTAAGCAGTGCCAGTAAGGAAAATATAATGATCGCAAGCAATGTGATTTCTTTCGCTAATGGAGAACTTGTTTGTTTTGAATTTTGTCTTTTCTTTTTTGTTTTTGAATTTTTTGTCTTTGACGCCATACTCTTTCAAACCTCGCTTTGTTTTCTGGGGGTACTTATTGCGGACACTTTTTTAAGAAGTCCATCACGTCGGAAAGCGTTCCTACTTTGTCTACAAGCCCCTCTTTCACAGCCTGCTCACCGACAAGGAGCGTTCCCAGATCTTTGGCAAACATGGAAGTGTTCATCATCAACTCTTCCACATGTGTTTTGCTGATCCCCCGTTTTCGGACGATAAAATCAACGATTCTCGCCTGAATTTTTTCAAATTGATCATAGCTTTGCGGTGCCCCAAGGATCATGCCGCTCATCCTCACCGGATGGAGGATCATCGTCGCACTCGGTACGATACAGGAAAAATCTGTCGCTACCGCAAGGGGAACTCCGATCGAATGACTGTCTCCTATGATAAAAGACGCCGTTGGAGTTTTTAATCCGCTGATCATCTCGGCAAGTGCCAGTCCACAGGAAACGTCACCGCCGATCGTATTAAGAATAAATAATATCCCTTGAATCTCACTATTTTCATCATAAGCTGCTAACATGGGCAGCAAATGTTCATATTTTGTCGTTTTGGCAGTTTCGGAACTGCCCTCATGTCCTTCAATCTCTCCAATGATCGTAATGATCTCTATGCCTCCGATGCGGCATTCTCCAAATTCTTTGATCTGATCTGTATTCATATGTCATAACCTCCTGTTAAGAAGTAGTATGACAGTTTTTTGCAGATCCTATACGTCACTTTGGAGAAAGGATGCATATAAGGCCGGTTTACGATCCTTTGCTGCCGGAAAATCTTTTTTCCAGAGCCGGACACGGTCAGGTTCTATCTCTATCATAAGACATTCATCACCATAAGAGGTCGCTTTGCAAGCGACAGAAAGCCGTCTGCCATCATAATCATAGGCCGCACTGGAAGCCTCATAGTCGAGCGACACATCCCTGCCAATCCGGTTCACACCTAACAGATACGACTGCGTCTCTACTGCTCTTGCCGGAAGCAGTGCATTCCAATGTGCGACACGTCCTTTCGGCCAGTTTGCGATCACAGCGATCGCATCACATTTTCGCATGGCCTGATAAAGTTCCGGAAACCGCAGATCATAGCAGATGGATAACCCCAGAGTTACGCCATCGACGGAAACGGTAACCAAATGGTCACCACCGCAATAATGCCGGTTTTCCTCTCCGTAGGAGAACGGATGAATTTTTGCGTAATCTCCAAGAAGTTTTCCGGCATCTACGACTGCCATATGATTTTTCGCAAGACCGTCTTTTTCTCCTTTTTCGATATAGCCAAAGCCGATCGCAATGGCATATTGTTTTGACAGTCGTTTAAAAAATTTGACTGTCTCGGAATCTTCGCCCGCCGTCTCGCCGTACTCCTGCGGATTCATCGTAAATCCGGTCAGTGTCATCTCCGGAAAAAGGATAAGGCGAGCCTCGCATTCCGAAGCTCGCTTTATCAATTCCAAACACTTATCCCGATTTACAGACTTATCTTCCCAGGTAATGTCCATATTGGTAAGTGCAATCTTCACTCTGTTCTCATCTCCAAGATTTATTGTTTCACATCTTTCATGCTGAAAGAAATTCTTCCCATCTTGTCTTTTCCAAGACAAACGACTTTGACTTTGTCACCCAAAGTAAGTTCGTCTTCTACATGATTGATTCTTCTCTGACAGATATTGGAAATGTGAACCATTCCCTCTTTTCCCGGAGCAAACTCGATGAATGCACCAAAATCTTTGATGCTTACAACAGTTCCTTCCAGAATCTGGCCTTTTTCAAAGTCGGATACGATGATCTGGATCAGGCGGATGGCTTCATCCATCATTGCTTTGTCCGTACCGCATACGGAAACTGCACCGTCATCGGTAATATCAATCTTCACGCCGGTACGCTCGATCAATGTGTTGATCGTCTTACCACGCTGTCCAACCACTTCACCGATCTTCGAAGGATCGATCATGATCTGTTTGATCTTTGGAGCATATTCATTTACTTCTTTTCTAGGCTCAGCGATTGCTTTGCTCATAACTTCGTCAAGGATATACGTTCTTGCTTCTTTCGTACGACGGATCGCACCTTCTACGATCTCACGAGTCAGACCGTGGATCTTAATATCCATCTGAATGGCTGTGATACCTTTGTGTGTTCCGGCAACTTTAAAGTCCATATCGCCAAAGAAGTCTTCCAGTCCCTGGATATCCGTAAGGATCAGATAATCGTCATCGGTCTCTCCGGTAACAAGTCCTACGGAAATACCGGCAACAGGTGCTTTGATCGGTACACCGGCAGCCATCAGTGACAGTGTGGAAGCACAGATACTTCCCTGAGAAGTAGAACCATTGGATTCCATGATCTCAGATACCGTACGGATAGTATATGGGAATTCCTCTTCGGAAGGAATTACCGGAAGCAGGGCACGCTCTGCCAAAGCTCCATGTCCGATCTCACGACGTCCCGGACCTCTGCTTGGACGAGTTTCACCAACCGAATAGGATGGGAAATTATAGTGATGAATGTATCTCTTAGAAGTTACATTTTCATCCAAGCCATCAATTTTCTGTTTTTCCGAAAGAGGAGCCAGTGTCGTAACATTGAGAACCTGTGTCTGTCCTCTCTGGAACAGACCGGATCCATGAACGGTAGGAAGTACATCGACTTCTGCGGACAATGGACGGATCTGTGTTACTTCACGGCCATCCGGACGTTTGTGGTCTTTGAGGATCATCTTACGTACGGTCTTTTTCTGGAATTTATATACGGCTTCGTCGATCAGAGCAAACCAGTCCGGATGCTCTTCTTCATAGCGTTCTTCCAATTTGTCTTTGATCTGACGGATATTTTCTTCACGAACCTGTTTTACATCGGTAAATACAGCCTCTTCCATCGCTTCCGGTGTAACGAAGTTGACCATATCTTCAAACATGTCTTCCGGAATATCAAAATGTTCATATTCGTGTTTTTCTTTTCCGCATTCTGCTACGATCTTATCGAAAAATTCGATGATCTGTCCATTGACTTCGTGTGCTTTATAAATTGCCTCAATCATCTTGTCTTCCGGCACTTCATTGGCACCGGCCTCGATCATGATAACTTTTTCTCTGGTAGAAGCCACGGTAAGAGCAAGGTCAGAAACCAGTCTCTGTGCAGAAGTTGGGTTTACCACAAGTTCACCATCTACGAGTCCGATCTGTGTTGCAGCAGTCGGTCCATCAAATGGAATATCGGAAATGCAGGTTGCCAAAGCGGAACCAAGCATTGCCGTAAGTTCCGGGCTGCAGTCCTGATCTACACACATAACGAGGTTTTCCAGTGTTACATCGTTACGGTAATCTTTTGGGAACAACGGACGCATCGGTCTGTCGATAACGCGGTCCGTAAGGATCGCATTGTCCGAAGGTTTTCCCTCTCTACGAGTAAATCCTCCCGGAATCTTTCCTACAGAATACATCTTTTCGCTATATTCTACGCTAAGTGGGAAGAAATCAATTCCCTCTCTTGGTTTCTCCGATGCGGTTGCTGTGGAAAGCACAACGGTGTTTCCATAATGCATCAAAGCTGCACCATTTGCCTGAGCGGCAACTCGTCCGATATCTACGGAAAGAGTACGGCCTCCAAGTTCCATTGAAAATGTCTTGTACATACTTATAGTCTCCTTTATTTATCTTTTTACAGAGCATCCGAAACAACTGAAAAACCTACTTACCCTGCGATAAATCGGCTTTTCAGAAGTCTCGGATAATGCCCTTTTTAATACATACACTATATATTATACCATTTGTCACCAAGCGGAGCTTGATGACCTGCGTGTGTATCAACACACTTCATTATACCATATCTTTGGTATAAAGCAAACCTCTTTTTATATCATTTTTTTGATCGGATAGCTGATGTCTTCTCCATCCCACATAAGCACCTCATCATGAAAATACGGAACGCGCATCAGCCCGGCTCCAAAAAGGTAGGCACGGTCGCGCTCTGCAATCTCATCCAGACGCATCCATTTGACATCGATGATAGACTGTTCATCCGCAGGGAGTTCCGGATCAATTCCCGTTTTTGCCACGGCATCTTCTGGAATTTCGACCAAAAAGGTAAATACCCGGCTTTCCAGATCCGGTTTGTATTCTACCGTCAACGGACGGATCAATGTCCCCTTTACCTGACACTCCTCTTCCAATTCACGAAGTGCTGCCTGTTCCGGCGTCTCATTTTCCTCAATCCCGCCGCCCGGCAGATTAAAGAAATCTCTTCCAAACAACTGGTGTTCTACCAATAAGATGCGGTTGCCACGGATCACCATGGACTGACTTCGATCTCTCTTCATAATTTATCCTCCACATAGTCAAAAATGATACTACTGATATCGGGTAAAAGCATATCAGCAGTACCATTTTACTCTGCTCATAACGAGCACCATCATTATTTACGAATTCCAAGTTTTGCGATCAAAGCACGATAGCCTTCCAGGTCATTCTTTTTGAGATAGTCAAGAAGACCACGTCTCTTACCAACCATCTTCAAAAGACCGCGGCGGGAATGATGATCTTTTTTGTTCTCTTTCAAATGCTCTGTCAAAACATTGATTCTCTCTGTAAGAAGGGCAACCTGAACCTCAGGTGATCCTGTATCGTTCGGTGTTCTTCCATACTCTTTAATGATTTCTGCTTTTCTTTCTGTTGTCATCATGATTGATGTACCTCCATAAATTTTTTAAAAGCCAAGTACCAAGAACGGGTTGGAGTGTTCCACGCTCTGAGTATTGGTTGTCTAACGGAATTAGTTTAACACAATTTAACTTTCTTGTAAAGTTTTTTTCAAAATATAATTGTATTTTTTAAAATATTTTGTATAATAGAAAGCATACTACAAGATTTACAAAATATCAATAATAAAGGAAGTTTTTTATGTTAGGAAAATGGTCACGGAAACTTGGTCCTTCCCGGTTGATCGCACTGAGTTTCGTTATTTTAATACTTACCGGTACGTTTTTATTATGTCTGCCCGTTTCTGCCCGTGACGGCAGTTTTACCACCCCGCTGGATGCTCTTTTTACGGCGACAAGTGCCACTTGCGTGACGGGACTTATTGTGGCTGATACATTTACCAAATGGTCCTTGTTCGGGCAGATTGTCATTCTCATCCTGATTCAGATCGGAGGCATCGGACTCATGTCCTTTATCTCGATGTTTTTCATATTTATGAAACGAAAATTATCGCTTCAGGACCGTATGCTTTTGATGCAGGCCGCCGGCAATACACAACTGAGCGGTATGGTAAAACTGGTTCGGCGCATTGTGTCCGGTACGTTTTTGATCGAAGGCTGCGGCGCTCTTCTGCTTGCCATCCGTTTTATCCCGCGTATGGGTTTCGGTCAGGGATTATACTATGCAGTATTTCACGCGATATCCGCCTTTTGCAATGCCGGCTTTGATCTCATGGGACGATATGAACCGTTCTCTTCGCTGACGGGGTATGCCTCGGATGTTCTTGTAAATGTTACAATAATGCTTTTGATTATCATCGGAGGGATCGGATTTTTAGTATGGGATGATATTTTGAAATACCGCCTGTCTTTTAAGAATTATTCCCTTCATTCAAAGATCATTCTTGTGACAACACCGGTTTTATTAGTCGGCGGAGCCATCGGCTATTTTGTATTTGAGCAGAATTATACCCTTCAGGGAAATGACATTGGCGAACAGATCCTAAAATCGTTCTTTGCCTCGACGACAATGCGTACCGCCGGCTTTAATACAATTGATTATGCCAGCATGTCGCCCTCTGCTTCGCTTCTTTCTGATGTTTTGATGATGATCGGAGGAAGTCCCGGTTCGACCGCCGGTGGAATGAAGATTACGACGATCACGCTGGTTTTTCTCTCGATGGTTTCGATGCTGCGCGGACAGTCCGATACGGTAATTGGCAAACGGCGGCTGAGTACGATGCTGATCAAACAGGCAGCCGTTATCATTTTAGTGTATGCCGTTTATATTCTGGCAGGAACCATGCTGATCTGCCACATCGAAGAACTGCCGATGTCCGATGTGCTTTTTGAGGTCACTTCGGCCGTCTGTACCGTTGGAGTAACGACCGGGATCACTCCGCATCTGTGCGCCCTGTCACATATTATTTTGATCATTTTAATGTATGGTGGACGAATTGGCGGATTTACATTAATGCTCATCCTCGGAAAGCAAAACAAACAGCCGCCGCTTCGCAGACCAAAAGAAAATATTTTGATTGGATAAAGGAGATTCTTATGAAATCAATTCTTATTATTGGAATGGGAATGCTGGGACAATGTCTGGCAGCCCGTATGCAGGAACTTGGTAACGATGTTATGGTGATTGACCGTGACGAAGATAAGATTCAGGAGTTGTCAACCGTTTTTCCGGATGCCCTGTCCGGAGACTGTACCAATCCCGCGGTTTTAAAATCCATCGGTGTCAACAATTTTGACTACTGTTTTGTAGCGATCGGAGAAGATTTTTATGCGTCACTGGAAATTACTTCCATATTAAAAGAACTGGGCGCGCGGTGTGTCATTTCCAAAGCAAAACGGGCACGGCAGGCGGACTTTTTGAAAAAGATCGGCGCCGACGAAGTCTTCTTCCCGGAAAAAGAAATCGCGGAAAAACTGGCGGTACGCTACAATGCGACAAATATATTCGACTATATCGAATTAACGTCGGACTGCTCGATCTTTGAGATTCCGATCATACCGTCGTGGACAGGAAAAAGCATACTGGAAATAAATGTAAGGCAGAAATACCGGGTCAATATTATCGCAATAAAAAACGGCACGGTCATTGATCCGATGCCGGCAGGGGATTATGTATTTGGATCCGAAGATCATATCGTCGTCATAGGAAAATCCACCGATGTCTTTCAATTATCTTCGCAGACAACGGTGGATCCGAATTCTTATAACTGATCCCGATCGATCTTTTTTCCGTCACGCCAGATGCGCTCAAGATCATAAAACAAGCGGTCTTCCGGCGAAAATACGTGGACGATAACATCTTTATAGTCCATCAGGATCCAGGTGGAATTTTTATTTCCTTCGATCCGTTCATTATGAATGCCATTCTGGTGCATACGCATCTCTACATTGTCGGATAAAGCAGCAATCTGATTGCTGTTTTTTCCGTTGGCAATGATCAGATAATCCGCGATCACGGAAATCTCGTCGATCTGTATGATCCGAATGTCTTCTCCTAATTTTTCATCCAACGCATCATACGCGATGCGTGCCATTTCTTTTGATGTCATAGTGTTATTCCTTTCTGATACCACTCATACGTTTCCAGTGAAATCGTATCAATGGGTTGATTTTGTTCCCGAAGATAGGAAATTCCATTTTCCAGTGCAAAGCGCATTCCTTCATCCAAATTTTGGAAACAGGCGGTCCGGACTTTTTGCAGCGAATGCGGTTTACAGTCCATCGAACGCCCCGGCTCAATATAATCGGCAAGGTAAATGATCTTTTCCAGCGCCGTCATATCCGGGTGTCCCGTCGTATGATAACGGATGGCGGATAAAATCTCTTCGTCGTCTACCTGATATTTTGTCTTCGCATAAAAAGCACCTAATTTTCCATGAATCAGCGCGGGATTAAGCCGCTCCGTTTCCGTCAGGGGGATGCCTGCTTTCTCACAAAGCGTGATCTGCTCTTCCGTTTCATAAAACTTGGCGCAGTCGTGTAAAAGTCCGGCAAGAAATGCCTTGTCCTCATCTGCGTTATGAACGGCTGCAAGATTCGCTGCTGTGTAAGCCACTCCTAATGTATGCCGAAAACGTTTGGGACGCAGGGTTGCTTTTAAATAACTCAATATCTTTGGCGTCGTAACCTTTTTCTTAAAAAGCGGCTTTTCATAGCCATACAGATTGTGAAAACGGATATATTTCATCACCGCATCCGGAATCCGGTAAGCAACGGATTTCCCTTTTTGCAGCTGCTGGCGCAGTTCGCTGGAAGAAATGTCGATCAGCGGCATCTTGATAAAGGAAATGTTTGCATTGTATGTTTTCCTTAACTCTTCCGCTTTTTCTTTCAGCTGTTTTCCCGTTTCATCCTCGCGATCCGCTGCTAAAATATGGCAATGACTCATCACAAACGCCGGCTTATGCCACGTTTCGATCTCACGCAGGGAGTCGCCGCCCAAGATAAAATAGATCTCGCAACCCGGATTTTCTCTTTCGATAATTTCCAGCGTATCACTTGTATACGTGGTTCCTTCCCGCCGGAGTTCCAGATCTGAAAATACAAATTTCGGATTGCCCTCGATCGCATGACAGATCATGCGCGTCCGGTGCGCAGCAGACACAATGTCTGTCCCTTTTTTATGCGGTGGATTCTTCGATGGCATAAACCAGACTTCATGCAGTTTAAACTGCCTTGCAGCCTCCTCTGCCATCAGCAAATGTACATTATGAATGGGATTAAATGTCCCTCCCATAATACCGATTTTCATCATTTATCACGCCTTCTTCGATGGTTTTGGAAGTTCAATCTTTTTATTGTCTTTGGATTCGCGGTAAAGTACGACTTTCTTTCCGATCACCTGTACCACTTCTGAGCGGGTACGTTCCGCAATTACCTGTGCGATCTCTTTCGGATCATCAAAATTGTTTTTTAAGATGTGCATTTTGATCAATTCTCTTGCTTCCAATGCCTCATCAACTGCGGATATCAATTCCGGCGTTACCGAAGATTTTCCAATCTGTAAGATCGGTGTAATTTTCATTGCCAGACTTTTCAAATAAGCTCTCTGCTTGCTTGTCATCGTATTTCCTCATTTCTATTTGTAATATTCAAAACTCCATCCGTAAATCTCTACGGTGTCGCCATCTTCGATTCCCAATGCCTCCAGTTCTTCCAGCATTCCGTTATTTTTAAGGAATTTCTGGAAAAATTCAAAGCCTTTTTCCGAATCCAGGTTCGTGTATCCTAACATACGTTCCACACGCGGGCCATCGATATGATATACGCCTTCTTCTTTCTCGTCCGCATAAACGTTGTATGGTTCGTTTTGGAAATCCGGTTCTTCTATCATATATTCTTTCTCAAAGACAACTTTTTCCTCTTTAATCTCATCAAGCATGCCTTTGACATAATATAAAAGTTCCTTTACGCCCTTTCCGGTTACGGCAGAAATCGGAAATACTTTGATTCCCTTTGGCTCAAATTCTTCTTTGAGTAATGTGAGAACCGTCTCTTCCTCATCCCCGTAAAAGCAGTCGATCTTATTGGCTGCGATAACCTGTGGACGCGCAGCGATCTCTTCGCTGTAAGCGCGGATCTCCTGATTGATGATATTGATATCCCGGATCGGATCACGTCCTTCTGTCGAAGCCGCATCAACCATATGGATCATGACACGGGTACGCTCAATGTGTTTCAAAAACTGATGCCCTAATCCGATTCCCTCGGAAGCCCCTTCGATCAATCCCGGAATATCCGCGATCACAAACCCATCGGTTCCTTCCAGGTCTACCACACCAAGATTCGGATTTAATGTTGTAAAGTGATAATTGGCAATCTTTGGCTGTGCGTTAGTTACACGCGATAAAAATGTAGATTTTCCAACATTTGGAAATCCTACCAATCCCACATCTGCAATTGTCTTTAATTCCAGAATCACTTCCAGCTCCGTCGCCGGTTTTCCCGGCTGGGCATATTTTGGCACCTGCATCGTCGGCGTCGCATAATGCTGGTTTCCTTTGCCGCCGCGGCCGCCTTTCAAGATCACTTCTCTTGTATTTTCATAGGACATATCGGTTATGACTTGTCCTGAATTTGCTTCTTTTACAATCGTTCCCGCCGGAACTTTTACTACGAGGTCAGCCCCGTCTTTTCCGTGGCATCGTCTCTTGCCACCCGGTTCGCCGTCCTCGGCACAATATTTACGAATATGACGAAATTCATTTAAGGTATTGATTCCCGGATCTACTTCAAATATAAGGTCTCCCCCGCGGCCGCCATCGCCGCCATCCGGTCCGCCATTTGGTACATACAATTCTCTTCGGAAACTGACATGACCGTCGCCGCCCTTTCCGGAACGAATATAAATTTTTGCCTGATCTGCAAACATACGTATCTCCCTTTCAAATTGAGTATAAAAGGTAAAAGGGGCTGCCACATTTCATGACAGCCCCGAAATTGTCAAAATTATTCAGCATCTACTGGATATACACTAGCCTGTTTTTTGTCTCTTCCTTTTCTCTCGAAACGAAGCACACCATCAACCAAAGCGTAGAGTGTATCATCTCCACCGATTCCAACGTTTGTACCCGGATGAATCTTAGTACCACGCTGTCTGTAAAGAATATTACCAGCTAAAACGAACTGTCCATCTGCTCTTTTTGCACCAAGTCTCTTGGACTCAGAATCACGGCCGTTCTTTGTAGAACCCATTCCTTTTTTATGAGCGAACAACTGAAGGTTCATTTTCATCATGACATTTCCCTCCTAACAAAAATTAATGAAATGTAACATATTGTTTTCCATACGACTCCTGTATCCCCTGAATCCCTTTAAACAAGGACTTCAGCAGTAACACGGCACCACTGTCCAGCGGTTCCTTGCAGGTAAAATCAAGCAATCCATCGTTGTCATTCTGCACCAGATCAAACTTGGTGTCGGTAAATTCCTCAATGGAATTGATGCAGTTTATGGCAAGTGTCGAAACACCTGCACAGACAATATCTGAACCATATTCTGCATACCCTGCATGACCGGACATATGAAATCCAATAATGTCACCACTATCAGACTTTTTTACTCGAACTTCTATCATAGACTCACCTTCTTTTTAAAAAGTGTCTACTCCTAGCTTATGCATTGATCTTGTCAATCTTTACCTGAGTAAATGGCTGTCTATGACCATTCTTTTTGTGGTATCCGGTTTTTCTCTTATATCTGTAAACAATAACCTTTTTACCTTTGCCCTCAGCTACTACTGTTGCAGAAACAGAAGCACCGCCTACGGTAGGAGTACCTACTTTCGTCTCCTTGTCACTTACTACTAATACCTGGTCAAAAGTAACAGTCTGTCCGGCTTCCACGCCAAGTTTTTCAACTTTGATCACGTCGCCTTCTTCTACTTTATACTGTTTACCACCGGTTGCTATAATTGCGTACATATAGCACCTCCTATAAATTTACTCGCCAACTACGGCGCCTGCCTTATGTAAAAATGGGCAGAACTATAACCTCGTTGTGCGGCATACTTCTATAATATACCATTGTGGTTTGGTATTGTCAAGTGGTTTTCGTTATAAAATATCCGTATATGTCAATAATTTTCCGGGTTGCTGCAAAAACCAGCTGCGTGTGACCGTATAAGCAATGTTATGTATAAACAGGCAGGAACTTTGAAGAGTTTCCTGGCGAAGCCAGTATTTTGCCTTGTATAGATTGTATTCGGATTTTGAAACCACAACAAAGGTAATATTTTTTTTAAACATTTTTTGCAGCTGCGCCCAGCGCAGAAACCGGTAATGCAATTGTACCGGAGAAATGTTGTGAATATATTCAAAAAAATAATTTCCACTGTCTGTCTCGATATACAAAGGTATTTGGATCGTCTGAAATGTCGGTGTTATAATATAATCCGAAATTCGAAAATATTTCACCGGATTATTATTGGCAAAATGATTTAAAATAATCTGATTCCATAAAATGGTTGTTGAATAATAATAAATCAACCCGCCAAATCCACCTGCCAGAATATTCGGGTTTATTTCATAATCATAGGGTGCATTCGCACTTTTAACATACTCCTCTGCTCCAAAACAAATCCGGTAACAATTTACATACTGTATTTTCAGGTTTTTATCCTGTATTGTCTTGATATCTTTCGGACAAAGCTGATTCATTTCAACGATTCCTTTGTCAACCAGTTCATTTACCTGTTTATCAACTTCTGCCGCAGATTCTGATTTGCCGCATAGAATTAAATAGGAAGTAATCTGTGCTAACGTCATGTTTTTTCCGGTCGCAAGTATGGTGATAATTGCTTTTTGCATTTCGCTTATCCTTTGTTCGTTTTCCGGTAAAATTGGTTTTGCCTTTTGAGACTGCAAACTGATTCCGGTTTTATTTTCGTAATAAAACGGTCTTTCCAGCAATGAAGAATACTGCTCCTTTAACCGCTCTGTCTCCGTAAAATTTTTGTTTGACCGCCATTCTCTTACATCATTCATAATTTTTTCCATCCTTCCTATCTTTTTTAAGTCCTTTAATTTTTTGAGATTTTTTTGATACCATCCTGTCAGCGTACTAAAATCTGTATTTTCGTACAAAGCGGAAAAATATATTTGAGACCCCTTTTCTGTATCCTCCATGATCGTCTGTCGGATTGTTTCTGCCTGATGATATTGTGCATAGTGAAAAAATTTTAACAGACAAAACACATCTACATGCTGGTAATAATTGATCCATCCGCGATTAAACCCACCTATTTTGCCCCACCACTCTGAAGCAGGAAGATCCGTTTTGCGGATAAGTTCATCCATCTGATCTAACATGTGTTGTTTTGTTTTTTCTCCTAATGAGAAAAACATGTTTCCGTTTGATGCCGCTGAAAAAGAATACCCCAGATACTCCAGTTCCCACGGACGGACAATCTTCGTTTTTTCCTGATTGAGCCGTAGTTTTAATTTATATCTCAGATAACTTTCCGCATCCGATAAAAGATAATGAGCATCTTCTTTGTTGTGACAAAATATTACAATGTCATCCGCATAGCGTACAAAACGGATCTCCATTTTTTCTAAATGTTTATCAAATGAATTTAAAAACATATTTGCTAAGATCGGACTGATCGCAGTTCCTTGTGGAAGTCCGATCCGATTTATATAAAATGTTTTTCCGCATACAGCCTTGGTTCGTATATATTTTTTTAACAGTAAAAGAAGATAGGGATCTTCAATCTTTTTATCTAATAATTCAAATAATAAAGTATGGTTTACTTTATCAAAAAAACTTTTAATATCAAGATCAACAACATACTCCGCGCCTCGATTTAGTTCAAGCAAACAGGCAAAAAGTGCATCGTGGCACCCTTTCCCTTTTCGAAAGGCATAACTTCTGTCGCTGAATTCCTCTTCAAAGTACGGTGTCATAACACTCTGTATGGCATATAAGATCATTCGGTCAATGATACATGGAATGCCGAGTTTTCGCTTCTTGGTCTTATCTGCTTTGGGAATGTAATGAATGCTGATTGGTCTTGGCACGTAACTTCCATTTTGTATTGTCTCTTTTATCCGTTCGCCGTGTTTTGCCCAATAAGCCGGTAATTCTTCCGGCTGCATCTTATCATATCCCGGAGCCCCCCTTTTTTGAACGATATGATCAATCGACATTTCAATGGTTTCCTTTGCCAGAATCTGATTCAATTCTATGTTCATGCTTTAAAGCCTCCTCCCTTTTTTCCGGAGTTTTTCTTTTAACAAAAGTTCTTTGTATTCCATAATTTTCCAGTCTCATTTTTCCTGTACTGTTTCCTTTATACACCTCCCAGTCACCTAACTGCTGTAGAATGCTTTCGAGTTCAAAGGCATCTCGCCTTTTCATATCCGAGCGGTCTTTTCCGAAGCACTCACACCATAATTCCATAAGACATATTTTGCTTTTATTTTTTGTCAGCAGATATTCACTGATGATTCCAAATCTAGGATCTGTTTCCATTGCTTCCCGCTGAACAGCCTCTGCTTCTTTTCTTATTTTTGCATCCAGATATAATTTTTCACCACTTTGATACAAATGGACAGCCTCTGCCCATAATTGTCCGATTTCGGCAGGAGTGAGATCCCATACTTTCTGTGTACTGTTTCCATTTACACATACCGGCCAAAACCTTCTATTTCCGGTAATATCACGTAAAAATCCGTTTGTCGTATTGGTCGTTCCTACCAAAATACTTGTGCGGGGATGGGAAATAACATTTGTTTCATAAGGGGCGCGGTATTGGTCATCCATTCGGGACAAAAAAGATTTTACCGTCTCCACGTCTACTTTCTTTATTCCGGCTAATTCGCTTAATTCCATCAACCAGATTCCCTGAAGTTTTTCCGCTGCTGATTTATCTTTCATATCCGCTATTGTCATAGAGTCTGAATACCACAAGCCTCCCATTTTGGCAAAAAGTGTACTCTTTCCAATGCCCTGCTCTCCGCATACTACCAGGATCGTATCAAATTTGATGCCGGGTTCATAAACCCGTGCTACCGCAGCCACAAATGTTTTCTTCGTGACTTCTTGAACATACTCTGTTTTTTCGGCACCGAGATAATCGATCAAAAGGTTTTTCAATCGTATTTTCCCATCCCATTTCAAACTTTCGAGATACGTTTTAATTGGATGATATCTCACTTTGGAAGACAACACTGCGTGCAAAGCATCTTTGCATTTTTTTGGTGCATAGAGATTGTATTGTTTTTCAAGATAAAGTTCAAAACACGCAAAATCCATACTGCTCCATCCCCCGGAATAATCACGCCAGGGAACTTTTCCAATTACTTCAATCGTATTTTTCATCTCGTTAAAAACTATATTTTTTAACTTTTCGTCGTTTTTTAGAATCACAGCGATATTTGGCATGGTGCAAAGTATTTCACCCCGTGCACTATACGATAACTGACTTTTCCATTTTGGAGTCTGGATACCATTCATACAAAATCAGCCTCCTCCCTTTCTGCCGGAGTTATCGGTACAAATTCTTCACTCGCTGACATTCTTCCACTTAACCGCGGACCATCTTTTACTTTTTGGATGTTACCAAGCAAAGCGCTGATTCCCTTATTGCCCCCGCAGCTATACGCATAAAATATAACACTCACTTTTCCATAACAGCCGGAATAAAGCTGCGTCGGATCTTGAATCGGCTGAACATTCTGATCAACAATCTGCGGCTGTTCCTTGCATTTTATGTTGATGAAATAGCATTGTTGAAAGACAGGATTATCCGGCTTTTCTATATCACCGTCGCGCAGCGGTAAATGACAATTTTCCGGGACTCTTCCGCCCCACTTATCAACCGATTTTTCTTTGATGTAATCAACTGCTTCCCGAATCCTGCGAATGGTTTCTTTATCTGATTTTTTTATAATGGCTACCACAGAATATCTCTGCGCCCCAAATACAGAAATTGGTTTCCAACAATTGACATATGCCAATCTACATGGAATAATGATTTTACTTTTACCTGACATCTTTAACCTCCTTTTCTTTGTTCGAAGTATGCTTAAATTCTTTTTCAGCCAATGCAACATGGTAATATTGCAGCAAAAATTCACATGCTTCTGATACCTGATCTGTTATGTCGATAATCTTTTCCAAAAAAGATTTTATCATTTCATCCGGCATCGTATATCACTCCTTCCGTGTTTTATGATGCCACCATTGTAAAGAAAAAAAGTAACGATAAAGTAACCATATTCAATTTTTTTAATACACCATTGTATGGATTGGAGAAAAGAATGATAAAGATATTAGAGATCACCCCCAACTTGTATATAGACCTGGCGACCGGAAACTGCAGTAATTCGAAAGATTTCAATACCATTTCTTATTCAACGTATCATCTCACGCGCAGTCAGTTGATTTTATTAAATTATCTGATTGAAAATCAGAACCGCATATGCACATTTTCATCGTTGGAAAGTTTATTTGATGATCATTTGGAATCAGACCAGTTTCCGGGAATAAAGCAGCAGATTTCACGCATAAAGACAAAACTTCGTAAACTAGATTCCTCGTTTGACAAAAAACTGGCAGGAGAGATTTTTCAGTCTGTTTCGGGAATCGGTTATACGTTCGATCCCGGTCACAGATGTAGGATCTATTCCTCTTCCTCTATAAACGATGTTGTTATTTCAGTAAACAGAGCTGTTTTGGAACATCCCCGCTTAACGCCGTCAGAGAAGGAAAATATCCGTAATGTTTTTTATCATTTTCCAAGTTACAGTGATATTATCTTTCAGGCTGTCCTCAGCAAACTTCACATTACAAACAAGGAATATACAGAACTCATTCACTCTGTTATAAAATACATATTTGAAATGAATGACGTTTTTTCCCCTGTTTTTTTGCTGGCCGGCCCCGGCAGCGGAAAGACTACTTTTTTGTGTGCCCTTTGTATCACCGCTGCGGAAGATCATCCGGGCTGGAATATCTACTACTTATCCTTTACTGAGATTTCTTCCGAACCTGATCTGATCGAACAGCTTGTTCCTTATTTGAAAGAAAACGGAATCAGCCGGACACGCAAAACGCTGTTATGTCTGGATGATATCTGTGATGCAGCTGCCGGATTTATTGATCTGTTTCGTATTTTATCTGCGCAAAGACTCCCCTATCTTTATATTGTAATAGCCGGCAGAATCTCAGAAACATTTGACATAATGGAACGTTTTTCTATCTTTTATAAAAACAGCAGAATGAGAATTGCCTATATTGAAAATACGATGTCGGATATAAAACTCTTTCGGAATTCCGCTGTGTTATTTGAAAAAATAGAATATTATACGTTTCCGGCTGAACTTAAGAGGGACATTCTCTATCATATGTTTTCAAATTACTGCCATCGTTTACAAACGATGGATGAAGCAAATTTTTCATTCCCTACCACACAGCAAACCATCATTGATTTATTTTATGCTGTGAGAGAATCGGCCACAGATCCCGATTTGTGCGAAAATTTTGTGCCGGCCACAGAGATGGATTGGGATGAATGGCACAAAAAATGCTATTCCCTTGATCCGTTCTGCAGCAAATTGCTGATTTCCGAAATTTTTCCTTATATTGCAGCCTGTCAAATATTTGAAGTGCCGATCACTTTTGAGCTCATACATACATTGACCGGCTTTTCATACAAATCCAAACTATATATCATTTTTCCGAAAGGATTGGGGGAGACCTTTCAATTTGTGGACGATGTACTCCGGTTTCGACATTCTGCTGTGGCAAGGTATTTTTTTCTTTGCCATAATGAATATTCCCTATATTCCTGTATTTATGATATGTTTACCAGATATTTTCCGGATGAATCTACCCTTTTTTTACTAAAAGAACGGATTTTATGTATGTAAAAGACGCGTTTCTGTAACGATTCCGCTGCTATTGTTGCCGATGTTGCCGATTTTTTCGCCCATCTCTTCTGCTGTTTTCTTCCTTTTTTATATCATTTTTCTCTTTTTTATCGGCAACATTGGAAACATTTTTTAATTATTTTGTAATTATTCAGGACATTTTTTTATGTTTGTATTGAAAAAATACTCTTCTTGTGATATGCTCTTTACAGATTGTTTTTTTTTTTTTTACATTTTGTTCATAATTAAAGAACATATATTCGAACAAAAAAAAACAATCTCGCACCTTGATAATTTCATATTGAAGTTTAGTAAAGTCGTAACTATTCAGTTACAAAAAATTTAAATCAGGTAAAGAAAAAGAGGTTAAAAGGTAAAAAATGCTGTATGCAAAATGCAGCAAATTAAAAGGAGGAATTAACATGAAGAAAGAAATGTTAGTTACGTTATCAATGGTTATCATGGCGCTTGTAATTTGCTTTAGTGTATCACCAGTTGCTGTCCGGGCGGATAGTTCTGATGGTCAGAGCAAGTATCCTGTTTACACATATACTAAAGATGGAGAGACAATATCTACTTGGGTGTATGAGGGTGAGGATAAAGAAGTTGATGGGGACTTCTATACAGAAGGACAATTTCATATTAAAGGACCTAAAGGGATTTATTTTTTGCGTTGTACAAATCCCGTTTGTTATGGTTTTGATAAGTATGGTACAATATGGTTTATTAGTAGTGATGAACACATGATTAAAGGATGGAATTATTATCTTCAAAATAATGAAGATTTGGTATATATGAATCGTATGTATTATGGTCAAGAACTTGTTTTTGATGCTGCTTCATTAGTCTTGGACGAGAATAATGAATATGTTGTTGGCTATAAAACATTTTCTGGTGAGGTATATCCATTACTTTCATATGAAGATATTGCAAAAAAAGTAGAAGAGAGAGCTAAAGAGAATTCTACGCCTACTCCTACTCCAACAGCACCATCCACACCTAAGCCGACGCCATCTAGTCCGTCGAAACCTGTTACGCCTGTTAATCCAGGAGTAACAACGCCTGTGCCAACTGTTCCTGTTGTAACACCAGATGTTACAACAAATCCTAAAACTAGTCCGAATGCTCCTCAAAAGCTTTCTATTAAGAAACAGAAATCAAAGATTTCTCTCTATGTGGGAAGCAAGTTAATGAGTAGTTATGGACTAAAAAAAGGAACTCTTACCTGGAATGTTGGCAAGAAGACTGGCAAAGTGAAGAATGTTAAGGCTGCAGGTTATATTAAGAAGAGTAAAAATCTTATTTATATAACTAAAAATGGCAAAGCCTATATTATTTCTTCCAAAGGTAAGAAGAAAGTTATCCTTAAAAAAGGCGCAAGAAAGCTTACATTTAAGGATGGCTTTGTAACTAAAATCAAAAAGAGTTCAGGTTCTACAAATGTAGTTAATTGTTGACTTATCCATATTTTCCTGAGGGGCAGTAGATTTTTCTACTGCTCTTCTATTAGCAAATTTTATTGCAGGAATTTAAGGATTTAGCCTTGTTGCTCGTAAACCCTTTCAGAGGTATATTAGCAACACGCTAATGCTTCTGTACATTGAAAAAATGATTGGAGGAATCATTATGAATAAGAAAACAACAATAGCATTTTTGATTATGGCACTGTTAACTTGCTTCATCTTGTTAGGCGGTACTACTGCTAAAGCAGATGAAGATGATTATGATGCATCAATTCTTATCAATACCTACTCTGGTAGTGTAAATGGCGTTAACCGGACTTTAACTGTTTATCAAAATAATACAAAAAGTCCAATCTATAATGATACTTATCTAAAAATAGGAACTAATCCTATGGTTCACATTGCTTCATATTCTACTAATATTGGATTAGATAAATATGGAGTTGTATGGTTAATTAATTGGCATAATTATGACAGTATCATGTGGTGGAGTTACGATTTAACTCCTAATCTCAACTCAATTGTTTTTAACACAGTACCTACTAATGATCCATCAAGTAGCGAAAACTATGTTACTAATGTTGAGTCTCTTATCTATGAAGGTTCAGGTAGCCAAGCAGTAGTTGTAGGATACAAAACATCTTCAGGTGAAGTTCATTCTTTACCTACATTTGATGAAATGAAAGCAGCTATTGCTCCTGATAGCGATATCTCAACACCTAATTATGTTCCTACTGAAATAATACCAACACCAACGCCTATCACTCCAACCCCTACACCAACAACTCCTGTTACTCCAGTGACACCTGTCACACCTGTAACTCCAGTTGTTCCTGTTACTCCTGTAACACCGGTTACTCCTAATGTGGAGCCTACTCCTGATGTTACTCCAACTCCTAATACTAAAGTTAATAAGATTTCTGTAAAGAAAAGTAAATCTACTTATTCTATCTACAGCAACCTTAAATTGCTTGGTAATTATAAGTTGAAGAGTGGAGCTCTTACTTGGAAATTAGGTAAAAAGAGTGGTAAGGTAAAAAGTGTTAAGGCAGCTGGTTATATTAAAAAGAGTAATAATCTTATTTATATGACCAAAAACGGGAAAGTATATACTATCTCGGCTAAGAACGGTAAAAAGAAGCTTATTGTCAAAAAAGGTGCAAAAAAACTTGTGTTTTCAGGTGGTTTTGTAACTAAAGTTAAAAAAGCTTCTGGTTCTACTAATGTAGTTAAATATTAATTTCAAAAATACAACGAAAGAGCGGTAGAAATAAAACTACTGCTCTTCCCTTTCAGAGGTATATTAGCAACACGCTAATGCTTCTGTACATTGAAAAAATGATTGGAGGAGGGTTTTCTATGAATAAGAAAACACACAAATATGTAGCTTTATTAACAATGTTAGCAATGGTTATTTGTACAATGTTTTGTACAAACACAACCAAAGCAGGTAGTAATTTACCATGGGATAAATCTGAAATAGCAGAAACATCTACATGTGTAGTTAATGGCGTGGAACGGATTCTAATCATTCTTACTAATAACGATATGTACCTAAAAGTAGGAAATGATGATCCAATATATTTAACTCACAGTACTACTCCATTTAAATTCGACAAATACGGAACACTCTGGTGTATTAAAACAGATGATGTTATATACTGGAAAAGCTATGACTTTGGAGAAATAGATGTTTCATATGCAGTCAGAGTACCAAACAATAATGGATATTTTTCTCCTGTAGAGGATGTTGAATCTTTAATATTTGATACTAATGGTCAGTTTGTAATCGGTTTTAAACTAATGTCTGGCAATTCTTACTACACATACACAGCTGATGAAATTAAGTCTATAATGGATAGTGATCGTTCTCAGTATCCTGCTCTTAGACCAATTTCATCATCAGGTAATACGCCGACGCCGACACCATCAAACATTCCCACCCCTACTCCGACTGTTCCTGCAACTACTCCAACCATTCCTGTAGCTACTCCTAATGTTCCTATTTCTCCTGCAACTCCAACTCCAACAGTTAGCCCTATATTTACTCCTTCAACACCGGATATTCCTGTTGTTACGCCAACACCAGTTACAAACACAAAAATATCTGTAACAAAGAAAGGTGGTTATAACTGTCTTTCTCTGGGAAGTAAAATTACAAGTAAGTACAAACTTACTAAGGGAAAACTCGCTTGGAAAGGAAGCAGTAAGAGTAAAAAATATTCTGGAGTTAAATCAGCTGCCTTTATAGAGAAGAGTGGCAACCTTGTCTTTTTAACGAAGAAAGGTAAAGTATACACTTTATCCTCTAAAGGGACAAAAAAGTGTATCGTTAAAAAGAATGGCAAAAAACTTATCTTAAAAAATAAGTTTGCAGTAAAGGTTCAGGTAGGTAAGAAGTTTATTAACATAGCTAATAAGTAATACTAACCGCCGATTGTAAATATTTTTCTTGCTATTAAACAGATAACGGCTTAACTACAGAAATCTGCTGTTAAGCCGTTATCTATGTCTAATCCAATTCCAAAGGGGCACGACCTGAAATGATTATTTGTCTTCCGCTTTGGGCTGCTTTTCGTTGGTTTTTCACTACTTTAACAAAATGTATCAAATCAAACATATTATCCGGTTTGTGCTTATTTCCTCTGACTAATTTTTTAGCAAGTTCTTTTTCGCTCGTCGATGGAATGTTTGGAACTTTTTGACGTTCAGGGCTTGCTATGTATGCATCAAGAACTTCCCGTAAAATTACACAATTGTTTAATTGCGTATCATGAAATAAATATTCAATCGTGTTCGATATTTGTTTAAATGCTTCCTCTATATTAGTTCCTTTTAACTCAATCATATGTGTTTTATTACTGTTAATCCCTAATACCATAAAATCACACTTTTTGGTATCGATACTTTGATTAATCAGCGCATGATCCACATTTACTAATTTTAAATCATCTTTTGCTTTAATATAAATTTTTGCATTCACTTCAGATTTTGGATCCACTAAAGTTTTGCTCTTTCCTGCACATAATACTTCAGAAAAATTGTCAATTTTTTTCATCGGCGATAAGTCCTTCCTCCATATAAAACAATTTACTGTATATTTCATTAATCTCCTGACTAATATCATCAATCTCTTCTGCTAATAGTTCTCCGGTTTCTTTTTCAATCAAAGAAAGCACCTCTGTTCCATGCAAACCATTACTTAACTTGTAGGCATTCAGTTCCTCTAAAAAAATGTAGGCCCATTTTCCGACAAGTTTTTCAATTTCTTTGCGGATATTATCATTGTTTTTCATTTTTCCTATAAAACACAGATTGTTTGTTTCAGTCAAAATATACGGACTATGTGTCGTAACTATTGCTGATCCGCCGGTAATATTTATATATTTAACAATAAAATCTACTATATTTTTCTGCAAAATCGGGTATAAATGAGCTTCCGGTTCTTCAATTATAACAAAAGCTTTTTCGTCTTTCAACATCAAAACATATAATTGATTATACAGCCATAAAATCTCCTGTTGCCCTGACGAGGTGAAGTTTATTGCAATTTCTTCCTCACTGTTTTCCATTTGCAGATACTCTCTGCCTTTTTGATAAAAGTATTCCCCTTTCATTCCGTGAATAATTTCTTCGCTTATTTTCTTAACATTAAATTTTCTTTCAGAAATGGGATAATACTTATGAACGTGTGTTGTTCCATCTGCAAATTTAGGCTGTAATGTCTCTATGGTCTGCATAAATTTCCGGTTGATCGGATCCAGTTCTCCATAATTCAAATACGTTTTTTGATTGCATAATAAAGAGAGCAGACCTCTTCCGGCAGGGATATAGTATGTTGTCATATCGTCTACGAGTATTCGTGAGACTTCATTTTCCAAATATTCATAGAATTTTTTGTTTTCTAATACCGGTAATATCGACCGTCCATTAATTGCCGTTATTGACTCATAGAATTTATTTGCATAATTATCCAGAGTCTGCAATTCTTCTAATAGAATTTTACTAAACTCAACAGAAATATATTTTCTCTCTGCCTGCATTAATTTAATTTTTACCCAGTGCTGTTCGGAATAATAATAGTCCATAGATAAGTCTGCCGGCAATTGCCAGCTGTACCCAAAAAGACTGACAAATGAATCTTTAAGTCTGCTGCTTAGTTCTTTGAGTAAACCTTTACTGCTTTCGCCCTCTTGACCAACAGTATAGTAATAGTCCAGCAAAACCTCTTTTAAATTTCTAAAATAATATACCGCTTTACACAACGTACTTTTCCCGGTAGCTTGTTCTCCAATAAAAATATTTACTCGTTTTATATCCATTTCGACATGATGAATGGATCCCAAATGGTTTATAACTATCTTAGCCACAATGATTACTCCTTTATATGCTTGTTTGTGTAACTGTGCACGAACACTCTCCTTAGTTTATTAAAAAGAAGAGACCGTACCCTCTCCCACAAAGATTTCATCACTCGGTCACTTTTTGTTTACCGAGGTGTCAGAACCGTCACACCTCTCATCGCTCGGTCACTTTTTATTTACTGTCTTGTCAGAACCGTCACAAGACTCATAATGTGATGAAGAAAACATTTTGTTTTCTTATTTATAATATATACTATTCTATTAAAAGATACAATATATTAATTCAAATTTATCATCATCTATTCTTCAAATATTTTCAATCTTTTAGCAATCTCCTCCGGCCCCGGCAGCATTTCTTTCATGTGTTCTGGCAAGGTATTCCTCAACTTATATGTTGCCACTCCAATCGGAGAACTGCTATTCTTTAATGCGTATTCCACATAAGTTTTATCCTTGCTTTTGCAAATAATAATTCCAATTGATGGATTCTCCTCTGGTAATTTCACTTGCTCATCCAATGCAGACAAATACAGTTGCATCTTGCCGGCATATTCAGCTTCAAATTCACCAATTTTTAGTTCTATTGCTATCAGACATCTTAACCTTCTATGAAACAATAATAAATCAATATATAAATCTCTGTTTCCCGCCATCAAATGATATTGATTTCCTATATACGTATAATCTCCACCCATCTCTATCAAAAAGGCTCTTATATTATTTACCAACTGCATTTCTAATTCATGTTCAGAGTATTCAGGCGACAACTCTGCAAAATCAAATGTATATTCATCTTTTATCGCAAGTTTGGCCTGTACTCTTTGTTCAACAGGAAGTACCAAGTCAAAATTTGTCTGATTTAATAAATATTTTTCATAAGTTTGTGCCTCAACAAAATTAGTTAAAACTCTTTTTGTCCAACCATACCTTTTCGTCATTCGAATGTAAAATTCACGTTGCAAGTCATCCTTGCATTTTTCCATAATAATAATATTATTACTCCAACTAATTTCTCGCACTAATGGTGCGAGTTTTTCAGAATTATGATATGTCAAATAAAAATTACGCATTCTCCATAGATTTGCTGCCGAATACCCCTTTGCCCCCGGAAATTCTTTTTGTAATTCTACTGAAAGCACCTGTACGATTGACTTTCCCCATCCCTTTTCCTTCTGTTGTCTATATATCTCTTCTCCTATTTCCCAATATAGATTTATTGTTTCAGAATTAATCAACTTTATAACTTGATACTGTTTTTTATGAATTAATTCTTTTAACTCATCTACAAGCGGTTCATATCCAAATATCTCATCTTTCTTCATAACGCATCTCCCCATTTCTCGCACCAATGGTGCGAGTTTCTATAATCCCATCAATTACCATAATTTTCCAAGTATATTTCTAAACCAATATACCCTTTTACACAACGTACTTTTACCTTTGGCTTTAATCATATCACAAAAGAATGTTTTTTTCAAATTTTTTATAATTCTAAAATCCCCACAGACAACTGCCTGCGGGGATCTGAATTTCAAAATAATTTATAATTATTTATCTTCCGGTGTATGCCATACCCAGTCACGTACTTCCGGAAGATCGATACCTTCTTCGTGGATGTACTGTTTGTGAGCTACGAGCATATCGTTCATCTTCTGGATCAAGAAGGAACCTTTGTTTCCAAGCTGTGGAAGGTTCTCGATGACAGATTTTGTCAAGTTGAAGCGGTCGATCTTGTTCTGAACTCTCATGTCGAATGGAGTTGTGATCGTACCCTCTTCCTGATATCCAAATACATGAAGATTACGGTTTGTTCTATAGTATGTCAACTCATGAATCAATGTTGGGTATCCGTGGAATGCGAAGATGATTGGTTTATCTTTTGTGAAGATAGCATCATATTCTGCATCTGTCAATCCGTGAGGATGTTTGGAGTTGGATTCCAGCTTCATAAGGTCAACTACGTTTACGAAACGGATCTTGAGGTCAGGAATGTTGTCACGAAGAATTGTAACAGCAGCCAAAGCCTCTTTTGTAGGTGTATCACCGCAGCATGCAAGTACTACATCCGGCTCTTCGCCCTGATCGTTACTTGCCCATTCCCAGATACCGATACCCTGAGAACAATGTTTTACAGCCTGCTCCATAGTCAGCCACTGGTGACTTGGGTGCTTGGATGCTACGATTACGTTTACATAGTTCTTACTTCTGATACAGTGATCGAAGCAGGAAAGCAGACAGTTAGCGTCTGGTGGCAGATACATACGAACAACATCTGCTTTTTTGTTAGCGATGTGATCGAGGAATCCAGGATCCTGATGTGTAAATCCGTTGTGGTCCTGCTGCCATACGTTGGATGTAAGAAGAAGGTTCAAGGAAGCAATCTTCTGTCTCCATGGAAGTTCGGATGTAACTTTCAACCATTTTGCGTGCTGAGCAGCCATAGAGTCTACTACACGGATAAATGCTTCGTAAGAAGCGAAGAATCCATGACGACCGGTCAAAAGATATCCCTCTAACCATCCTTCGCACATATGCTCGCTCAGGTAAGAGTCCATGATACGTCCATCGTTTGCAAGTTTATCATCATCATCGTATTTTTCAGCCATGAAGTCACGGTTTGTAGCTTCAAATGCATGATACAGACGGTTAGACATTGTCTCGTCCGGTCCGAAAATACGGAAGTTCTTTGTCTCTTCGTTCAATTTGAAGATATCACGTACAAATGCACCAAGTTCGATCATATCCTGTTTTTCAACAGAACCCGGTTTTGGTACATCTACACCATACTCACGGAAGTCTGGGAGACGAAGATCTCTAAGCAAAAGACCACCGTTTGCATGTGGGTTTGCACTGATACGTGCATCGCCAACTGGTGCAAGTGCTTTCAATTCTGGGATCAGCTGAGCATTCTCATCGAAAAGCTCTTCCGGTTTGTAGCTGAGCAACCATTCTTTCAACTGTTCCAAATGCTCCGGTTTCTCCATTGTGATAGGTACCTGGTGAGCACGGAAAGAATCTTCGATCTTATTTCCGTCATCATCGAATTTAGGACCTGTCCATCCCTTAGGAGTACGAAGAACGATCATTGGCCAGATTGGGCGCTCTGTGTTACCATTTTCACGAGCATCTTTCTGGATTGCTTTGATCTTCTCAACTGCTGTATCAAGAGCCTCAGCCATCTTACGATGCATTGTCATGATATAATCCGGACTCTTCATATCGTCTTCTACGAAGATTGGCTCCCATCCGCATCCCTTAAAGAAGTCTTCTACTTCTTCATGAGAAATACGTGCGAATACAGTAGGGTTGCTGATCTTGTATCCGTTCAAGTGAAGGATTGGAAGAACCGCACCATCAGTAACAGGATTCAAGAATTTATTACAATGCCAAGCTGTAGCAAGTGGACCTGTCTCAGCTTCACCATCACCTACGATAGTAGCTGTGATCAGACCCGGATTATCAAATACAGAACCGAATGCATGAGCGATGGAGTAACCAAGCTCACCACCTTCGTTGATAGAACCAGGTGTTTCAGGTGCTACGTGGCTGGAAATACCGCCTGGGAAAGAGAACTGTTTGCAGAGTCTCTTCATACCTTCAATATCTTCACTTACGTTTGGATAAATCTCACTGTAGTGTCCTTCCAAGTAGGAGTTTGCTACGAAGAAGTTTCCACCGTGACCAGGACCGGAAATCAATACCATATCCAAATCATATTTTTTGATAGCTCTGTTTAAATGCGTATAAACAAAGTTCTGTCCTGGAACTGTACCCCAGTGACCTACGATTTTTTTCTTTACCTGATCTCTTGTGAGAGGCTCACGTAAAAGAGGGTTGTCAAGCATGTAAAGCTGAGCTGCTGCTAAATAGTTTGCTGCACGCCAATAAGCATTCATTTTTTCCAAATACTCATCAGTCAATGGCAGCTTTTCTGGACAATCATTCATGTTTGCCATTTTCATTTTGCTCCTTCCAAATTCTGTTTTTATTCGATCTGCTCTCTTTGTATGAGTTATGTAATACTTGAAAAAAGGCAGTTTCGATAGCTTTTTGAGTAGAAAAACCGCAATGGCTTTCACTACACCGCTTTCCATTATACCATATAATTCATTTTCAGCAAGTTTTTTTTGTGATTTTATCAAAATTATTGTAAAATGCACAAATTTTGTCTTCTTTTTGAAAAAAATTGTACATTTTCGCTAATTCACATCTTCCATTTCGGACAGAGTTGTCATATACTGGCGCGCCGGTATGACAAACATCGCGAATACAAATACGATACACGCCGCAACAAACACCGCAAAGACAATCCATGCGGCAGCTTCCTGCACATTTTTTGTGTGACGTTCAAAAAATCCTCTGCGGTTCAGAAGCCACACGCTGCAACAGATAAGAAGGGCTGCAAGCGTGATAATGCCGCCCTGTACTCTTCCCTCTGCCTGATACTTTATCGAAATCGTATTGGTTCCCTCTGCAACCGGGATTCCCATCATACCGTCAATGGATGTGAGCTGATCGGAAACATTTTCACCATTCACTTTGCATATCCAATTTTTGTCAAAAGGAACCGGGATAAAAATGGTTCCCTTCTCTGCATTTTTTACATCAAAAGTGGCTCCACTGTGCTTCTGCTTTAGATCTTCCACCTGCATACCGGTCGTATTAAGCCGGGAAGCGGTCTGCTCCAGGAGGGTATAATCAAGCACACCCACATGCAGATCCGTAACCGGTGCACTGGTTGCAAACTGGATCAGCACATTTTTATTTTCAAATGCTCCAAGACAGACAAGGCCGTTACAAAAATCATTTGGATACTGCTCATTTTCATAATAACTGGAAGCAGGGATTTTTACCGGCTGTCCATCCACATAGACCGTCACCGGATTTTCGCTTGTATTTGTTCCGTAAAAATAAATCACTTTTTTGCCGCCGGTAACCGCAAGGGAGAGCATTCCATTGTTGATCTGCGAACTTACGTCTGTGATAAGCGGCTGTTCTACTCCGGAGACAGCACGGAACAGATCATTCTGCGCTGCAAATTTATCCGCAGAAGCTGTTAGAGATGCTGTATTGGTCTGGACAGCAAATGGCATCGTTAGTTTGTTTTTATATAAGGAGAGCGAATCCTCTTCGCCCCCTTCCACATCCTTTACTTTATCATAAAGAAGCGTCGGAAGTTCTCTCTCGCTCACTGCATTTTTGATCTGGAACAAACTGTCACTGAAGATCGTGCCACCGGTATCCAGAAGTTGCGTCCAGTTGATCGTATATCCAAGCGAAGAAAACATCGGCTGCAGATCCGGGCTGATCACGTGCCAATAATTGGAAATCGCCTGCTTGCCTGCTACGATGGAATACTCCATGTGATCTACTTTGTAATCCATATTTTTGATACGCTCAAACGGCTCCGTATCCGGGTCAAGACTTTTGCCCAGATTGTTGGCCGCCTCTAGATATTTGGCATCAAACACCGTAATGTTGTCTTTATTTGGTGCATAACTGATCAAGGTCGTGCCGACAAGTTCCACACATAAAAGCACGGCAATCCCCCATCTGGCTTTTTTTATTTTAAACAATATAAGGTATAATACCAGGAAAATAATCTCTACTGCAATACACAGATATCCATCCTGCAGTGTGCCATAATCCGGCCCTTCACAGTAATTTTCATAGATTTTTTTCCAGACAAATGTCATAATTACCGTAACACCTGTTACGGACAGTGCCAGTATGCGTAGTTTCTTCTGCCGGTCACTTTCGGCAAGAGATTTCTTTTCTTTCTCATAATTATCTGCCATCAGGCGGACAGCAAAATCAATGAGCGAAAACGTAATTACGTAAATAAAACGGAGCGGCCACATGGCACGGCTTCCTCCATGCCACAAAAGTTCGGTTCCCGGAACGATTACGGAAGCTGCCAGAAATACAAGGCGAAGGATGTGTGCCAGATAATTTCTTGCTTTTTCCTTTATGGTTCCTTTGCCGGCAATGATAAAATATACGATCGCAGCCAGCGGCAGGGACATATTGACAACCATCCGCTCTACTGCCTTCCAATCCGAATCGCTCCATACAGCCTTGATCGCATTCTGATATGTCTGCATCAGCTCGCCGGTCTGATATCTTGACGTACTTGTGATACTGTGTAATGCCGGAATTGCTACGACAGCGCTTAACAGACATCCCGCCGCAACGGCAAAAAACAGGCGCAGCACTGTCTTTCTCCGGCTCTCTGTCTCCTTCCACGGAGCTGCGAGAATACGGAGTCCGCTTGTCATAAACAGGAAAATACACAGAATACAGCCGGTATATACATTGGTAATCATTGCCAGTGCAAGGGTAATGATAAAAAAGCGGCTGCGTTTTAATTGGATGAGCCGGTCCAGCCCGATCATCAAAAGCGGCAGGAAAAAGGCAGCATCCATTACCATCATAATTTGAAAATGCACCAGACTTGCTGCACCGAATGCATACACTGCACCGCCTAAAATCGGAACAATGGCCGGCAGTTTGTAACGGCGGAGATAGAAATACATGGCAAAGCCAATGCCTATCATTTTCAAAATAACAAAAAAGTTAGCAAAATAATAAATCGCACCCCGCGGGCAGAAGAACAAAAGCAGGTTCAACGGACATAACATCGAACTCAGTGAACAGGCTCCGGAAAGATCCATTCCAAAGGCGGAATTCCATGTAAAAAACGGGCTTGCCTTTCCATGCAGAATATCCCATACGTAGTACATTCCATTTGGGATTGTCTGCTGTACCATATCTCCGCGCGCGATAGAATGTTCCCCGAAAGGATAAATTCCATTTGCCGCATAAGCCAGCAATGTGACCACGCTTATTACCGCGGCAAGGATTCCCAGTTCCTTAGCGGTACTCTTCATTTGCTTTTTGTCAATTGCTTTTATCCGGTTACTAATTTTTTGCTTCATATTTTTCTTCTTTCTCCCTTCCAAAGAATTCGTACAGTGGTTTCCTTGCTTTCTTTCTGGTAATTTCTACCAGTCCGAGTGCCGTCATATCAATGACTTTTGTCGGTATATGGTCTTTTTTTGTCTCCTGCTCCAAAATCGACATCAATTCCTCGATATGTTCTCTTTCTTCCATATCAATAAAATCGATCAAAATAATACCGGATAGATTCCGAAGCCTTATCTGCCGTACCGCCTCTGCCGCCGCTTCGCGGTTGAGTTTAAAAAAAGTATGTTCTTTATTGCGTTTCCCCTGAATCGCCTTCTGGGTATTGACATCAATCACCGTCAGCGCTTCCGTCGGTTCAATGACAAGGGAACCCCCGCTTTTCAGCCACACATGCTTTCTCTGACACTTCTCAATCTGGGACGAGATCCCAAGCAGTTTATCTAATGGGTAAGAATCTTCATAAAAACATATATTTTCTTCCCGCAGCTGTGGGTCATTTTGCAATTCGTCAAATATTTCTTTTTGATCGGTTATGATCCGGTCAAAAAAATGATTCCCATTTGCTTTTATATATCGGATCAATTCGCGTTCCGCCCCATACAACTTGGAAAAACAGACACGGTGCTTTGCTTTATCCAGCAATGTCCGCATCTTTTCAATCAGATGCCGGCACTCTTTCCGGATCACATCATCCTCCACATTTTGAGCGGTTGTACGAACGATCAATCCCAATTCTTCATTTCCAAATTCTTCCAGGAGTTTTTTCAGCCGTTCCCGCTGCGTTTGGTCTGTAATCTTTTTGGATATATTTTTGGTGGTGATATCTGTCGTTACAACCGCGTACATCCCCACCAATTCCAGTTTTCGCGAACAGACTGCCTGTTTGCTTTTTACTGCCGGCTTTATGATCTGAACCGGAATTTCCATCCCCTGCATCACTTCGGAAAATTCATGCTTTTTTAAGGGAAGATAACACATGTTATTTTTTGTAACTTCCAAAAATGCCGCCTGTATATTTGGCACTACATTTTTTACTTTGGCAAGGTAAATATCACCGATGGCGGTCGTCTGCTCCGTTTCGACCGGCTCCACAAGGATGTCGGATAATTCATTTCCCTGAAACGCAGCGGACAAAAGATGGTTTTTATAGTGAATTACGGCAAGCTGTCTGTCTATCATTCGGAAGTCTCTCCTTCCTCGTCCATAAAGTACATCTGAAGTCTGTGGATCTGGTACGAATACGGCTGAAACTGCGCCTGTACGTACTGTTCAAACGCCTGCAGGACATGCTCCGGTTTGATATTGATCGAACTGCCGGAAGTCAACTGCAAAAACAGGCAGTCTTCACTGTCAAATTCGTTATGAAGTTCCGGAAGCGCTTCCCCCGTCTTTTCTTCAAATGTCTGTCTGTCAAAT
>ERZ808252.424-NODE-424-length-41479-cov-3.960796_pt1 | contig 41479 bp, 43 predicted proteins | sample MGYA00521242_ERZ808252 | MGnify/ENA primary metagenome ERZ808252 (study PRJEB31516, sample SAMN03275581) | gut metagenome | biome: mammalia-associated habitat; material: feces | host: Papio cynocephalus | place: Kenya | collected 2012-08-07 ...
CTTAAGAAATCTAGCGACAGTATTATTAGGATCAATAGTCTGCTGCCTAATCATAGATGTATCCATAGGATGACCATTCTCAGAAAGCATATTTCCTGTAGTAAGAAGTTCTTTAGTTCTTGCACACTGAACTTCTCTTAAAAGATCAGGCTGAAGATAACATCTTCCATTTCTATTTTCTTCTTCTGCAGTCTGAATAATTCCTTCTCCTATAACTCTTTTATTAGATTCTTTTATTATAGTGGCATCTGGAATTTCAGATGGTGCACCTTCAAGAATTATATATCCAATAGGCATATTTGCCATATTATATACACCTCCGGTATTTAAATATATTTATCGATATGTTTGGACATATAGAATTTGGCTGGTATTTAAAAATATATTACAAACACTATTATAAATTAGACTCACCATCTAATTTGTGGGATAGCTATTGGTGATTTTGGAACCTCATATATTTTATTTTCGTTACAATTTATTATGTATTATTGTCCTTTCAGAAAATTATAATGCAAGATGGAAATTCATCTTGCATTATTTTCTTTATATTTATGAAAAAATATTAACATATTATTAGTAGGGATTAAGTCCCAATCTCTACTGCTCGTGATTTGGTTTTCATTGTTTTCCTTTCATTTATTTTGCTCATTGCTTTTGTGTTCGTGTAAATTTTTGTTGTTTTCGTTTCATGATTTCTCCTTTTGTTGAAATAGATTAAGGTGCGGCTGAGATGGCTGCACCTTAATTCTTTTTATTATTTATTAAAATAATTAGATATTATATTTTTGAATACAAATAATTAAAATGTATTCAAAAAAAAATATATTTTATTTAGGAGAAATTTATTATGAAAAAAGACACTTATTTACCAATATCGAAAATGAGTTTTATGAAACTTGCTGTAGCAAATGAAAAGACCCTAAAAGATAAAATTAAAGCTACAAAACAACCAGAAAACGTTTTAGGCACAGAAATAATAAATAAAGTCTATCACAGTATTTCTAATTATAAAAATATTACAGATAGATTTAATATTATTACGCTTGATCAGGTTTCAAATACTGATGGTAGTATGATTCCTGAATTAGATCAGAAAATATATAATTCCTTACAACTTTTTACTCCAGAAGGATTAGAGGTTATAGATTATCTTTCTGATATGATTCTTTATGCATCATGTAATTTAACAAATCATTTTGTTCATTCTTATTTACTTAGTAGAAAAACTAAGAAAGAATTTAATGATATTGATCTTGACCATACTAATTTTATAGTGTATAAAACGCTTTTAGGATTATATGCTAATAATTATGGCATTAATATGATGATGATATTTAATTTCACCATGCCCGATTTTGACTCTTCTATATTAAATAAAGAATTTGAAAATATTTATGGAAAAGAAGAAACAGAATTTGAACAATTTAAGATTTTTGAGAAGTATGCTTTAAAATATGATACATCTGAAATATAATAAAAATTATTTAAAGGAGATAGAATAAAATGGAAACTAAGAAATATGTACTTCATATTCCTGCAGAGGATTTAGACTTTATAAAGAAAGAAGATAAATCTGAAGCGGAACATGCTATGGCTAAGCAGATTAATAATTATATGCTTGATATAGCAGATAAGATTGATAAGCTTGATGAGTTTGCTGATTTTGCATTAGGATTTCAGCATACAATAAGTGAAAATGGATTTGCTATTAATAAAGATCATGATGTAGAAATTGTTGGAGATCCAACTTTTTCTGGAGCTATGCTTGGAGCTCCAGTAGTTTCAAATGTTCATGATGCAAGAGTTGGTTGTAAGGCAGATAGACAGTATAAGATCCCATTGGCTGGAATTATAAATACTGTAGATGATGGATTCCATTATATTGGTACTACTAAAGATGATGATACTATTCATGATCTTGGTAGAATTGATCATCCTTGCTATATAGGAAATGCTAAAGGTCCTCATGGAATTTATGTTCCGCTTAATTCATGTGCAGTTGCTCATGCTGCAACACTTTTTGATATAAATAAGAGTAATCTTAAAAGAATGATAGAAGGAGATTTAGATATTGATGATTGTATTGAATCTATATCTTCTAATGATGATAATGATGAGTAATTAAATTATAATAAATATAGACAAGCAAACCTTGCCTATATTTATTTTTTGTATAAATACCGATTTTAACTTATTTATAATATTTAATATTTATGGAGGGCCAATATGGGAGCGATTAATATCAATGATATGCGATCTAGAATTCGTGGGCTAGACGCAAATGAAACCATTATACAAGAAAGAGTTTTAAATAATATTAAGACCCATTACAGTTCTAAACAAATATTTTCTTTTATGGAAGAATGCATTACTAGTTCTTCCAGTCCTAATTTGCTTATATGTATGGAGATATTTGATATTTTTACAGAAAAGTCCAATATATCAAATATAAATAAATTGGGTAATCTTATTATAAATGAGGCTGTTGATAAAGTAAGAGATGCAAAAGAAACTGCTAAAGTTATAAAGATGAGAATGAGTAGAGTTACAAATAAATCTGCTTTAAAAATTTCTCATAATATTCAAGATCAGATAAATGATGCTATTAAAAAATCATTTAATGCTACTGGATCTAATGTAGCTAAAGTTGATAGTTCTACACCTGCAGAAACTACAGATGATTCTCTTAAAGAAAATACTATAAATCTTATTTATAATAAGATTTTAGATAAACTTTATTTATGTGAATATTGTGATCTTATTATTGAAAATTATAATAGAGTATCAAAGAGATTTAATATAGACAATCTATTCTCATCCAATCCTTCTATAAATGGTATTCAAGATACCGTAATAGAATTATGTAATTTTATTGATACCTATAATATTCCTGATATTATTAAGTATAATACTATTATAGAAACTGCCTGGTATGGATTGGAAAAATATTCCACGTCATATAAGATTTCTGATGTAATTAATACTGCTAATGATTATTTCTTATTTAAAGAAGATGGAATTAATACTTGTAAAAATGTATTAGAATCTACTATTCTTTTTGATAAAGATGATCTTAAAGATGTGGATATTCTTACAGAGGAAGAACCTGAATCTGATAATTTAGATAATTCTTCTTATATAAGTAAAAGAATTGATAATTATACAGAAGGAGCTTCTGATAATAATACTTCTGAAAATAAAGAAGAATCTAAAGATGAAGAAATAGATTTTGATAAATTATTTAATGAATATAAAAAGAGCGAGCTTTCTAAAGATGCTAATAGCAAGCCTGAAGGTAAACTTAGAAAGATGATAAGAAAGCTTTACTCTAATAATGTAACTAATATTACTAAAGGAACTCCTAAATTCTTAAGCTTTATTAGAGGATTCTTTATTCTTGGTATAGCTGCTATTCCTGCAGTTGGTCCTATAATGAGTATTGGAACTTTGATTGCTGATAGAGCTATATCTATGAAGATTAAAAAGCAGGATGCAATTAAAATGATTGATTGCTTTAATAATGAAATCAAAAATACCAAAACCAAGATTGCATCTACTTCAGATGAAGAAACTAAAAAGAAGCTTGAAGCTTATATAAAGTCTCTTAATAATGCAAAGAATAAACTTAATGAATATCTTGGTGATGTATCTACTGAAAAGGAGCAGGAAGATAGATATAATAAGGAAATAGAAGATGGAGTATATGATTCTGATTCTTCTGATGATGATTTTAATTTCGATGGTTTTGATTTTAATTTTGATGAAGCATTGAATAAAATCTATGATAATCTTATTTATATAAGTGATAATTTTATTATATCAAATAATATACCAGATAGTATAAATGAATTTAAAGATATTGATATAGATTCTGTTAAATTATATACATTGGCTGAATGTATTAATTATACTGATGCAGTATGTAATTATTATAAAGCCATGAATGATTACACTATTAATGCTAAATCATCATATCCTTTAAATGAAGTATCTTTCCTTAATAATTTAAAATTAGCTGGACAGAAATTAAAGAATTCTTTAACAAATCTTAACGATAAGCAGAAGCAGATATCTAAGAATGTAGATTATTCTATGAGTAATTTGACTAAAAATTTTGAGAAGTCTCTTACAAATGATAATAGAGAAGCTATTATAAAAGGATCTATTCTCCCTTCTGCATCTAAGATTATTAAGCTTGGTATTTTAAATGCTGGACTTATTGCAATTGGCCAGCCTGTACTTGCAGTTATTAGTACTTTAGGATATTTTGGCATTAGTGCTAAATATAAGGCTAAAGAAAGACAGATGATTATAGATGACATTGAGATTGAACTTGAAATGTGTAAGAAGTATATTGATATTGCTGAATCTAAGAATGATATGAAAGCATTAAAACAGCTTCTTACTATCCAGAGAAATCTTCAGAGACAGCTTCAAAGAATTAAGTATAAGATGAAAGTTGAACTTGGACAGAAAGTTTATGATACAAAGGGCGTTGAGTAAAAACAATAAGAGGCCTCATGAGGCCTCTTTATTATTTCTATCTGCAACATACAAATAATTAATTAAAAAGGAGGTATAATAATGGGCCTTTTATTTTCATTAAGCAAATCTGACTTCAATAGACTATCTCCTTTACATGAAGATAGTCCTGATGCTGGTAACGATAATAATACTGATTACACAGCAGATACTAATGATACAAATGATGCTAATACATCAGATCAAAATTCTAATGATAATAACGCTGAAGAAAATACTACTGAAAATAATAATCAGGATGATAATGCTGATAATAATTCAGATGATTCTGACAATACAGATTATACTGATATGAATTTCGATGGAGACGATTCTGGAGATGATTCAGGATCTGATAATTCTGACGATAATAACAGTTCTGGAGATAGCAACGATTCCAGTGGTGGAGACGATAATAGTGATGAGAAAGTAGATGATATTAAGAAACAGGAAGAAGAGCTTTATAACAATCTTACTCCTGAACAGCTTGATATTAAGCATAAAGAATTAAAGAGAAACTATCTCGCACTATATGAGCTTATAAATGCTATTATAGAAAAAATTTCTGCAGCAAATCTTTCTGAAGAAAATGTATCTATAATAGAATTTGCCTCTAATAATTTAGTAAAACTTAAAGATATGATTATAGATTATATGGAGAATGTGTATAAGACCAAATCTTATATAGAAAATTCTATAATTTATAATAGATATCTTGCTACATTGACCGCTATAAATAATATGCTTAAAGAAATGAATATTCCTACTGAATAATTTGGTTAATTTAAGTCTTGCAAAAAGATGATTTGCTAACATCATGATAAAATATTACCGAAATACGGTAATTAATAAAATAATAAAATTCTCAATTTAATTATTGAAAGGAGATAAATAAAATGCCTGTAATTGGTAACAGAAAGCAGACCACTGTTGGTTCTGGTTATACTACTGCTAATAGAGCATATACAGAATCGTTTATTTCTACTTGTAAGGATATTCTTTCTGAGTGTGCAGTTGATCTCTTTAGAGATCCGGTCACTGCTCTTTCGGTTAGAGCTTCTAGAGAAGCACTTAAGAATTTCTACACTGAGAACTGTGTTGATGATAACGAGTTCGCTAGTGTTGATCCTGCAAATGCTGCAGTCCTCGCTGAGGATGCACATCTTATGTATGAGGAGCTCTTCAATAATGATGCTCAGGCTGTGCTTGAGAATGCAGCTCTTAATACCTACAACCCTGTTATCGGTATGACCTTCCCGGTTCATAAGAATATTCTTATGAATACGGTCTTCGACAAGGGTGCTATTCCGAAGTTTGTCGCTAGAGAGCCGAAGTTCACTGTCTCGATGGAGACTCGTTACTTCGTAACTCCTGATGGCAAGAAGATCGATATGTTCAAGGAGCAGAACAAGATCTACGGAGCTATGCTTAATACTCGTCCGATGAAGGAGTTTGAGTTTACTCTTCCGCTTACTGAGACTCAGTCTGAAGAGATTCTTACTGACCTTCAGGGTACTGATGATGACAGCTTCGCAATTGATACTTATATTTCTGCTATTAAGGTTAAGGATGTTCACTTTGCTGCTGGTGAGATCGATCCTGAGTCTGGTGAGGTTCTTGGTGAGGCTACCACGAAGGATGTTTGGTATCCGGTAAAGTACATGTTTACTCCGAACTACGGTGATCTTAATCGTATCATGGCTCAGAGAGTTCAGATTGAATGCACTGATGCTACTGATGAGACTAAGACTACTGTTAAGGAAGATGAGCTCTATGGCAAGATGGACAAGAATAAGGTTTCTGTCCTTTCCGCTAAGGGTGTTATCACTGCTATTAAGATCTCGGCTCAGCTCGATAGCTCTTCTGCTAACTATCCGATGGGATCGGTTCAGTGGGCTGTTAAGACTGACGTTGTCGAGATTGGTAATGCTATTCCGATGAATACTCCTGTGTCGCCGGAAGAGGTTAAGGATCTTGGTGCTCTTTACAACGTAAATCAGCTCTCGAAGGTTCTTGATCTTATGAAGGACGTTCTTGGTGAGTATAAGGATACTGCTATCCATCATGAGCTTGATGACTCGTTCCGCCATATGGACAAGTACTCCAAGTATCAGACCACTTTTGACTTCGCTCCGAGACAGGGCTATGCTCTTGATCACATTGAGTGGAGACAGAAGACGTTCATGGATTACCTTGATACTGTTTCGACTGGTCTCTTCCAGGTTCTTAACGATCCGAACATGACCATCTCGGTATTTGGTGCTCCTGAGCTTATTCGTAAGATTACTCCTACTGAGTATACTTATCAGACTCCGTCTGCAATCGGTCCGGTTGATCTTGACTTCACGAAGACTGTTGTTACTTCTGATAAGAGAGTTTACCAGTTCATTTCGTCTGATAAGCTCCGTGGCAATACTAACCTCATTATCATTCTCTGCCCGAGAAATAGTGATCGTATTGTTTACCGTATTTATGATTACCAGCTCTATGTCTCGAACGAGATCAGAAATGCTGCTAACCCGGCACTTCCGGCAGTTCATGCATTTGAGCGTTGGAAGTTCTATGAGTATCAGCCTGTTCAGGGTCGTATTAAGATCCTTCATCCGACTGGACTTGAGAACATTGCTCCCAACACCGATCCGTTTGATAAGGATACTCATTATGAGACTGGCAACCATATGTCGGATTTCAACCTTATCACGAATAACGGCTAATTAAAAATTAATTATTTACAAAACTTCTAATTTGTTGAACAACAGGGATGAAGAGAGCATAATTGCTCTCTTCATTCTTTTTATATATAGCTAAAATAGGCCAACTATTATGTAATTAATAATTGCTAGCAGGAGGTTAGTTATGATTAAATATGACTTTACTAATTTAGCTGATGCTATTAGTAGGCTGAAAAATAAATTCGATATAAATACCTCTGATCTTAAAACTATTAAGAATGAACTTAATAAATTCTTTACTGATTCTGAATGTAAAGAGGTACTTTATACTACTAATATTGATAGAATGTTTTTTGGTATTAAAATAATGCCTATCGTCAATGTATCGAGTATTTATGATCTCATTTCTGATGATGATCCTTATAGAATAAATACTTATATGATAGAATTTGATTCTAAGCTTTTTGATCCTATTCTTAATCTTGATATAGAAAAGATTATTTCTATTCTTCTTTATGAAGTTTCTAGACTTGTAAATGATTCTACTCCTATGGAGAATACTAGAGATACACTTAATGCATATCTTTATGCAAATAGAGATAATATAAAGATATCTGATTCTATTCACTATAAAGATATTCTTGGATTTGGACTTAGAGATTATCTTTCTAAAGTTAATTCTTTCTTCTATATAGAAGATAGTGATGTATTCTATTCTAATGAATTCCTTAATGCATATGGACTTGCATATGATCTTGGAATGGCTCATGATACTATATATAGAAATTTCGGTTCTATTTATGCAAATGCTCAGGTAAGTAAGTTTGCTATTTTTGCATGGGCTCTCTCTATTTATAGAAATCTTAAGATAAGAAGAGTTGGAGCAATTAATACACTTGCTAGAGCAAGAGCATTTACTGCATCTAGAATTGAGCAGACTGAGTATGAGAATATGATTAAGAGAATTAAGCATATTGATGATAATATGGTTCTTGAATCTACTATTAAAGAAAGAATTGCAGAAAAGAAGAGAAAACATAGACTTAATAATCTCAAGATGATTGAAGGTACATACTGTGAACTTCTTATGCAGATTAAGAATGTAGAAGAAGAAGCAGATGCTCTTTATCTCATGAGAGTTATTAATAACAATATATCTATTCTTGATGATTATGCGATGGAAGAACAAGATGAAGATATGCGGCAGAAGTGGATAAAAGTTCTCGAACAATTTAAAGCTATGAGAGAGAAACTTGCCAATACAGCCGTATATAAGAATAAAAATTATGGTATATTTGTTAATTATCCCGATATAGTTGAGAATAGATATTAAATATAAACCCCTAGGAGAATTTCTCCTAGGGGATATTTTTATGCTACAGGAATCTTTATAGTCTGACCAGGCTTTATAATACTAGTAGTCTTAAGTCCATTATATTCAGCAAGTTCTTTATATTTAGCTCCATTACCCATTTCTCTAGCAGCAATTCCCCACCAAGAATCACCTATTTTAACAGTATAGAATTTATAACCAGTAGCAGGTTTAGTAGTATTAGTATTGCTAGAATTATTATTGGACTTATCATTATTGCTTGCAATAGTAGGAATCTTTATAGTACTTCCAACAGCAAGTACAGACTTTATAGTACAATTGTTATATTCAGCAAGTTCATACATCTTAGCTCCTGAACCCATCTGATTAGCAGCAATTGACCACCATGAATCTCCAGATTTTACAATATAAGCTTTTCCAACAGTAGTTGTATTGTTATTATTAGTATTATTAGTAGGCTTATTTATTTCTTGAGCTCTAAGATCAGCATAATAATCTGCAAGAACCTTAGCTTCTACTATAGCAAGCTGTCTAAGATTATTATTGTTATACATCCATTCAGCCTGTTTATAATTAGTATGATAAACATGCTCAATTATCATGGATTCCTTAATAGATCCATCAGTACTTCCTCTAAGTACTCCATAATAATCCTGTCCAGCCTTAGGACCAGATGAAATAAGTCTAGTAGCAATTCTAGGATACTTAGTGGTAGGAACATCCTTACCGATAAGATCTGCTATAGCATTTTCAAGTTTCCATGCAAGAGCTTCAGTACCAGGCATTTTAATAGATCTAAATATAGTAACCTGATTAATATTGGGATTAACTGCGGCATTGGTATGAAGAGATATAAAGCATCTAGCCCCAGCATTCTTTGCAATTCTTCCTCTGATATGAAGTTCAGGATTATCATCGACATTCTTTCTGGTAATGATAGCTTCCATACCAGGATACTTATCAATTTCTTGTTTAAGCATTACTGCAAGATCATACATTTTGGTACCTTCATAATAAAGATCATATGCACCATGATTATAATTACGTACATGACCAGGGTCAAGACAAATAATTACTGACATAATATTTTCCTCCTTCAATCTAACAATCTACAAATTATTCTAGGCTTTGATATATCTCCACCTATAAATGTAACGGCCCATTTACTAGGAGCTTTTATTATCCTATCTTTAGGCCTTATTTTTAATGTTCCGGTAATCTTTGTAGTCTTGGTATCTGCATTATTTATAGTAATATTGCCAGAAACAGATACACTTCCAGTTTCTTCTGATACTGAGCCACTCATTGAAATTGATCCATTTGTTGAACTAATATTATTAGTAGTAACTAATTCACCTTCAGTTATTTCAAATTCACCATCAGATACTGCACATAATTCTTTAGGAATAGAAGTAATAAAATAATTAGTATTTTCTAGATTATTAATTTCTACAGATGATGTATCTGCATTCATAAGATTTTCTTTATTCTGATGAATAGTATTTTTAGCTATTTTTGAATTATCCATATATGGAGTAAGTACTGGTATAATAAATTTTATATTTTCAGGCTTAGTTCTATCTATATCATCCATCGCTATAGCAATTTCTGTATCGTGTAATTCAAGTTCATCATAAAAATTATTAGTGTTATTCATAATATCACTTCCTTTTATTAATAAGTTTTCCTCAATAAAGTAATAAAAAAAAATAAAGCACCATACAATGATATATTATTTATATGAAATAGTAAGATAAAAATCTTACTATTTAAATTTTATAATTTATTAAGGAGAAATAATTATGAACAAAATTATTATGGGATATCCCGGAGTAGGAAAGTCATCAATGAATGACCCACATTTTATCGATCTTGAATCATCTTGCTTTAATTTAAGTAATAATAAAGGTAAAGTTCAAGATTGGGCAGAGGTATATGCTAATACAGCAATACATCTTGCAAAAGATCATTATGTATTTACATCTACACATAAAGAAGTACAAGAAGAACTTATGGCAAGAGTTCCTAATTCAGACCTTATTATAATTTATCCAAGTGATTTAATCGTACAAGATTGGGATAATAAACTTAGAAAGAGATTTGCATTTGGTCCTTCTGATGAGCGAGATAAAAACTATGCAGCATATAGGTATATAACAAAGAACTACGATCAAACAATTAAGGATATTGAAGCTACATCTAATATATATCCTCATATAGAACTCTGCACTGTTAATTATAGAATTGAAGATCTGTTATCTACAAACTTTATGGAATCTTGTTGGTATGATGAAGAAATAGGAAAAAATTATGATTCCATTTTTGATTTATTCGATATTAAATTACCTGAGCCATATGAATGGGTAAATAAAATTATTAGTATTTCTGAATGTAGTTCTAATAATAAAAATATAGTGCCGGGTATATATGCTTCACGAAGCATATATAATAAAGATATAAAAACCTATTCAACTAAACTTTATTACAAGATAGATTCTATAACAGCAATGGCATTAGCTGATAATAATGTTTATAAGCAGTAATGTAACTCTTGACTTGCTGTTTAACGTATAAGTAATTTTAATAACTAAGGAGAAACAAAAATGGCTTTTAATAATTACTCAAATAATAAGAATAATAATACAATCGAGTATAGTGTTTATTCGAATTATCGCATGAATAATGCAGAGTCTAAGATTGATGCAACTTGTCTTACTTTTAAGTATTGGAGAACAAGTCTTTGTATTGGAATCTTCCCTAAGAAAAATACTGGTAATGATGAGATTGCATTTGATATGGATAATGGAATTACAATATTCCTTACTCATACTAAGGCAAGAATTCTTAGAGATGAACTTGCAAACTTTATTAAAGATCCTAAGCAGTATAATGGTTGCGGAGTTCCTTCTGGCTCTGCAATTATAACTATTTCTAATGGTTCTGAACTTGGCTCTCCTGATAGTCCTTGTCTGATTATTAGAAAGCTTGGAGAGAATGGAGCTGTTACTGCAAGTTTTGCATATCAGTTTAAGACCAACTATTATTACTCTGTAAGAAATTATACTGGTACTGAAAATCATGATACTGATTATGAGGATTATAAGTATCTTGAAATTGAGCAGGTAATAATGGTTCTTGATGAATACATTAAGGCTGTAACAAATGCAGTAGCATTTACTGTTATGGATCAGCGTAAATATTCTCTTAATAGAGTTGAAGGGAAGATTGAAGCTATTGCAGATAAGCTTGGTGTAGAAGTAACTAAGAATTCTGTTACTTATCAGAAGAATGGTGGTTCTAGATATAATAGTACTTCTCATTTTGCTAATAGCAATTCTGATTCATCTTCTCCTAGTAATTACGAAACCAAGACAACGTATGAATCTGTAGATATTGATGATATCTATTGATTAAAAATTTAAAGAAAGTGATTAACCATCACTTTCTTTTTTTTTATTTTTGAGGTAATTTATATGAATAATGATAATTCTGTATTATTTGATATAGATTCTATTATAGATAAAGAAGCAACTGCATTGGGGGCTCTAAGAGATCTTTATAATAATCAAGAAAATAATCGTAATTCGTTAGATAATATTTATCATATGGATTATTTATCTAAATTAGATGATACTAAAATTAAATGGGGCAGAATACATAGATCCAGATTATTTAGAGATTTTATAATAGATGATACTGATAAAATGTATGATTTATCTATAATAGATAATATATATGATGCTTCTACTGATGGAAATATTTTTATTACATCTATGGCTATTCTTATTAGTGCATATAAGAAAGCTGGAAATGGGACTATAACGACTGCAGTCAGAATAGATCCTGGAGATAATATATCTAGAAATATTCTTAATAGATATAAAATTTATCCAGATAATATTCTTGAATTGGATAGATCAAATGTTGATACTGATAAATATGGAAGAATTATATCAGGAGATTCAAAATCTATTCTTAAATATAAAATAGATAAACCTAAGAATATTCTTGTGCTTTCTTATGCAGATAACTTCCTTAACGATGAACGTAGAATTTTAGACCCTGAACTTATTGTTAATTTAGGCGATATATGCGATATTAAAGTAGTATCACCTTATAGAGATATAAATTAATCAAAAGGAGATAAATTAAAATGGCGATTATTAGTAGTGCAATTAATAATGTAGTACCTAAGGAAAAGCTTGGAGAAATTTATCATAATACTCTTCTTGAGCTTGCAGATATTCTTAAGCTTTCTTTTGGACCAAATGGATCTAATGCTTGTATTAAGCAGGATAATAATCTTCCTAGATATACTAAGGATGGACATAGTATTATCGGAGCAGTAAGATATAATGGAGTTATTGAAGATTCTGTTAGAGAAGATATTGAATCTATTACTCGTTATATTGTAAAGACTGTTGGTGATGGCACAACTTCTGCAGTTCTTCTTTCTGCATATTTTTATGATACTATTTATAAGTCTGAAAAGTTTAATTATATTGAGCCTGCAGAATTTGCTAGACAGATTAAGAGTATGGTAGAACTTATTAAGGATACCATTAAGAATAGTGCAAAGGAATTTATCGTCGATGATGCATATGATATTGCAATGATTTCTACTAATGGAAACGTTGAAATGTCTAATCTTCTTAAGGAAGTTTATAATACTATGGGAAGAGGAGTATTTATTGATGTAACTCCTGCTATAGGAAATGATACATACGTAAAGTATTATAATGGTATGACAATTAATGCGGGTTATGCAGATACTTGTTATATTACTGATGCAAGTAAGAATACTTCTGTTATTGATAAGCCTGAAGTATATTTCTTTGAGCATCCTATTGATACTCGTGAGCTTGGAGTATATTTTGATTCCATTCTTTCTCATAATATTATTACTCCTGTAAATGCTCAGAAGTATGATGAGATCATTCCTACTGTAATTTTTGCACCAAAGATTACTCAGGATTCTTCGAGTATTATGGATTCCCTTGTTGCTAATATGGCAAAGATGCCTATAAACAATAGACTTCCTATTTGTATTATCACTGATTTTTCTGATCCTGATCAGCTTGCAGATCTTTCTAAGATGTGTGGAGCTAAACTTATTAGAAAGTATCTTGATCCTAGAGTATTTGAGCAGGATGTAAAGAATGGGCTTGCTCCTACTCCTGATACTGTATTTGATTGGGCAGGTACTTGTGATAGAGTGATCGCTTATTCTGATAAGACTACATTTGTTCGTCCTCATGAGATGTTTAATGAGGATGGTTCTTATAGTAATCTTTATAAGAGCCTTCTTTCTTATCTTGAATCTGAAATTAAGAATCTTACTGCCGAAGGGGATGTACGAGATATTGGACGAGTAAAGAGAAGATATAATTCTCTTAAGTCTAATATGGTTGAGATATTTGTTGGTGGAGCAACTCAGACTGATAGAGATACTATTAGAGATCTTGTAGAAGATGCTGTTCTTAATATTCGTTCTGCAGATGCTAATGGTGTAGGATATGCTGCAAACCTTTCTGCAGTTGATTCTATTACTCGTATTTATAAGAATATAACTAATTATGAATCAGATATCTTTAAGGATTACACATTTACAGAATATACCAAGCCTATTATAGAAGCATTTGCAGATGCATATGATAAGCTTGTAAGTGGACTTTATTCTAATAGCTTTGCTGATAATACTCCTGATGAGATTATGGATCTTATTAAGAAAAAGCTTATTAATAATACTGCTTATAATATTAGAGAAAATATATGGACTGATAATGTAAAGTCTTCTATTATGTCCGATATTACTATTCTTGATGCTGTTGCTAAGATTCTTACTCTTATGATTACTTGCAATCAGTTTATTCTTCCGAATCCTGCAAATAATGTATATATTCTGAAGTAAAAATAAATTACCCATCTAGGTACATCCTAGATGGGTATATTCTTTTAATCTTCACTATAATATTTATTAAATCCCTTAATATCCAAAGGTGAATTAGTAGTTAATACATCATTATCTATAGAGATAACAAGTGTAGGATTAGAACTATCTTTAATAGTTACTATTTTAGAAGATATCTTCATGTGAGAATCAACCAATCCAACAGTAGAAACTTTCTGTTTAGAAATATTATTAATCTGAGAAGCATTATTTATTTCTATACCAGTTTTATTCTCTATTGTATCTATGATTTTCAATGCTGTAGCTTTAGAAGAATTTGTATTATCTTCATCTTCAGAAAGAGTATCATCGTCATCTACTTCATACTCATCCTCTATCTTTTCAGTAGTAGACCTGAGTTTGATAAGATTTCTTTTTATTCTCTGAAGATTCTTAAATTCGATAGTAGAGAAATCTATAGTAAAGTAACCTCTAGATCCTACAAAAACTATAGTTTTATTTCCCCACTCTTTCCTAAGTAACGGTAAATTGGTACGTACAAGCCTAAAGAAAATTGAAATCGGATTTAAATTAGTTCTCCAGTCTGTTATATCAGATCCTGGTATTTCATTCCAAATTCCACTATCTATAGGAATAAATATAGTACGAGTCTTATACACATCATTTACATCAGGATTATTAAGAAGTCTATTTAAGAAATTGAAATAGAAGTTTACTGCTCTATCTCTCTTAAATTTATTCTTTCTTAAGAATATAGCATGATAATATGAAGTATCTACAAAAAGATTAAATCTCTTATACATTTCAATCTTAGGATACATTCTTTTTATCATAGGAATACTTGGACGAATTTTATCATATTCTTCCATAACCTGCTTCTTATTCTTTAAACGTTCCATATACAAGAACTTTCTAATTCTCTTGGAATACATAGCTTCATCATTAACTTCATTGAAAACAGTTTCTCTATTTTCAGTATTAATCTGTATTCCATATTCTCCAAATTCAAGTTCAGGAATAGGACATTTTTTCATAAGAGTATAAGTAGGAATTTCAGATGATTCTGTAATTGCTTTTACAGGTTTTATAAATACCATTCTACCATATTTATCAATCAAATCAGTATTAATAAAACCATTCTTAAGAGCAGTTTTCTGAGAACCAATATTATCTGGATGAGCAGTCCACCAATAAGTACTAAATCCATATTCAGATTCAAGATTAGAATCAAGCATCTCTTTAACCATAGAATCTGCAACGCCCATATGCCTATAATTACTATTAACAGCAAGAGTTATTTGAGCAATTTCAGGTTTAGAAGGGAATTGATACACATCAAGGAATCCTGCAGGCTCATCATTAATTTTATGAATAATTCTCTTGATTACAAACTGAGAATTTCTATATTCAGGATAGAATGAAATCTTTTTCATTTCATCTTCTGAAAGTGTTTTACATATAGAAAGGATATCATTATATGGGTCATTTTCAGCAATTACTGTAGCTTCATTAACCTTCTTTTCAGGAAGAAAAGATTTAATAAGCCCAACGTATCCATATATAGTAGCTTTAAATGAATTAATTGTTTCATTTCTAATTTCATCTGTAAGAATAGATGTATCATTAGTAAGAATCAATTTACCGATATCATGCCCTCTATTTGAATTTAAGATATTATAGAATATCTTTCCATATTTAAGAATAAGGTCAGAAGAAGATCCAGTAAATAATCCTTTAGTTTCCTTAGAAACAAATACCCATTCTATTCTACCAGATACTGCTGCTCCAATAGCTTCAGCTAATATTTTATTTATTTTAGGATTAGTATTTAAAATTATAGCATTAAGTAATTCAGTAGCAAGATATATATCATATTCACCGCCGAATTCTCTTTCATTAAACACAGACTTAGGAATTATATTAATTACATTATCTTTTGTATATGAGAATAAATTAATTTTAAGATCCTTATAGTCCACTCCAGAAGATAATTCGTTAAGATTATTATGTACTTTAATGAAAAGCTTCTTAGGAAGATCTTTAAGTCCAATTTTATTGGCAAGATACTTAGCTACATTTGAATTGAAGATATTATAGCAATGCCTTTTTACAAGAACAGGTACATCACTATCATATTCAAATGTAATCTTAGAATTTCCAAGTGAAACAAGAGATTCAGATAAAGATTCTTCTTCTTTTTCATCAAAGTCTACATCTTCATCAGTAAGATCAGATATATATGCAGTTATATTTCTATCTATAAAGAAAGAGGAAAATAATCCTGGATTATACATGTAAGGGAGTTGAATCATCTTAGCACTAGTATCTAGATTTGGAGAGAGCAATAATATAGCAGCACCTTTTCTACGTTCCGAAACATTTATTGGTGCATAAAACTTCTTTCCTGCAGAATATAGATATAGTGGTCTAAGTTCATTTATCATTTTCATAAGTTAGATCACCTCTTTATAAATAAGTTAAGATTATTAAAATACTCTGAATTAACCTTTACAACGTCAAATACATATGTGTAATAGTAAATTATCAAAGTGCTCACTATTATATAATTTAGGAGAATGATTATGAGCAAAAAAGAATCTAAACCAAAAATATCTAAAGAAAATTTTATAGATTTTTTGGCAAAATCAACACCTGAAGAAATTGATAAATATATATTGGAAAAAGGTAAACCTAAAAAGTTACAAGAACCATTTATATTTTTCAACAATAAAGATTAAATTTTTATATTAAAAGGAGATAACCAAAATGGCAGATCGTATTACTGTAACTGAACTTGTAAATGATATTAAGAGCAACCTCTCTCAGAAGAGTGCTTCTCGTAAGGATGAGATTAAGGTTATGCAGGCAATGCTTAACGATACATCTTATGAAGTAAATATTTATGGTAAGGATGGAGCTGAGGGTGTATATACTCCGGCTAAGGACTTTAGAAATATGTGTGCAAACATTATTTCTAAGGCTACAAAGATTTCTGCTTCTGAGGCAACTGGCCTTGTAGATAAGTATGAGGTTACTAAGAGTGATGCAACTACTATGGTAGATGTATCCAAGGAATTTATCAATACTTATATTCACACTAATCGCAAGCTTCCTCTTGGTGCAAGAGAGCTTTCTGATGTTTCGATTAGCCTTAAGAATGTTCCTGAGTCTACTAGACTTTATCCGACTAAGGTTGGTGTAAATGATGATGGAACTGATCGTTATTCTAAGACTCCTACTACTGTTCCGGCACATGAGAGTGTTCGAGTAATTGCTCCGTGCCCTGTTTGGGTTAAGTAAATAAAAAATAAACCAAAGGTACTATTTGTACCTTTGGTCTTTCTTTTTTTTTATAATGTAAGTGGATTTCTTATCCATATAGTATTTGTACCAACAGTTTCTTTATGAAAATTATTACGTTCTAATGCAGAAATTTCTTCATCCATCAATTCACATTTCTGAACAAATTCAATAAATCCATTATTTTTATCAGCTATACTTTCATGAATGAGAGAATAGATATCATCTTCCGATGCTATTTCTTTATGATGTAAAAATTCTACTCTATACATATGCTTTTTTCTCATAGGGTAGTAATCTAACTTAGAAGAAATGGCATCATGAAAATCTATTAAACGTACACCTATTACACCTATAATCTCATTATATACGTAATTATTACTTTTCATATTATGAGTATTAATATACATAGAATTTGAGCATTCAATAAAATCTTTATATCTCAAGTCCTTATAACTAATACAGTTATCAATTAATAACTGATATAAGTTATGAAATATACATACATTAAATTCAGGTATTTTTGTTATCGTAGTATTAAGTATATGCAATTAATTCATCTCCCTATATAAAAATTAATAAAGTCCTTATTAAAAAGTTAAAAAATAAAAATGACCCATCTACCATATTTCAGGTAGATGGGATTTTTGTTTTATTTATAAAATTCCATTGGTTCTATTATAGGATCTGCTATATTGATCTCTATAAAAGCTGTTGATTCATCATTTTGTAATACTGAAATCTTATGTTGTATTTTAAATGTAGAATATGGAGAACAGAAGTCATTAATTATAGCTGTAAATGCTTTTAATGAATCTAATAAAAATTCATTATCTCGTTTTATCCATACTCCTCTACAGAATTTATCAGCAAGATTTACTTCAAATCCTATATTTTTATATTTATCCATAGCTTCAATAATTTTATTAGTTAAATCACAATATGCAGATGACCCTATATTAATTATATTCTGTAAATAAAATTCTTTTAATGATGAAACTTTTGCATAATTTGATTCTTTAGGAAGATTATCAACAGTAAGATCTTTAATAATACAATTAAAATCAAATAGCCTAGATATTTCTTCTTTATGATCGTTAACCCAATTCCATGATATTCTATTAACATCATTTTCACAAATAGTTCTATAATTGGTATTATTAGAATAATTAAACATACTCATTGATTGCTCAGAATGAAATAATTCATGCGCTACAACCCAAGCAATATAAGTACAACAAAAATCTATTTTATTTAATCCTTGATCAAAGTATTTATCATCCCAACTATCTAAAATTGTTCCAATATAAATTGTAACCAAATTAGGATATTTAATAAAGCCATTATATCCTTTTACACTATAAGTAGCTATATTAAGTTTGCATATATTATATGGGTTTATTTTTCCATTCATATAATTAAATATGTTTCTTGTGATATTAGAATATGCTGAATATTCGCTAAGTGTCATTTTTCATAACCTCCATTTCATATTTATAATATATAAATATGAACCATTTTTTATCAAATTACTTAAAGGTGCACATTAATATAAATTAATTTTTATGGAGGCAACTTTTATGTCAATGGAATATTTCCCTGGAGGAAAAATTATAGCATTTGAAGGATTAGACAATTGTTTTAAAGAAACTAATGCAAGAGCATTTGCTGAAAAGCTTGCAACAACTTTTCCATTTGGAAGAATAGAATATGAATCATTTCCTAGATATGATGATTGGTCTAGTGCATTACTTAAAAAGTGGCTTAATGGAGATTTTGACAGAGATCTTCTTAAGCAGTGCCCTGAAGTAATCAAATCATTCTTTACAATAGATAGAGTTGCATATTGGAATTCTAAAATATTCTCTCGTGAATTTGGATATACAACTAATATAGAACTTTATAAATCTGAAAATCATCCACATGCATTTATATTCGATAGATATAATGTATCGAATATTCTTTATAATAATAAGAGGATCACTCCTGAAGATTTTCGAAGTGAGGAATCTATGGAAGTTCCTAGCCCAGATATTGTAGTATGGCTTATGTATCATAATTTTGATTTTTATATCTCTGAGCTTCAGAAAAAGAAGAATAGAGATATGAATGAGAATGATACTAATATGCTTAGAGAAGTATGGGATAAGATTTCTTATATAAAAAATGGAAAGATATTTGAACGAGCTGGAATCACTCCAGTTTGGATATATTGTGATGAAAGAAACAAACAGATAAAAAGTAGAGACAAACTTACATTTGAGATATGGGAAGAAGTATCTACTGTAGTAAATTCAATGAATGGAAAATATGAAAGGAAATCTAAAAATGACAAATAATCCTATTGGTGATAATAAGAATTTCTTTGGAAAGATTTTTACCAAGAATTCTAAAAAGAAAGAGAATACATATATTGGTTCTATAGAAGGAACCATTATATCTGAAAATCATGCAGTTCCAATTGTAGCAGAAGCTTGTGCTTGTTGCTGGAACAGACCAATTCCAACTTCCTATGATACTCAGGCTGAATATATAGCTAAGAGATCTAGAATTGGACATACATCAGTTACTGAGCATAGCAATTGTGTTATGCTTCTTAAAATTCCCAATGAATATTCTGATGATCTTATAAAGCTTGTATCTGCTTGTAGATATCTTCGCACTGCTATTAAGAAGTCTACTGATAATACTGCTTGGTATTTACTTATTGGTGGTTCTTATAGAGCATACAGTGATCTTATAAAGAATATTGATAATATCTATAGCAATACTGTATTAAAGTTTATTATTAGACAGCTTAAGAGCTGTGCTCATAGTTGTTTTTTCGAAGATATTCTGAAAGACGAACATTTAAGTTCCATATTACAAAAAGAAGACTTTGAAAATACTGATAAAGTTCTTATGTATAATTGTTCTAAGAGTATAAGACCTGCTGAAGGAATTAATAGAGTATCTACAAAGTTATTTGATATACTCTGGATTGATAATATCGATATCTTCCTTGAAAGACTTAATAATGCATTACTTACTTATGGAGAGACTAAGAAGATATTTAATGAAAGAGATGTATATGACTTCTTGTCGGTTACTATACTTTTTAAGAATATGAGTAGAACTTGTACTCATCAGCTTGTAAGACATAGAAATGCTATTACACAGGAAAGCCAGAGATATGTAAATTATAGTGATGCTTCATTTGCATCTCCTGATAGATTTACAGACAGATACGATTCAAATATTAAGTATAACTTTGAATTTGGTGGAAACAAATATTCTATGACTTTAGCTGATATTGGCAAAGCAGAAATTGGAATATATAAAGATCTTACTAATAAATCTCTTAATGAAGAGGAAGGTATTAAACAGGCACTTCTTAAGGAAGATGCAAGAGCATTTCTTCCTAGTAATGTAGAATGTGGAAAGATATTTATGACGTTTACATTTAGTAATCTTTTCATGTTCTTTATACTTAGAGTAGATACTGCTGCACAGGCAGAGATTAGAACTTTTGCATCATCTTTATATGATTGGTGTAAAGAGCATAATGAATTTATCAATGAGCTTATTAGACCTAAGTATGCTATTGATGAATATATTGCTGAAGATATTGATACTGAAGAATTTGTCGGTGAACCTGTAAAGAGTGTAGAAGAAATTATTGCTAATAATTTTGGAATAGATACTAAGCAGGTTGAAAAAGATTATAAAGATATATCTTCCGAAAATAATTATAAAAATAATGAAGAGGTTTGAGATGAACAATAAAAATTGGAATAATGATATAGTCATTAACTATTATAAAATATTTACAAATTCATCTAATGCAGCTCGATCATTCTTTACAATAATTTCTGATCTTATTAAAATGAATATTGGCTCTGATATAATTGATGCTGATATTGTAAAGAATGCAAAATATGATAGTAATTATATTACATCTGCATTACGAAAAATACATTCTAATGTAAAGTATAAAACTAGTAAGAAATGTATTGATATTTCTGAATCTAGTGATGAAGGTTATCATATTAAATATCTCTGGGGTTATGATGTGAATTCTAGTAATTGCGGAGATCTTATAGTAACTAATATTTCATTAAAAGTAATATCTGGAACAGTAGATAGATATAAAATAAATATATCATTTGAATTCTGTTCTAACGATGCTAATGATAATAATATTAAAAATACATCTTCAATATTTAATAATATCCTTCTTAAAGAGATTATGAAGACATTTAGTTCTAATAAACCGTTTAGTGAAAATTCTGCAAAATATAATACTTATTTAACTAATAAGAAATTCAATCTTGTTGGCTTTAATATTGGTAATAGGAATATTATAAGTAGTGATGAAAATTTATTTAGAGTAATTATTTAAATACATATATAAAGATATATTATAAATATGAAATAATCAATAATGATTATTTTAATAAAATATATTTTAAGGAGAAATCAAAATGATCTCAACAAACTTCCTTTTCCGACAATTTTACGATGATGCAGAATCTATATCATTTATGAATTCACTCAAGAAATTTGTTAATCTTTTTAATAAGATTCTTGAGCGTGATAAGAATGAAACTTATAAGGAGATAAAGATTACACAGAAAAAGAATCTTGGAGCTCTTAAAGAGGTTATTTGGCAGATTGAAGATCTTGCTGGTAATATTAATCATAATGAACTTGGAACTGTAGAAGTCTTTACATATCCTCGTTCTGAAGATGAAAACCTGATAGATCTTGTGGTTAAGTTTACTAATTTACATGATGCAAATACATTTATAAATCTTTGCCCAACCATTATAGATGCTAAATATACAAAGAATAGACATAAGAGATTGTATCTCGATATGATGGTTAATTTTAGTAAAACATCTGATTCCGATGATGTTTTTGAAGATATCAGTAAAATTAATAATGCAACTGAATTTAAGAAAATATTTGGAATTGATTTCAATACATATAAGAAGCTTTTTAGCGAATATATGAGACTTGATGTACCTGAAATTGATATTGAAAAATTTTAATTAAAAAGGGATAAATAAAATGGAAATGCGTAAAGTTTTTATTACTAGTATCGAGGAAAATCCTTCTGGATATATTAAAGCTCTTAAAAAGTTCACTGATTTGACAAATGAACTTTTCGATAAGACTGATGGATATACTCATATAGATTTTGATGCAAAGACTTTTGATGATGCTAAAGAACAGATGGAAGTAGTAGTTAAGCAGATGGATGAAAATGACATGTTTATGTGTCGTGCACTCCCTTCCTGTATTAATGTAGATACTCTTCCTAAAAAGTATCAGAATAAAGAAAATTTCCTTGATAATATTTATACTTATTGTGCATATAAGTATATTACTCCCTATAGTGAAGATGGAAAGTATAAGTCTATAGAAGTTAGACTTATTCCTGAAATACATAGAGGAAATATGAGTGCTAAGGTTGTAGTATTTATATACTTCTATACTATAGAAAAGAGTGGAGAAGCTATGTCATATTTCGTTCGCTCCCTTAATACTCCTGCAGGAGTAGATAAGGCTCTTGGAATGAATTATGCAGAGCTTAAGAATATTTGTGATAAGTACGGTTTGAATCGTACTAGTATTACTATTCGATAAATTAATAAAAGGAATGCAGTGTGATTAAATTCACACTGCATTTTTATTTTTATAAGGAGAATTTAAAGTGGTAAGTTTTTATAATAGATTTGAATCTAAAAAAGATGATTACATTACTAATTTTAAGATATTTATAAATATCTTAAATGAAACTTTTAAGGATATTAAAGAGTATAATCATATTGAAATAGATTATGCTAAAGATGAATTAAGTATATATAATGAAATCTATGAAAAAATAAATAAAATGTCTTCTGATATTAAAGCAAATTCAAAGCTTAATAAAAAGAAGAGTCCATTGACTATTTTCATACGTCCAATAGAGAATGAGAATAAGCCATTAAAAATTTATGGTTTTAAATATGAGCCAATAGATAATAATGATATACATAAATCTTTATCAATATCAATTAGTCCTATTATTGATAATAATAGGATTATTGGGTTTATTCAAGCACATGCAAGTTCTATAGTATCTAATATGAATAAAGATGATGTAAATCTTGAGCAAATAAATGCTATGACAAAGATAGGAACTAAATTACGTGCAACTTTATACGGAGATTACTTTTCTAAATTTAAATCATTATGCGAATCTAATGGTTTAATAGATAATAAAACTGAGGTATTATAAAATGATTAAGTACACTCAAGCTGCAGTTGTATTTAAGAGTCATCAGATGTCTTTACATGATGCTTTATTAATGTATAAAGATCTTGTAAATTTATTATTTGATGAATCTGAAACTGATAAATTGCTTAATTATTCTACAGATAATATGACTACATTAATCACTGAATCAGCAAATCATGCTATATTATTTTCAGATAAAGATGGAAGTAATAAAATATATGATGCTGCAGTATCTAATGTATTTAATTATCAAGATACAGTATTTTTACGTTTCTCTAAGGGAGTTAGAAATTACTATTTTATAGTATATATAATTGGCCATGATGAGAAATTTGCTACTGGAATTGGAATTATACATCCAGTTATGGAATTAGCATCTGATCCATTTGAAGAATATCGTAATCGAAATGAATTTACAAAAATTACATATGATTGTGATTTTGCAAAAATGGGATATGAATTCTTTAAAGATAATGGAATAAGATTTTTTGAAATGATCGAAAATAATAAATTGTATTTAATATCTATGTCTGCTTATTTTGGTACTGAAAAAGACGTGGTTATTAATAATGAAAAGGAGAATTAAAAATGATTAAAGCAAAAAGAGAACTTCAGACATTTAAAACATCGGATATAAATAATTTACATGATGCACTGATAGTATTTAAAGATCTTGTAAATCTTTTATATAATGAATCTGAAAATATTCCAAAGCTTGAATATTATTCAGATAATACTTCAAAAATGATTGAAGCAGCAAGAAGACATTGTAAGTTAGTATCAAATACTAGTGCAGATGAATCATGTATTTCATCATTTTATATTGGGTTATATAGAATGATTAATGACAAAGATGTAATCTGTATATGTTTGACAAAAATCAGTGAAAATATATATAATGCTGGCATTGTAATTAGTTCGGGATATTATACATATGAATGTGATAATAAAAATATTGATATATATGAAAATATTGATTTAGAATTTTCATATAAACTTAATATTACTGAAATTGCACAATACTACTTTATTGATAATATCAGAGATTTTTTAATTATGGTTTGTAATAGAACTCTATCTCTATCTAATCTTGAAATAGAATTGATTGATGAAAATGAATATATGAGAATACGAGGTAATAAAAATGGTAGCACAATTAAAAAATAGTATTTTTATAAAAACTTTATCTAATAAATATAGCATACCAAATTCAGATGAATATAATTGTTATTATTTTAATATCTCTAATAAAGAATTAGATAATTTAATCGAAAAATTTATTCCAATATTTAATCTTGTATTTCCTCAAAATGAAATAACTGGATTGTCTATTAATTATTCTATAAAAGGTGTTATAGATAAATTAATAATTGCTTTAGGACATCATAAATCAGTAGTTGAAGATAAATCGATTAATATTTCATCTATGACTGATGATTATTATAAAACTGAAACTATCTTTATAACTAAGAATATTTATGATAATTTAAATACTAAATTATATTCTTATGGAATTGAAATTGTATTTGATCCATTTGCCAATCAATTTATAATTTCTATATTCTATAGGAAATATAATATTAATAATGAAACTGATAATGTATATATTTTTGTAGATATGATGGATAATGATAAATTTAATTTTATATCATCATTTAATAAATTAAAAACTTTAATTGATGAGAAATATAAGAATGAAAGAGATATACAGTTTCAGTTTAATGTAGAGTAAAAGTAATAAGGGTAGAAAGATATTCTACCCTTTTATTTTTTTTTTGCAATATTCTATTATTTTATTTATATAATATAATTATGAAATAAAGAAGATGTATAATAAAAATACATCTCTCCATATACTGACTATATATGGATACAGTAGTTTCATTAGTACGTATAAGAATAAATTCCATATTAATATATAAATATTAGATATATTAATATGTATATACATATGGTATATGGAAATGTAAAGGAGAAAATATTATGAAAGAAGCATTAGAAATGATTGGGTATGAGTTTAATGAAAGCAACCCCTATGCCAATTCAGAAGTTGCCAGTAATGGCGGCGGATATAGCCAGCCTGAGGGTTGGATGATTGTCAGAATATTTGATCACTATGCAATGATCAAATATTCTAATACCTCATGTGGAGATTTTGGTTCCCGTGAATATTTGGAAATAATTTCTGGAAGTGATAATTTCCAGTTCAATTTTGGAAGCATGGATGATGCTTCCAATGAAATGAGCCGTATTGAAGATTTCATCAATACGAAGAAAGGCCAGGCTTTCGAAAAAACCTTCGGGCTGAATATAGCAGAACTCTATTATGCTATATTCTAAGAATAAATAGGGATTGAATATTCAATCCCTATTTATTTTTTATTTGCATATTATAATTATGAAAGATAAATATATTTTTGAATAATGAATTCTATATCATTAAAAAAAAACAAAAGGAGAATAAAAATGAATAAGAGAATAGCAAAGAAACAAGAAAAAGAAATGAAAACATCTATAATTAAATCCAAGCCTATGTCATATAAAAGAATTAAGTATATGCTTAGTCTTGTTAATGGAAAGTTACGTGATACATTTAATACTATAGGAGAATGGACATTACCAACATATTATGGAAAATATTATATTCGTAATTCTATAATTTCAAATAAATATAAATATAGATTTTATCTACATTCATGTAGCAAGTATATTTCAATACTTTCATCTGATGGTGATTGCTATCATAGATATATTTCCGATGGCCATCTTGTAATTACTCCATGGAATAATGATGCAAGCGGAAAATGGATGAATACTTGGTATGCAACTCATTCAGATATATATCATAATAGGCGATATCAGTTTATGAAAAATAAACTTGGTCTTAAATAATTTAAAATTGAATAAAATTTAAATTACTTATACGGTATGGTAAGGATTATCTTACCATACCGATAATGAATATATTAAATTTTATTTTTTTTTTCTAATTGATTGAAATTGAACATCTTGGTAATGGAGGTGTGTAATCATGCGTGATCCTGATAATATAGCAAAGTCATATGAATTGGAAGCTCCTCCGGCAGTTATAGAAATGAAAGATATTCCTGAATATAATTTTCAAGACTATGATCTTGCTGATGAGAAACAATTTAAGAAATATATACAGAATGTGGAAAGAGATGTACGTGGTTCATTTGAATATAAATCTATGATTAATTATCTTAGAGAATATATGGATATGAATCAATGTGCATTCTATCAGAATATTAATAATATAGATAATCCTAAAGTACATATAGAGATTCATCATGAACCTTTATCTCTTTATGATATTTGCCTTATAGTTTATAATAAGAGAGTAGCATTTCATGAATCTATAGAAGAAGAATGGGTTGCTAAAGAAGTAATGTATCTTCATTATAATCTTATGGTTGGACTTATTCCTCTTGCAGAAACTGTTCATGAATTAGTTCATGCACAATATCTTTTTGTTCCTACTACTGCTGTATTAGGAAAGTATAAAGAATTTGTTGATAGGTATAGAGATTTTATGCTTCCTGAACAATTAGAAACTCTTGAGCATATTGAGAAATCTACTGAAATTTATAATGATGATCTTGTAAAGACTATACTTTCTAAGCAGTATGTTTATGTAGATATATCTGGTTTTTATAAATTACCTAAGACAGAAGATATTATTTCCATGGTAAAAGATAGAATTAATGATATTATAAATACAAAATAAATAAATTAAAACTACCCAAGCTACAACATATAGATAAATTCCAGTACATATTTTGGAATAAATATCAAAAAATATTTATATAAATAATCCTAAAGGAGGAAATAAACTATGATTTTCAAGACTAATAGAAGACTGCTTTCTGAAGCAGCTACTGCTGATCTTCTTGATCCTGAGGTTTCGGATGAAGTAAAGGATACTGTTGACGAGCTTGAGGATGTTCTTTCGAATAATGTTGAAGAAGTTAAGCCTGAGGATAAGACTACTAATGGTGGTATCCCGGTAACAACTGAGTCTGTTGCTCTTATGAGAGCTAATGGTAAGTACCGTAATAGCAATATTAAGTACCTCGTTAAGCTTGAGGATGTTATTGCTATTAAGGAGGCCGAAGGTGAAGAGAAGGCTGCTGAGCAGATGGATGAGCCGGATACTAAGCCGTCTGAGGCAGACGTTGAGGCTAATGAGCCGGATGCTGCTAGCGTTATCGATGATATCGCTAAGAAGAATGGCGTTGAGCCGGATCAGGTTGCTGTTGTTATCTCGTCTGAATGCGCTTTCCTTGCAGAGACCGCTATTCTTGAGTCCAAGTGTGGCAAGAAGAAGGGCAAGGGTAAGAAGAAGCTTAAGAAGACCCTTGATACCGTTAAGGAGCTTGAGGGTAAGGTTGCAATGGTAAAGGCTTAAATACTATATAACAATATAGTAGTTAGAAGTTGCCCTCTAATTAAAAATCTGTCATTCGTTTTACTCACTTTCTGATAAATACTAGTAGCATTTCTGCTACTAGTATTTATTTTTTATTATCGAATATGGTTGCATATTATATTCATGAGTAAGATTATTATTTATCTTACTTAATTTTAAATATATGAGGAGTTTATCATGGACAAAATTATTAATTTTTATTGTGATGCATCTATTGATGCACCTCTTAAGATTGCTTGCGCAGCATACTCAATGTCTGTACAAGATTTTAAGACACAACAAGTTTTACATTCATATGAGGATGTAATTTGTACAATTGAAAAGAACGCAACAAATAATTCAGCAGAAATCCTAGCAATACTCACAGCAGTAAATAAAGCGGCTGAATTATATCAAAAAGATAAGAATATTCTATTTAGAATATTCTCAGATTCAAGAATATCTATTTTTGGATTAAGAGAATGGATTCCTAGCTGGATAAAGAATATGAATAATAATATACTTTATTCAGCACAAGGAAATCCAGTTTTAAATCAACAAAGATTTATTCAAGTATTTAATACAATAGTCTCTAATGATATGAAAGTAGAATTCTATCACCAAAGAGGACATGTATTAGATCATAGATCTACATGCAATATAAATGATGCTAAACGATCATTTATACATGAGAATGGTATAGCTCCAGAATATCTTGGAGTAAATATGGAATATTTATGCAAGTATAATGATTTAGTAGATAATACTTCACGAGCAGTATTATATGACTATATCAATCAACGAATAGAAGTACCATCTGAAAATATAACGGTCATAGGAGAAGATCCTATGACATATTTTATTCGCGCAGATAAAGTTAAGAAATATTTAAATTTAATAGATCGTAATACAATATTACGTAGATAAAAAGGAGAAATTATCATGTTAGAAAGTGGAGCAATTTTTGATCGGTTTACTACAAGCAGCAAGAAATTTACAGATAAAGGGGTCGGACTTTTTCTTAGTGCAAATACTACTTTAAGATATTGCATATCTTATTCTACAAATATTAAGAAAAATAAAGATCCTAAAGTTGTTAATCATTTTAGAGAGAAAATGATTAATCGAATACGAATCGATATTCAATCATACATAAGAGAACTTCTATCAGAAGATGATGAATATCAAACTGAAGTAGATACTATATTAATGTATTTAAAGGCATTAATAAATGGAACTTATATAACTGGATATACAATAAAATCCATATTTGAGTTCCCAGAGAAATTGAAAGAGAGGCATAAACTTATAAGTGAACAAGATGCATATTTCCTTCAGTCATTACATGAGTATTTATATTTACTCACGGTAATGCTTACAAGAATTGATAGTTAATTTAAATAATTGAAAGGATGATATACAAACCATGCACGAGATACTTAAGCAGTATGTATCTCCGGAAGTAGAGGCAATGCTAGATTCCGTTGCTAATAATCCGAGAACAGGAAATCTTGATTTTGGTGGTATGATGAATGGAGGATATATTCCATCACCTAATGCCAAAATAGAGCATTTTGATATTAAAATACCAGATGAGGTAAAAGCTCAAGGACAGGAAGCGATTAATAATTATATTAGTGCTGCTACTGCAGGAGCTATCCCAGATGCTGATGTAAAACTTCTCTCTGAAGAAGAATATCAGCAAGCTGAAGAAAGAAGACGAAAAGAAGAGGAAGAAGCATATGAAGATTATATGCGATTCTGTGATGAAAGAGATAAAATGAGGCAACAGCAAAATACACAAATGGAAACACAAAATACACCTAATATTAATCCCAATGAACAACAGCCACAGTCTGTTTATGAATATGGAATTAAGCATAAATTAGTTCCATATACTGAACCAGATTTTCTTGGTAGAGTTCTTGATAATACAAGAGCTCCTAATCCAGTGCCACAGCCGCAGCAAGTTACTAATAATTTCTATTATAATTCTGCTCCGACACCACAACAAATGCAACAGCAGATTCCGCAATATCAGCAGTCGCAAGCAATACCACAAAATCCAGCATTCTCATATCAGCCATATTATCCGCAGCAGGTTCAGCAGCCACAATATACTCCTCAGCCTCAGATGAATAATATGATGAATAATCAGCAGCCACAAATGAATACTATGTTTTCTTATAAACCATATTATCCACAGCAGCAGATTAATACAGTACCGACCTATGTGCAGCAACCTCAGTATGGAAATACTAATTTCCCTACAAGACCTGAAAGAAACCGTAGTATTGAAGAAATTGTCTATGGTACAAATCAGGGTTACAGATATAATGGGCCTCAAAATATTTATCAGCCTGGATACTATTATCAGCCTAATAGTATGTATGGGTCTGCAAATAATGGTCCTAGTTTTAATCAAGTCTCCTTAGCTGGAGTAGATATATATGGCCGTCCTATATATGGATATAAAGTTCCTGGTACAGAAAGACAGCCTGAATATATTGCTCCTCATCTTTTAGGCTCATATGGACTTCCGACTCAAGATCAGTTACTTGAGCGTGGAGTTATGATGTCCCCTTGGTATAATCCTAATTCAAGACCTGATTCAGATTATATTCCTTGCCATAATACAGGTGATTATACTTATGGAAGAATGTATAATCCTATAACTGGTGAAGGATTTATCGAAGATATGATTGATGAAGATAATTTCTTAAAGAGTATTAGAAATATGGATGCTCTTATAAGGAATATCTGCAACATTAATCCTGAAGCATGTGCATATTTTGAAAAGAATACCCGCAATAGAGTTAATTTTGTTTCTCAGTTAAGAACTCAGATAGCTCTTTGCAAGCAGATCATATGGATGTGCAATTATGAAGATAAGAGTAAAGAAGAAATAGAGACTCTTGAAAAAACTTTATTTGATCCTGATCCATATCCTGAAGTTAAAGAGGAGGAAAATGATAATAGATTTACAGCAGATAAGCAGAACTATGATTATATTCCAGTATGGAATGCAACATTGGATGAAAAGACTAAGATAATCACTCTTACTCCTGAAACAGATCCGATTAAGAGAAGAAAGCGTATTGAAGCAGATCGCAGAAAATATTGTGGCCGTGTAAATAATTATGAGCTTATGAGATTTGAGCAAAATAAGATTATGATGCAGCGGCAGTTTGAAGCTATTAGAAATTCTGCTCCAGAGCGAATGTTTTATGGTGTAGGCGGAGATGCATATCTATATGGAGATGCATTTAACCAAATAGGAATGATGTATAAAATGGCTGAAATAAGGTCATTGCATCGAAGGGATATTCGTAAAGTCTATAATCCTGATGGGTTTATGAATTATTTACGAGATAATACAAATTATAATTTTAATACAGAAAGGGAAACACATATAGGAAGAATTTACGGATCTTATGGAGTTATGCCAGATGGAAGACCTGTAAGCCCTGGTAATAATCCAAATATAGCTAAATCATTCTCATATGATCCTCAAAGTGGTCAAATGTTCCTGACTTGCCCTGAGAACTTTGATGACTTTAAGACAGATGAAGAAATAGATAGAGAAAATAAGGAGGCATTAGCACAAACAACAGTAGTTCCACCAAACTTTGTAGCAAGATTTAAAGATCGAGCAAAAGATGAATTTTATAGATCTTTGCACTCGAATGATCTTCCACTATAAGGATGGTGAAATAATATGGCGATTATAAAAGATTACGACATATTACAATCTCAAAATATGTCTATATCTGAAATCAATTTTGATACGATGACTGTTCCACCAATATCTAGTTATTTATCACCAATGGATATTGGAGAATTAAATCGTATAGCAACAAGTGCATCTTTAAATGGAAAAGTTAAAGAGAAATATAGACTCATAGATGCTATAATGCAGAATAGAGGATTTAAGAGATTTTCTGCAGGAACAAATAGAGTTATATATAAATGTACAACAGATGATAGATTTATAGCAAAGATTGCAATGGATAGAGTAGCATTAAATGATAATCCTGCTGAATTCAGAAATCAATTTTTGTTAAAACCTTTTGTTGCAAAGACATTTGAAGTTACACCATGTGGTACAGTTGCTTTTTCTGAGAAAGTATTTCCTATTAAGAATGAGGAAGAATTCAAAGAAGTAGCTGGAGATATTTATGAAGTAATAGTAAATAAAATACTTGGAGAATATATTATGGAGGATATAGGTTCTAAGTATTTTATGAACTGGGGAATTCGATTAGGATTTGGGCCGGTTCTACTCGATTATCCATATCTTTATAAACTAGATCACAATAAATTATATTGTACTAAGCCCACAGATACTGGTGAATGCTGTGATGGGGAAATAGATTATGATAAAGGCTTTAACCATCTAGTATGCTATAAATGTGGAAAAATATACCCTGCTTCTGAAGTAGGGCAAACCAATCAGAAAAATATTAAATTAGTAAGAGGAGAAAATACAATGAAAATCACACTTATGTACGGAAACAAGGTAATTGCTAGCAACTATGAAACCACTTCTACTATGAAGAAACCTGAACCTAAAATCGAAAAGGAGACAAATGAATCTATGAAGCCTGAACTTATTAGAATTCCGATTAATAATTCTTCTACCAATAATGGAGCTCCTGCAACACAGAACGGTAATAATACTGCTGTGAGCGCAAGAGATGTTGTTCTTAATGCTATGAATAATATCATTAAGAGAAATACTCCTATTCAGAATAATGTAACTAATTATTCTGATTCTGCAGAATTTAATGCAGCTATGGATGATTATAAGAATAAAGCATCTAGTGTCATTACTAATGATGACGGTAAGGAAATTTCTATTAAGAGCCAGGAAGTTGTTCTTAATGAAATGGACCGTATTAAGAAATCCAAGCTTAATAATAAATTCAATAATAACAATCAGAATTCTTATACAAAGGAAAACAAGATTCCTACATTTGAAGATATCGCAAAGTATTTTGATCCTGCGAATGCTGCTGAAGGATATCAGCTTAAACTTCTTGAGATCATTTATAAGAATAAGGGCGATATTGTTGCAACTATTGCTAAGATTAAGCAGCTCTTCAACTTCAAGTACAAAGATGAAAATGTAAATGAAGACGAAGAAGTTGAAAAGATTAAGCAGCTTGCAGAAGAAAGTAAATCTGATGAATCTACTGATGAAGATGTAACTGATAATAATACATTTGAAATTGCATCTTCTGATGAAAATGAAGAAACAGAAGACAATACTAATTCTGATATAATTGAATCTGCAGATGCTGATGAAGTTTCTGGCAATAATGAAGAATCTGAGGAAGTGTCTGAAGATGAAGAATATGATAGTGATGAAACTTCAGAAGAAGATACTGAGGAAGACAATAAAGACGATGAAAGCGAGGATACTAATATGAGTTATTCTAATACAAATGGAAATATCGTAACTCGTGATGATCTTGATCATAGAGATGATCTTAATGATTACGATAATGAATTTGAAGAATATGAAAATATTCCTAAGTATAGAATCAAGTCTGGAACAGGAAAGCATATTAAGAAGTTCCGTCCTAATGAAGAAGAGGGAGACTGAGTAGATTATGAATATGATTCCATTACCAAGAGATAGTAGGCCCATTCATCTCTGTTATGTAAATGAGAATCATCAAATAGATTTTCTGAATTCTGGCGGTAAACTTATATTTATCGCCGAATCAGATTCTATAAATCCAGAGATGAGAAATCATCCATTAATCAATAGTGCTACAGCTTTACTTCCTCCATTTGAAGCTGTGCAGTCATTCTTTAATGATGATAGATATGCTGCAAGAGATATTTATGCATCATATCTTGCAACAGAAATACCAGATAGATATATTGCTATTATGGTAACAGCAGCAATGTTTGGAAATAATCTGATTGGAATTTCATTTGGCAAGGATGAAATGCAAACAGAATTTCCAGCAATGTTTATAAATATTCTTCAAGATAATTATGGTATAATTGTAACTGAAAATGGAAGTATAATTCTTAATGATGCATTACCTCCAATGCTGGCTAGATTATATAGTTATGGATATATAGACTATATGACATTTATGACTAATCATCCGATTAATCCGATTAATCCTAATATTATTCCTAAATTAGCATATGATATAAATCCATGTGTACCAGTTAAGGATTATCAGCATTATGAAGAATACTTCAATTATGTAAAGGAAGCAATGAGACAGGCTAATAAACCTCTTATTGATCCATTAGTAAGCATATGATAATATTCACAAATATTTTGAGAATACCAGAATATTATTTGGAGAGAAAAGGTATTAAGAGAGTTTATGTATATAATCTTACATCATATTATTCTGATGGAGTTATAAACTTAAACTCTCTTATTCCATCTATAGATAATATTCCTGAAGATGTACTAAATGGAAGTTGTGATACTGCTGATTTTGATATTGCATATCATCAGTATATCTTAAACAACAATAGTGCATTTGTAGATTTTATGAGTATAATGATTCCAGCTTATATGGAACCAGACTCATTAGTACAAGTTCTTATAGAAGATTCTCCATATCGAAATGCAATCTCTGAGTCATTAGCAAAACTAATTCAACAGAGATATGGATATGAAATCTTTTATATATATGAACCTGAAGATTTCCTAAGTATAGATGATCCAGATTTCATGAATGTAAATGGAGTTCAAAATATAGATCAGGATGTCAACCGATATCGAGAAATGATGTACGGTTCAGGCTATTATACAGAGGATGAGTATGCTATATGATTTGGGACAAAGTTCTTTATAGAGCAAACATTCAATATCTTATAGATACACCAATTTATGAGTACGACTTATCTAAAGCAAATATAAATGTGCTAAGAGATAAGAATGCAATTTCTGAGGATTTATATCAATATTTGTATCAAGCACCAAAACTTGAAAGAAATATCATGATGGGTAAGATGCGAGCTAAGAACCCACATCTTACCGAAATTCTTAAGAATGGTATTGAAGAAGCACGAAAATTCTTCATTACAAAAAATGAATTTTTAGATTCTGATATATTGAGCATACGCAATGATGCTATAACTACTATAGGAAGGGAGGCGAAATTCCAAGCTGTATCTGAACGAGTTGTATTTAGATTGGCTGCAACCTATACATCATTCTATGCCACGCCAAATATGCTATTCAATAATGCTGGGATAGGAGTAGACTTCTTCTACTTTTATGATCCAGTTACAAAAAAGGAAGTTCTAGACACTAAGGGCTTAGGAGAAGCAGATATTTATCATAAAGAATATATGCTAGACTTTGTATCCGAGCTCTGTTATACTATACAGATGAATGGAGTCCAGATGGCTATCAACTTGTTGAATAATGTACACCGGAAATACATTAACAAGGATATGAAGCTTGGATACTATAGAGAATTGAATGCAGGTTCGATGTTTAGGTTGAATCCATCTTTTTCTATTGTAACGCCATTGTACACCGACTTAGTAACAGAGAGTGATAAAGATCTATTGGATATATCCTATAATGAAAATATACTGAGATTCTTCAATAGAATATTAGCTTCAATATACTTTAAATAAAAATTCAAAAGAGGATGCTTAAATGCATCCTCTTTATTTTTTTTGTATTTGTAAATCTCTTTAAATATAGTTGTATATTATAATTATGAATAAATAAGCATATATTAATATATGCAAAAACTTAAGGAGAAATAACAATGAGAAGATTCGGAGAAATTCACGAAAACCATGAGGTTGAAAGAAACCTCACCTATACCAATCAGAGAAACGACACTAGCAATAACGTTCCCAGCAATGCTGAACTTAGAGCAGCAGTAGCTGATTATTTCAGAAGATTAGCTGAAGCAAATGAGAAGAAAGAGGTAATAGTAAAATGAGAAAAAGGAAATATGGACCTAAAGTGTTTAAAGAGAGCTACGATCAATATATAGAAGAAATAATGAAAAGAGAAAAAATGATGGCAGAAAGACATACTGAGCTTGAAAAAGAGCTCTTCGAATCTGGAAAACAGATCGAAGCGAACAATAAGAGTGTTGATGAAGCTCTTGATGAACTCGATGCACTTTTCAACTAAAGAAAACATATCCCCATAGGTTGGTAACCTATGGGGATATATAATCTTATAGCAATTTATTTTTTTACTTACTAAGAATCTTTTCATTATGCTGTATAGTATATTCAGATACAAGAATATATATCTTATCAGCGAGAATACTTCCAATTTCCTTTGGATTATAATATGTATAAAGTTTCTCCAATACTACATCAGACATTCTAGCAAGTATTACATCAATTAATTCAGTTCTAATTTCTTTTTCTTTTTCTTCTGTAATATATGCAGTATATGATGCAAGGTATTTAGCATTATAATCTATGAATGATTCATTAATAAGATCTTCAAGCATAGTAGGAATATCATTTACTCTAGTTTGAAGATGGAGTTTATATTTCTCCAATTCCTCCAATTTTATATTATGTCTATTATTAAGCCAAATAGCCCAAATAATTGTTGCTAATAATACTGCCAATGTAATTATAATACATGGTACAATAATTACCATATCAAGCATTGCAATAACCACTCCATTCTTTTATTTTTTCTCTCAAATTTAATAATCCATTATCAGTTGTGCCTTCAGTTTCTATAGCTTTCTTTAAATAATATAATACTTTGAAAGCTACGTCCTGAGTTAAGCCTAATTTATATTTCTCTAATAATTTAGGCCAATTTCCAAAGCACATACTAGGATGAATAAAAAACTGAGAAGATTCTGCATGATACATTTGATGAGGAGTTTTAGAGAGCATAACAAGAGCTATATTATTAGCCTTATGCTCTTCTTTTAAAGCCTGAACCACATCAAATGTAGTTACATATCCTACAGTATTAAGCATATGCTCTGTAATTAAAAGGCATATATCAAATAAAGTTAGAATAGCATGATGCATTTCGATACTTACACCTTCCATATCAGATGTAATATATCCATGCACTTGGCATCTATTCATTCCTATATCAATTAAATATCCTTTATAGTTTGTATATGTAACAGAATGTCTAAATCTAGATTCGCATTTTTTTAGGAATACTCTATAAGTATCTATATCCATTAGAGTATCTCTAGTTTGATAGAAACTTATAGCATATACACTATTTGGACTACTTAATACCGGATTAGCATTCTCTTGATAAGATTCAATGCCTGGTACCGGATTATAATTGCCCATTTTATCACCTCCTATATGATATTACAAAAATGTTAAAATCATATTCATATCCTATAAGAGCTATTCATCTTATTTTTAATAAGCTCACATATCAATAAATTAAATTATCGAGAGAAGGTGTTTAATTGTCTTTCGAGATTAGTAAGATATATACAGAAAATCCATATGTAGATGAGATGGTATATTATACTAAAACTCTTGCTATGGGAACAGTATTGAAAATGCAGCAGCAAGCTGATGATAATGAAACTCTTGAATCTTTAAAACAAGCAGGAATTTATATTTCTGCTATAGAAGGAACTGCAACTATTGATTTATATCCAGGTATATCTATATCAGCATTAGCTTCTGCTGGTATAGTGGATTCTGTTAGTGTTAATTATTATTTATCTTATCCTAATAAACTTCCTGAAGATAAGAAAGCTCTTGTAGTTAAAGCTATGAATGAAGAATTTATATCAAAATATGTTGAAATGAATTCTTATTATAGAATGCTGCATGGATTACCTGCTTTAGGAAAAGAAGATTATGTTACAGATTGGATTCCACCGGATGGAATCAATATTGACTTAACTAAGCCTATTCATGAAATGGATAATTCCGAGGTATTACTTCTTGATAGATATGGTGTTCTTGATAGAATGATGAAAGAAGATCCTAAGAATAGACAATATATGAGATTTCTTGGAAAAAAGAAAATAGATTATTATCTTGCCAGAAAATCTCAAAGATTTGATCCTTTATATGTACCTAGTGTAGATTCTGATGCTATAGAAAAGATGTATAAGGATAGACTTGATGAGAATAAATTTTATGTACTTAGAACTGTTTATTCAGAAGCTTATAAGTATGATTCTGCTTATTATGATAATTTTATAGCAATATTTATTGTACTTATAACTATGATTGATATTATATCTAGAGTACAAGAATTTATTGCTAGAAAAGAAATATTTGATATACGATCAGTTGAATATATATTTAGATCGAATGGAATTCCTTTCTTTGAAAGGATTCCTCTTAAATATCAAATAAGTATGGTAAAGAATCTTCATACTTTATTGAAGTATAAATCTACATCAAAATGTATGGTAGACATATGCTCTTTATTTGGATTTAATAATATAAAGATCTTTAAGTATTATCTACTTAGAGATAGAAATATTGATCTGACTACTGGAGAATATGTCACTGCTACCGATGAAGATGGAAATGAAGATCTTGAAAAAGAATATACTCTTAAATTTCTTAAACTTCCTCTTGAAGATGATCTTAATGATTATATAAGATCTGGAACTAATTATCTTGATTATGATGAAGTAGTTTCTAGTGATTCTAAATGGGATGGAGACCTTGATCATGAAGAAGTTTTAAAGAATATTCTTAAAGAAGAATTTAATTTCAGTAGAACTAAGTATATTTCTATAGATACTATTTATGAAATAGCAAAAATGTCTGCACAGCAATCATATTTCTTTAATATGCTATTTGATAATATAGAATTGGAAGATGCTATAACGGTTCAAATACCTTATATAGAAGCAGGTAAAAACTTTAGAGTATCTGATGTATTTACATTACTTACTGTACTCACTTATTACTATTATGGAGTAAAAGATACTATAATGGATACTCAGAGTAAAGTGCTTTATGTAAATGGATTTAACTTTAAAGCTGATCTTGCAGCATTAGCTGAAGATATGAAGAAGACTGGTAGTACACTTCATGCTCAGGAACAATTAAAAGCATTTAAAGTACCTGAAAGTAATATTCCTAGTTTTAATGAGCTCATGGATCTTTATGTAAATAATATGGCTGTAAGAGATGAGCTTATTAAAGGAATGAGAGAAGCGGATAATAAGAGAGTATATGATGTATATAAGAATCTTTATGATTCTCTTATGACATTAGAGCTTACCTTTGATTACTATAAAAATCCTGAAACTGGAGATTTTTATAGAGATGCTGAAGGTGATGCTACATATACAGAATTTCTTAAGCATAGAGATAATTCATTATATTATACTATACTTAATATACAAGATTTTGAAGATGAAGCATCTAGAAATCAGTATATAGGAAATCTTATAGATAGTATAATATATGTATTGGAAGAATTTATAGATACTAAGGAATTTCAGGGGTTATTCTCCAATCTTCCTGTTATGAGTACAGAATCTGTTAAACAGTATATAGCAACTGTAATTAATTTCTATAAATCTTATAAAGTAGATTTTTTGGGAATGAATACTATATATACTTTGGATGATGAATTAGATTCTATAATTCAAATTATTGATGATATGGAGCTGAATCATTTATTTGATAAGAGGGAATATATAGAGCTTCATGATTATTTTGCTAAGAATAATATAGATATTAGTCCTAGTGAAAAGATTAGACTTCATGATAGAATTTATCTTGATATACGTACTTGGGTTAATAAACAGTATGATGATAGAATTACTATAAATGAAGAACTCTATGAAAAGATTACTAGAATTATACTTTATACTATTCTTGGATTTAAAGAAGATATCAAAATGGTAATAAAGAAGAGTTCTAATGAATATATTAAACCTTTAGATTTTATTAATGCTAATAATGTAATTTTTACTTCATCTGATGAACTTGGAATTAAGGATTCTCTCTGGATTAATGAAATTTGAAGGATATAAAACATATAAATAATTAAAAATAAATCTATAAGGAGGACTATTATGGATAAGACATTAGTCGCCTTCGATGGTGTTAATGCACATGAAGAATATAGTAGAGAATATACTACATTTAAAACTTCTATTGATATAAAGAATCTTGAAACTGGAGAAGTTATTTTTAAGGGTCTTAAGAATAAGGTAATTATTCCTGGCTCTGGATTTGTTGCTAAAAAGCTTTTTGATCTTACTACTGATGAGATTACTCCATCTTATAATACCGCTCTTAATATTTATACTCCTACTGGAGAGACTGCTCCTAGTAAAGATCTTGGTACTACTGCTACCAAAAATAATCAGAAGGTAGTTCTCTTCTGTTGCGGTACTGATGGATGCGGATCTGAATCTTCTCAGGTTTATCCTGTAAATTATACTAAGTGGATTAAACCTGCTGATCTTGTTCCCTTTAGATATCAGCTTGCAAGTAATGATCTTACTGATGCTCTTAAGGAAACTTATTTTGGTCGTGCTACTACTAGTGATGGAAAGTACATAGCTTATTACTTTAAGAGATTTGAAACTGAACCTAAGATTGTTCAGCAGTATATTGATGGTACTCCTATTGATGCTACGGTATATGATTCTGTAAAGACCACTTCTGCAGAAACATTTGTTGAACTTAGTCTTAAGATTACTAAGGAAGATATTAGAGATTACTTTGTAGCAACTGTTGGTATTGATGAAGCGAAGATTAATAGTATTTCTCTTTGTACTGGATATCCTGTTGAAGAAAGTGGACAGGTTTATTTTAAAGAAATTCGTCCTATTACAAAGCTTAATATTCCGAATGAATCTCTTATTGATGTCACTAAGGGAATTGAAATTATTTATCATATTTACATGTAATAAATCACTAGGCCAAGTAGGAAATCCTACTTGGTCTTTTATTTGATATCTTGAACAAATGAATAATATAAACCTTATGGAGGTAATACTATTATGGCTGATAAGACTATAAGAAAATCTAAAACTATAACAGATAAAAATATTATAGATAAATTTATTGCTCTTACCGAAGATGATATAACTAC
>ERZ808252.425-NODE-425-length-41452-cov-15.060294_pt1 | contig 41452 bp, 67 predicted proteins | sample MGYA00521242_ERZ808252 | MGnify/ENA primary metagenome ERZ808252 (study PRJEB31516, sample SAMN03275581) | gut metagenome | biome: mammalia-associated habitat; material: feces | host: Papio cynocephalus | place: Kenya | collected 2012-08-07 ...
CCGGTGCAGCCGGAGACATCCACCGCCATGGTGAGGTTGGGGCAGTTGCGCACGTCTAGGGTGGTGAGGAGGCGGTTGTTGCCCAGGTACAGCTCCGTCAGGTTGGGGTTGCTGTAGCTCTCGGCGCTGTCACCCAGCTTCAGGCTCTGGAGCCGGGTCGCCAGGGAGAACTCGGCGTAGCCCACCTTCAGGCCGCTGAGGTCGCCGATGGCTTTGAGCTGGGAGGCACTGTAGACGTAGATTTCCGTGTCGTTGACGTTATCCAGCGGGCACTCCAGCACGTAGCTGCTGCCCCGCAGGGCCCGCTTCTGGACCAGATAGGAACCGTACTTCACGCTGGCGTAGATGTCGGCGTAGGGCGTCACTGAGATATTGTCTTTGGCGTAGCCACGCAGGGTAATGGTGTCCGTCAGGGCGTCCCCGGCGTTGTACTTGGCGTCGAGGTAGCGGAAGCGGTTGTAGAGCCACCACTTGCGCTGCTCCGCCTTGCTGCCCTGCAGCATGGAGAGGTAGGCGGAGGTGCCGTCCTCAATGAGGGGCTGCAAATACTTGAAGTAGGCGTCCTCGTTGAAGATGGCCTCCGGCCACTTGGCCTGATGGGCCTCGAACATCTCCTCCACGAGGGCGTAGGAGAGCTTGCCGGTGGAGCGGAGGGACTGGTACATGGCGGCGATCTCCGGCCCGTAAGCCTGCCGGAGGTTGACCCACATGACCGAGTTCTGGCCGTTGAAGACGTCCGCCGTGCCCACCTGGTCGATGTCCTCCAGGGCGTAGCCGAAGACCAGTGCGCCCTCGTTGTTGGTCCCAATCGCCGTATCGAAGTCATAGGGAAGCCAGCACCACTTGTCCGCCCCCAGGTGGGACGGGAAGGCGTTCTTGGCCCGGCTGTCCACCATCAGGAAGAGCTCCGTGAAGAGGTAGTAGAAGAGGGCGCTCTGGAGCTCCAGGTGGTCCGGGAGCTCCGATTTGAACTTCGCCAGGCGGGCGGCCTTGTCGGCGTCGTTGGTCACGGCGCTCTGATCCGTGCTCGCCAGCCAGGCGGCGAGAGCGGCCAGCTTCGTGGTGTCCGTGTTGCCGTCCGGATAACGGCCCTCGAAGTCGCCGGTCCAGTCGCCGGTGAAGTCGGCGTTTTTCCACAAAACCCGGTCGCTGGTGTTGTTGAGGACTTCCCAGCTCTCGTCCCCCTCGGTGAAGCCGTAGACCTCCGGGGTGCCCTTGTCGTTGTTGAAGTTGTACTTGCCCAGGAAGGTGGTCTCGTCGCCGTGCCGCCAGAAGATCACCATGGGGAAGCCGTCGATGCCCTGCCGGACGGCGCTGTTGGCCTCCTGGGGCGGCGTCTGGTAGGGGCAGGCGTCGTTGTAGAGGCGTACCAGCTCCACGTTGTTGGCGCCCTCAGAGGACGCCACGTCGGCCTTGAAGGTGAAGGTGTCCACGGGGATAGCGCCGGGCCGCAGGGCGTACTTGGCTGCCGTCACGCCGTTTACCACAAAGCCGCCCTTGAAGGTGACTTTGTAATTCTTCCGGGCGTAGTACTGGGAAGAAGTGCCCTGGACGTTGATGCTGGCACCCGTGAAGGTGAAGTTCCGGGAGCTGTCCGTGGGGTCCGTGAAACTGCCGGAGACGGTCTTCTTGTCGCCCTTGTACTGGGGCAGCTCCGCTCCCTCCAGGATGAGATAGGGGAGGTCCTGGGGCAGGTCATCGATGACGATCTGTCCGTAGTCATCGTAGACCTTGTTGCGCTGATACCGGGCCAGGAGATCGTCGATGGCCTGAGAATCTGCGATCCAGTTGTTGAGGACCTGGTAGCGGGTCAAGCTGTTGTTGTAGACCCGGATGCCGTAGATGTCCGTGGTGCAGGCGTTGGAGCCGATGGAGATGCCCACGGGACTGCTCTGCGAGAAATCGTCGTCCGTGGGGTACTGCACAGCGCCGGAGAGGATGCCGTTGATGTAGACCAGGATCAGGCGGTTCTCCGCCCGCTTCTCCACCACAAATGCCAGGCGGACGTGTTCGTCCTCCTTGTACTGGGTGGAGACCTCGCTCTGCTCAGAGGTGAGGGAGGCTTTCTGGGCCGTCACCTTGATGCCCCGGCCCCCGGAGAGACAGGAGATCACGGTGGCGTCATAGTCCATGACATCACGGGTGGCAAATTCCAACTCGATGGTCTTGCCGGTAGTCCGGAAGTCCTGGGCAAAGATTTGGAGAGGGATGGTCACACGGGCGTCGCCCGCCACCCGCAGGGCCGTGATGCCGTCGGCGTCCGTCACCCAGCCGTCGGAAGACCAGTTGAAGCCCGTGAGGCTGGCGGCGATGCTGCCGTAGCTCCAGTTGGCCTTGCCCGCCTCGGTGTTGCTCCGCCCGGAGGCAGTGAGATGCAGGGCCAGGTCCGCCGTCTCCGCCTCCACGTTGACGGTGCTCTCCGTCACGGTGGTGGTAAAGGTCTTGGTAACGCTGCCGCAGACGATGGAGAGGCTCAGGGCCCCCACCTCGTCCGCCCGGTAGCTCCAAAGCTGCTCCGTCCGGTCCACCGTCAGGGTCTTGAGGACGGTGCTGCCCACCTTGAGGGTGATCTCCGCCGTGAGGCCGGAGGGATTGTAGACGATGTAGGGGATGGCCAGGGTGCTATACTGCTCCGCCGTGGCCTGCTGCCAGGCAGAGGCGATGATGGGAGTGGTGGTGCCCTCCACCGTGCAAATAAGATCGTAACACAGGACGTTGGAGCTCACGCTCTCGCCGTCCACGGTGGCGGTAAACCATACCTCTAGGCTGTGGCTGCCGTGGGTCTGCGCCGGGATGGTGTAGGTCTGCTGCCGTCCGGATGCCGTCACCGTCACAGTCTCCAGCTCTGTGCCGTCCAGTTTGAAGTGCATGATCTTAGTTGCCGTGCCGGTGGGGGTGTACGGATAGGCGATGGCCCCGGTGTAGGGCACCGAGGCATCAAAGGAGGAGCTGAGGGAGAGCGCAACCGCCGTAATGGAGAAGGATAGCGTCCGGCTGTTGCCGTACACGTCGCTGACGTTGATCTTCACGGCGTTGCTGCCGGGGGTGAGGTACGAACCCACGTCCACCGTCACAGCGCCCTGCGCCACCTGCTGCGTGAGCTTCTGAGCCCCATTGACGGTGACTTTCAGCACGCCGCCCCCGGTAGCCATGCCGCCCTCCAGGGAGCTCCAGGAGACGCTGAGAGGACAGGAAGCTCCCATTGCGATGGATTTGAAAATCCACCCGGTGGTGTTGCTGAGGGTGAGCACGGCGTTGTTGTCGCTGCCGCCACCGCCGCCGGAGCCGCCAACGGAGACCTTGATGCCGTCCCCGATGATCTCCCCGCCGGAGGTGAGGTAGAGGAGCTTGGTGTCCTCGTCAAAGTACAGGTTGTCCGCTTTCAGGGCGATCCGGCTGTTGATCTCGTTTGGGTCCACAGCGTCGGCGTTGGCCTTCGCCGTTGCGGCGCTACCAGCCGCCGCCGAAGCGGAGGAAGCTGCCGCCGTGGCCGCTTCCGTGGCCGTCTTGGACGCCTCTTTGGTGATCTCCTCGGCCTGCTCCGTTACGGCGTCTACAGCGGCATCCCCGGCGTATTGGGAGAGCTGGGCACCCGTGAGGCGCTTCGCCCCGCCATCCTGATATACCGGCAGGAGGCCGTCATCCGCCAGGGATTCTACCGCCGGGAGATCGTTGATGCTCTTATCAGCCATCGGCAGTCTCCTCCTTTCGGGCTTCGGCAATGATGGCTTCCGCCGTCTGCACGATGCCGAGTAGATTGGTCCAGTTTTCCTCGCCCGCCACGGTGACGTGCCGTGCGGCGTCCCGGATACCAGCCGCCATGCGGATGATCTTCGCTTTATCCATGGGATTTCTCCTTTCTAGGTGATGCTGTTGAGACTGTTTTTTAAGCCGTTGATGGTCGCCGCTGAGATCACATCTCCGGTCGCCACTTTGGCGGGAGGCGACGTGGGCGGATTCATGGTGGTCAAGAGATCAATCACAGCATTCACGTCGCTAGCCTCCATGTCGGTGCCAGGGGTGGTGCTGATCTGAGAGCCGGAGACGGACATCCCCAGATACTGTGCAAATTCGATGCAGCGGGCAATAAATCCGTCCCATTCCGCTGCCGTGAGGTACTTGGCGAGATACGTCCCGTCTGCTTCCGGGGTGAGTGGGACTTCTGCATTCGCCGCCACGGTGGATGTCCATTCCCAGTTATCCGGACGTTCCGGCTGAGGTTCCACGGCCTGCGTGGTAACGTAATCGTACTCGTAGTTGCCCTCTCCGGTGGTTGAGTGGGACCAGGAGAGGTATACCCGGTACGTTGTAGCCGGAGTAAGCCCGGTAAACGATGCCGTCCGCGCGAGAGAGTACCCACGGGACTGCAGGGTCGTGTTGCCATCCGCAGTCCGCAGGGACCAGGAGAAATAGGAGTATTCATCCGGATCAGTAACTCTCGCCGTGATGGTGGTGTTGGTGTAATCACATTCCCAGCTGCCGGGGAATACGCTTGCAGCCACTTCCAATCACCCCCATACAGCCCGGACGGTGACTTCGCCGCTGCCGCCAGACCCGATCTCGGACATTGCGCCATTCTTGACTTGGTAGATGGTGTTGGAGCCGAAGGAAATGAAGATACCCGTCCCGGTGATCTGGCCGGAATTTGCCACGCCAATGGCGCTGCTGTCCCCGATCCAGATGCCCGTGGTAAATTTCTTGACCACACCATTGTCCGCGCCGGTATCACCGGACCCGGCACCCAGGATGAGGTAGGGGTAGTCGATGCTCCCGATGGTTTCCAATCCCAGTCCGATCTTGTGCAAATCTCCGGAGGAAACCACATCGAAGCCGTTGGCCGTCATGGCGGCGTAGCCCTCGTCGCTGTCGCCGCTGCCTGCGTAGATTTCAGCGCCGTAGATTTTGCCGCCGTAGATGTTTGGACTTCCGAACTCGTCCGCCGTAATGAAGGTGCTTTCCGTGGCATTGGCCCGCATCAGAGCTGCCTTGATGTTGGCGAAGGTGACGCTGGCAGAGGACCCGGCAGGGCCCCGCTCGCCGTTCTTGGCCTGGACCAGGATGGGGGAGGTCCAGGTAGTCCCGGCGTTGTAGCTGTACTTAGCCCACACCTCTGTACTGGTGTTTTCCCATGCCTCGTCCCACTCGTCCACCCATGTCTCCTTGTCCGTGGAGTATTTCACCTGCGTAAAGCTGCTCTCGCCGGTGAATACCACGTTGCCGCCAAGGGTCACGTTGCCGTCCTTATCCACCAGGAACTTATCGTTGACGTTGATGATGCCCCGGAATTTGTACTTGCCCGCTGCGGCGTCGAAGTACAGGGCCTCGTCTCCATCGTCGTTGTAGAAGGCCAGGGTGTCGGCGTTGAGGATCACACGGGCTTTCTCCGTCTCCCCGTCCGTTTTCACGATTTCCAAGCCTTTGTTTCGGGTGATCCTGGTTCCGTAGTACAGAGCTCCCAGGGCCACCTTGCGTTTCAGCGCCCGGTCCTGCGGGGAGAGGTACGGGTACTCGTGGTCCACTTCCTCCTCTCCCGGAGCGCCGATGTCGGCACTGTCCAGGGCATCCGCCGTGGTGTCGATGGACGCCAGGAGGCTGTAGACGCCGTTGACTGTGATGGCATCACCGAGTTCTGCAGCAGGGTCCAGGATGGCCCCGGAAGCGGAAAACGGCTGGTATGCGTAGCCATAGACGGCAGCCAGGAGGTTGTTGGCCATTGCCTGGGTGGCCCAGGGGCAGTCCACCTCCAGGGTCCGCCCGGTATCGTCTCCGGCTGTGTAGGCGTTCTCATCGTCGTACCAGATCGTCACCCGGCTATAGGGCGAAAATTTGGGAGGGGCAGAGAAATCCGTGATCTGCCGCCCTAAGTAAAGCTTATCAGACAAGGATTCTCACCCCTCCCATCGTGATTGCGTCTCCGTATTCGTCCACCAGGTAGTTGGTCTCTTCCGGCAGGCCGCCCAGTGTCACCAGCCGCAGCTTGCCCGCCGGGGTGATGATCCAGCAGCCTCCGTGCGCCGCCGCGATATAGCCCAAAATCTCCCGCATGGTGTAGTCGTTGGGGTATTCCACCATGTAGGTGGAGTTGATGACCGTTCGGCTATCCAGCTCTACCCCCATGCGGGCGCAGATGGCATCCACAACCGCCTGCTGCGTCCTGGGCCACTCGCCCGTATCGACTTCCGTCAAAAACATCTGCTCCGCTTTGAGCATGGCATCATAGCAAGATAGGGTGATGGTATTTGCATCGGGATCAATATCCCTGGTATCGATGTAAAAAACGCCGATCTGCAGCCATTCCGAGGATTGCGTTCCGTTGCTCAATCTCGTATACGCTTTTACCTCTGCATTCCTTGGAATGCTGCCGGGATTCCACAAAACAAGGCTTAATTGAGCAGAAACACAGCTTCCAACGGTTGCCACTCGTCCCCCGAACAACGCCGCCGAAATGGAGAGGCTTACGATCTTCTCTTTATCGTATTCCGTCTGGCCGATGCTGATTTTTTGCTCTTTCCAGTGCGTTTTATTCTGTAGGAGTGTTTTCCATAATGCGCTAGTCGTTTGCATTATCTTGCCCTCAGTTGGATCGTGCCGCCCTTATAGCGCACGTTGCCGTCTACGGATTTCAGTGCAAAAGCGGCATCCAGGTTGCTCACCACTCGCATAGTCCGGGTTTCTACGGCTTTTGTATTTGTATACGGATTGCTGAATTTTACGGTGACGGCGCTGCTATTTAATGCGCCATACAGCGCCGCCGCCTCGGCGTCCGTCATGGGGAAAAAACTTGCGGAAACAATGGCCCGGTCCGGGCTCCGCACCGCATGTTCCACCCCATCCAGCGTTTTCAGCACTCTGGCATAGGAAACTTCCATCTGCACCGCATAGGTGGAGAGGCGCTTGCTCAAATCAAGCGAGCCGATTTGGAAGGTTACATCCATGTTCACACCCCCATTGCCCGCTGCATCTGGCGGTTGTACTTATAGGCCGTTTCACCAATCACTTTCCCGTCAAGGACGGATTGCACAACAATGTTGATATCGCCGCTGATATTGCCCAGGGATGCAATAGCGTCTCGCATTTTCACGCCAACAGACTGCTCCGCCCCGATGCTTGCAACGCCGAAATCAAGCCCATCGGTAATATTCCGCTTGATGCTGCCGTACTCACTATCCCAGCCTTCACCCAGGCCCAGCGCCATGTTTTCACCGATACCCGCAAACACACGGGACGGAGAGTGGATGCCAAGCGTGCTCTTTACCCCGTTTACAATGCCGGAGAAAAAGCCGCCGACCTTTTCTTTGATCCAGCTTCCCATAGCCTTGATGCCTTCCCACAGCCCCTTTACGATCTGCTTGCCAACGTCCACAATGCTGGGAATATTGCTCACAAACGTTTTTACAATGGTAGATACCATAGTAAGCACGGATTTTACGAGCTGCGGGAGGTTTTGGGCGATACCTTTTGCGATAGACAGCACCATTTTTAGCCCCAGCTCCAGGATTTGAGGGAGCTTTTCGATGGCGTAGGAAACGAATTTCTCGATCATCTCAGGGCCTTTTTCTTGCACGAAGGTCCCAATGTTGGAAAGGATCGTTTCTACCACCGGGAGGATGTTTTCCGCCACCGTTACGGCGCTGCTCAGGAGATTTGTGGATAGCTCCGCAATATCGGCGTTTTGATTGCCAAGCCCAGTGACAAAATTTTGGTATGCCGCCTTCATGGAAGAAAGCGAACCCTGAATCGTGGTGCTGGCTTCCAGTTGTGTAGTGCCGGTGATGCCCATTTCCGTTTGCACGGTATGGATGGCGTCCACGATATCGGCGTAGCTCTCAATGGTGTAATTGGTGTAATTGCCCTGGGCGGCATTTAAGGCATTTGCATCGTCCAAAAGGCGCTGCATTTCCTCTTTTGTGCCGCCATAACCAAGTTTGAGGTTATCAAGCATGGTGTAGTTCTGCTTGGCAAATCCGGAGTAAGCGTTCTGGATGGATTCCATGCTGGAACCCATCTTGTTTGCGTTATCGCTCATGTCGGTGATGGCAAGGTTCGCCTTCTCCGCCGCCGCTTCCGTATCGTTCCCCATAGACTGCAACAGAGAGGCAGAAAACGCCGTAACGGTAGTCATATACTCGTTGGCGCTCATTCCCGCCGTCTGGTATGCGTTAGCGGCGTACTGCATTACGGCATCGGCAGAGGTTTTAAAGAGCGTTTCCACGCCGCCCACTAGCTGCTCATATTCCCCGTAATTGTCGATGGCGTTTTTTGTGAGGGCAACAATGGCGGTGCTGGCCGCACCAACCGCCGCCGCCCCCACTTTGGCAGCCGTTGCAAGGCCGCCTTTGAGTTTGCTCGCAAGCGATTCCGCCTTGCTGCTTGTTTCAGAAAAACTTTTATCAACGCCGCTATCGTCAACGCTGATCTTTACAAAAAGATCAAGCAGATTCATTCTTTCACCACCAATCCGCACCGCTCGACGATATCGGCGGTGATTTCTTCACAAGAGCGGGTATCCTGTTTTTGCGGCTTAATCACATCGATGTATCTTCCCTGGATGTAATTCCCCGCCACGTACTTGGCCGTATTCTCCGCAATAATGCGAAGGGCGTCGGTTACATAGATTTGATACGCCCGCTGCCGCTCCCTCTCATTTAGCCGGGATACGCAATACCGCAGGAAAAACTTTACGCTTTCTCGCCCTCGGTATTCTCCAGCGCAGAGCCAGATAAATTCTCGCTCTGCGCTGAGATAAAAAGCTCAGAAAACGCCTCATCCGTCAAAAGCTCCGTCATGTCCCGCATCAGCGTTCCAAGATTGAGCTGGGCCTTGTACTCCTCTGCGCTCACGCCTTTAATTGTAGAAAGAATGCGGATAATATCCGCCTTGTGCCCCTTCAGGAGAACCGGGAGAGACGCTTTTGCCCGCTTTGCGAGAAATTCTCCCTTGGACATACCCTCCGGCAGTTTTTCCCGCTTGAAAATGGCGGAGGCCGCTTTATCTTCGGCAATACTGGCAATGGGGTCTACGATATCGGCGATCACGTCAAACACCCGATCCCCCTGAATGTCGGAAAGTCTCATTTACGCCTCCGCCGTACCGGCCTTAATGTAGATTTCAAAGGGGACCTTGTCCTGGGCGCTCATGGAGTAATGCCCCGTAAACTCAAAGGCAAATTGGCCCTTTGCCTTGTCCGCCGTCTGCAGCTGGAAGCCGCCGGTAGAAAGGGCGTTGATGAGCTTAATGGCGATAAAGCCGCCGTTGGTCTCTCCGTTTTTGTCGGAGTAGTCGCCGACCAGCCAGATGTCCTTGAAATCATCGGTGCTGATATCGTTTCTGGGCGTTACCTTGGTCGTATCGGTAGTACCGATATCAGCGGCGCCAACCAGCGTTTTTGCAATGGACGTGTCAGCATTTACAAAAACACCGGCCATTTTAACGTCCCATTCATCGAGCTTTATGAGCTCCATCATGTTCTTGGGGCAATTGTCGATGTCCTCACCGTAATCGGAGTAAGAAGGAGTTGCGGCAAAACTGACGCCGCCAGTAGTGGCCCCGATCTGCCCGGAAGAACCGATGGTGCCAGTGGCGGGAGTAAAATCGGTAGTCAGGATACCGGCATTGATCTGGAGTTTCTGAAATGCGTCAGAAGGGATTTTTGTAAATTTCATACCCTTATCCTTTCATCAGTCTTGCGACAGATACTCAACAGAAATGTTGAGATACCGCCGCTTAATGTTTCTGTCCGTATCGTAAGCCACGTTCTGGCACCACGGAGAGCCTCGCTTAATCCACATTGCCCCGCCGTCATAGGCAACCATGCAGCCGCCCATACCGATGGCGTCCGCAATTTCCTGGGCTTTTGCGTTTGGAACGGCTTCGCTTTCCGTGTAGAACCAAAGATCAATCGTCAGCCCAACTTCTCCGCTTTCCCACGATCCCGTGGCAAGCTCATAGGTAAGCCACGGAAATACCGCGTCTTCCGGCACGTTAGAGGTTGCATACGCCGGGAGAAAGCCGGAAAGCCATTGCTGCAAAGCCTGTGCTTTTGTCATCCTGGCAGCGCCTTCCTTTCCGCCGTGAAGAATTTCAGCGGCAGTGTGGAAGAAATAGGGGCTTGCTTTTCTTCTGGATTAGATGTCACCCGATACGTTTCTCCGGTCGAAAGATCCTTGAAATAGTCTCCGTATTCAATGGGAACCGCTTTTTCAACAAGGGCGGAATAAATGCTGGTAACGCCTTCTTTTTCCGCCCTGCGGGCCTCCATTGACGTATCAAGCGCCTGGAAATTCTTAAATTCCACGCCTTCCGTCCAGGTGACGTAGTACCCGGATTCGCCATCCGAAGTCCGATTCTTCTCCATCAAAACGCACTTTCGTGCGAAATCATCCAGCAAGCTCACGGTTCCACCCCCTTGATTTTCCGCCAGGAATTTAACCGGCTGCGGAAAGCGTCCTGCCAGCCAGTAACAGCGCTGGTATCCGCCTTTCCTCCGCTGGCTTTGGTGTAGCTATACCCGCCAAACGATTCCGACGTGTACGGGCTTGCGACGATGGCTCCGTTTTTCTCCTGCCATTCCTCGATCTCACCGGAGAGCAATACTACCGCTCTGGGAACAGCAAGCGCCCAAATAGAGCCGGTAAACGTCTCATCCACCAAATCCCCTACCGGGTACTGGTGCAAGCCGTCATTGAAGACGGAACCAACGATTCGGAAATACTGGTTGGTTTGGAGAAAGGGCAGCGTAATGCCGCCGTTTCTCACCACAAACTCGCCCTCGTGGATATCCACAAGAAACCAGTTATTCAAGTGTTGTAAAACGCTTTCAAGCATTACGCCGCCCTCCATTCTCACTTCGCCGTCACGGTTGCGTTGCCGCTCTTGAGCGCGTGATAGTTTCCGTCGCACTCGACCACAGTCACGGTCTGTCCGGTCGCAATGGTCAGGTCGCTCTTGCCGTCCCAATCGTTCCAACCGGCGACATTGTCGCCGTAAGCGACGGTCGCGGCAGAGGAGCCGGACGTGTACTTATACTTGTTGCCCGCAGCGGCCTTTGCCGGAGACACGGTCAGCTTGGTATCGCCGCTCTTGGAGCCTGCGGCAGAGGTGACCGTCAAAGAGCCGAGCGTGCCGCTGTCGATGGTGCCAACGACCACGCCGTCAATGCGCTCGGCAAACAGCTCCATACCGTTAATGACAGTGTCCGATGCGGTCATGTTGGTGTAATCGGGCTCCTCATGGATGCCGATATAGCCGGTCGCGTCGGTGGTAAAGGTGAAGACCTCCTGCAGATCCGCGCCGTTGACGGGGATGTAGTAGAGAACGATGTTGTCCTTCGCCGTAGCGTAAATCTTGCCCTTCGGGACGCTGGCGTTCATAATGAGGGTGCCCAGGCCCAGGAAGTTTTCGACGTAGCTCATGCCGAAAGCGGTCTGTACGGTGATATTCGCCGTGGACAGGTAATCGGCCATGTCCAGGGGGTTCATGAAATACACAGCGCCGATCTCGTCATCCTCGAACAGCACCTGGAGGTTGCCCCACGCCTGGGCAAGCACAGTCTGGAAGTTCTTGCCGCTCACAGCGCCGGTGCCGGTCGCCAGGAAATCGAAGAAGCTCTTGCGGATGCCCTTCTGCACGTCCTTCAACATCTCGTCGGTGGTCATTTCCACGGCCTGGTCATAGCCCCGTTCGGTGATGGCCTCGGCGGAGGTAGCCTTGCGCCACTTCTTCAGAGTGATTTCCTTGTAGTTTACGGCCTCAGTCTTGTAGTGGCTCAGAGGAATGGTATCTCCCTCGGCCACAACACCGCTCTCCAGGGCGCCGGTGGCCTTGTAGCTCTTAAGCACAGTGCCAGCCTGCTTTGCGATCTTACGGGTAACGCCCAGGGCCTCCATCAGCTTCTTGATGGAGTAGCCGAACATTTCGGTGAACTCGATTTCCCGCACACGGGCAAGATCGTTTTTCTTGATGAGGTTAGTCTCAGCAGCCATAATTAGCCTCCGTTCTTATTCTCGAATAGATTTAGGTTCGCGGCGATTGCGGCCCGCCGCTCCGCTCGGTCTTTGATCTCCATGATTTGGTCTTTCGTCATCGTGCTGCCGCCTGCGTTTGCGGGAGGATTTGCCGGATTAGCGCCCTTTGTTTGAGTGGTGGATACCAGGCCCTTGTAGGCGCCCTCAACAAGTGCGTCCAGGCTCTTGGTATCCTTGATCTTATCGCCGTCCAGCTCTAATGCGGCCATTTCTTCGCCGCAGCCCCGCATAGCAAGGTCCAAGTTTGCACCGGTGATGTTTTTGCCCTCAAAGTAAGCCCGCACGGCCTTTTCCTTTGCCGCCTTGCTTTCCTTTGCGGTGATGTCGGATTTATAGTCCTCAAAGGCCTTGTGTTCCTTTTCGTACTTCTCTTTGTAACCGCCATCGCCTGCCGCCTTAAGATCGTCCAACTGCTTCTGGACGCCGGGCAGCTTCTCCGCATCAACCTTGTACTTGCTGATATCGGACTTCAGGCCATCCACGGTATCGGTATGCGCTTCGATGATGGTATCCACCTGTTCATCGGTGAGCCCCATCCCCTTGAGTAGTTTTCTGGTGAGTGCCATATTCGTTCTCCTTTTCTTTGGCCCCAGTACTTCGGGGGCGAACGTTGTATAAAAACCGCTGTACTTTGCGGGTTTTACTGGGATAAAATGGTATCGTTATCCATTTTTCAATTCATTCCCCAATATCTGCCGATATTGGGCTGCATGATCCGCAACAGCGGGCTTCAAAAACGGCTGTGCTTTGTTGCCGTGCGTGTAATGCCAGTTGCCTTTGGCGTCTTGGTATACCCACGGCGTAGGCCGTCCGCCGCCGCCTTCGGCGTAAATGCCCGTGCCAAGCTCTACATACGGGCCATACTCGGAATTTGTTCCGATATATGCCGCAGGCTCCGCCTCATCCACCGCATGGGTAATGCTGTTGCGCAAATTGCCGGTATCAACGGCGCAAAGCTTTTTGGCGTACCCTTCGCCAACCAGCCCGCATTTTTCCAGCCCCCGCAGCAGCGCCGCTTTAATTTCGGCGGAGACCGCCTTGCTGTTATTGCGAATTTCGACGTCCATGTGATTACCCTCTTGACTATTCCGCAATGTGCGCATATACTATTGGTGAGGAAACTTTGTTTCCGTTTTTTCGAGGTAATCCTCCGCCCGTTCTGGTGGGGGGTTACCTCATTTTTTATATCTTTTTGCGAAAGCAAATTTACCGTTTTGCATTACGATTATATCTGCCGAAAAAGTTTTACTTCTTTTTGCTCTCGCATCTAGAACAGATATTAGTTTTTGCAGGTCGACCGTCTCCGTAGCATCAAAAATTACGCCGCCTGGATTCCCATGGATTTGTTTGATTGCTTTTCGCAATGCGCTATCTGCCGCCTTTGCCGATGAAATGGACTTAATCTCCCATTCTTTTCCCCTCCACGTCATGTCCGGGCGTTTAACCCCCGGTATCGCCGATTCTTTCAGCAACACAATTTTCCCGCCAAACTTTTCATGGATTTGGTTCGCCACTTGGATTTCAACCCCATGATTTTTCTGCCTATAACCGTTCTCATATCTGACTTTTCCCATGCGCGGTGTTGCACTTTTTAAATAGTTTTTGGTTACATCTTTTTCGCCGGAATTTCCACCGTTGTGATACTTGGATAGCTGTTTCCCTGCGTCCCCTTGTTTTGATGCCTCCCATTGTGCATAAGTCATATTGGGGATCAATCCGTCACGTGTCCGTCGCAACCCTCCAGAAGTATCTATTCCTTCCACGGCAGCAATGAGCGTACATCGGCAATTATACACGAGATAGCCGGGCGCTGACGTGTCGCCGGGAAACATGATCTCGTAGCCGTCAACCTTAAACGGCTTGTCGATTTCGGCTTGCTGTCCGTCGAGCATTGCATGGGCGTGGCGCGTTCGGTTGTCCAGCGTAGCCACCCATTCTCGCTTTAACTTGATGCCCATCTTCTGGGCCGCCGCATAGCTGTCCATGCGTCCAGCGTTCTGTGCTCCTGTAACAGCGGTGCGGGCGGTGCGGACGGCGCTATCCCGGTTCATGGTGGTGATGCGCCGCTGCAAATCATCCGCCATGCCCTTGATGCTCTTCCCCTGCAGGATGGAGCTCGTCACACTGACCGTGATTTGTTTTCTGCCCCACGCCAGATCAATGCCACGCTTCAGGGCCCGTTTCGGCGGGTAATATGGCATCAAATCTGGCTGCTCTACCATGAGCCGCTTGACCGTCTGCTCGTCCCACAGGTCAAAGCCCACGTTGCCCGCCACGCTCTCGATGGTGTACGCCGCATAGTTGCGGTTGAGGGAGTAGATACCAGGCGTTGCATCGTTGGTGTAGGACACTGCCACGGCGTTTGCATCGGTCACGCGCTGCGCCACCTTGTCGCGCATGGCCTGATAGCGTTCCCCACGCCCGATCTGGTTGAGCCGCCATTGCTTATAGTCGGCCTCCGTCCATTCCTTACCGTTCTGCACAGTGCCGATCAGCGCCTTCATTTCCTCGTCACGCTTGGCAAATTGCTCAAAGTATGCGTCAATGGTTTCTTGCAGCTCATCTCCGGCGGTTTTATATAGCTGTGCAATCCTGCGCTCCAGCGCCGCAAGCTCTCTTTCGGTGAGACGATGCCCTAAATCAGGCGTTGCCATTATCGATCACCCCAGGCGGTTCACTCCCTAAAAGGTTTCGATCAATCTCTTCTGCCGTCTTGCGTCTCATCATATCCTCGTACTGGTCGGCGTCGCCATTGATGGTCAGCAGCTTCTTTGTGATGTATTCGTCATCGTAATACGCCGCGCCCAGAAGAATGTTCTGCGTTTCCTCGCTCTTGTTGATGATTTGATTTCGCGTGTAACTCGGTTGATCCTCAATGCCCGCCAGACGCAGAATTTCCACGATAAACCGGGTAACTTCCGCCTCAAATTTATCCGTTTTCAAATCGAGAGGAACATAGCTTGCCTTAATGGCCGTCGCCGTCTGATTCCCTGCGGAAACAGCGGAAGCGTCGAAACACTGGAAATCCTCGTAAAGCTTCTTTTTTAGCATATCAATGGTGCTGTTAGTGCCTTCAAACGGGGCCTCTATGGTATGCGCCTCCGCTTTTGCCCCATCATCTCCATTCGTGTGGGCAACGTGCATTGTTTTCAGCCGCTCAATGAATTTGGCATCATCGATATCATCCATGCCGCCGCAATTGGAGATCACCCAGTAAATCAGATTCCCTTCGTCGACGTTGTTGATCATATTGGAGGATGCAAGATCGAGAGCGTCAATTGTATTCCGCTTTCCTGCAATCTCAGAAAGGCAATGCCGGTTATTCTTCAGCGGAACGATCGGGAAATCCGGATAATTCCCGCCATCGAAGATTTCCGTCTCGCCGATTTCCGCCGCCCGAACCACCAACTTGTAACTTCGCTTTTCCCGAAGGACTTCCATATCTTTGTTCTTCGCCTGGAAGTACTCCGTAAACCCGTCCTGCTCATACAGGGACGCTCGCAACGGCTTGTCCGGCGCAACCTGCCAAAACCGGATACCAGCTTTTAATGCGCCATTCTCTTCGTCGTACAGCGGAACAAATTCTAGCAGAGAAAACACCCGCAGATGCGTCAAATCCCAGAACCCAAAGGAAACGCCGCAGATTTTTGCCGCACGGGCGGCACCCATCACCTCTTGATCGAAATCGGCGCACAATTTCTTGCTCGTGGTTTCATCGGCAAACGTCACACCGTTTCCCAAAAGGTAAGAAACCTCCTGATCTACCGCCATCCCGAAGAATCGACTAGCAAGCTTGTGATTTGCCGTCCACATATCCTTATGGGCTCGGCCCTGCATATCGTAGAGGATTTTTTCGTAGCGATTGATCGTGGGGTTCAAGCCATCGTAATACGATTCTGCGTCCACTGCCGTTTTATAAGCGTCGGATGCCCGGTGATCCTGGATAGCGCTACGAATAAACTCAATGCGGCCTCTTTCATCGTCGCCAACCGCAAGCAAATCCTGGTACGTTTTTATCGCTGTTCACCCCTAACCGCTTAAAATGGATTTGTATTCACTCCTGTAGGCCTTATGCCGCAAGACGGTGTACGCAAAGTAGCGTGTATCGTCCATGGCATGATCGTTTTCCTTGATGGGCCTATCTTCCGTGGATTTCTCGTCCCATCGGTACAGCCCAAATTCTCGGATACAGTCTTTACATTCCCGGCCAATTTTGATAACACCGTCCTGCAGCAACCGGGCCGTTGTAAGGATGCCGGGAAGAACATCGTTTTTGGCCTTCTGCACCGGATACTTATGCCGCCGAAGAACTTCGATGAACGATGCTGCCGATGGGTCAACGATAACACTCTTAATCCGGAGATTGCCCCGAAGCTTTTCTACTTCCGAAAAGTACTCTTCATCCGTTTTGTTCGCCTGCGTTTCCCTTCCGGAATAGTAATACTCTTGGATTCTGGTCGCCGTTTTACCGTCCCAGCACCACAGGCCAGCGGAAAACGGATTCAGCGTGCCATAGTCGCAAGAAATGTAATACTCTCCTTTTTCCGGCAGCTCATCCACAATGCAGCTCTCATTAAACATGGGATAAATAAGCCCTTCGGCCACCACCCACAGGCCCCGGATATAACGATCATAGAAAACGCCGCTGTACATGGCCTTTGTTCGCTCAATCATCTGCGGCGTCAAAATCGGATTATCTTCCAACAGAAAATGGATGTGCTCCGTATTCTCCCTCTGGTTCTTGATCCACTCCTGGTAAAACCAGTGGTTCGGGCTTTCCGGGTTGCAGTTGAAAAAATATTTTGGCTGCTCAAAAGAAATTGCACGGGAAAGCGCCTGCTCCACGAATGAGCGTGGCATCAACGCCACTTCATCGAACAGCACCCCTGCCAGGGTGATGCCCTGAATGAGCATGTACGAACTTTCGTCTTTTCCCCCGAAAAGGTAAAACCAATTTGTAATATCGCCGCAGCGGACTGTCAGCACCCTTGTGGATACCTTGTAGCTCATTGCCAGAGCGATGCCTAGCCCGTCGATTTCCATTAGCGGCTTTAAGATGTTTCGCTCTGCCGCCTGGACGGTTTTCCCGCAAATGGCAAAATTTGTGTGGTTGTAGTTCTTCATCGCCCACAGCACAAACGCCATCGTCATAATGGTGGTTTTTCCGGAACGAACGGAGCCGTCGCAAATCAGCGCCATATCTTCACTGTCTACGAAATCCATGATTTGGCGCTGTTTTTCGGAGAGCGATTTAATCCGCATTCCCGTCACCCTTTAACGCCGCAAGCAGCGCAGCGAGCGCCGCAGGGCCGCCGCTTTTTTCGTTCTCGGAATTCCACCCAAAATTGCAGCCAAGCGAGAATTTCGCACCGTTTGCACCGTCTTTGTCGTAGAGCCGGGATTCGGCGTACTCTTCGCAGCGAGCCTTTGCTCGCGTAATCGTGTTACAAAACTCCTCCCGCCCCTGATAATCGATAAGCTGCTTCCGCCCAGTAAACCCCAGTGCCAACGCAAGCCCCGTGACCGTTGGCGGCTTTGCGTTAATGATAATCGGCATGCCGTACTTGTCACGCACAGCGCAGCCGTCATCGCCGATAAACGGCTCACCTTCGCACTCTTTGAAGTAAGCGTCAATCGCCTTTTGCATCGCGCTTACGCTTTTCCATTTTCTCGGCGCTCCGCCAGCCATACGCTCACTCCTCTCAATTGCTACCAGCCCCCCGCCCCTTGGCCGTGCGTAGCAGACTTTACCCGCCCCGCAAAACCTACAAATAGCTCACATGTAAACGCAAGCCTTCGGTTTCGAGGGGACATACATGATTGCCGCACTTCCGGGCTGGCACTATACCCACGCCCAAGGCAGCGGCTCTCCTCTTTTGGAGCAGACGGCAGGATTTGAACCTGCGAACCCGAAGTATCCCACGGAGCTGCATCCGCCCAGCTTCCGTCTGCAAATGTCTCCCCTGGGACACATCGTTGAGAGGTGCGGGGAGTCCTGTCATGTTGACGCGCGCCGCCGCGCTGCCCGCTGAGGGGCCTGATTTTGGCCGTCTTGCCGCTTAGATTATCTTACGACCTCGGGTCCGACGCCACGCAGGCACTCCGGACACAATCCACAGACACACCCATCGAGGTAGGGAACTCGTTCCCCCGCGTGCGTAGTTTTCAGCGTCCATTCCTGGATAGGGACTATGACGGCCAGCCCCTAACATTGTGCCACGATTTCTCAGGCTCCCGAAGTCCCGTTGCGTCGTGGCCCGCGCGCCCTCTCATTGTGGGCTATCCGGCGTTGCTCTCCGTCGTGTCGCAGTTACTATCGGTCTGTGTTCCGTCCGGCTTGCACGGAAGGGAGCGACCCTGCATCAAACATGCTGTGCCGCATGAGAGGTGCGGCCTCTCGGCCCTGATCGTTGGGCTGCATCGTGCGTGCGGCATATTCCCGTGCGGCAGAAGGAGGACGGACCGCCGCACGGGCGACAGAAAGGGAAGTGGGAGGTGGAAGGAATATCCTCCCATCTCCCACTGTAACACAAGTCAATGGCTTTTTAAGGCCAACTTTTAATCCAAGAGCCCTCTTTTTTGGGCAACCAGAAGGATAAACTCCGTATGCCATCGGCGGGCGGTACGCTCTGAGCAATGCACTTCCAGCGCCGCTCCCTCCAGGGTATGCGTCCGCTCCCAAAACACGATCCGCACAAGCCAGATACGCTCCTTGCCGCCATTCATGGCTTCCGTCTGCTCCACCGCTTCCCGGACCGCCTGATACTCCGCAACCTGGGAGGCGGTCGCCGGGGCGAACTTCCCTCCGTTATACTGCCGGATGATCGCTTTTGCGTATCCCCACCAAGGATATCTTGGCTTGCTCATGTACACCTCCTCAGTACGGCTTCTTCCGCTTGTTGGGCGGCAATTTACTTTTCTTCCGCCACTTCCATACAACACAGCCGGAGCACTCTGCCTCCTCGCCGATTTCCCGATCATTCATTCCCTGCTCGTACAACTTCCGCACTAGCTCAAAATCGATTGGAGCACGAACAACCTTTGGCGGTTTCTCAACCTTTTTCTTTTTCGCTTCAAAAAACGGGCAATCGTCCGGGTCCGCCACCGTTTTGATCTCTACTCCATTTGGCAAAACCTTCTTCACGATTTTGCAATGGCCGGTGTTTTTGAGATAATCGCAGTATCCGGCGTAGCCCCTGAGGTTGCGATGGACACACCTTTTGCATTTAATCGCCATAGTACGCCTCCATGTAACCCAGGACACTGGAGGATAGGCACTTTTCCCAGGCTTTCCGCTGTTGTAGGCCGTCAGCGCCTCTTCTAGCGTGTATTTTCCCAGCAGCTCCGCCAGATAATCGCAGCCCACCCGGAAATTACCGTAGGGGTCCGTGAGGTCCGTCACACCCAAGCGGGCCATCCGGTCCTCGTGCCAGCGCCGTTGCACCTGCATATAGCCCACGCTGCGCCCATCGTCGCCCACGACGTTGCGGAACTCTGTTTCCTGCCGAATCACGGCCAGGGCCAACTCATAGGGGATGCTGGTCTCCTCGCAAGCCGCCCGGAGAAAAGCCTGGGTGTCGCTGTCGAGCGGCACATCCTCCCGGAAGTAGCCGGAGGCGTAAAGCGCCGCCTCGATGTACTCGTTCTCAAAGTCCTCTTCGGGCTCCTCAATCACACACTCCGTGCGTTCCGGCGTATTTTCCGTGTGATTTTCCGTGCGTTCCGTGTCTTCGGCGGCTCTGGCGGGCCAGAAAAGCAGCAAGCCTACCACAAATACCATCCATACGATGTACGCTATCTTCCAAACATTTCGCTTCACGTTTTCCTCCTAAACCTCCTTGATCGTGATCCCATGCACCATCAGCATCAGCTTCCGCTTAATAACAAACAGCCGGTAAGCGGCGCTCTTGGAATCATCGTAGCCTTTCACATCCTCTACCACCACTTTGCAGCCATCCCGGTACACGAAATCGGCAATATAGGTGCAGGGATGTTCCCATTTCCCGTCGCCCCTTTCCTGCTTTGGGATCAGCTCAAACGGCACCTGGCAGCGCAAGCCCGTAATCTGGCCCGCCCGTTGCAGCAAGTCCAGCTCCCGGAACCTTGCCGCCTCCTTTTCGCTGGCGAAATGCCTTACCGTGCCATCCGGCATCCATACGTCTGTCGGCTTGGCGTGGTACTTGCTCGTCTTTTTCTCCCTGGGCCGTTGCTGCGCTCCCAGCTTTTGCAGCACTTGCCGCTGCGCCTTCGGCCCCATCCGGGCCAAATCAGCCGATGTCAGCGCCATCCCATCACCACCCTTTGCTTTTATTTCTCCTCGCGGCCTTCCGCTTTGCATCGCGCCGAAAACGATATACGTTTCCTTGCGCTTCTTTGATTCCCCTAAGCGCATCCTGCTCCGCCTTGTGCTCCGCCCGTTGCTGTAAATATGCCTCGCATTTGCTGTGGCAATCGACGCGGCGCCTCTCGCAATCCGCACAACAGGTAATCATGCGCCGCCATCCTTCCGTCGCCCGTAGGAGCAGAAATCCCGCTCCCGGACCTTATGCATGACCCAGCGGCGTTGGCAGTAGTAGGCCTTGCCGCGCTCGTACCATTTAGCATAGGCGCACTGCTTGCAGCGGACTACCTGTGTTACGCCCTCCGCGATTGGGAGGCTTAAAAGCTCCTCAACATCCACGGCCTTGATGTATCCGCATTTTACGCCAGCGTCCCAGGCTTTCTGTAGCAATACGTCCCGGTTGATGTAGTCAGCCATTCGGCGTCTCCTCAGATGCGGCTTCTCCAGCGCAAGCCATATACCCCACTGCGTCGACGTAACTGTCTTCCTTAAATCTTCCCGTGGCGATGCGGGCGATCTTGAAAAGGCACATCATGGCCGCCACATCCTCCGGGAGAATCTGGACCTCCGGCGGCCCACCGCACATCGGCTCCAGGCACTTCTCCTGCAGGTAGGTCTCCCAAAACTGCCCGATGACCCCGAAGGACCGTTCCGGGCTGCCGTAGTCCTGCTCCCGGTCGCCGCAGACGCATTTCTCAGCAGCTTCCAAAATTTCTTTTCTAGTCATTTCGTCCTCCTAACTCGATTTCCCGTCCGCAATCACCTGCACCACCCGGACATTTCCAAGCGGCTCCAGCATCATAGCTACGGATTCCTTCGCCGCCATGTAGTCATCCACCCGGTAGACATCTACCACCACCCGCAAATGGTCAACCATCTAGCGCCTCCTTCGGGCCATCCAGCCGCAGCGTCGCAGCGGAGCCGCCGATCATGGCCCGGACGTCTGCCGGGAGGGCTGCCAGCTCCCGGTCGGCTTTCTGCCGCACCCGGAAATTCCGCTGGAAGTTGGAGGCCACCACGCTATGAACCGTATCGCTGTCCATTATGGCCCACTCCCGCAGCTGGGAGGGAGACCCCACAAAACGCCGCACGGCCTCCGGAAGCCGCTCGAACTCCCGGCGGCTATCATAGGCGCTGTTTCGGATGGCGGCGGCTACCAGGGCCCACGCCTCGCCCTCGGTCATCTCCTGGGGCGTGGTGATCTGCCGCAGCCGGGCCTTGACTTGCCCGATGGTCGGGGGGAAACTGGACGCTTCCGCTACGATGAGCGCCTTGACGGCGGCAGCCACCAGGGCAACGTCATCCTCCCGGAACATCTCAGCCCAAAGGCTCAAAATCTGCTTGCGCTCCGCATCGCTGGATTTTGCGTAGAAACCAGGATAGGCAGCGTTTAGCACGTTCATGATCGTTGAGGTTTCCTGTACCGTCATGATGTCCCCTCCATTTCCTCACAGATATCGGTCCAGCTCTTCCGCCCCTGCTTTTGCTGGCTTTCTGCGGAATATGCGCCTTTCCTTCCGGGTTTATCTTGTTCCCTCGAAAGCCAATTCACGATAAACCCATTAATCCCTCGTGCGGTTTTCCGGCGTCGAGGATTGGCAATCAGCCACGCCCTCATTTGCCGAAGCTGCTGTATCACGTCGACAGCAGGGTACAGGCCCGCCCATTCATGGCACTGCTCCTGGGAAACCGGGTATTCGGTTCCATCATTCAGCGGCAAAAAAATCACCGGCGGCATGGACGCCGCTTGCGGCTCCGTGCCTATATACTCTCCTTTACTTTTCTCTACTCTACTCTCCTCTACTTTACTTTGTTTTGAAATGTCAGCATTTTTAGAGAGAATGTTTACATTTCCGTGCTGAATGTTTACATTGGGCAAAATTTGGGCAACATCAATAAGAAGGATGTTAAAATCGACTTCGAGAGCTTTACGGCGGCTGACTGCCTCAAAGTACCTTTTCTGGATGCCTTTCGACGTAAGCACCCGGTACTTATCATACTTCTCTTGATCGAACATCCCTCGTCTGATAGAAGCCTCTACTATTTCGGAAACGGCGTTCCCACCCAACCCAACCTTGCGGGCGAACAAGAGCGCAACCTCCTCTGTCCATTCAATGTAGTAACCCGCCTTGCCGTAAATTTCCTGCAGCAAGTGAACGACTACACCAAATCCTGTCAGGCCAAATTCTGCCTCTATCAGCTCAAACTTTGCGTCCAGTGTGACATCCAGCGGGAAATAATCGATCCCGCTTTTTGCCATAGGTTATTCCTCGTATTCGGGCAGTACGCAAACCCCAATACCACGCTCCGAAAGCATCCGCATCATCTCAATTGCGTCTTTTTCTTCAAAGCCGTTGGCGATAATCAGGGCGATTTCCGGCTCGTGTATCGCAGCGAACAAATCGCCGCCATCAAAAATCCAAACACTATACGTCATTGCTCTGCCCTCCCATTAAAACGGAAGTTCCCCGTCATCCTCGGCCTCCGCAAAGCCGCCATACGTCCCTTCTGCGGCGTTCTCCGTCTGGGGGGTATCGCTACCCTCCTGGCGCTTGGAATCGCCAAAATACACGTTATCCGCTACAACCTCAGCGGTCCGGCGCTTATTGCCTTCCTTGTCGGTCCAATCCCGGAGTTGCAGCCGCCCGGCCACCACAGCCATACGGCCCTTGGAGAAGTACTTGCTGACAAATTCCGCCGTAGTCCGCCAGGCGACAATATCGATAAAGTCCGTCTCTTTCTCGCCGTCCTGGGACTTGAAATCCCGATCAACGGCAATGGTAAACGATGTCACTGCGGTACCGTTGCCGGTCCGCCGAAGCTCGGGGTCCCGGGTCAGGCGGCCCATAAGGCAAATTCTGTTAAGGCTCATTAAATGTCCCCCTTCTTGTAAATCACGCTTTCCCGGCTCCAGCCGGGGTAGAATCCTTCCAGATATTCGGTAATGCGCTTGTAGATTTCCTTTCGATGCGGCCCTTCGTCAAACTCCCGATGGCAGGCGGGGCAAAGCGTCACAATGTTCTGCTCTATACCCCTACCGCCCTGGGAGCGCCGGATAACGTGAGATACCGGCGCTCCGGCAGAAGAGCCACATAGGATACACCTATGGCCATCTCTGGCCCATACGACGATTTTCACGGTTGCGGGGATGGCGGTGGCCTTAGTCATCTTCCGCATTCCCATCCCTCCATCAACGCTGCCAGCTTCTCCGGAGGCATCGTCTCAATTCCCTGGGATTTGCAATCATAGACGATCATATCGATTAGCCGGGACATCTGCGCCGAATCATAGGTGCTGGAGCCGTAGTAGAGGATAACGTTGATATAGCCCGGTTTTTTGCAGGGAAACGTATCCGTCTGCCAACCAAGCCCATTATGCTCCCACCCGGCCCGGAGTCTTTTTGCGGCTTCCTCTGCTACGCAAAGAGTTTCGCTGTTCCCTCCAATGTCCCGGATATATAGGCGGTAAATATCGGTCTTTGGGATCCCCGTTTTTGCGGCCAATTTATCAGCCAAACTCCAAAAGTAAGCATTGGCGTCGAGGCTCCGCCGTTCCCGGTGTTGCTTGATCTCCACGTCGTACAGCTTTCCTGGCGTAAGATCGTCCAGCATCTTCCGGGCGCTCTTTGTCCGGATGCAGAGCCAATCCCCGGAAGCGTCCATGGACCACCGAAAATCCGATGCGTTAGCCTGCATGAGACCGTTCCTGCTGTTCGGCCTTCATACAGCCGCCACAAAGTTCTGCCCCGAATTTGAGTTTGCTGTAAGTACACATATCGGGAACGGTCCACAGGGTGCCGTCACGCTTTTCTACAGGCGTGATCTCCTTCCCGCATTTGGCGCATTTGGGAGGGATAGCCGCTTTCTTCTTTGCCGTGCTGGGCTCTGGCGTCTCTGCGTCCGGGTCCTTCATCTCCTCGGTGGGGATGCAAAACACCTGGAAGAATGCGTACTTCATGGCGATCGACATTGCCTTATTGCTGGCTTTGTCGCCGCTGTCCATGCCCTCGCCGATCACCACAGCGGAAACGGAAGTGCCGTCCTCAGCGTAAAAGCTGTACTTGATCCGCATCACGGAGTACATCAGCGTACCGCCCTTGTTGGTCTGCCGCTCTTCCCGGCTCTGCTCCAGGACTTCCGGGACCACAAAAACCTTGTTTTTGGAAAGGATGGGCTGCAGGGCGTTCATAACGTCGTCGATTCCTCGATACTTAAAGCCCTGCTGCTGGTTCTTCTTGTCTTTGCCGATGGCGGGGATTTCCTGCATGATGGCGGCGATGCTCTCGTAGATGTTCATTATTTCACCCCCATGCTGAGGACGGATACCAACTCCGCTCCGGGAACCGGCTCTGTCGCCATAATGCGCTTGAGCTCGGTTTTGGATACCGTCGGGGCCTCGTACTTCACGGCGTCCTCGTATCCATGCGTTTCCAGCCACTCCACCACCGTGCCCATATCCAGGATGCTCACGCTAGGAGGCGTTGCCCGGAAGGAAATCTTGCAGCGGGCGGATTCAAAATTCTCTCCGTGCAGGACGAAGGAAAGGTAATCCTTCATCCGCTTCGCCTGGTTCTCCGCCACCTTCTGGCGGGCGGCGAAGGCGTCCTTCTCCGCCTTGTAGGCGGCAGCGTCCGCCGTAAGGTTTTTGATGTAGCAAGCCAGATTCTCGATTTTCTTAGCCTTTTCCATTTCCAACGCCTCGATTGCGCTGGTATCGGTGATTTCTCCTGTCTCCGGGTCGATCAGCTCCTCAATCAAAGCGTCGATTGCCGGATCAATTTCATAAAGCTTCATTTGTCCTCCTTGTCCTTCCTAATCTGCCAAATGCCGGTTTTCCCAGGCATCCAAGGTTTCCACGCACTTCTCGCAGCCCACGACAGCTCCCATGCGATCCCGGTATAGCGTCTCGCACTCCTCGCCGCAGCAGGGGCAGCGGGGATTTTCTTCCGGCTCCGGCGGTTCCAATGGCCGCTCGGGGATACGATCATCCATCCAGGTCCGCATTCTCATCCTCCTCTACCCACACGATCCGATACTTAGAATGGCTTATATGCCTTGATCTCCCTCTCCGGCTGATGGCAGCGGTTATCGTGCCGCAGGTAACGCCAGCGATCCGGGCCAGCTCCTCCATGGTATCCACCACCGCTAGGGGAAGCTCGTACTCATCCTGGGAAACCAGCAGATACAGGGGCTTGCAACTATTCATAGGCCACCCCGATAAAATCCAGCACTCTAGCGTAGCCCAGCCCCTTGGTGGTAGGCCTCCACAGGCCGTCTGCCGGGTCGTAAGCGCCGCCTCCGATACAGAAATCATAGTGGCGGGGGTGAGTATGTTTCATCCGCTGGAAGCGATTCTCGCCCTTCTCCAGGTGCGCCCCGAATCCGCAGAACATACAGCCTGTGCGCTGACAGCCGGTACACCGGAGCGGCTGCTCCGTCAGAGTGCTGGTGTACTCGTTCTCCCCGTCGCTGGCCACGATGTCGCCGTAGACGCTGCAATAGGGGATATTCTCGGCCCGCAAATAATGCAACACATCTTGTTCCGTCCAGAAGCTCAAAGGCTTCCCAGTCGGGCGCTTCCCGTCAAAGGCGTTGCAACCTTTTGACAACCACCAAGCATACCGCCTGCGGCTTTCGGTTGCCATAGTAGCAACCATTCCCACGCTCCTCGTTTCTTTTTCGTATCTATGCGCAACCGCTTTCTTCATGATGTCGCAACATTTGTGTGAGATGAGGAACGGTGCATCCTCCAAAAAACTCCAGTTTTGGCAGCAATACACACTCCTCTTGCCGTTGGAATCAGTTAGGGCGCCATGCAGTTTTTTCGATTGAATGCCATTGGGATTTCGCCTTGCTTCAAAAATTACTTGTGCCACTTCCTTGCTCACGATGCTGTATCCGTACCGCCCCACAACCTGCCGGATATTCATTCTGGGCCGCAACCGGGCAAGGTTAACTTCGACATGCGGGAACTCCCGCCTTAGCCAACCGGCATAGTCGTTCACGAAGTGCTGAATCTCTGGATACTCCAGGCCCGTGTTCGCAAACACCAGATTCAGCGGCCAGGGCGGCGTCCGGTAGCTGGCGAGATACCGAGCCACAAGATAAACCAAAACCGTGGAATCCTTGCCACCGGAAAAGCTGACGTAGCACTTCCCGCCCCAGGCGGTGTACCACTGGTCGATCTTCTCCCAGGAGGTCAAGGCCTTGTCCTCCAGAGGCATCGCCAGAAGCGCCTTTGCCCGCTCAGGAGAGATGGGATCGTTGTGCCAGGCATTCATCCCTTCCCCATCTCCTTCCTGATATCCCGCAGCGCCGCCAGGGAGCCTTCCCACCAGATAATGCCCGTCGGGTGCTGCTCCATCAGGTACGGAGCTCCCTTCTGGGTCCTGGCGTAGTTTTCCATGGCATCTAGCTTCGCCATGAGCTTGTCCTTCGTCGGATTGCGGCTCATGTGCTCGCCTCCCGGGGCAACGCCCAGTCCGGATTCCGGACCTGGAAGGCGTCGCCCAGCTGAATGGTGTTGGGGTAGTTATGCTGGGTGGTCTGAATGGCGTACTTGTCGATCTCCGTGGCATAGTAGGCGGCGACATCCACGCCCAGCTTGTCCAGGGCGATGTGGCCGCAAGACATCCCGTCGTACATGGAAAGGACCTCCACCGGCCCCTCCGTCAGGCCCTCGAAGTGGCTCAGGAGGTGGGCGATCACGTCTACCGTCCAGCCGTTGCCCAGCATTTTGTAGGCCTGGGTGTCGCTGACGGGGAAGACATAGCTCTCCGGCACGGTCTGAAGGCGGCGGCACTCAGCGACCGTGAGCTTCCGGATGATGTAGCAACCATCCCTCAGTTTGATGGGGTACTCCTTGTCGCCGATACGGATTTTGCCATCCCGGACCTCGTAGATGAGCTTATCCAACGTCCCGCAGTATTCATATAATTCGCAGGAGGTGGTCAGGCAGTTTGTTTTATGCTTCATGACTCTGCCTCTCCGTGTCTTGCTCTGCGGCATGGCGAGGCAAACACATTCTCCCGGCTGAATATCTGTGTCCCCCAGTTTCGTTGCCTCGCTCACCCGCATGGGGGGGCAGGCAAGCTCCGCAATGCAGTCATATTGCTGTTTGGCTGGGTTCGGATCGTTCATCCTTGGTACTAAACAGCTCTCCAGTTTCCCCATGTGTGCATCCACCGTCCGGGCTTTGCCGGACCGTAACATATTTAGGACGACAGGTTCAGCAACACAAGTCCTGCGGCCCACGGCGTTGCCCACCATATTGCGGATGCCGTCTTTGTAGCAGGTAGCCCGTAGGCATTGGGCTTTCCCGTCCACGGTTTCGTTTACGGGTTCCGATACGGGCACGGCATAAAGCCCTGTCTTTGCACCCAGGCCGCCGCCCTGTCCGCACAGGGTTACGGTTTTGGCGTCCGGGCTGTAAACACGGTATTGCTGGCTGTCAAAAGCCTGGTTCTTTGCGTCATTCTCGATGGTCCCAATTCGCACAGGATCCGCCGCCCCAGGTGCGGGGAAGTGGCCCCCGTCAAAATAGCTTGCGTCTGATGTCTTGCTGTAGTTTGCTTTCAGCGTGTAGCTCTTCTCCCGCCAGGCGATACCGCTCTCCAGGATATCCCGTAGGAGGATGCCTCGGTCCTCTGGTTGCTCCACAGGGACCTGGCTGTAAGTCCCATCGGGGTTTCGCTTGCCTGCCCAGTAGAGCCGCTGGCGGTTCTGGGCGGACACTAGGGCGGAATTGATAAGTACGGGCTCCACGCCCAGCTCCGCCGTGATCTGCTCCCGGATAGCGGGAGACATGCTCTTGTTGTTCTCGTACAAAAAGTAGTCCGGCTGGTATTTGCCCCGGGCGATCACATAGTTACGGAAAAGCTCCCAGCCGATGCCTTCCGCTTTGGTCTCCCGGTTCTTGGTCTGAGCGATACTCCAGTGAGTGCAGGGGGAGCCGCCAATTAAAAGCTTCATCTTCGCCCCTCGATCCTGTCGATGAGCCGGAACACCCAGCTCGTGGCCGTCCCGGCGCCGATGATGACCAGCGCCATCGTGTAAGCGTCCATCTTGCTTGTCCTCCTTTGTTGGGGAGGCTTATCCATCGCCGCCTTTCGGCGGCTCAGGCTTTCGCCTCCTCCGTTTCCTTTTCTTCCCGGAAGATCTCAATCTCGGCGGTATAGCCGTACCGGGCCAGGGTCTTCTCGATCAAAAACCTATAAGCCTGCTCAAAGCAATCCATAGCACGACCTCCTCATGCCACGATATGCGGGAAACGCTTGTCTCCTGCGCGCCTTCTGGCAAATCTCCGGGTTCCCGGAAAACCGATCTAGCTTTGTCCTCGGCATTCCATCAGCTCCTCCACCGATACGCCATAGTGATCCGCTACCAGCTTTACATGCTTCGGGTGCGGCTTAATGCCGTTTTTCCAGTTTGTGATCGACGTCTGATGCACGCCAATCGCCTTTGCCAGTCTATAGCTTGTCTCGCCGTGCTCCGCCTGGAGCCGTGCGAGGTTTTCGCCAAATCCCAAAATGCCACTCCTCTCTTCTTGCCCCCCTTGCCTAAACCCATGGGAAAGTAGTAAAATAGAGTATAGGAAAGGAGGTGAAATAATGAGCCCTATTGATAGATATGCGTTTGATGTTACAAAAGAAATCGTTGTAGCCAAAATGGAAAGCTCAACCGTCCGTTCCGACAAGGACGGAGGCAAAGCGGTTGCGGACTTTTTCGAGGAAATATACCTCCGGGTATCCAGCCTGATCAAATCCGAAAACTAATTGCGACGCAGATTGATCAACACCTGTGCGACCGCCGCAAGGGCCTCCATCCCTTCGGCGGTCGCACAACCTTCTTCCGCCCACTTCTCAACAGCGCTAATCAGCGCTTTTTCCAGCCGCTTTTCTGTATCGCTCAAATTTTCACCTCCAAAGTTAGATTATTTTATTGACAAATTAGAGTATCTGTGATAGTTTGGTCTTGCTGCAAACTTACCTATCACGCCAGCCCTATTTGTCGGGGTGGCGCAGCTTTGTATTGGCTGTCCACGAGTATTATGATACTCCAACTTGCAGTATGTGTCAATACAATTTGAAGCATTATGTTGTACAAACTTGGAGGGCTATTTTTGTGGCTTTTGCTGCAAACTTGGAGTATATAAAAGATACTCTTAAATTATCAAATTACAAACTCGCAAAAGCGTTTGGGTGTAGTCAATCTTCTATAAAAAATTGGATTGAAGGCAAAAACATTCCTCATCCAAGCACTCGCCAGAAGATCGCCGACCACTTTGGCATCACAATGGCGGAGCTGGACGGTGACGAGCTGCCCGTGCTGCCGCCAGAGGGCGGGAAAAAAGAAATCGCCTCCGGCGTAAATGCCGAAGGCGATGACCTGGATATGGAATTAAAAGAAATTTGGGCTTCAGCAAGTAAGGATGAGCGCCAAACGTTGCTTGGAATGGCCCGTGTGCTCAGGGAGAGAAGAAAATAATGGACAATTCCGTAAATATCCCTTTTGAGAACATTGGGTTAAGCAAAAACGAACGAAAACTACTTTCTCGTGTTGTAGAAAAGCAAGAATACGCAACAGACGAAAGTTTTGAGTCGGCAAAAAGGCTCCAACATTACGGCCTTATCTATTTTACAATTGCAAGTAACCCAAATACCCCAAGGCTTGAAAGCGGGGCGGCGTATGTGATTCGAAAAACGGATAAAGGTGCTGACTTTTTGGCATACATTAAACAAAAAGACGGAGAAGCAAAAATCGCAAGAAAGCACGATTGGAAAATAGCTTTGATATCCGGCCTTTTCTGTGCGTTGTTTTCTGCGGCTATTAACTGGATTGCGACACTTTTCGAGGGGTAAATTCTCCGCATTGCGCTTGCATCTTTTTTTTGCAAACAACAACGCATACTCCGGACGAATTGACCGTAAGCGCCGCATGATCGCACACGTCGCAGGAACAAGTAACAGGCGTTTCATCCTGCATCCTGTATTTAATATTTCGAAGTTCATCCATAATCTTACTCATTGATTCGGAAAATTCTTTTTCAGATACAAACATTTTTTTGCTCCTTCCACATTCTAACTAATTCAATTTTTTCATCTTTGCCGAGTTCGGCCAGCAAAGAAAAAAATTCTACGCTTATTTTATCATTTTCCGCAACATTTTTCAAATTTGGCCTAGCGCTATGTACTCGTTTATCCATCCTGCGTCCTCCGTTCAATGATTTGTACTACCATTCTATGCGCTTAGTGCCGAAAAATTGCAAAGAATTGAGAAAAAATTTTATGGAGGGAATATTATGGCGAAAAAGTCTTTTAAAATCCCAGGATTATCCTTCAGCTGGAAGCGGGCGCTTGGGATTACAAAAATAAAACGGAAAATTTCAAAGGCGACCGGCGTCCCCCTCACCAAAGAGGCCCGGCAAAGAAAGCTCGGGAAAATGCTTGGGATGAAATAACGATTATATGTACCGATTGGCAGCCCAATCGCATAGTGTTCTGATTGGCCCCCCTGCCGCCTGCAACCGGCAGAGGGGCCTTATAACAGATAGCCGCCAAACATCAAGCCTACCTGCTATGGCTGTATCATAGCAGGGTGGTGGTTGGCAGAGCAAGCCGAGGCAAAGGCAGAAACCGTCCGATTCTTGAGAATCTGGTAAAATTAGGCTTGGTAACATCTGCCATAAACCAGGCAAACGAAAGGAGCGCGCCCAATGGAAACTATCCAGGATCTTTGTTGGAAGGAACGAGAAGCACAAAGAAAAACAGCGCAAACCATAGCGGACGAATCCGGCATCTCTATCTCGACCGTCAACAACTACTTTTCCAGCGCATCCAAGCAGCCATCCGTATACACCGTCGGGCCTATTTGCAAGAGCCTGGGAGTGTCCCTGGACCGGTATTTTGAGATCGTGCCGAAAGGCGAGGATTTGACGGAGCGAGAGGAGGCCTTGCTTACCCAGCAAGTGGGCCACGAACAGGATATGAACAAGCTGTTAAATGAAACCATTAAGCACAAGAATCGGGTAATCTTTGCCCTGCTGTTTATTTTTGCCCTGGCGCTGGTGTATGGCATCACACTGGACCTGCTGAACCCAAGCATGGGCCTTTTCAGAGGATAAAAAGAGGAGCCGCCTCCGATACCGAAATATCGGAGGCGGCGATCAGGAAGCGGATGCTGATGCAAAGCAATCCGCTCCTCCATTATAGCAAAGCAGGAGGAAAACGCAAGTGAAAATCCCAGAAGAAAAAATGCGGGCCGCATTATATATCCGGGTAAGCACGGAAGAACAGGCCCGCCACGGCCTGTCCTTGGGCGACCAGCGAGCAACACTAGAAAGCTACGCAAAGAGCCACAACATGACGGTGGTAGGCGTATATGAGGATGCTGGTATTTCCGCAAGAAAGCCATATAAAAAACGCCCCGCTCTTTTGCGGTTACTGGATGATGTGGAAGCAAAAAAAATCGATATTATCCTTTTTATCAAGCTGGACCGGTGGTTCCGCAATGTGGGAAATTACTACGCCGTCCAGGAGATTTTAGAGCGAAACAAAGTTGTATGGCAGGCCACAAATGAAGATTATGAAACTCAGACGGCTGCTGGGCGGTTGAAAGTAAACATCATGCTTTCCGTCGCACAGGATGAAGCCGATAGAACAAGCGAACGTATTAAGTTTGTTTTTGACGGAAAACGGGCACGTGGCGAAGCGCTGACAGGCGATAAGCCATTTGGGTACATCATCGAGGGGAAAAAATATATCAAGGACCCCCAAACAGAAGCGGCGGTAAATGAGCTATTTGCAAAGTACGCCGCTTGCGGCTCTATTAGCCAAACGCAGGATTTAATTGCGGAAAAGTACGGGATATTTTTATCATATCAGGCTATCAGCAAAATAATTCGAAGCACGGCATATTACGGGAAATATTATGGCACTGACGGAATGTGCCCGCCTTACATTACCAAAGAGCGGTACGATAAAAATCAAACTTTGCGAAAAACGATTGTCCGAAAATGCCAGCAAAATCGGATATATCTGTTTACCGGCCTTATGATTTGCGGAGATTGCGGCGGGCATATAAGTGGGAGGATCAATCAGGATCAAAAAAACGTATCGTACAATTGCCAAAACCATTATTGCCGACGCCGCCCATGCGGCAACGCAAAATCCATCAGCGAGAAAAAAATAGAAGCGTTTTTGATGAACTCCGTTGAAAACAAATTGAAAAGCTATAAATCTAATTTGATGGGAATGGAGGAATCGGAGCAAAAGGAAAATTATCAAGCGCTTATCGCATCAAAAAAAGCCCGGCTATCCAGGCTGAAAGATTTATATTTGAACGAGTTAATTTCCTTGGAGGAATACAAAAAGGATCATGCGGAAATCTGCGCCGCAATTGCAGCAATGGAAGAAAAACAGAACGCCAAAAAAACCCCAAAATTGGATAAGGTGGAAAAAATATTATCCGGCGACTGGCGCAGCATTTATGCCGAACTATCACGGGAAGAAAAGCGGGAATTTTGGCGGGTAATTGTAAAAGAAATCCGGTGGTTCCCGGATCGGCACCTAGAATTTGATATCAACACGTAACGTTATTTTTTAAGAAAGAGTATTATACAATCGATGCTCCTCAGTGGATGGGTATTAATTGTATAATACTATTGCCCCGCCTTAAAGCGGGGCAATAGCTTATAATGCCTGAATCTTTCGCATTACGCTGTTGTAAACCCGCTCGTTTACGATGCGCAGCGTGTCCATCAACTCATCCACAACCGCCCACGCCTTTGCCGGGTCCTTCCCGGCGATAGCCCGGAGAAAATCGGTATCGCCGTATTCCCCCACGTCTGCGCTTGCCGCAACGGCAGGCGCCGACGCAGCGGAGTACATCACCGGAGCTGCTGTGCGCTCTGGTGTTTTCTTGTGCTGGTTTTGGATGATGTAGAGAGCCGCCAGTTTCTCGTAGTTGTTCCAGCTGGATTCTTCCGTTTCTAGGCGGCTGATCCATAGCCGGAGCTCGTTCTCGTCGATCATGGGGTTACACCCCCTTTAGCCCTCCATCAGGGACATTGCCCGCCGAAGGGCCTCTTTCACCCGCTCATCGTCGGTTTCCCGCATCATGTCGTTAAGCTGCTCCCGCAGGTGCTCCTCCCCGCCAGTGCGGCTATACCTACCACGGGAATCCCGATGGCGGCCCCGCCAGGAATCGCCGTGGCCGTAGGTGCCCCGAATGTCGGCTTCCCAGTCGCCAGTGCCGGAATAGCCCTCGCTTTCCATCATCTCGATTTTGTCGATATTCTTGATGGTGGCCGTCAGCTTGTGGGCAATCTCCAGGTCCCCGGCGCCCAGCTCACCCTTGCGGGCCAGCTCGTCCAGCTCGTCGCAAAGCATATTGCGGAGCTCATACATTGCTTTCTTGCTCATATTTACTCTCCTTTCAGGCGATCCGGTCCACGACCAGGTTGGAATTGGCGAAGTTAACGGCCTGCGTGCTGGTGTTTTCAATCGCAACCGTCAGGCAACAGCCCTTAGGAACTTCCACGATGGCGTTGACAAAAATGTTGAAATAATTTTCAACTGCCGCAGGAGTGACGATGGCCGTAGCGCTGTTAAGCGGCTCGCCATTGATGGCAAGGGCAGCGCTGATGGCCTCAACCGTGCCGCCGGTAGGAATGGCGATATTGCCGCCAAAAGCCACACGGAAACGGGCCTTGCACTGGCTTGTGAGGCCCCGAAGGGTTACGATTCCGGCGCCCTCTCTGTGCACAATGCAGGGCTTGCTGCAAGCCGCCGTTGCGACCATCGGAACATTCTGGCCAGCGGGGACAGACACGATTCCGGGATTCACGTATTCAGCCATATATTTCAGTCCTTTCTAAAGGGGTCGAAATCGACCCGGTTAAAATACAGCGGCGGAGCTATTGCCCCGCCGCATTAATGTTAGTATCGGCATGGGGCCGATCATTTTCGTGACGCCACGAAAAAGCTATTGCGCTATGCAATTTTAGCCACAGGAGCAGCAACCGTTATAGGAGCCGCCCGCCCAGGGGTTACAGCTGGAATAGGCCGGAATAGGCGTGGGGCGAAGCTGAGAAATGAGGTAGTTGTTCTGTGCCGCCTGAGACGCCTGGAGGCGAAGCTCCTGGTTAGCAGTCTGGAGGTCCTGAAGCTTGCTCTGAGTGAGAAAGTCCAAGATCGCCCGGCTGTTCTGGTTCTGGTTGTCGATGATATCACGGGTGGCGTTCTGCACGGTGTTACGAGTGTCGCAGACCTGGGTGGCCATATCGTACCGCACCTGAGCAATGGATGCCCGGTTCTCGCAGCAGCACTCCTGCGCCTGCATCTGCATGGCGTTAAGCTGCTGCATAAGCGCCGCCTGCTGGTTTGCGCGGGACAGTTCGGCGGTCTGGAAACCGCTGTTGAGCGCCTGCGTGGTCGTAGCAAAGCCGCCAGTAATAGCATTGTTCAACGCGAAAGTGGAATCGCAAATGCCATTCGAAATGCTGTCGAGCTTACGCTCAACACTTGCGAAGTCGGAGGTCAGAACATAGCCGTCCATTACACCGCCGCCGTTGCCGTTACCGTTGCCAAATCCGTTGCGGCCCCAGCCAAAGAGGAAAAGAACGATAATCCAGATCCAGTTGTCGCCCCACATACCCATACCGCCACCATAGTTATTCGCAGGGGCGACCGGCATGGTCATCATGGGAGCACCGTCGGAAAGAGACATAAAGATACTCCTTTCAATTTTTTGTTATTTATCAAATCGTGGCCACGATTTTGATTAACGAAATAAATGCTCAAACTGCTTCGCCATAGATTGAAGCTGGTTTAATTCCTGCTGGCTTATGGCTCCGGATTGTAGCAGTTTATTAACTTCTGCTTTGGGGTCGCCCTGAAAGCCGCTCTGGAACTGCTGAAACCTCTGCTTAAGCTGCATTAGCTCTCCCATTGGACCAGCCATCTGCCCGCCGCCAAGCGCCTGAAACAGCGGATTACTCATCGTCATCGTCCTCCTCTTCCATCCTGCGCTTCTTTTTGCCCTTCATTTCGCCCACAAGAGCCGCCAGTTTCTCAAATTCCTCTCGGGTAACAAACTCCACGGCTTTGCCTTGTGGCGCCGGAATGGCCGTTTCTGTGCGCTCTACGAGGTCGTAGATTTTAAGCGTCGGCTTTCCGCTTGCGTCCGCCTGTTTGAGGTACACCGTCGGCGCTGTGCTATCCCACAGAGCAACGGCAGAGTTGGGGGCGATTAGGTATCCTCGGGCCTCCTGTTCCCCGCTGACCCACTGCACGCCGCCCTGCGCCACCGGATTCTGCGGTACGGGCTGCGGCATCTGCGGCTGCATCATCTGTTGCTGCCGCATCTGCATGAGATTATCGGGCATCGGCTGCGGATAATACGGGTTCTGGTAGTAAGGATTAAACGCCATGTTCATGCCTCCGTTTCTTTTTCCCAGTAGTACAGCGGCACTTCGCCGCTAGAATTCCACGAATCAAAAATTGTGCCATCCTGCACGCATACCACGTGCCCGGAGAGCGCCAAAATGTATGTGCCTACCGGCCTTTCTGCCGCGAAATCCGCCACCGTGTAGCAATCCGGGCATGTATCGGGGACGATATGCCGCCGATAGCCCAGTTTCCGGAGGTAAGCGCCCCAGCAAGCGTTTGCGTTGGGAAGGTCACCGTCCAAGTATCCCTGGATGCAGAGCGCCAAATAAACCTCGCCCCAGTCCTTTCCGGTTGCTTTGCAGATCGCCCGAACGGTGCAATCGGAAACATTCCGCCCGTTGGGGTTTGGGTTAAAGTAGCTATACATGATCCGTCCTGGCGCTATGCATCAGCTCAATGGTTTTTACGTACTGCGCCAGCCCGTCCAGATCGTTGGCGTAAGCAATAATGATGTCCCAGGCCATGCGATCCGTAAAGCCGCAGGCGATAAGGCGATCAAACATTCAACCACCTTCTTTCTGCCCCTATGGTACAAAAAATCCGGGCAGCCAAACTGCCCGGATTCTGCCCGCATTCTGCGGAGATGGCAAAGCGCACAAAAGCTTTCACAGAATTTGTGCAACCCTCTAAACCTCAGAAAATACACCGAATCGGTGTGTTTTCTATTGACAATGCACCGAATCGGTGTATAATGGGTAATGTAATCAAGAGGGGCACAGCCCAGGAGGACACAAAAATGACCGCTCAGGAATTGATCAAGAAATACGATATCATCCTGCAGACAAAACTGACCGACAAAGGCTTTATCCCCACCGGGACCCTGCTGGTGCGCAAGGCGGACGTTTGCCGCCGTGACGGGGAACTTGACGCCGTCCGGGCCGCAAAGCCTGATATCCTCGCTATCCTGATGGCAGAGCGCGAGGCCGCTGATCGCGCCCGCGAGGAGCGGAAGGAGAAGATCCGCAGCATCCCCGGCCTGGAAGAGATCCAGGCCGCCCTGGCGGACCTCGCCCGCTGGAACGAGGAGTTTCAGGCCAGCTTCGAGGGCGAGAGCGGCGGAGGCGTCGGCGTCCGGCCCAAGCCCAGCTACGACTTTGACGCCCTGTATGCCAAATACCCCCGGGCCAAGGCGTACCTGAAGGCCAGCGCATACGCCGATGCAGAGCACTATGTCAAAGCCGACGCCGGGAAGAAGGCGCTGGAAGCCATCATCAACGGAGAGGACTGTGACCAGGCCATTGCCGCCATGGAGGCAGACTGGAGCAAATACACTCAGGATCACATGTGGGATTGATGCGATATGGATAATAATTTATTTGATGCCCTTTGGAGGGCCGCGACAGAAACTAATGATCGAGAGGAATACGTCTCCGAGTGGGCGCTCTCCAGTATCTGGGGCGACCCGGAGGGCTCCGACATCCCGGATGAGCGGGTCGAAGCCCTGGGCGCCCTTTGGGATGCCGCCCACGCCAGCATCCGGGACATCCGGGCGTTCACGGGCCTCACCCGGACGGACTTTGCCCTCCGCCACCTGATCCCGTACCGTACCGTGGAGAACTGGGAGCGCGGCGAAAACCAGTGCCCGGATTATATCCGGTTTCTGCTGGCTCAGGTCACAGGCTTCTACCACCGGCCGGAGGCGTAAGCGATGGATCAAAAGAAAAGAGTGGTCCACCGCATCGAGCCCGGCCAGCGCTACGGCAGGCTGACCGTTGTCGCCAAGACGGACCGACGCGTCTCAAACCGGGTCGTCTGGGAGTGCCGTTGCGACTGCGGGAATACAACCTATGTCACCTCGAACCACCTGGCAAACGGAAACACCAAGAGCTGCGGCTGCGCCCGGACCGGCACAAACCTGCTGGACCTGTCCGGGCAGCGTTTCGGGCGGCTCACGGTGCTGCGCCGGACGGACCGCCACATGGGCCACAGCGTCATCTGGGAGTGCCTCTGCGACTGTGGAAACACAGCTTATGTTGCATCCACAAATTTGAGAAAAGGATACACAAAAAGCTGCGGCTGTTTTGGCTCTGAGGTCAGCAAGAAATCAGTCAAAATTGCTTTCGCGGCGCGATCCGCTGATCTTATCGACGGAACGGATATTAAGATGCTTATGCAACCTCCGTCCAAGAGAAACACCAGTGGAATAGTTGGTATATCTTACGACAAATCTGTAAAACTGTGGAAAGCACTGATCACATTTAAGGGGCACCGATATTATCTTGGATCGAGCACGGACAAGGAGGCTTTGATTGAGCTCCGAAAAATCGCAGAGCAACATCTCCACGGGAAATTTTTGGAATGGTACTATCAAGAGTTCCCGGATCGGAAGCCAAAAGAAAAGGAACGCAGAAACTTATAGTTTTCGACAGCTCGAAAACAAAACAAAGAGGCCGTGCCCAAATTGGGCACGGCTTCCTCTTATCCCCTGATGTCATCCGCCAGGTGGGCATAGGCCCTCCTGCGGAGCTTGTAGAGCCCATCCACGCTAAGGTTGAGCCTGGCCGCAGTTTGCAGGCAGCTGCGGCCCAGGACATCCACCTCAATGACGCAAGTCTCTTCATCCGGCGGCAAGCCCGCCGCACGGACCGCCTCCGTGGCCCGGCGTGGGGCCATGCCGGAGAGCAGCGCTCTGATCTCCCGGTGCTGTACGTCCATCTTGTCGCCGGACTTGCAGGACACGGCGCGGCCGTGCGGATGTTGCCATCATCTGGCTTGCCTCCTCTCAAATTGTTAGCCCAGATACCCCGGTCTTACACCGCAGGTGACGAGCCCCTGTTTCCTGGTCCGCCGCATGACAGCGCCGCCGTTGGCATCGTTGGTCGTGCCGGTATTGCCCTCGATGGTGGTAAGGGTGCCGTCTGCCCCCACGCTCTCCACAATGCCCACGTGCTCCGTCTTGGTCCGTTTGCCCGTGAAGTCGAAGAACACGATATCCCCGGGCCGGTAGTTTGCCCGGACAATCTGGCCGGGGGACTTGGCCTTATACTGGCCAACGAAGGCCGAACAGGAAGCCGTCTTGAAGAGGTGGAACCCCGCCTCCCGGAAGACCCACCAGACGAAGGCCATGCACCAGGGGTACGCCGCTCCCCGGACCTCCCGGCCATAGTACTCCGTGTTGTACTTGACCCGGTTGCTGCCCGCCGGGCTCTCCAGCACCCCGATCTGCCAGGCGGCGATCTGGAGGACCGCCGCTCTGGTCTTGGGGGAGAGGGCCGTCATCGGCTCTCACCTTTGCCGTCCTGGGCCACCACATCGCTGAGCTTCTGGGTCTGGGTGCCGAAGTAAAAGGCGATGATGGTGGTGTAGATCAGCATGAACTCCTGGCTGATGCCGCCGGTGAGGGCCAGGTAGGCGAAGACGGCGGTCAGTACGATGGTCACGATGCTCTTGACGCTGAGGAGGGTCCCCAGCCGCTTGATGATAGTCTCACTCATGTTGTGCTCCTTTCCGCTCCCTGTGGGAGCTGTCCGTTAGTCCCTGTCCTTGATCTTGATGCCTGCCAGCAGGCCCAGCTCCGCCGTCCAGGCCCCGAACCAGGCCACCGTCAGGCTGTCCGGCACGCTGCGCTCCAGGGCGCTCAGTACCAGCACCGCCAGGCAGTACCAGGTGAGGTTGACGATGGCCGCCAGCAGGTACTTGTCCCGTTTCTTCATACGCTGCCTCCCGTCAGAAGCCAGGTGAGAAATGCTCCGGCCAGCACGGCCAGCAGCTTGTCCACCATGCTGTCCCAGCGCTTGCCGGGGCGGGCGTTGATGGCCTTGACTTCCGTCTTGATCTCCTTCACGTCGGTTTCCACGGTCCCCTGGCGGGTGGCAAGCACCCGCACAGAGGCCGTCAGGTCAGCGATGCTGTCCAGGCGCTTGTCCTGCTCGTCCAGGCGTTTCTCCGCCACATCCAGGCGGCGTCCGTGGTCATCCACCCGCTCCTCGATCTTGGCCACCGCTGCGTCATTGTAAGGCTCCATGGCGTTCTCCTTTCTGCGCCCTACTTGGGCGCTGTATTGAGTTTGTTTGCCCCGCCCAGGGGTGGGGCCCGGATATCAGGTGCAGAAGCAAAGAAGTGTACCATTACTATTGCCTGCATGGTCGGCGGTACCACCGCCATCTGGTCTGGTCGCATAGAAATGGTACACGGTGGAAGCGTCACGCCTCCACCAATAATCTGCGGTGGTTGTGCCTGGCTTGTATCTAATCCTACTTGCGTCATTGACAAACAACGTCTCGTAGTAGCCAGGGCTGAACACTTCACTGTTGCCTGGAATCCAAACATCGTCTACGGTGGTCTGAGTACCTTCGGAGCCATCGGCATTATAAGATATCTGCGTCTTGCTGATTAGTTTAATGGCATTGCGCACAGCCTCAGGGATCAGGGGCTTAATGGTCTCCTTTAACACGCTTCTCAGCTCGCTTTTCTCCCATCCGCCAATAGTACCGGTCCCTTCGGTATAGTTGCCGGAGGCGCCGACACAACGCGGGTTCATCCTTCGGCTAGTCGCCAGTAGCTCCTTGCTGATCCAGGAGATCGCCGCTGTGCCGCTGCCATCCGCCAGGGTGTCCTTGTTGAATCCTGCGATCTGCATATTTACCGTGCCCTCGCTGCCAAGGTCCAGGGGTTTGTAGTTGCCCACCTTGTACTTGCTGCGATAGGTCCCGTCGGCCACCGCCGCAAGAATCTGATCCCAGGTGTCGGTGATCTCAGCCACTTCCAGAGCGGAGGCGTACTGAGCGTAACAGTCCGTGTTTCCGGTGATGTTGCTGGGGCTGGGAGACCAGCCCTCGAACTCCCGCCCGTCCCCCGTGGGGTCCACCGGCGTGGTCCCGGTATAGCTGGCGCTGCCGCCGTATGGGATGTTGGTGGAGGTCTGCAAGAGGGTGGAACCGTTGTAGAAGCGCACGGTGTAGGTCCGCACGGTGGCGGTAAAGGCGGCGTAGACGTTCCGGTCCGCCGTTACGGCTTTCAGGGCGTTGGCGTCTACCGGTCCGCCGTCTGTCAGGGACCAACCGGCAAAGGTGTAGCTGTACTGCGCCGTGCTGGCCTTGGTGGGGGTGCTGCCGGTATAGGCCCCGTCGCCGCCGTCCACCACGTCCACCGTCTGGAGGAGGGTGTCACCGTTGTAGAACTTGAGCTGCGAGGTGATGTGCTGATACACCACCGTGAGATCGGGGTAGCGGCTGTGGATGTCCGCCAGCTGGGCCCCGGTGATGTTGGTGGTGGAGACCGTGCCGCTGACCTGAGCCTTGTCCACGTTGTTGCCCTGCTCGTCCAGGCCCCGCATGGTGTCCAGAGTATCCAGCAGGGAGAGGATGTCCGCCGCCGTCTCAAAGCTCCAATTCATGCCCAGGAGCCGGACACGGCTGTTGGCCGCCATGGCGGGGAGGATATCCTTGGCCGGGATGGCCGGGGAGTTCTCCACCCGCAGGGTGGTGATGGCCCCGTAGCTGGGCATGGAGAAGTCCGTGATGCCGCCCTGGTTTCGGACGGTGAGGTTGGTCACAGTAGCGGGCAGATGCAGCGTTTTGAGGACGCCGCCGTTGGGGAGCGTCAGGCCGGTGATGGCGGTCCCGTCGAAGTAGGCGTGTTCCAGGCCGGTGCAGCCGGAGACATCCACCGCCATGGTGAGGTTGGGGCAGTTGCGCACGT
>ERZ808252.426-NODE-426-length-41432-cov-5.143461_pt1 | contig 41432 bp, 40 predicted proteins | sample MGYA00521242_ERZ808252 | MGnify/ENA primary metagenome ERZ808252 (study PRJEB31516, sample SAMN03275581) | gut metagenome | biome: mammalia-associated habitat; material: feces | host: Papio cynocephalus | place: Kenya | collected 2012-08-07 ...
CGATGGAGGGGATGCCCATGCCGCTGGCCATGACGCTGACGGGAACGCCCCGATAGACGCCGGTATAGCCGTGGATGCCCCGGACGTTGTTGATCAGGACGGGGTTTTCCAGATAATGCTCTGCGATATACTTTGCCCGCAGGGGATCGCCGGGCATGAGGACGGTCTTTGCAAATGCGCCTTTTTCCGCAGAATTATGAGGGGTTGCCATGATGATCGCTCCTTTATGTTTTTAATAGTATGATGCTTCCGGGTCAGCCGCGGATCTGCCAGTCGATGGGCGCTTCGCCGGCCTGCTGCAGGAACTGGTTGGCCTTGGAAAAGTGGCGGCAGCCGAAAAAGCCCTGATAGGCGGAAAGGGGGCTGGGGTGGGGCGCGGTCAGCACCAGATGGTTCATGCTCTGGATCAGCGGCAGCTTCTGCCGGGCGTTTGCCCCCCAGAGCAAAAAAACCATGGGCTTTTCCCGGGCGCTGAGATGGCGGATGATGCTGTCGGTCAGCTGCTCCCAGCCCTGATTTTTGTGGGAATTGGGCTGTCCCTCCCGGACGGAGAGCACCGTGTTCAGCAGCAGCACGCCCCGCTGGGCCCATTCGATAAGGCAGCCGTGGGAGGGGAGGGTGCAGCCAAGATCGGAAAGCAGCTCCTTATAAATATTTTGCAGCGAGGGCGGCACAGCCACGCCCTTCTGCACGGAAAAGGCCAGTCCGTGGGCCTGCCCGGGGCTGTGGTAGGGATCCTGCCCCAGGATCACGACCTTGACCGCAGGATAATCGGTATATTTCAGGGCGTTGAACAGGTCCTCCCGGGGCGGATAGACCGGCCCTGCGGCATATTCCTGATCCAGAAACGCCTGCAGGCGGGCAAAGCTCCCGCTCTGCAGATCCTCCCGCAGGACGCTGTCCCACTGGTTCCCAATGGAAAGCATAAGGAAACACCTCTCCTTCGCGCGGCTTTTTGAAAAGTATAGCATAAAAGCCGCCGCTTTGAAAGCCCCTTTTGCGGCAGACGGGAAAAAACGGAAAATTTACAGGTTTTTTTGCGGAAAGCGTGGAATTCCATGGCCTGCTGTGCTATACTGTAAACAGAAAAGGGAACCGTAAAACCATCGAGACAGGAGGTTTTTTCTATGGCATTACTGGATAAGCTCAGCGCCGCGGCCAAGAGCGCGGGCGATATGGCCAATGCGGCCATCAAGACTGCCGGAGACAAGGCCAATCTGGCCATTGAGCAGGGCAAGCTGAAGGCGGAGATCCGCCGGCATAACCAGAGCATCGAGGAGTTCAAAAATCAGATCGGCGACCTGCTGTGGACCAGGTATCAGCAGGGCGAGGCGGTGGATCCGCAGGTGACCGCGCTGTGCGACAGCATCCAGGCGGCGAGCCGCGCGATCCAGACCCTGCAGGAAAAGCTGGAGGAGCTCAAGCTCCCCGAGACGCCCGCCCCGGAGCGGCACTGTCCCCAGTGCGGCGCGGTGATCGCCGAGGACGCCCGCTTCTGCAACAGCTGCGGCGCAAAGCTCTGAACGGAAAACGGAAGCCTGCGGGAGGGGACCCCTTCCGCGGCTTTTTTGTGAGGTGGATGCTATGATCTCTTTGCTTGCCCGCCGGTTCATTCCCGATCGGGAGCAGACCCAGGACCCCCGGGTGCGCCGGCAATACGGCTATCTCTGCGGCGGCCTGGGCATCGTTCTGAACCTGCTGCTGTTTTTGGGCAAGTTTCTTGCGGGCAGCCTGTGCGGCTCCATTGCCATTACCGCCGACGCCTTCAATAACCTCTCCGACGCAGGCTCCAGCCTGGTGACCCTTCTGGGCTTCAAGCTGGCGGGGCAGAAGCCGGACACGGAGCATCCCTACGGCCACGGCCGGATGGAATATGTCTCCGGGCTGATCGTGGCCATGCTGATCCTGCTCATGGGCTTCGAGCTGGCCAAGACCTCCATTGAAAAGATCGTCTCGCCGGAGCCGGTGGAGTTCCGCTGGGTCTCTGTGGGGATCCTGCTCTGCGCCATCGCCGTCAAGCTCTACATGGCGGCCTATAACCGGGCCGTGGGCAAAAGGATCCAGTCGGCCGCCATGAAGGCCACTGCCGCCGACTGTCTCAGCGACTGCGCCGCCACGGCGGCGGTGCTGATTTGCTCTCTGCTGGGGCATTGGTGCAGCGTGGCGTTGGACGGCTGGGCAGGCATTCTGGTGGCGGCGCTGATCCTGCGGGCCGGCTACGGCGCGGCCAAGGATACCGTCAGCCCGCTGCTGGGGCAGGCTCCGGATCCGGCGCTGGTGCAGTCGATCCAGGCGCTGGTGCTGTCCTTTCCGGAGATCCGGGGCGTGCATGACCTGATGGTCCACGACTATGGGCCGGGACGGCTGATGATCTCCCTCCATGCGGAGGTCCCCGCCGACGGCGATCTGCTGGCGCTGCACGACACCATTGACTGCGCGGAGCAGGCCCTGCGGGACAAATTCGGCTGCCAGGCGGTGATCCATATGGACCCCATCGACACCAACGATGAGACCGTCTGCCGCGTCCGGGAGCAGATGGAAAAGCTGGTGCGGCTGATCGATCCCCGGGTGACGGTCCACGATCTGCGCATGGTGGCGGGCCCCACCCATACCAATGTGATCTTCGACGTGGCCTGCCCCTTCGATCTGAAGCTCACCGACGAGCAGGTGCGGGTTGCCGTAAAGGATCTGGTGCGGCGGCTGGACGGCAATTATTTTGCCATCGTTACCGTAGACCGGGTCCCCATGCCGCCGGCAGACAAGGCCTGAAAAGGATATGGCACATACAAAAGCGCCAGCCCCGAGGGGCTGGCGCTTCTGCAATTATTTACAAGGGAAGAAATCGGCGATTCAGGCCTCCGTGGGCTGGGGCTGCTCCGGCTGCTGGCCGCAGGGGCAGGCCTTGGCTTCCTCGGCGCAGGTCTGGGCTTCCTCGGCGCAGGCGCAGGCGGCGTCGGCGTCTCCGGCCTGGGCGGCGCATTCCGCATCGCAGGCGCATTTGGCGGCCTCCTCCTGGCAGGCGTCCTCGGCGGTCTCAGGCTCCTCCTGGGCGGCGCAGGAATCCTTCAGCTGCTGGGCCAGCTTCTTGCCGAAGCGTTCCACCCGTTCCACCATGGGGAAGGACACCTGGACCTGAGTCTCGCCGTTGGGCTGCTCCTTCTTACGGATCTCCAGGAACAGGGAGCGGGACTGGACCTCGCCCTCCTCGGTCTTGCGCAGGTCATAGGGAATGAAGCCGGCAGCGGCGGCACAGAACAACGCGGCTTTGATCAGCTTTTTCATAAATGAAAACTCCTTTCAGATGTTAAAATGACAAATTAGACGGATCGGACAGATCACTGGACCTCGCTCTTATCGGGAAAGACGAAGGCGCAGACCAGATAGGCCAGAATTCCTACGCCGTAAGCCAGGCCTACCACGCCCCAGATCACGCGGACCAGCGTGGGGTCCACATCCAGATATTCGGCGACGCCGGCGCAGACGCCGCAGATCTTTTTATTGGCACGGTCTTTATAAATGCGTTTCATGATGATTTCTCTCCTTTCAAGAGCGATTTCCTGTTTTTTTTATTTTTGTTCGGATGGAGGGGAGGACGCTCAGCGGCGGTAGATGCGCAGGTCGCCGGAGACGGTCTTCATGCTGTAGGTGCAGTCGCCGCCGTCCAGATAGACGGCCGTTCCGCTTTTGGCGTTGAGCGAGGTGCGCAGGTCAAAATCGGAGCGGATATCGCCGGAGATGCGCTGGTAGCGCAGGGAGAAGCCGGCGTTGTCCGGCAGGCGGAGCTTGCTGTCGCCGGAGACGGTCTCCAGCGCAAGCTCGGCGGGCATATTGTCCAGCGTGGCCTCCAGGTCGCCGGAGACGGATTTCATCTGCAGCAGCCGGGCAGAGCCCTCCAGATCGATGTCGCCGGAGACGGTGGTCAGCTCCGTCCGCTCGCAGGCACCGGAGAGATGGATGTCGCCGGAGGTGGTCTTCAGCTGGACAGAGCCGCTCTGCTGCATGGGGCATTCCACGTCGCCGGAGGTGGTCTCCACGATCAGCTGGGCGGTCTCCATGCCCTTTTCCAGCGTCACATCGCCGCCGGTGGTGGCCACCCGCAAAAGGTTCCAGGCCCGGCGGGGCAGATAGATCTCAAAATCCGACTGGAGCATCCCATAGGAGAACAGCACGGAGCCCGCGCTGGAGCGCTGCCCCTGCCGGATCCGGAGGATGCCGTCGTCCGAGACCTGGATCTGGGCCAGCTGCTCGTCGGTGAGCTGGCTTTCGGTGAGCTCCACGATGTAGATATTGTCGTCCTGGGAGACGCCGAACAGCACGTCGCCGGAGGCAGTCTGAACGTCTACGCCCAGCAGGCCCTCGGCGGGCACGGTGTAATCGTAGCGGCAGTCGCTGCCGTGGGAGCTGAAGCGGATGTTCAGCGATTTTGCCGCCTGCCGGACGGAGGACTTTACGCTGTGGGCCATATTGCGCAGAGGCTCCCGGGCGTCCCGGGCCACATCCCGCGCGGCGGCGGCCCCGTGAGAGGCGGCGCTTCTCAGGTCGTCGGCCACGGCCTTGAAGGCGGGGGAGGAGAAGGCCTTGCCCAGCTGGCGCATGGCTTCGTCCAGACCGGCGAAGGGATTGCTGTTGCCGGCCTTCTGATTTTCCTCGGTGCGGCGGTCGGCCTCATTGATGAAGGAAACGATCTCGCTCAGGTCGCCGATGCCGGCCTCCACCTGCGCCCGGGCTGCCTCCGGCTCCATGCCGCCGGCCGTCAGCTCATTGTATTTTTCTGTGAGATCCGCGGTGATCTCTTCCACGATGTCAGCCTTTGCGGGGCAGTCCTTGGCGGCGGACAGACGCTGCCGCACCAGCTCCCGAAACAGCTCGTTCATGATGATACCTCCTTGATATCGTTATTGTTCCCCGCGCCGGATCAGCGCGTCGATCATTGTCTTTACCCGATCCCATTCTTCCCGGTGCTGGTCAAATACCCTGCGGCCCTCATCGGTGATGGCATAATAGCGGCGGCGGGCGCCGCTGGTCTCGTCGCCCCAGTAGGAGCGGATCTGACCGGCCTGCTCCAGCCGGCGGAAGGCGGTGTAGAGCGTGCCCTCCTTGGCCTCGTAGGCCCCGTCCGTCCGGTCGCGGATGGCCTTGTTGATCTCATAGCCGTAGCTGTCGTGGTCCAGCAGCTGGGCCAGGATGATCGCCTCCGTGTGACCGCGGATGATATCAGATGTCAGTGACATGGGGGAATGCCTCCTCTCTGGATGATGGCACTATCATACAACACATTACTTCGCCTGTCAAGGTACTTCTTCAAAAAATGTATGAAGGAAATGTAAATACATTGTGACAGAAGTGTAAGCCGCGGCGCTGTACTTTTTTTCGGACAGTAAATCTGGTAAACTGAATACAGAACCAGAAAACAGCGAAAGGCAGGCAGGAAATATGTATCGGATCCAGTATGTTTATGGGCATTATCAGGTTTATACCGTGGGCGGGCGGTTTCTCTTTTCCGCCGATACGGAGGCGGAGGCCATGGAGGAGCTGGAGGCGCTGGACGCCTGAGGACGGCGCAGGAACGCACAGGACGGCGCAGGAAGGGGCAGGACGGCGAGCATCCTTTTCAAAAGGCGGGAAATCCCCGGAAAACCGGCGAAAATGGCGTGTTTTTCCGTGCTTGACGAAGCGGGGCCGGGATATGCTATAATAGATCCGACGGCAAAACGCCGAAAACAGCGCCGCGGGCGCGACGAGAAAGGATTTGTTATTTTGCAGCTGGCAGGAAAGAGCTTGCGCTCTGATTTTACCCGGTTCGTGACGGCGACCACCGCGTCGCTGATGGTATTTTCCCTTTATTCCATGGTGGACGGCCTGATGGTCGCCCGGGGCGTGGGGGAATATGCCATGAGCGCCGTGAATCTGGCCATCCCCTTCACCAACGCCCTGTTTTCCCTGGCGATCCTCTTCGCCGTGGGCACCTCCACCATCATCGCCATCTATCTGGCCCAGGAAAAGCGGGAGGAGGCCGACCGGCTGTTTTCCCAGAACCTGGCGCTGCTGCTGGGCATCGGCCTGGCGATCACGGCGCTGGTCTTTGTGCTGGAGGAGCCCTTCGGCAGACTGCTGGGGGCCACGGAGGCCACGGCGGACTATGTGCGGGAGTATCTCTTCGGTCTGGCGCCCTTCAGCGCCTGCTTTATCATCTCCTATAATCTGGAGATCCTGGTGAAGACCGACGGCTGCCCCCGGCTGGCCACCCTCTGCGTGATCACCGGCTGCCTGGCCAACTGCGTCATGGACTATATCGCCATCTTCTGGCTGGATATGGGCGTGTTCGGCGCGGCGGTGGCCACGGGGCTTTCCCAGCTGCTGACCTGCGTCATTTACATCCGGCATTTTCTCAGCCCAAAATGCTCCTTCCGCCTGCGGCGGTTCCGCTTCGATCCCCATATTTATAAGCGGCTGCTGCCCATCGGCTTTGCCGACGGCGTGACCGAGCTCTGCAACGGCCTGATGATCCTGCTGTTCAACCGGACGGTGCTGCGCTGCATCGGGCAGGACGGCGTGGTGAGCTATACCGTCATCGCCTATGTGAACACCCTGCTGATCAATCTGATGCTGGGCGTGGCCCAGGGCTCCCAGCCGCTGGTGAGCTATCATTACGGCAAGGGGGAGAGCGGCGCGTGCCGCAGGCTGCTGCGCTATGGGCTGGTGACGGTGGCGGGACTGACGGTGGTCTGCTTTGCGGGGCTTTATGCCTTTGCGCCGCAGATCGTGCGGCTCTATCTGGCCGACGCCACGGAGCAGCTGGTGGAGTATTCCGTCTTCGCCTTCCGGCGCTACAGCTTCTCCTACCTGATGCTGGGCTTCAACCTGCTCATCGGCGGATATCTCACGGCGCTGGAGCGGGCCAAGCCGGCCATCTGCATCTCCACGGGCCGGGGCCTGATCGTGCAGAGCGCCGTGCTGCTGACGCTGGCGGGCCTGTTCGGCGGCAACGCCATCTGGATGACGCCGGTGTTTTCCGAGGGGGCAGTGCTGGTGATGGCCGTGCTTTTCCTCCGGCGAAATCTGGCGCAGTTCAGCGCGAACGGGCAAAACGGATAAAACTGAGAAAAGCAGCGGAAGCCTTTTAGCTTCCGCTGCTTTGTTGTTAAGATTCTTTTTTGGCCTTGATCTCCCGTAGGAGCAGAGCGGCGAAGAAGAACAGAAGCAAAAAGTGGGAATCCGGCTCTGTGCGGATCACAAAGCGGAAAACCGGGGCCAGGGCGTCCGTTGATCCCTGGGAGGAGATCCAAAGCCAGGCGGCAAAGCGGAGCAGGGCGTTCAGGGCGAAGAACCCGGTGATCACGAAAAACCAGGTCCTGCTTTTGCGGAGACAGGTGATGGTCAGCAGGGCGACCAGCCCCATGGGAACGATGCTGAGCTTGTCCATGAACGGTCACACCTCGTTTATAGATTTGCCAAACGGCCTGAAAACAGTATAGCACACAAGGCCGCGCAGATAAATTGGTAAATTTTACAAAATAAAAAGAAGCGCTTTGGGGAAGTCTGCGGTTTTCTCCGTCGGACCGGGGAAAAGACCCGGGAAAGAGTACATTTGCAGAAAATTCATTTTACATTTATTCTGCGGTGCGGTATAATGATTTTGACTTGAATTTTTACATTTTTGATACAGGAGGAACGACTATGGTAACGGAAGCCATGCTGCAAAAGCTGGACGCCTGGTGGCGCGCAGCCAATTATCTTTCCGCGGGGCAGCTCTATCTGCTGGACGATCCCCTGCTGCGGGAGCCCCTGAAGCCCGAATACATCAAGAAAAAGATCGTGGGCCATTGGGGTACCGTCCCCGGCCAGAACTTTATCTATACCCATCTGAACCGGCTGATCTGTCAGTATGACCTGAACATGATCTATCTCTCCGGGCCCGGCCACGGCGGCAACGCCATGGTGGCCCAGGACTGGCTGGACGGCTCCTACAGCGAGATCTATCCCAATGTGAGCCAGGACGAGGAGGGCATGCGCCGGCTGTTCAAGCAGTTTTCCTTCCCCGGCGGCATCCCCAGCCATGTAGCTCCGGAAACGCCGGGCTCCATCCATGAGGGCGGCGAGCTGGGCTACAGCCTTTCCCACGCCTTTGGCGCGGTGTTCGACAATCCCGATCTGATCGCCGCCTGCGTTGTGGGCGACGGCGAAGCGGAGACCGGCCCGCTGGCCACCGCGTGGCACGGCAATAAATTCCTGAACCCCGCCTCCGATGGCGCGGTGCTGCCCATCCTGCACCTGAACGGCTATAAGATCGCCAACCCCACCGTCTTTGCCCGCATCACCCACGACGAGGTGAAGAAGTTCTTCGAGGGCTGCGGCTGGAAGCCTTACTTTGTGGAGGTGGGCGACGGCAAGGATCATATGGCCGCCCACCGGATGATGGCGGACACGCTGGACAAATGCCTGCGGGATATCCGCGCCGCCCAGAAGAAGGCCCGGGAGCAGGGCGTGAAGGAGCGGCCCCGCTGGCCCATGATCGTGTTCCGCTCTCCCAAGGGCTGGACGGGCATCCGCACCGCCGACGGCAAGCAGATCGAGGGCACCTTCCGGGCCCATCAGGTGCCGGTGGATATGAGCAAACCGGAGCATCTGGGTCTGGTGGAGCAGTGGCTCAGGAGCTATCGTCCCGAGGAGCTTTTTGACGAAAACGGCGCGCCCTGCGCGTCTCTGAAGGCCATTGCCCCCACGGGCGACCGGCGGATGGGCGCAAACCCCCATGCCAACGGCGGCAAGCTGCTGCGGGATCTCCGTCTGCCGGATTTCCGGGATTACGGCATCGCCGTGCCCGCCCCCGGCGCGGTGGAGGCCCAGGATATGATCGAGATGGGCGGCTTTGTGCGGGATATCTTCAAGCTCAACGCGGAGGCGAAAAACTTCAGGGTCTTCGGTCCGGACGAGACCATGTCCAACCGGCTGAACCGGGTCTTTGAGGCCACGGAGCGGGATTGGAACGCGGAGACCGTCCCCGGCGACGAATATCTGGCGGAGGACGGCCGGGTGGTGGATTCCATGCTGTCCGAGCATATGTGCGAGGGCTGGCTGGAGGGCTATCTGCTCACGGGCCGCCACGGCTTCTTCAACAGCTATGAGGCCTTCATCCGCATCGTGGATTCCATGTTTTCCCAGCACGCCAAGTGGCTCAAGGTCACCAAGGACCTGACCTGGCGGGAGGAGATCGCTTCGCTGAACTATGTGCTGTCCTCCAATGTGTGGCAGCAGGACCATAACGGCTTTACCCATCAGGATCCGGGCTTTTTGGACCATGTGGCCAACAAAAAGGCCGATGTGGTGCGGCTCTATCTGCCGCCGGACGCCAACTGCCTGCTCTCCGTCTTTGACCACTGCATCCGCAGCAAGAATTATGTGAACGTGATGGTCACCTCCAAGCATCCCCGGCCCCAGTGGCTCACCATGGAGCAGGCCGTCAAGCACTGCACCCAGGGCATCGGCATCTGGCAGTGGGCCTCCAACGATCAGGGACAGGAGCCGGACGTGGTGCTGGCCTGCTGCGGCGACACGCCCACGCTGGAGGTGCTGGCCGCCGTGACCATCCTGCGGCAGTATCTGCCGGAGATCCGGATCCGGGTGGTCAACGTGGTGGACCTGATGAAGCTGGAGCCGGACTACGAGCATCCCCACGGGCTCAGCGATCAGGAATACGACGGCCTGTTCACCAAGGACAAGCCCATCCTCTTCGCCTTCCACGGCTATCCCAAGCTGGTCCATGAGCTGACCTACCACCGGCACAACAAGAACCTTCATGTCCGGGGCTATCAGGAGGAGGGCACCATCACCACGCCCTTTGATATGCGGGTGCAGAACTCCATCGACCGGTTCCATCTGGTGATGGATGTGGTCAACAACCTGCCCCAGCTGGGCAATCGCGGCGCCTTCCTGCTGCAGCTCATGCGGGACAAGCTGGTGGAGCACAAGCAGTATATCGCGGAATACGGCCAGGATCTGCCGGAGATCCGGAATTGGAAGTGGCAGGCCTGAGCCATGCGCTGAGGCGGCCTGTGAAATACCGATAAAGGAGGCGGCGCTATGCTGCTGGCGGCGGATCTGGGCAATACGAATATCACGCTGGGCGTTTTTCGGGAGCGGGAGCTGCTGTTTTCCGCGCGGCTCTCCTCCTCCCGCAGCCGGACGGCGGACGAATACGCCGTTTTGCTGGATGCGCTTTTGCGGATGCGCGGCGCGGACCCCCGGGAGATCCGCGGAGCGGTGCTCTCCTCCGAGCTGAAGCCGCTGACGCCGGTCTTTTCCGCGGCGGTGGAGCTGCTCTGCCATGTGCGCCCGCTGATCGTGGGGCCCGGCGTAAGGACCGGGCTGGACATCCGGGTGGATATCCCCTCCCAGGTGGGCAGCGATATTGCCGTGTGCAGCGTTGCGGCTCTGAGCCTGCAGGTCCCGCCGCTGGCGGTGGTGGATCTGGGGACGGCGACGACGCTGACCCTCATCGACGGCCGGGGACAGCTCACCGGCGTGATGATCTGTCCCGGTGTGCGCTCCGGGCTGGAGGCCCTCTCCTTTGCGGCGGCGGCGCTGCCGGATATCTCGCTGGAGCGGCCCCGGGCCCTCCTGGGCAAAAACACCGTGGATTCCATGACCTCCGGCGTCATTTACGGCGCGGCGGCCATGATCGACGGGCTGGTGGAGCGCCTGCGGGAGGAGGCCGGCGCGGCGGAGCTTCCCGTCGTGGCCACCGGCGGTCTGGCCGACGCCATCCTGCCCTATTGCCGGACGAAGACCCGCCACGAGCCGGAGCTGGTGCTGCTGGGGCTGCGTCTGGTCTGGGAGCAAAACCGTGTGAAACGCCGGTAAGGCGATTTCATAAATCATATGACCCGTGCGGCATCCCCCAAAGGGCGGGGAGCGGCAGCGGGAAAAGGAGCAATTATGAAACAGAACAAAAAACTGCGTCAGATGGTACAGCTGGCTGTACTGACCGCGATCCTTCTGGTGATGGCCTTCACCCCTTTGGGCTATCTGAAGATCGGACCGCTTTCCATCACCTTCCTGACCCTTCCGGTGGCCGTGGCCTCCGTGGTCCTGGGGCCCCGGGCGGGGCTGATCCTGGGCGCGGTCTTCGGCCTGACCTCCTTCTTCCAGTGCTTCGGCATGGATGAGTTCGGCGTGACCCTGCTTTCCATCAGCTTCTGGAAGACCATGGTCATGTGCCTGGCGCCCCGGCTGCTGGCGGGCGGCGTTCCCGGGCTGATCTACCGCGGGCTCAAGGACAAAAACCGCACGCTGGGCACGGCGCTGACCTGCCTGGCCACGCCGCTGATCAACACGGCGTTTTTCATGGGCCTGCTGGTCCTCTTCTTCCGGAACGAGGCCTATCTCCGGAGCTTCGGCGATTCCGTCTGGGCCATTCTGATGGCGCTGGGCATCGGAAACGCCATCCCCGAGGCGCTGGTGACGCTGGTGGCGGGCACGGCCGTCTGCGCGGCGCTGCAGAAGATCTGGAAGGACTGAGCGTATCCTGTCCCTTGCGGCCCCGTTTCAGGCGAAACGGGGCCTTTTTTCGGAAAAAAGCCCGGTTTTGCCGCCGGGCCGGAAAAGTATACGAAAAAAATAAGGAAAAAATCGGTTCTTTGACGATTTCTTATCGTGAAATACCTTGACTTTTGGCGGCGTCGGTTTTAAGATGTATTTGTAGGGTCAGGCCGGAAGGCCGCCCCGGAAGTCCGTAAATTTTTTATTGGGAGGTACATACCAATGAATGCTTACATGCAGAGAGTTCTTGACGAAGTCAAGGCCCGTAACGGAAGCGAGAAGCTGTTCCTGCAGACCGTGGAAGAAGTCTTCCAGTCTCTGGAGCCCATCGTGGAGAAGCACCCTGAATACGAGAAGTACGCCGTTCTGGAGAGAATGTGCGAGCCCGATCGTCAGATCCAGTTCCGCGTGACCTGGGTGGACGACGCCGGCAAGCCCCATGTCAACCGCGGCTTCCGCGTTCAGTTCAACAGCGCCATCGGCCCCTACAAGGGCGGCCTGCGTTTTGCCAGCAACGTTACCCTGGACACCATGAAGTTCCTGGGCTTTGAGCAGACCTTCAAGAACAGCCTGACCAGCCTGCCCATCGGCGGCGGCAAGGGCGGCTCTGACTTTGATCCCCGCGGCAAGTCCGATATGGAGATCATGCGCTTCTGCCAGGCCTTTATGACCGAGCTGTGGCGTCACATTGGTCCCGACGTGGACGTTCCCGCCGGTGATATCGGCGTTGGCGGCCGCGAGATCGGCTTCCTGTATGGCCAGTATAAGCGCATCAAGGCTGTCTGGGAGAACGGCGTTCTCACCGGTAAGGGCTTCAGCTACGGCGGCTCCCTGATCCGTCCCGAGGCTACCGGCTACGGCGCGACCTACTACGTCTGCGAAGTCCTGAAGCACTTCGGCGAGACCATGGAAGGCAAGACGGTCGCCGTCTCCGGCTTCGGCAACGTGGCCTGGGGCGTCTGCAAGAAGGTCGCTCAGCTGGGCGGCAAGGTCGTCACCATCTCCGGTCCCGACGGCTACTGCTACGATCCCGACGGCATCGCCACCGATGAGAAGATCGACTACCTGCTGGAGATGCGTGCTTCCGGCCGCGACCGCGCTCAGGATTACGCGGACAAGTTCGGCTGCAAGTTCGTTCCCAAGGCAAAGGTCTGGGGCGAGAAGTTTGACATCGCTATGCCCTGCGCTTACCAGAACGAGATCGGTATGCCCGAGGCGGAGCAGATGGTCAAGAACGGCCTGAAGTATTACATCGAGGTCGCCAATATGCCCACCACCAACGAGGCTCTGGCTTATCTGAAGGAGCACTGCGTTGTGGCTCCCTCCAAGGCTGTTAACGCCGGCGGCGTGGCCACCTCTGCTCTGGAAATGTCCCAGAACAGCGAGCGTCTGAGCTGGACCGCGGAAGAGGTCGACGCCAAACTGCATCAGATCATGAAGAACATCTACAGCGCTTCTGTGGAAGCTGCTGAGCATGCCGGCCTGGGCTATGACCTGGTCGCTGGCGGCAACATCGCCGGCTTCATGAAGGTCGCCGATGCCATGATGGCGCAGGGTTTGGTCTAATCGGAGCGATCCTGTTACAGAGCTCTCATCCAAATCAAAACAGGCGCCGGGCGAAAGCCCGGCGCCTTTGCCGTTTCGGAAAGAATGGAAAAGGCCTCTGTTATGCACTGGCATACAGAGGCTTCTGTGTTTTGCGGGGCTTCAGTCGGCAGCCATCCGATAGCCGACGCCCAGCTCGTTTTCGATGTATTTTTCCGCGCCGGGGCGGGAGCCCAGCTTTTTGCGGATATTTGCCATATTTACCTGAAGCTTTTTGATACTGCCGGAATCGGAAACGCCCCAGATCTCCCGGATGATGGCCGCATAGGTCAAAACCTTTCCGGCGTGCTGCGCCAGCAGCACCACGATGTTGTATTCCGTCTGCGTCAGACGGATCTCCTGCCCGCCCAGAAGGACCTGCCGCTGATCGAAGCGGATCTCCAGATCCTTCAGCACCAGCGACTGACCGGGATCGCCGCTGCCGTGCCAGATGGTGCTGCGCAGCGCCGCCCGGATCCGGGCCAGCAGCTCCGCCGGGCCAAAGGGCTTGGTCACATAATCGTTGGCCCCCAGATTCAGCGCCTCCACCTTGTCCTGCTCGGTGACGCGGGCGGAAAGCACGATGATGGGCGCCGGAGACCGCTCCCGGATCGACCGGATGATCCACATCCCGTCCATATCCGGCAGGCCCAGGTCCAGGATCACCAGATCCGGCCTGTGGGAGCAGAAGGCCAAAAGCCCGGAGCTGGCAGAGCCGGCAGTGACCGCCTGAAAGCCGTTGCTTTCCAGCAGCGCGGTAACAAAGGTGCGGATGCTGCTGTCGTCCTCCACGACCAGGATCTTGTATTTGTTGTTACTCATGATCGCCGACCTCCATGTTCTCCATTTTCAAAGTAAAGCGAAACAGCGCGCCGCCCTTTGGTGCGTTTTCCGCCTGGATCTCACCGCCGTGGGCGTGGATGATGGCGGCGCAGACGGAAAGCCCGATGCCCATGGACCGATGTCCGTCGGAGGAGAGCGTTGGCGTGCTCACCGGCGAAGAGAACAGCCTGTTCAAAAGCTGGGGCGGGATGCCCTTGCCGTCGTCCTGGACCGCAAACACGGCGTCTGCGCCTCTGGGATAGATCCGCAGGGTCAGCTGCCGCAGACCCTCCGCGTGCTGGACCGCATTTTCCAGAAGATTGCTCAGCACCTGCTGGATCAGCAGCGGATCCATGGGGACGCAGAGGAAGTCCTCCGGGAGCTCCACCGTTACGGGCTGCTGGGGATAGCGCTTTCGGAACTGGACCAGCACGGCGTCTGCCAGCTCCTCCACGGCGATGGGCGTTTTGTTCAGCGAGACGCCGCTCTGGTCCATCCGGGTGACGGTCAGCAGATTCTCCACCATGCGGATGAGCCAGTCCGCCTCGGAGCGGATCTCCGCCACCAGGGCCAGCCGTCTGTCCGGCGAAAGCTTGTCTGCGTCCTCCAGAAGAATGGAGGAGGAGCCGTAGATGGTGGTCAGCGGCGTGCGCAGATCGTGGGAAATGGCCCGCAGCAGCTTGGCCCGGGCGGCCTCCTGGGCGCTCTCCGCTTCCCGAAGCTCCTGCTGGCGGATGCGGGCCGTCAGCATACCGGCCACGCAGGTGACCGCCGTCAGCACCAGCGCGGAGCTGAGATTTTCCGGAATGGCAAAGTCAAAATCAAAATAGGGGTAGGAAAACGCATAGTTTACCATCAGCGCGGATACCACCGAGGCGGAGATCCCCCAAAAATAGCTTCGGGTGGTCAGCGCGATGCAGAAGACCGCCAGGGTAAAGAGCATGGGCGTGACATTTTGAATGTTCAGCCCGGTCTGCAGCAGCAGGCCCAGCAGCAGCGCGCCCAGCAGGAAAAAGAACCAGTAGCCGAAATTTCGGAAATAATGCCGCCTTGTCTGCATAAGATCCCTTCTTTAGATAGAAGTATAACAGAGATCTGGCAAAGATTCTGCTAAAGAATCTGCCGCGCACAAAAAAGGCCACGCCCAAAGGCTTTGGGCATGGCGCTACAGGGGATCACGGCCGGTCAGGCTGGCGCTTGTCGCCAAAAAAGAAGACGGCGACGGTCCCTGGGCCGCTGTGGGCGGCGATGATGGTGCCGATATCGCAGATGCGGATGGGGCCGCGAAGGTTGGGGAAGCGGGCGGCAATGGCATCGCGGGTGGCCTCCGCGTCGGCCAGACAGTCGGAATGGCAGATGAAGCATTTGTCCGCATAGGCTTCGCCGCCTCTGGCGTGCTGGGCCATGGTGTCAACCGTGCGCTGGATGGCGGCCCTTTTGCCCCGGACCTTGTCGTAGGCGATGATGCGGCCCTGATCGTCCAGCCGCATGATGGGGCAGATGCTCAGGATGGAGCCGATGGTGGCCGCTGCGCCGGAGACCCGGCCGGAGCGCTTGAAATACTTCAGATCGGTGGAGAAAAACTGATGATGGACCTGGTCCCGGTTGGCCAGCGCCCACTGCTCCACGGCCTCCAGCGAAGCGCCCTGATCCCGCAGGTCGGCTGCGCCGTCCACCAGCAGACCGTAGCCGGAGGAGGAGCAAAGGGAATCCACGATGCAGAGCCTGCGGCCGGGGTATTTGGGGCGCAGCAGCTCCGCAGCCTCCAGCGCGTTTTGAACGGAGGGCGTCATGCCGGAGCCGAAGGCGATATGCAGCACATCGCCCCTCTGCAGCAGCGGCTCGAAAAAGTCTACATAGCGGAAAACATTGATCTGCGAGGTGGAGGGCAGCTTGCCCTCCCGGAGAAAGTCATAAAACCGGGGCAGCGCCGCCGGATCCCGGCCCATGTCGTCGGGATATTCCTTTCCGTCCACCAGATAGGAATAAAACAGCACCGGCAGGCCGCGCCCGGCAACATAGGAATAGGGCAGATCTACCGTGGATTCGCAGGAAAGGATGTAAGGTGCGTCTGTCATAAAAGGATCTCTCCCAAGTCCAGAATGGCGGCAAAAATTCTTTGCCGCGTATACTTTCATTATAGCCGGGACGGCCGCCGCCGTCAATTGGGCAAATCCTATGAAAATGCCCAGTAGAATATGCAGACCGTCCGGCGCACGCGGACAGAAAAGCGCCGCAGACGGAGCAGCCCGCTGCGGCGCAGAGCGCCGGGGAAAAGGCCGGATCAAAACAGGCCGGAGATGCGCCCGTCGTCGTCCACGTCGATGCGCTCGGCGGCGGGGACCTTGGGCAGACCGGGCATGGTCATGATATCGCCGGTGAGCGCCACCAGAAAGCCCGCTCCGGCGGAGACCTTCACATTGCGCACCGTCACAGTGAAGCCCTCCGGCGCGCCCAGCAGGGCGGGATCGTCGGAAAAGCTGTACTGTGTTTTTGCCACGCAGACGGGCAGCCCGCCAAAGCCTAGCTGGGTCAGACGGCTGATCTGCTTCTGCGCGGCGGGCAGGATGGAGACCTCCCGGCCGCCATAGACCCGGGTGACGATGGCCCGGAGCTTTTCTTCGATGGAGCAGTCCAGCGGATAAGCGAAGGCGAAGTCGCCCTTTTCCTCCTCGCAGAGATGGGCCACCTCCCGGGCCAGCGCCTCGCCGCCCCGGCCGCCCTCAGCCCAGACGGTGGAAAGAACGGTGTTGACGCCCAGCGCCCGGCACTTGCGGATGATAAAGTCGATCTCCCGGTCGGTATCCGTGGGGAAACGGTTCACTGCCACCACGCAGGGCAGCCGGTAGACCTTTTTGATGTTGGAAACATGGCGCAGCAGGTTGGGGATGCCCTTTTCCAACGCCGCCAGATCCTCCCGGTCCAGCGCCTTTTTGTCCAGACCGCCGTGCATCTTCAGCGCCCGCACGGTGGCCACGATGACCACGGCGTCAGGCGTAAGGCCCGCCATACGGCACTTGATGTCCAAAAACTTCTCCGCGCCCAGATCTGCGCCGAAGCCCGCCTCCGTAACGGTATAGTCGCCCATTTTCAGGGCCATGCGGGTGGCCATGACGGAATTGCAGCCATGGGCGATGTTGGCAAAGGGGCCGCCGTGGACAAAGGCGGGCGTTCCCTCCAGCGTCTGCACCAGATTGGGCTTGAGGGCGTCCTTCAGCAGGGCAGCCATGGCGCCCACGGCCTTCAGATCGCCGGCGGTCACCGGCGCGCCGCCATAGGTATAGCCCACGATGATGCGGCTCAGCCGCGCCTTCAGATCGGTGATGGAGGAGGAAAGGCAGAAGACCGCCATGATCTCGGAGGCCACGGTGATGTCGAAGCCGTCTTCCCGGGGCGTGCCGTTGGCCTTGCCGCCCAGACCGTCTACGATGGAGCGCAGCTGCCGGTCGTTCATGTCCATGCAGCGCTTCCAGGTGATGCGCCGGGGATCCAAACCAAGGGCGTTGCCCTGCTGGATGTGGTTGTCCAGCATGGCGGCCAGCAGATTGTTGGCCGCGCCGATGGCGTGGAAATCGCCGGTGAAATGCAGATTGATGTCTTCCATGGGGACCACCTGGGCATAGCCGCCGCCGGCAGCGCCGCCCTTGACGCCGAACACCGGCCCCAGAGAAGGCTCCCGCAGGGCCACCACGGTATCCTTTCCGATGCGGCGCAGACCGTCGGCCAGACCGATGGTGGTGGTGGTCTTGCCCTCGCCGGCGGGGGTGGGGGTGATGGCGGTCACCAGCACCAGCTTGCCGTCCTTTCGGTCAGCCCGCAGCAGGGCGGGGTCGATCTTGGCTTTATATTTCCCGTATTGCTCCAGATATTCCTCCGGCACATGGGCCCGGGCGGCGATGGCGGTGATGGGCTCCATGACGCATTCCTGCGCGATCTGGATATCTGTCTTATATCCCATAGATAAAACCTCCCTGAGAAGATAGTATTATGTTCCATGATAATGGCTCCGGGCGGGTTTGTAAAGCCCGATTTTCGCGGGAGCGGCTTTTTGACGCAGGACGCGGCTGCGCGGCGGTTGAAACCGAAGGAAAACTGTGGTAGGATAGGGCTGAACAGAAAGCGAGGGATCTGCGTGGAGATCGAAGTAAAGTTCAGCCCGGTGGAGGAGCGCAGCTTTCGGGCCATGCTGGCGGATCGCGCCCTTTCCCGGCCGGCAGAGCCGCTGCGCCGGCTGGAAATGGAGACGGTTTATTATGACGACCCGGCCCATATCCTTTCCGCCAACGGCTGGACGCTGCGGCTGCGGCGGGAAAACGGGCAGGGCATCTGTACCTTTAAGGGACGGGCCTCCGGCCTTTCCCGGCTGGAGCTGGAGACGGCGGCGGAGACGGTGGAGGAGGGCGCAAAGCAGCTGGCGCTTCTGCCGGAGCTGCCGCAGCAGGCCAGGGCGGCGCTGGCGGCGGAGCGGTTTTTGCCGGTGTGCGGCGCGGCCTTCCTCCGGCAGGTCCAGAAGCGGCAGGCGGAGGGGCTGTGCTTTTTCCTCTCGTGGGACGAGGGCCGGCTTTTTCGGGGCGCGCGCAGCGCCCCCTTTACCGAGGCGGAGCTGGAGCTTTGCGGCGGCACGGAGCAGGCCCTTGCCGCGCTGGCAGAGGAATACCGGCGGCGCTTCGACCTTGCATTCTGCAGCCGCTCCAAGCAGCAGCAGGCCATGGCCCTGGGGGAGGAAGAAGCATGAAGAAAGACTGGAGCGCACGGCTGAAGCAGGGTCTGTCCCGGCTCCGCCGGCAGGATACCCGGGCGGCCCGGGGCTATCGCCGCTATCACGGAGCGCGGCCGCCGGTGCGCTGGTTTTTGTGGCTTTTGTGGGCGGCGGTCCTCTGCGCCGCCGCGGCGGGGATCTGGCTGATCTCTCACCAAAGTCCGGCGGCGGGCGATCTTCTCCGCAGGCTGGCGCAGCAAACGGCCGCCTGCATCTCCCGGATCACCGGCGTCCTGCCCTTTCCCATCAATGAATGGCTCATCGGGCTGGCGCTGGGGCTGGTGCTTTACCGGCTGATCCGGGGGCTGGTGAAAAAGCAGTGGGCGGCGCTGGGCCGGGGACTTTGCCGGTTGAGCTTTTTTGCGGCGCTGGCAGTATTTTTATTCATGGCGCTGTTTATGGTGCAGCATTCCGCGCCGCCGCTGGCCCAGCGCATGGGGCTGACGGTGGAGCAATATACCCAGGCGCAGCTGGAGGAATATTGCGACTACGCGGTGGAGCAGGTGAACCGTCTGGCGGAGCAGGCGCCGCGAAACAAAGCGGGCGAATGTGATTTCGGCGCTTTCCGGGCGCTTTCCCGGCAGGTGAGCGCGGAATATGAGACGCTGGCGGCGGAATATCCGGTCTTTGATGTGCCGCGGCCCGGTCTGGTCAAGCGGAGCCTGCTGGGCGGGCGGATCATGTCGCTGGTGGATCTGGCGGGCTATTATTTCCCCTGGACGGGGGAGAGCATCGTCAGCTCGGATGTGGTGGACACCCATATCCCCTTCAATATTGCCCATGAGCGGGCCCATGCCCTGGGGATCGGCCCGGAGGCGGAGTGCAATTTTGCCGCGTGGCTGGCGCTGAAGGACAGCCAGGACCTGCGTCTGCAGTATTCCGCCTGGTTCAACGCCTATATCTATGCCAGCAACGCCCTTTACAGCCAGGATCCGGAGGCCAGCCGGGCCAGGGTCCAGGCGCTTTGCAGCGCGGCAAAGCGGGATATCCGCGTGCTGAACGCCAGTCTGGCGCGCTTTGAGGGGCCGCTGCAGCAGGCGGGCAGCGCCATCAACAACGCCTATATCAAATCCACCGGCCAGCCGGAGGGCGTGCGCAGCTACGGACGGGTGGTGGATCTGCTGCTGGCCTACTATTTTGCGGCGCAGCCCGAAGCGTAACGGATATACTAAAAAATCCATGCGGCGCACTGTGCTTTTATGGAAACGGTGTATTGCATGGATTTCTTTTTTTGCGTATAATTATTCCAAGCTGCTGTCCGGGCGGAAAATACCGCTTTGACGCACCGATTTCTTTAGAAGTCACTGTTTCACTACTTTCTTCCGCCGGGAAGCTGGCCGCCGCCAGCTTCCCGGCACTTCCTTTGTGGAGAAAAAGGCGGGCGGCGAGGAAAGAAGCGCTGCATAAAATCGGCTGGTTTATGCGGCACAGAGAAGGACGCAAGCTGCGGAAAACGCCGGAGAAGCGGGTGGGCAGCGCGGATTTTGTGCAGACCACACAAAAGTGTCCTATGATTTTTTGGAAGGTTCGTAAAGCCTGAGCATTGCATATAAATCCAAAAGTTCGTATAATTATTCCATCACAAAACGAAAGAAACGAGGAACCTTCTTATGAAAAAAACAACGAAGATCATCGCCCTCCTGATGGCGGTCATGATGATGGTCCTGCTCTGCGCCTGCGGCAAGCAGAACAACGGAACAGCCAAGGACAACAGCGAGACCAACCAGAACAACAGCGAAGCGAACCAGAACGACCAGCAGACAGAGACTCCCAAGGAGCCTGCCAACGCCCTGGAGCAGATCAAGGCCGACGGCGTCCTGGCCGTGGCCCTCTCTCCCGACTTTTCCCCCATGGAGTTTGTAGACTCCTCCAAGGAGGGCCAGGAGCAGTATGTGGGCTTTGACGTGTCCCTGGCAAAGTTCATCGCCCAGGAGCTGGGCGTCAGCCTGGAGATCCAGGCCATGAACTTCGATGCCTGCCAGACCGCCGTTTATACCGGCTCCGTGCCCATGTCCATCTCCGGCTACAGCTGGACGGAGGATCGGGCAGAAAACTATGAGATGTCTGATTATTACTACGCCGGCGAAAACGAGACCGAGCAGGTCCTGCTGATCCGCAAGGACGACGCCGATACCTACACCAAGGCCGAGGACTTTGCCGGCAAGGATGTGGGCGCGCAGATCTCCTCCCTGCAGATGCAGCTGGTGCAGGATCAGCTGGCCGATGCCAACCCCATCACCATCGGCACCATCGACACCGGCGTTCTGGAGCTGAAGAGCGGCAACATCGAAGCGCTGGCCGTGGCCGCCGGCAACGGCGAAATGATCTGCCAGAACAACCCCGATCTGGTGGTCTGCAGCTGGCAGTTTGAGGTGAAGGCAGAATACGAGGCCAACGTGATCATCATGCAGAAGGGCGAGACCGAGCTGCTGGAGGCCGTCAACGCCGCGCTGGCCAAGGCCTATGAGGCCGGCTACTACGGCGAGTGGTACGACGACGCCGTGGAGCTGGGCAAGTCTGAAGCCGCCACCGAGGTCACCCTGGACTGAGCGTCCCAAACAAAATAATACACCCGGGCCGGATACCGCAAAGGCGTCCGGCCCTGTGGACTGGAGATGAAACCTATGAATATGACGCCGCTTTTCCTGGCGTCCACCGGCTTCAAGTTTATCGACTGGCAGAAGCTCTGGGCGATTTTGCTGAAATATTGGGACAAATTCCTCATCGAGGGTGTGAAATACACCCTGCTGATCTCCGCCATCACCGTGTTTTTCGGCGCGATCCTTGCGGCGGCGCTGGCGCTGATGAAAATGTCCAAGATCCTGCCTCTGCGGTGGATCTCCGCCATCTATGTGGAGATCATCCGGGGCACGCCCATGCTGCTGCAGCTGTATTTCTTCTATTTCGGTCTTCCCATGCTGATCCCGGCGCTGAACAAGCAGAAGCTTCTGTGCATCTGCATCGCCCTGATCTGCAACAGCGCGGCCTATGTTTCCGAGGTGATCCGCTCCGGCATCCAGGCGGTGGATCCCGGCCAGACGGAGGCCGCCCTGAGCCTGGGCTTCAATAAAAAGCAGACCATGTGGTATATCGTCCTGCCCCAGGCGGTGAAAAACATCCTGCCGGCGCTGGGCAATGAGTTTATCATGATCGTCAAGGATACCTCCCTGGCCTCCACCTTCTTCGTGGGCGAGCTGATGACCCAGTATCTGCTGGTGAAGGGTACCACCATGCTGCCCATCGAGCCGCTGGTGATCGTGGGCGTGGTCTATTTCATTCTGACCTTTGTCTTGAGCAAGGTCTTCGGAAAGCTGGAAAGGAGGATGAGCCGCGGTGACCGGGCATGAGCTGATCCAGGTAAAGGACCTGAAGAAATATTATCATAAAGGAGCCATCAAGGCGCTGGACGGCGTTACGGTAGACATCGAAAAGGGCGATGTGGCCGTGGTCATCGGCCCCTCCGGCGGCGGAAAGAGCACCTTCCTCCGCTCGCTGAACCTGCTGGAAACGCCAACCTCCGGCAGCATCGTCTTTGACGGCGAGGATATCACCGGGAAAAAGGTGGATCTGCCGCTGCACCGGCAGAAGATGGGCATGGTCTTCCAGCATTTCAATCTCTTCCCCCATAAGACGATCCTGGAGAATCTGACGCTGGCCCCCAGAAAGGTCAAGCATCTTTCTCAGGCGGAGGCCGAGGTCAAGGCCATGGCGCTTTTGGAGCGGGTGGGTCTGGCTGACCGGGCCGGAGCTTATCCTGCCCAGCTTTCCGGCGGACAGAAGCAGCGGGTCGCCATCGTCCGCGCCCTGTGCATGGAGCCGGAGGTCATGCTCTTTGACGAGCCCACCTCCGCGCTGGATCCGGAAATGGTGGGCGAGGTGCTGGAGGTCATGAAGGAGCTGGCGCAGGACGGCATGACCATGGTGGTGGTCACCCATGAGATGGGCTTTGCCCGGGAGGTGGCCAGCCGCGTGCTGTTCATTGCCCAGGGCCAGCTGCTGGAGCAGGGGTCGCCGGAGGAGATTTTCGGAAATCCCCAGCATCCCCGTTTGAAGGAATTCCTCAGTAAGGTTTTATAAAAATAGGGTTTCAAAGGGCCCGGCGAGCGATTCGCCGGGCCGTTTGCTTTTTGAACCTTTAAGGTCAGTCCGCCATGCAGAGCCCCTCCAGCACCTCGCCGCCGAAGCGGGGGCCGTCGGGGGTCTCCAGCTGGAAGGCGTCGGAGAGCTTCAGCCAGCGGGAAGCGCCGCTCTGGTCCCGGGCCAGGATCCAGAGCAGATCGTCCGTTCCCTCCAGTGTCAGCGCTTCGCCGGGCTGGGCAGTATCGGAGGCGGGCGCGCCGGCGTCCTTATCTGCGCCGGACCAGAGGAACACCGGCTGCAGCACCGTCACGGGAAACGCCTGGGTGGCGGTATATTCCGTTTGGGGCCGCCGCACCAGCCAGTCCCGCTCGTTCAGCGTATATTCCGCATCGGCGAACCAGGTCTGCAAAACGCTGAGCCGGAAATAGCTCTTCACCGTGCCGCGGCCGTCGAATTCCATATCGGACCAGTCCAGCGCGGGGCTGAAGACCAGCCCCTCCAGCTTGCCGATGCAGCGGAGCGTCGTGCCGTCAAAGCGGAAGAAGGTGGTGGCATAGTCTTCACTGGGGCCCCATTCCTGAAGGGCGATCTCCAGATAACCGTCGGTCTCGTCCAGGTCGGTGATGGCGTAGGCCGGGTCCGGATGCTCAAGATAGACGCCCGCCTCGGCCAGGGCCGGGGCGTAGTCCGTGCCGTTGATGATAAAATGCGCCAGCGCCTGCTCCGGCTCCGCCGCATCGCGCTCCGGCGGCAGCGCCGCCAGGACCGTATCGCCGGTGCTGCCGGGATACAGCGGGCAGCGCACCGCCTTGCCGCATTCCACGATGAGGGGATAGACCTGCGGGTCGTCCACGAAGGTCAGCTCCTCCAGGGAAGCCTCCGTGCCGCCGCCGATGGCGAAGGAAAGCTCCGGCGTGCAGCGAAACAGATAGCGGGCCTGCCCGGAATAAAGGGGCTGCTGCCAGACGGCGGTCAGCTCGTAAACGCGTTTTTCAAAGGCGGCGTAGTCCAGCGTCAGCAGCGTTCCCTGAGCGGAGCCGTCCAGCGGGTCAGAGGGAAGAAGGCCCCAGCCGGTCTCGTCCCAGCTGCGGACGGTGAGCCTGTCCGGCGGGACGGCAAAGTCCAGCGGCAGCGCATCCTGCCGGGTGGGCAGCTGGGGGATGTCCTCCAGAGAAATGGCGGTGGTCTCTGCGGAAAGAAGGTCTGTCCCGGCGATGCTGCCGCCGGCGGTGGTATAGCTCCAGCGATCCGGCTGGAGCAGCGCGGTGATGGTGGAGCCGTCTGCCTGCAGCGTCAGCGCCGGCGGAGCGGAAAGCGCGCCCTCCGCGGGCTCGGTGGGGCTTGGGTCGGGCGTCTCCGGCGTTTCCGGGGTCTCCGGCGGGGTCTCCGGCGTCTGGCCGGACTGGGAGGGGTCTGCCGCCGTGCCGCCGGGGGTGGACCGGCTTCCGCAGGAGGAAAGCAGCGCCAAAACCAGCAGCAGGGCCAAAAACAGGGAAAAAACCGCTCTTTTTTTCATAAAATCGCCCCTTTCGGATGGATCGTTCCTTATAGTTTACCACGAAAGCCCGGGTTTATCAACGGGCGGCGCTGCCGGGGCTTTCTTTTTGCGGCGGACTGTGCTATACTGCAAAAAGAGACAGAAAAGGGGAGGCCGAAGCGTATGGAAGCGGTGTTTGAGCGGATCTGGAGGGTCATGGAGGCAGATCCGGGCAACCGGGGCCTGACCAGGAACGTGCCCCGGCCCGATCTGGCTGCCCTGGGGCGGAGCCTGCTGGAGGCGGACGAGGTGTTCATCCTCTCGGGCTTCCCGGTGCAGAAGGCCGGCGGCGCGGGGGAGACGGACGGCCCGGTGGGCGCCTGCGATCTGGCGGCGGTGCTCTGTACGCTGGGGAAAAAGGTCACCGTGCTCACCGATGAGTCCTCCTGCGCCGCGCTGCTGACCGTCTGCGAGCAATATGCCCCCGGCGCGGAGGTTCTGTGCGTACCCCGGCGGGGCGGCCCGGCCTTTTGCTATCGTCTGCTGAAGCAGCGCCGGCCCACCCATATCATCGCCATCGAGCGCCCCGGCAAGGGCCGGGACGGGCATTATCATAATTTCCGGGGAGAATGGATCGACGAGCTGCTTTCCGACACCGATCTGCTGATGCAGGCGGAAAACGCAGTGAAGATCGGCATCGGCGACGGCGGCAACGAGCTTGGCATGGGCGCGCTGCGCAGGCAGATCGAGCGGCAGGTGGAGCGGGGCGACCTGATCTGCGCCGAGGCCAAGGCGGATTTCACGCTGACCTCCGGCGTTTCCAACTGGTGGGGCTGGGGCATCCGGGCGGTGCTCACGGCGCTCACCGGACGGGATCTGATGCCAACAGAGCAGCAGGAATGGGCGCTGCTGCGGGTCATCGTGGCCCAGGGCTGCGTAGACGGCGTTACGGGACAGGCGGAGCTGACGGTGGATCATCTTTCTCAGGAGGAAAATCTTTCCATCCTGCGGGCCCTGCGGGAGGCGGTGCGCCTGCCGGATTATGAAGCAATGGAGCCGGCGCAGGCCCGGCGGCTGTTTCGGGCAGACGCGCTGGTACGGCCCACGGCGGGGATGTGCGCAGGCTATGCCCAGTGCAACCTGCTGGCGCTGCCCTCCGCTCTGGCGGCGGACTTTCGGGAGTTTGCCCGGCGCAATCCCTTTTCCTGCCCGGTGCTGGAGGAGAGCCAGCCGGGCAGCCGCAGCCTGAAGCTGCTGGGGCGCGACCTGGATCTGGCCCGGGATTTTCCCCGCTACCGGATCTGGAAGGACGGGACGCTGGTCGATCAGCCGCTGGACCTGGAGCAGTATTGGAACGAGGATCTGGTGGCCTTTCTCATCGGCTGCAGCTTTTCCTTTGAGGATGCGCTGCTGCAGGCGGGCGTGCCGGTGCGGCACATCGAGGAGGGGTGCAATGTGCCCATGTTCCGCACCTCCGTGGACTGCGTGCCCTATGGGGCGTTTTCCGGAAAAATGGTGGTGAGCATGCGTCCCATGACGCCGGAGCAGGCGGAGCTGGCCCGGGAGATCACGGCCCGGATGCCCCGCGTCCATGGGGCCCCGGTGCAGATCGGCCATCCGGAGCGCATCGGCGTCCGGGATATTCTGCATCCGGATTTCGGCGACGCCGTTACGGTAAAGCCGGGGGAGATCCCCGTGTTCTGGCCCTGCGGCGTGACGCCACAGTCGGTGGTGATGCAGGTGCGCCCGCCCTTTGCCATCACCCATGCGCCGGGACATATGCTCATCACCGATGTAAAAAACAGCGACCTGATGACGCCGCTCCAGGAAAAACGCTGAAATCAGGCAAAAACACTTGATTTTTTCTTCGGAATCAGTTATACTATACGGGCGGTGGAAAATCCGCCGCCCATTTTGATCCTCTGCTGGAATAGCTCAGTCGGTAGAGCAGCTGATTCGTAATCAGCAGGTCGCGTGTTCAAGTCACGTTTCCAGCTCCAGAAGCGCCGAAGGCCTTGTCCTTCGGCGCTTTTCTTTTGCGCAAAGGCACCGGAGCCGCCGCGCGGGCGGGACGAAGCTGCGGAAGCGCCGCCATAGAAACTTTAGAAATTCTTTTGCCGCAGCACCTTTTCATTCCCGGTTTGTCCGTGTATAATGGAAATAATTATAAGCAGAACAAAAAGACTGATACAGGGGGATCGAATATGCTGAACCGTGTGATCGTGAATATCGATGATTTTGATTATACCGTGGTCTCGGAGGATCCCGAGGATTATATCCGCAAGAACGCCGCGCTGGTGGACCAGACCATCCGGGAGATCAAGGCCTCCACGCCCTTTTCCGCCATGACCTCCGCTGTGCTGGCCGCCATGAACCTTTCGGACAGGTATTATAAGGCCCAGGACTCCGCCGACGGGCTGCGGGTGCAGATCAAGGACTATGCGGAAGAATGCGCCCGGCTGCGGGCGGAGGTGGCCCGGCTGAACAAAGAGCTCAAGGAAGCCAAGCGTTGAGAGGAGACCTCCCATGCCTATGGAACTGATGAGTCCTGCCGGCTCGCTGGAGGGTGTGATCGCCGCCGTCCGGGGCGGGGCAGACGCCGTTTATTTCGGCACCGGCGACTTCAACGCCCGGCGCAACGCCAAAAATCTGGAGGGCGACGATCTGGCGGAGGCGCTGCGCTATTGCCGCCTGCGGGGCGTGCGCACCTATGTCACCGTCAACACCCTGGTCACCGACCGGGAGCTTTCCCGCGCGCGGGAGCTGATCCTGCAGCTGAACCAGCTGGGGGCCGACGCTTTGATCGTGCAGGATCTGGGCATGGCCCGGATGATCCGTGCGCTGGCGCCGGATATGCCCATCCATGCCTCCACCCAGATGACCGTCCACAATATCGGCGGCGTTTTGCAGGCGCACCGGTTGGGCTTTTCCCGGGTGGTGCTCTCCCGGGAGCTGCCCCTGGAGGAGATCGCCTTTATCTGCAAAAACAGCCCGGTGGAGATCGAGGTCTTCGTCCACGGAGCGCTCTGCATGTGCTATTCCGGCCAGTGCTATCTTTCCGCCGCCATCGGCGGACGGTCCGGCAACCGGGGCCTTTGCGCCCAGCCCTGCCGCATGGCCTACAGCTTCCCCGGCGAGAGCATGGAGCATCCGCTGAGCCTGAAGGATCTTTCGCTGGCGGAGCATCTTTCCCAGCTGGAGCAGGCCGGCGTCCACACCCTGAAGATCGAGGGCCGCATGAAGCGGCCGGAATATACCGCGCTGGTCACCGGCATTTATAAAAAGGCGCTGACGGAGCGCCGCGCGCCCACGGCGGAGGAGCTTTCCCGGCTGCAGGCGGTTTTTTCCCGGGAGGGCTTTACCGACGGCTATTTTACCGGGCGCAAGGGTCCGGAGATGTTCGGCACCCGGCAGGAGGAAAACGGGCGGGAGACCCGGGAACTCTATAAGCAGGCGCAGACCATCTATCAGGCCCAGCCGGAGCCGCCCACGGTGCCGGTGAAGCTGCAGTTTTCCGCCCATGGGGAGAAGCCCATGGTCCTTCTGGCGGAGGATCGGGACGGACACCGGTATGAGACGGTGGGCATCCCTGCGGAGCCTGCTCTGCGGCGGGCCACCACGGAGGAGGAGGTGCGCTCCGCCCTGAACAAGACCGGCGGGACGGTTTTTTACCCCGAAACGGTGGAGATCGATCTGGAGGAGGGCCTGCGGGCCTCTGCCGCAGCCATCAACGCCATGCGCCGGCAATGTCTGGAGGGCCTTGCCCTGCAGCGGAAAAAGCCGCCCCAGCGGCGGACGGGCCAGTGGCAGCCCGGCGTTCAGCGGCTGCAGCGGCAGCAGCCCCCGGGCTATATTTTCTCCTTCCGCTCCGTGGATCAGCTCACCTCCCCCATCCTCCGGGCAGGGGCGGAGATGCTCTGGCTGCCCCTGAGGGAGCTGGCGGAAAACACCCAGCTGGTCCGCGCGCTGACGGAGCAGGGCCTGCGCTTTGCCGCCGTGCCAGACCGGATCATTTTTGACGGACAGTGGGCGGAGACGCTGGCGCAGCTGCGGCAGGTCCGTGCGGCGGGCGTTTCCGACCTGGTGTGCAGCAACCTGGGGCAGATCCCCATCGTACACCGGCTGAACATGGCGCTGCACGGGGATTTTGGCCTGAATATCATGAACTCCCAGTCTGTGCGGGAGCTTTCCCGGATGGGACTTTCCTCCTGCACCCTTTCCTTTGAAATGAATCTGGCCCAGATCCGGGACATGAGCCTGGGGATGGACTGTCAGCTGATGGCCTATGGCCGCCTGCCCCTGATGATCACGGAAAACGCCATCCTCCCGCCGGACCGGCAGGGCAAGCCCGGCAAGGCGGCGCTGATGGACAAGACAGGCCGCGCTTTCCCCATCCTGCCGGAAAACCACGGCCGCGCCGCGCTTTACAACGCGGAGCCTCTCTGGCTGGCGGATAAGCGGGAGGAGCTTTCCGGGCTGGGCCTGCGGTGGCTGCGGCTGAGCTTTACCACCGAAACGCCCCGGGAGATCGAAGCGGTCATCCGGGCGTATCAGACCGGCGACGGGCCCATGCCCGCCCGGGCCACAAGAGGACTTTATTACCGAGGTGTATTATGATACCGGAATTTTTGGAAGCGCTGGCGCTGCCGGTCTGCCGGCTGGAGCGCTGCGGAAAAAAGCCTTCCCTGCCTGTCCGGCAGACGGAGGACGCCGCCGGCGTGGATCTGGCGGCCTTTCTGCCGGAGGGCGAGGAGGTGATCCCCGCCGGAGGACGGGCGCTGATCCCCACGGGGCTGACCATGGCCGTTCCCCGGGGGTGGGGCGGCTTTGTGCTGGCCCGGTCCAGCATGGGCGTCAAATACGGCGTGAATCTTTCCAATGGCGTGGGCCTTATTGATCCGGACTACCGGGGCGAGGTCAAGGTGGCCCTGATCAACCATTCCGATCAGGCGTTCACCGTGCGCGATGGCGACCGCATCGCCCAGCTGGTGCTGCTGCCGGCGCCCTGCGTGTCGCTGGTGGAAAAAGACGCGCTGGAGGAGACCGCCCGGGGAGCCGGCGGCTTCGGCAGCACCGGCCGCCGCTGAACGCGGCAGAAAGGGGAGCCTATGCTCATTCTTGCTTCGCAGTCGCCCCGGCGCAGGGCGCTGCTTTCTCAGATCACCGGGGATTTTGTCGTCTGCCCCACCGGCTGCGACGAGACCCTCTGCTGCGCCGACCCGGCGGAGCATGTGCGCCTTTTGGCCTGCCGCAAGGCGGAGGCGGCGCTGCACCGGCAGACGCCGGGCCCGGCAGACGCCATCGTGGCGGCGGATACGGTGGTCTATCTGGACGGCGATATTCTGGAAAAGCCCGCCTCCCCGGAAGAAGCCGCCGCCATGCTGCGCCGTCTTTCCGGACGGGAAAACACCGTCTGCACCGGCGTGGCCGTGGTCTACCAGGGCCGGCGGCATTCCTTCGCCTGCAAAACGGAGGTCCGCTTTTATGAGCTGACGGAGGCGGAGATCGCCGAATATGTGGCCTCCGGAGAGCCCATGGACAAGGCCGGCGCCTACGCCATTCAGGGCCGGGGCGCGCTGCTGGTGCGGGACATCCGGGGCGATTACTGCAATGTGGTGGGCCTGCCTGTGGCGCCGCTGTTTCGGCTGCTGCGGGAGCTGGGCGTGCCGCTGAAGGAGGAGGGCCGCCCATGAAGTTGCTGCGCTCCAAGCTGTTCTGGTTCACTGCGCTGCTGGTGGCGGTCTGTCTGGCGCTGATGCTCTGGTCCGGCGTTACCGGCAGGCCCTCGTTTCTGTCCAACATCACCGGCGCGGTGGTGACGCCGCTGCAGAACGGGCTTTCCCGGGCGGCGGACTGGTTCGGCGATCTGTTTGGCTATTTTTACCGCTACGATGCGCTGGAGGAAGAAAACGAAGCGCTGAAGGAGCAGATCCGGCAGTATCAGGCGCTGGAGGACCGGTATTATGCCTCCGTGGACCAGAACACGGCCCTGCGGGAGGCGGCGGGCATCAAAAAGCGCCATGCGGATTATGATCTGGAGCTGTGCACCGTGGTCTCCGTGGCGGGCAGCGGCTTTCAGAGTGCTCTCACCCTCAGCCGTGGCAGCCTGGCGGGCATCGAGGAGGGCGATCCTGTGATCACCGGCGACGGTTTGGTGGGCTTTGTCTCCGAGGTGGGGCTGAATTACTGCACCGTCACCACTGTCATCAATGCGGATTTTACCGCTGCGGCCATGGTCTCCCGCACCCGGGAGGTGGTGGTCACGGAGGGCAGCTTTGAGCTGGCGGCGGAGGGAAGGCTGAAGGTGGCCTATCTGGAAAACGACGCGGATCTGGTCGCCGGCGACCGGATCCTCACCAGCGGCGGAGCCTATCCGCCGGAGCTGATCATCGGGACGGTCCGCTCCGTCCAGCCGGAGCGCCACGGCGTGTGCAGCTATGCCGCGCTGGAGCCGGCGGTGGCGCTGGATTCCCTGAGCACGGTATTTGTCATTAAAGAGTTTGATGTGGAGAGCTGAACCATGCTGCAATCCCGTTCCCAGCGCTATGCTTTGCTGAAATACGGCGGCTACGCCCTGCTTTTGCTGGGCGTGTTTGTGCTGCAGTCCGCCCGGGGGACGGCGCTTTTCCTCTGGGGCGCTTCGCCAAACGCGCTGCCCTTTTTTGTGGCGGCAGTGGCGCTGCTGGAGGGACCCTATGCCGGCGGCGGCTTCGGCTTTGCCTGCGGCATGCTGCTGACGCTGAACAGCACCGGGCTGGAGGGCCTGCAGGCGCTGTATCTGGCGCTGTTCGGCGTGCTGTTTGGCCTGTTCGGCGCGGAATATCTTCGCCCGGTGATCCCCTCGGCCCTCACCGGCGGGCTGCTCTGCCTGGGGATCCAGGCGGTATTCCGCTATGTTTTTGTTTATCTGCTGATCTATCGCGCCGGCCCGGGCTATGCCCTGCGCCAATTCTGCGGCGAGCTGCTTTTGTCGCTGCCGCTGGGTGCGGCGATCTGGTGGGCGGTCCGCCGGATCCACCGGCGCTTTACGGAGGAGACCCTATGAGCGTCCGTTCCCGCCGCATTCTGGCCATGTGCATTCTGCTGATGCTGCTGCTCAGCGGCATCACCTACCGTCTGATCCAGCTGCAGCTGGTGGAGGGCGGCGAGACCGCCCGGGAGGTCAACGCCAACATCATCCGCAAATATACCGAGCCCGCCTCCCGGGGCGAGATCCTGGACGCGGACGGCAACGTTCTGGCGGGCAACGCTTTGGGCTTTTCCGTTCAGGTGGATTATTATAACTGGGATAAGGAGCGGCAGAACGACGTTTTGCAGAAGCTCTGGGAGCTGCTCTCTGCGGCAGACATCCCCTGCAACGACGTGCTGCCCCTGACCACCCAGTGGCCCATCCGCTACACCTACGATTCGCTGGAAAGCGGCGCGGGCAAAAAGCTGGCCGCCTTTCTGGAGACGCGGGGATGGGGCACACCGGAGACGGTGAACGCCGGCCGGCTGCTCAATCTGCTCTGCGAATATTATGAGATCGACCCAAATCTGCCTCTGGAGGAACGCCGGCAGCTCATCGGCCTGCGCTATTATCTGGACGACTGTCAGTTTTCCGCCTACAATACGCCGCTGACGCTGGCCTCTGATGTGGAGATCTCCGTGGTGGCGGAGCTGGCGGAATATGCAGGCGAGCTGCCCGGCGTGGAGGTGCAGGTGGTGGACAGCCGCAAATATCCCACCGCGCTGGCGACTCATGTGCTGGGGCGGATCGGCTCCATCGACCGGGACGAATATGAGGCGCTGAAGGAGGAGGGCTACGGCCTGAACGACGTGCTGGGCAAAAACGGCATGGAGAAGGCGCTGGAGTCTTATCTGCGGGGCGAGGACGGCGTCCGGGCCGTGGAGGTGGACCGCAGGACCGGCCAGGTGGTGACGGAATATATGGTGGAGGAGACCCAGCCGGGCAACGACTGCTATCTCACCATCCGCTCCGACCTGCAGCAGCGGGCGGAGACCGCGCTGGCGGAGACGCTGGCCGCCATCAAGGAAAAGGGCGAGCAGTCCAAGACCAAGGACGGCGCCGATGTGGAGGGCGGCGCGGTGGTGGTGATCCGGGTGGACACCGGCGAGGTGCTGGCCATGGCCAGCTGGCCGACTTACAGCCTGGCCACCTTCCAGGCGGACTATTCCCAGAATGCCACCGATCCTCTGCGGCCCTTCTGGAACCGGGCCACCCAGGGGACCTATTCCCCCGGCTCCACCTTCAAAATGGCCACCGCGCTGGCCGCGCTGGAGGAGGGCATCATCACGCCCCGCACCAAGATCACCGACAAGGGCCGCTATGAGCGCTACAGCGATTATCAGCCCAAGTGCTGGATCTACCGGCAGCACGGCCGCACCCACGGCACCATCAACGTGAGCGAGGCGCTGAAATATTCCTGCAACTATTTCTTTTATGAGATGGGCTATCAGCTGGGCATCGAGCGGCTGGAAAGCTACGCCTCCCAGCTGGGTCTGGGCCAGCGCACCGGCATCGAGATCGAGGAAAACGCCGGCATTCTGGCCGGGCCGGAGGAACGGGAGGCCCGTGGCGGCGCGCCCTGGTATCCCGCCGACGTGCTCATGGCGGCCATCGGACAGGGAGATCATCTGTTTTCTCCGCTGCAGCTGGCCAATTATGTGGCCACGCTGGTCAACGGCGGCACCCGCTATCAGCCCCATCTGCTGAAAAAGGTCACGGATTATACCAACACGGAAACGCTGCTGGAGGTCCAGCCCACGGTCCTGAACACGGTGGAGATCTCCGACGATGCGCTGGAGGCCATCAAGCTGGGCATGAAGGGCGTCGTGACCGAGGACGGCACTGCCAGCTCCTATTTCCGGGATTTTCCCATCAGCGTCGGCGGCAAGACCGGCTCCGCCCAGATGGTCAACCACAGCGCCACCGGCGTGTTCGTCTCCTTCGCTCCCTATGACGAGCCGGAGATCGCCGTCTGCGTGGTGGGAGAATATGCATCCTCCGGCGGCAGCCTGGCCCCCGTCGCCATCGCCATTTACGATGAATATTTCGGTCTGGGCCTTTCCGCTGAGACGGAGGGCAGAGAATCCGTCAATTAGACTGTATAACTCCAGAAAGATTCTGCATTTTGACTCTTGAGATTTTCCAAGAAAGCGTTTATACTATATTATTGGTAAAATATTCAGTGAAAGGACGGGCGCTATGGGCTGTGTCATTGCGGTGGCCTCCGGCAAGGGCGGAACGGGGAAGACCTCCTTCTGCGCCAATGTTGCCGTCTCCCTGTGCGCCCTGGGCGAAAAGGTCCTGCTCATCGATGCGGATTCCGGGCTGCGCAGCCTGGATCTGGTGCTGGGCATGAGCGACAGCCTGCTGTTTTCCTATGGCGATGTGATCCAGGGCAACGCCGGCCTGAAGGAGGCGGCCGTGCCCCATCCGGAGGTGGGCAGCCTGCGGGTGCTGACGGCGCCGGGCCAGCCGGGCGTGGGAGAGATCTATGCGCCCAGGGATATCGCGGCGCTGCTGCAGCGGGCCCGGGCCCACTTTACCTTTACGCTGGTGGACTGTGCCGCAGGGCTGGGCAGCGATGTTCTGTCCTTTGCCGCCGCGGCAGACCGGGCCGTCATCGTCTCCACCTCGGATTATACCGCCCTGCGGGGCGCGCAGAGCACGGCCAGCGTCTTTTCCCGCATCGGCCAGCAGAGCTGCGCCATCGTGGTCAACCGGCTGCGGCCGGGCATGATCCAGCAGGGCTCTGCCGCCAATGTGGATCGGGCGATGGACGCCTCCGGGCTTTCTCTTCTGGGCGTTGTGCCGGAGGATGAGAGCGTCATTGCCTGCGGCAACCGGGGGAAGCTGCTGGCGCTGGAGGATTACGGCGCGGCGGCCCAGGCTTATATGAATATTGCAAAACGGCTCCTTGGCCGGAGGGTCCGCCTGTTGGACCAGATCCCGGGGAAATGGAGCTGATGAATAAAGAAAGGGCCGAAACAGGCGGCCTGAGGACGAAGATAAGGAGGAACCATGAATATCGCGATCATTGCACAAAACCGGAAAAAGGAACTGATGGTGCAGTTCTGCATCGCTTACTGCGGCCTTTTGGCCAAGCATAATCTCTGCGCCACCGCCACCACAGGCAAAATGATCATGGACGCCACGGGACTGAAGATCGACTGCCTGCTGCCCGGCTCCACCGGCGGCGAACAGCAGATCGCGGCCCGGGTCTCCTACAACGAGATCGACCTGGTGTTTTTCTTCCGGGATCCCCTGGAAAAATATCAGAACGACGCGCAGATCAACGATCTGCTCCGCTCCTGCGACCAGAACTGCATCCCCGTCGCCACCAATGTGGCCACGGCGGAGGTGCTGATCCAGGGGCTGGCCAGAGGGGATATGGCCTGGCGGGAGATCAATCCCAACGCCACCTTCTGAGACCCGGAAGGGCCTTGACTTTTTAAGGGTCCCATGCCATAATGGACCGTGTTCCGCGAAGAGGGAGCAGGAGTACGCAAGATCCGCGCCAACAGGGAAGGATGCCTGAGACTGGAAGCATCCGGCAGACGGACCTTGCGGAAGACAGCGCCGGAGCGGGCGTATAAGGCAGCTTTGCCGAAAACGCGGCAGGCCCCGCCGCCATGGGGCGCAAAAAGGGCGCGTCTGCGCCGAACATGGGTGGCACCACGAAGCGAAGCTCGCTCTCGTCCCATTGCAGGGACGGGAGCGCTTTTTTACGCGAATTTCCGAATTTCTTGTAATATTATGATATTTGAATACAGAAAGGAATCAAAATTATGGAGAAGATCAAGCCCCGCACCCTCTCCGGCTTTATGGAGCTGCTGCCTGCCCGGCAGATGCAGATGGAGCGCTTCATGCAGGTGCTGCGGGAGACCTACAGCCTTTATGGCTTTACACCGCTGGATACGCCGGTGATCGAGGCGGCGGAGGTCCTGCTGGCCAAGGGCGGCGGCGACACGGAAAAGCAGATCTACCGCTTTGAGAAGGGCGGCAGCGACCTGGCCCTGCGCTTTGACCTGACGGTGCCGCTGGCCAAATATGTGGCCCAGAATTATGGCGTCCTCAGCTTTCCTTTCCGCCGCTTCCAGATCGGCAAGGTCTACCGGGGCGAGCGGGCCCAGCGGGGGCGGTTCCGGGAGTTTTATCAGGCGGATATCGATGTGATCGGCGACGGCCAGCTGGACATCGTCAACGAGGCGGAGATCCCCGCCATCATCTACCGGACCTTTACAGCCCTTGGGCTGCAGCGGTTCCAGATCCGCGTCAACAACCGGAAGATTTTGGGCGGCTTTTATTCCATGCTGGGCCTCAGTGAAAAGGCCGGCGACATCATGCGCACGGTGGACAAGCTGGAAAAGATCGGGCCGGACAAGGTCATGGAGATCCTGACGGAGGACCTGGGCGTTTCCGGCGCCGACGCGGAGGCCATTTTGTCCTTCATTTCCATTCGCGGCTCCAATGGACAGGTGCTGGAGGCGCTGGAGGCCTGGCGTGGCCGGGACGCGCTGTTTGACCAGGGGCTGGAGGAGCTGAAGACCGTTACGGGCTATCTCAGCGCCTTTGGCGTTCCGGAGCGCAATTTCGCCGTAGACCTGACCATCGCCCGGGGCCTGGATTATTATACCGGCACCGTCTATGAGACCGCCATGCTGGATCATCCGGAGATCGGCTCCATCTGCTCCGGCGGCCGCTACGACGATCTGGCGGAATATTATACCGACAAAAAGCTCCCCGGCGTGGGCATCTCCATCGGCGTGACCCGGCTGTTTTATGTGCTGGAGGAGCAGGGGATGCTCAGCGACCGGATGGTCACCGCGCCGGCGGACGTGCTGGTGATCCCCATGTCCGACGATCTGCAGGCCGCCATCCAGACGGCCACCGCCCTGCGGGACGCGGGCATCCGCACGCAGCTCTATACCGAAAAGAAAAAGTTCAAGGCCCGCATCGGCTATGCCGACAAGCTGGGCATCCCCTACGCCGTTTTTCTGGGAGAGGACGAGATCGCCCAGGGCGTGGTCAGCTGCAAGGATCTTGCCGCCGGAACGCAGCAGACGCTGCCCGTGGAGCAGCTGATCCCCCAGCTGAAGGCCGCGCTGGCTGCCCGCAGCAGCGGAACAGTGATCCGGCAGGACTGACATTGGATATCAAAAAAACAAAACATAGGAGTGGAACAGTTATGATGCAATCCAGAACCCATACCTGCGGCGAGCTTCGGCTGGCCAACGCGGGCCAGACGGTAACGCTGGCCGGCTTTATGGAAAATGTCCGGTTCGTTTCCGGAAGTCTGGCCTTCGTGGTGCTGCGGGACTTTTACGGCACCACCCAGCTTTTGGTGGAGGACGCCGCGCTGCTGGCCCAGATCAAGGGCCTGAACAAGGAGACCACCCTGCAGGTCACCGGCGTGGTGCGGGAGCGCTCCAGCAAAAATCCCAAGCTGCCCACCGGCGAGATCGAGGTGGTCCCCTCCGAGATCCGCGTTTTGGGCCGCTGCCGCAACAACGAGCTGCCCTTTGAGATCAACCACAGCCGGGAGGCCGACGAGACTCAGCGGCTGAAATACCGCTATCTGGATCTGCGCAACCCCGCCGTCAAGGGCAATATCATCCTGCGCTGCCAGGTGGTGGCCGCCATCCGCAAGGCCATGATGGAGCATGATTTCCTGGAGATCACCACCCCCATCCTCACCGCCTCCTCTCCCGAGGGCGCCCGGGACTATCTGGTCCCCGCACGGAAGCACCCCGGCAAGTTCTATGCCCTGCCCCAGGCGCCACAGCAGTTCAAGCAGCTGCTGATGGCCTCCGGCTTTGACCGCTATTTCCAGATCGCGCCCTGCTTCCGGGATGAGGACGCCCGGGGCGACCGCTCTCCCGGCGAGTTTTATCAGCTGGACATGGAGATGGCCTTCGCCACCCAGGAGGATGTGTTCTCCGTCATCGAGGACGTGTTCCCCCCCATCTTTGCCAAATACGGCAAGTACGATATCGCCTCCCAGCCCCCCTTCCGCCGCATCGCCTATAACGATGCGCTGGAGCTTTACGGCTCCGACAAGCCCGATCTGCGCATCGATCTGCTGATCCGGGACGCTACGGCGCTGCTCTCCGGCTGCGGCTTCGGCCCCTTCGAGGGCAATACGGTGAAGGCCGTGGTGGTCACGGATTTCTCCGCCACCCGCAAGCAGATCGACGCACTGTGCAGCGACGTGGAGGTCCAGGCCGGCAGTAAGCCCTACTGGTTCCGCTATGATGAGGCCGGGGAGATCGTGGGCGGCATCGCCAAGTTCATCGCGCCCATCAAGGATCAGGTGGTGGAGGCGCTGGACCTGAAGCCCGGCTGCTTCGTGGGTCTGGCCGCAGGCAAGAAGTCTGTCGCCCAGAAGACCGCCGGCGTCCTGCGCAATAAGCTGGGCGCGCTCTGCCCCAACCATATGGACAAGGAGCGCTATGAGTTCTGCTGGATCGTAGATTTCCCCATGTATGAGATCGGCGAGGAATCCGGCCAGCTGGAGTTCTGCCACAATCCCTTCTCCATGCCCAAGGGCGGCATTGAGCCGCTGCTGCAGGCGGAGCGGGGCCAGCTGGATCCCCTGACCATCACCGCGGATCAGTACGATCTGGTGGTCAACGGCGTGGAGCTTTCCTCCGGCGCGGTCCGCAACCACGATCCCGAGATCATGATCAAGGCCTTTGAGATGGTCCGTCTGGGCGAGGAGGATGTGAAGTCCAAGTTCCCCGCCATGTACAACGCCTTCTGCTACGGTGCGCCGCCTCACGCGGGCATCGCCCCCGGCATCGACCGGATCGTCATGTTGCTGGCCGGAGAGGATTCCATCCGGGAGATCATCCCCTTCCCCATGAACAAAAACGCCCAGGATATCATGATGGGCGCGCCCTCCGAGGTGACCCAGAAGCAGCTGGATGAGCTGCATCTGAAGCTCGACCTGGGGGAATAAGCCCATGAAGCGCGTGGAGCTTTATACCGATGGCAGCTGCAGCGGAAACCCCGGCCCCGGCGGCTGGGGAGCCATTCTGATCTATCAGGGGCTGGAAAAGGAGCTTTCCGGCGGCGCGGCCGCCACCACCAACAACCGGATGGAGCTCACCGGCGCGATCCAGGGCCTTGCCGCCCTGAAGGAGCCATGCCAGGTGGAGCTTTATACCGACAGCCAGTATATCGCCTCCGCCATCAACCAGCACTGGCTGGAGAACTGGAAAAAACGGGGCTGGAGGAGGGCGGACAAGGCTCCCGTGCTCAATCAGGAGCTGTGGCAGCAGCTGGACGAGCAGCTGAGCCGCCATCAGGTGCGCTTCCACTGGGTCAAGGGCCATGCGGACAATGCCTATAACAACCGCTGCGACGCGCTGGCCGTGGCACAGACGAAGAAATACCGTTCCCTTGGCTGAAAGGAGCCTTTATGCTGATCCAATACACTGTAGACGCATTTACCGACCGGGTCTTCCGGGGGAATCCCGCCGCCGTGAATATTCTGAAGGCGTGGCTGCCGGAGGAGCGGATGCTGGAGATCGCCCGGGAGAACAATCTCTCCGAGACGGCCTTTGCCGTGCGGGAGGGGGAGGGCTATCGGCTGCGCTGGTTCACGCCCGGCGGCGAGATCGATCTTTGCGGCCACGCCACGCTGGCCACGGCCTATGTGATCCTGCGGTTTTATGAGCCGGAGCGGACCGCGCTGTCCTTTTTTACCCGCAGCGGCCTGCTGACGGTGGAAAAGACCGGCGAGCTTTATGAGATGCGCTTTCCGGCCTATCCCCTCCGGCAGGTCCCCGTTACCGACGCCATGACGGAGGCCATGGGCGCACGCCCCCGGGAGGCCTGGCTGGGACGGGATCTGCTCTGCGTCTTTGATCGGGAGGAGACCGTCCGCAGCCTTTCGCCCAATATGGACAAGCTGCTGGCGCTGGACGGCCTGCTGCTGAACGTTACGGCGCCGGGCCGGGAATGGGACTGCGTCTCCCGGAGCTTTGCGCCCAAGCTGCGCGTTCCGGAGGATCCGGTGTGCGGCTCCGGCCACTGCCATATCATCCCCTATTGGGCCAGGGTCACGGGGAAAACGGAGCTGCGGGCCTGGCAGGCCTCGCCCCGGGGCGGAGAGCTGATCTGCCGGATGGAGGGGGACACCGTCTGCCTGGCGGGCCGGGCCGCCCTTTACGCAAGATCCGAGCTTTATCTTTAACAGGCTGCCGGCCGCCGCGGAGATCCTGCGGCGGCCGTTTTTTGGCCCAAAAACCTGAAAAATCACGGAAAAATTTACATTTGCCACTTGTAAAGGCCACTAAAAAGGTGTATATTATACCTGAAATCAAAAGAACGGGTCCAAGGCCCGCCGAAAGGAGCAACACAACCCCATGGAAGATCGTTTTGTCTATGCGGACAACGCGGCGACCACTCCCATCCACGCCGACGTCCTGAATAAAATGATGCCCTTCCTCACCACGGAATATGGCAATGCCAGCACCCTCTACCGCCTGGGCCAGAGCAGCCACAAGGCTCTGGAAAACGCCCGGCGGGAGGTGGCGCTGCTGATGAACGCCGAGCCTGCGGAGATCACCTTCACCGGCTGCGGCAGCGAATCTGACAATCTGGCGCTGCGGGGCTATCTCCATTCCCGTCAGGCCAAGGGCAAAAAGCATCTCATCATCTCCACCATCGAGCACCACGCCATCCTCTACACCGCCCAGGCGCTGGAGAAGGAGGGCTTTGAGGTCACCTACCTGCCGGTGAACCAATACGGTCAGGTGGAGCCCCAGGCGCTGGAGCGGGCCATCCGGCCGGACACCGCGCTGGTCTCCATCATGTTTGCCAACAATGAGATCGGCACCATCAACCCCGTGGCGGAGTTGGGCCGGGTCTGTCATGAAAAGGGCGTTGTGTTCCATACCGATGCCGTGCAGGCCTACGGTCATGTGCCCATCGATGTGAAGGCAATGAACATCGATATGCTTTCCCTCTCCGGCCATAAGATCAACGCCCCCAAGGGCGTTGGGGCCATTTATGTCCGCAAGGGCATCCGGCTGGAGCCGCAGATCACCGGCGGCGGACAGGAACGGGGCCTCCGCTCCGGCACGGAGAATATCGCCTCCATCGTGGGCCTGGGCGAAGCTGCCCGGCTGAAGCGGGTGAATATGGACCGGGAGACCGCCTACATCGGCGCGCTGTCCCGCAAGCTCATCGACGGCGTTTTGCAGCTGCCCCAGACCATCCTGACGGGCCATCCCACCCAGCGCCTGCCGGGCACCTGCTCCTTCTGCATCAACGCCATCGAGGGAGAGAGCCTGGTTTTGCGGCTGGATATGAACGGCATCTGCGCCAGCACCGGCTCCGCCTGCTCCACGGGCAGCCTGGATCCCAGCCATGTGCTGCTGGGCATCGGCCTGAGCCACGAGATCTCCCACGGCTCTCTGCGCCTGACACTGGGGCCGCAGAACACGGAGGAGGATGTGGATTATATTCTGGAGCGCCTGAAGGGCGTCGTGGAGACGCTGCGGGCCATGTCTCCCATTTGGGATCCAAAACAGAACTGAGGAGGTACGAGCATGGATTATTCTGCAAAAGTCATGGATCATTTCGCCCATCCCCGCAATGTGGGCGACCTGCCGGACGCCAACGCCGTTGGCATGGTGGGCAATCAGAAGTGCGGCGATATCATGAAGATGATGATGAAGATCGAGGACGGCATCATCAAGGATGTGAAATTCCAGACCTTCGGCTGCGGCGCTGCCGTGGCCACCTCCTCCATGGCCACCGAGCTGGTGAAGGGCAAGTCCATTCAGGAGGCGCTTCAGCTCACCAACAAGGCCGTGATGGAAGCGCTGGACGGTCTGCCCCCCGTGAAGGTCCACTGCTCCGTTTTGGCGGAGGAGGCCATCCGGGCCGCACTGGCGGACTATTATCAGCGGCAGGGCATCGATCCCAAGCCCATTGTTGGCTGCGACGCCAACTGCAGCAGCTGTCATGAGGATCATGGCCACGGCCATGAGGAGCCCCAGCCCTCCGAGCATTGCGATCCCGCCAAATAACAAGCGATGAAAAAGCGCCTGCCCTTGCGGCAGGCGCTTCAGCTTGTCGAAAAAGCCTGCGGAACCCGCAGGCTTTTTTTATGGGATGTTTTTTCGCGGACATGTGCCGGGAAAAAATACCGT
>ERZ808252.428-NODE-428-length-41197-cov-15.716397_pt1 | contig 41197 bp, 36 predicted proteins | sample MGYA00521242_ERZ808252 | MGnify/ENA primary metagenome ERZ808252 (study PRJEB31516, sample SAMN03275581) | gut metagenome | biome: mammalia-associated habitat; material: feces | host: Papio cynocephalus | place: Kenya | collected 2012-08-07 ...
CCGTTATGCTAACGAGTTCGTATCCTTCGTTAGGAGTTGCACTTACCGTTACCGTGTCGCCTTGTTTTGCAGAAGAAACATCGGTAGAAATAGTTCCGTTAGAAACACTCTCTTTCTTTACTTCATAAGTGTTTTCAGCGTTTTCTGCAACTAAAACTACTACGTAACCGCCGTTTGCCCTTTGAGATAAAGTCAACGTGTCCGTACTCTTTAAAGTTTTTATTTCGCAATTTACGTCTTTTCTATCTGCCTTATCCGTATAAATATGGGCCGTATATTTTTTTCCGCTATCCAAAAAGTCAAGCGAGAAGGTATCTGTTCTGCTCTTTTCCGAAATAGAACCTATATACCACTTTCCGTCTTCCGTTTTTCTTGCGATAGACATATTTTCACCTACTTCGCCCGATAAGAGTTTTAAATCTGCCCAACGACCGGGGAAGTTTTTATAATAATACTTAACTTCATCTCTCAAAGCCAGATATTCGTCTGCGGTAGAGGCAAAACAAGTCATACCCGATTCGTAAATAACGGAGAACGCCATTTGAGAAGCCATATTCGTATCTCCCCTGCCAACCGTAGTTATATAAGGCGTTAAGTCGGTAGGTCCTACCGTTCCGCGAACGTAAGCTAAGATAGAATGTTGGTTAATTCTCGTATTGTTGTTTTCTTCGCCGTTTATCGCTTCTCTGTTTGTAACGTTAGGATAAGTTACCCTTTCTCCGCTGGGTTTATTAGAACCGTGGAAGTTTGCGAGTAATTTATATTCAGCCGTTTTTTGGTATAATTGTTGATAAATTTCCATCGTAGGTTGATTTTCGCTATCGAAGAAGTCTATCTTAATTCCTGCGATACCTATATCTTGTAACATAGAAAATACTCTGTCCATTCTCGTAGGAGTATCGCATATTCCCGTGTGTAACCACGCGATTAGTTTTACGCCTTTTTTGTTTGCGTAATCTATAATTTTTTCGCCCGTGTAAGAACCTGCGGTATAAGTCGTGGTACTTTCGTATCCTTGCGTCCAATATTTACTCTTAGAAGTCATCCAGTCGTAAACGCCTTCGTACCATCTGTCAAAGTTTTGGTATCCGGGTTTTATTTCTTCCGTATCGTAACCGCCCGTATAGTTTTTAACTTTATTCTTATTTGCTATACGAACCCAAGGTTGCCAACCTTCGTCCATAATAAAGTATTTCCAACCCATTTCGGCGGCTAAGTCGATATATTTCTTTATAGCTTCGGGGTTACCTTGATAACCTTGTCCCGTATAAGAGGCGTACCAAGGGTTATTCGGGTCATCCCAACTACCGCTCCAAGAAGGTCTAGCGGTGTTAAGTCCGCTCATCCAAGACCATGCCGTTACGCCTGCTTCTACCCAATCCCAATCGGTTCCCGAGGTGTCCGCTCTCGTAGCGACGTTTTCAACCATTTGAGATTTAATTACTTCTTCAAGCGTTCCCGCGATGAATACTCTCCACGGAAGTTTTGCTTCCCCGCTTAAAGTTACCGCGCCCGATTGTTGACGAGAATGGTTTAATCTCATTATTTTAGTATAAGTCGCCGTCACACAAGAACCCCAATAGTTGCCCGTTAAATCGGCTTCCGTCATAAGACAATATATTCCGTCGGGAGTTTTATACATAAACGGTATGGTTTTATATCCGCCGAATTGCGAAATCATAGTTTCGCTTGCGGTTTGTTCGTGCGTATATGTTTTTCCGTCTGTGTCGGGCATTACGCAAGAATAGAACCTAGAAAAGAAAGGTATAGTTATTTGAGTATCTTCGTCCGTTACGGTAAAAGAACCGCCGTCTGCTTTTTGTATAATATAACGGAAAGCAACTCCGTCGTTATACGCTCTTCCTACAACGGTAAATAAATCGCTACCGTGGTTAAAGGTTATGCTTTGTTCATAACAATAATCTCTATTAGATAAATATTTGCCCGAATAAGTTTTGTAAGTTTCGTCTATTAAAGTTTTAGAAGATATAGATTTAAAGGTAAATCCGTTGGTAAAATCTCCTAACGACGTATTGTTTAAACCTATTCTAGATTTCTCTACGAATAATTTTCCGTTTTTAACTGCGGAATAATCTATCCAAGAATTGTTTAACGTTACTATTAACTTAGTATTCCCGTCGGGAGAAGCAAGTTCCATTTGTCTGTTTGTCGTGCTGGTTTCGCTTCCCACTACTATTTTCATATCGGTAGTTTTTACTACCGAACCTTCCGTATAGGTAACGGCAATAATAACTTCGCCTTCTTTAATAGCTTTAACGGTTTTGGCGTCGTTATCAACCGTAGCAATCTGAGTGTTTTTAGATTCTAACTTAAACGTAGAGTTATCCGCTTTTTTAACTAAACTTCCGTAAGAACACGAATAAAGAGAAATGTTAGCCGTTTCTCCGACTTTTAACGAATCGTTAGAAGACGTAAGCGAAATAGCTCTCGTAGCGTAAGGGGTGTTACCAAACACTCTCGGCATACAGTATACGGTATGCGCGCTGTTTGTGTTAGAAGTAGAAGTTTCTACCCTTATTTTAACGGTGTTTGCAGGAATATTGGTTTGAATTATTCCCATTTGACTTGTTCTGGATACCGTTACGGATTGTAATAACGTGAAATTGGTTCCGTCCGAACTTGCTTTTACGTTAAACGTCGCGCTTTGAACGTAATCCGCAGTTTTCGTGCTTACTATTCCGACGAACGCCGAAAATACCGTAGCGTTCATTCCCGACACGTCGTAATCGGCGCTGGAAGAAGCGTGCATAAATACGTCTTTATCGAAATAGGTATCTAAATAATGAGTTTTGCTCGGCTCTGTAATAATATTGAATAACGTAGCCTTGCCTTCTATAACCGTATCGTTTAACAAATCGCCGTAACCGATATTGGTAGCGCTAGTCGTCATATCGGATAAGTTAGCGTAGTCGCAATAAAGTTTTAAATCTGCAAGAGTTGCGTTGTCAAACGAATTTTCGTCCCCTGCGTCTTCCACGATTATAGAAATATGAGAAGCCCCGTAAGGTATTTTAATATCCAAAGAAATAGCGTCCGTATTTCTGGTAATTTTAGGCGTGGTTAAAAGATTTACGTCGCTACTGCCGTTCATACGATAGTTTATTTTTACAATAACGGTACCTTCTCTATCGTAAGCAAGGGCGTCTCTTTGGTTTATTCCTACAAGTCCCGTAAGTCTATATGCACCCGTTCCGCTTATATCCCAACCGTATTTACAATTCGCTTGGAAACATAAACCTTTTTCAAAAGTTTGCGTAGCTCCGTCTACTTTTAACGCAAGCGGAACTAAGGTTCCGTCGTCTAAGGGGAACGCTTGATTTATAGAAAAGTTATCGTAATAATCTTGATAGTCTTTATAACTGTAAGGATAATCGCTTAAATATAAATAATTAGCTTCTTGACCTACGGTTAAATTTTCACCGTAAATTCTGGGATTTGCAAAAACGGCGTGTTCGCATATAACGACTTGAGAAGAACCTTCGTCATATACTGCCAAAGTTAAAGTTTTTACCCCGCTAATATCTATATCTATAGTTCCTTGTACCGAATCGGGGGTGTATGCTTTTTTATCTGCAATCAATTCCTTGCCGTCCCCGTAAACTTTAAAGCTCGCCTTTGCTTGCGAAGCATACTCGTGCCCGGATTTAAACTGATTTACACCGATAATAGCAGTAAATCTCGTGGCGTTTAAGCCCGTAAGATCATAAGATATTTTACCTTCTAAAGGAGTTGTCCCACTTTCTTTACCTTCTTTATAACCGTTTTGTCTTTGTATGGTTATAGTTTTGGAGTATCTTTCGTTATACTTTCCTCCACCCCTTTTCAAAGTAATTGCTCCGTCCAAAACCTCGCTAGGGTTAAGCGTTTTGTTAATAGCGTACGCTTCTAAATTGCTTGTGCTTTTAACGGTTAAATCGCTTAAATATGCAAATTTATAGGTGCTTTCAGCTTTAACCGTTTTCGTCGGACTCTTTTTAACCAAGGTTGAACTTATGGCAAAAATCATAGACAACGAAAATATTAAAGAAAAAATCCATAACGATAATTTTTTCGTTTTCATTGTATAATCCTCCTAAATTTATTCTTTATAACATAGTATCATCTTTTTTACACAAAAAAAATACACAAAAGAAATTTTTGTTTTCAAAAAACCTTTTTAAATATGGATTATTCGCTTTTTTTGTTTTTTGCTTGATTTTTTTTGTTCCTTAAATTATAATTGTGTTATGAGTAAGGTACATTTTGGGATTTACCCCCTTGAAAAAGATTGTTATATAGTCGAAATAGGAAAAAGCGAGGAAAACGACGCAAATTGTTGGGGTCCCGGCATAAGAGATAGATATATGCTCCACTTTTGTTTAAGCGGAGAAGGCACTTTTAACGGACAAAAAGTAACGGCTAACAATTATTTTTTGGTAACGCCTTTCACAAAGATAACTTATAAGCCTAATCCAAACAACAAATGGCAATATTTATGGATTATAATGGGGGGAGAAAACTGCAAATCTCTACTTAAAGAATATGGTTTTATAACGGAAACGGGCGTTGGAGTGTATAATTATAACAACAAGCTTAAACAGCTTATGAATTTTATATTCCCCGAAAATACTCCGCCTATGAGTTCGGACAACATAACCTATTGGGTAAAAATGATTTTTTCTTACAATCAAACAGAAAGCAAAACGTATTCTCACAGAAACATTAAGAAAAAACATTTAGAAGACGCGGTACATTTTATTAACTTAAAATATCACAGCGGAATTACCCCGTCCGACGTAGCTAACCACGTAAAGTTAGACGAAAAATATCTTTGCTCAATTTTTAAAGAGAAATACGGAGTTTCCATTCAGCAATATTTAAATTCTTTAAGAATAGAAAAATCCAAACACTTACTGTTAAATTCAAATTTAAACATATCGGAAATCGCCTACTCCGTAGGGATAGAAGACCCGTTATATTTTTCAAGATTTTTTAGAAAGACCGTAGGGGAAAGTCCGAAATTTTTTAAAAAAAATAATGCAAAAAATCAAGAAAATGACAACGATGGAAAATAATTAAATATTAAAGAATAATGCGAAGAATCAAGAAAACGATAACGATAGAAAAGAATTAAATATTAAAGGCGGAATTTAATCGAGCTCGATTAAATTCCGCCTTTTTATTTTTACACTATCGCATTTTTATTTTTACACTATCGCATTTTTATTTTATTTTGCGTGGTAGAGTTTTTTACTTTGGTAAACGGGGTCGCTGGTATAATCTATCCCTAATTTTTTAAGAACGTTTATATCCACTTGCGAGAGTATTACGCTGGAATGACACTGAACGCCTTTTAAAAGCGGTAGCGCTTTAATGGCTCTATCGGCAAATTCGTCCGTAACGGCGCTTATGGATAAAGCGATTAAAACTTCGTCCGTATGGAGTCTTGGGTTATGTCCCCCAAAACTGTTTATTTTTAATCTTGAAATAGGTTCTATAACGGACGGGGGCAAAAGCATAACCTTATCGTTAATTTTTGCCAAATATTTTAAAGCGTTTAAAATGCATGCGCTTGTAGCGCCTAACAAATTGGTTGTTTTCCCCGTGATAATAGTTCCGTCGTTTAACTCCATTGCCGTTGCGGGAGCGGAAGTTTTTGCAGATTTTTCCTTTGCGTAATTTACGCATTTTCTTTCCGCTACCGAAATATTGCATTTTTGCATTAAAACGTCTAATTTATTTACAACTTCGTCGCCGATTTTATCGTTTCTTCTGTCGCATAAAGCGGTTAAATATCTACGAATTATTTCTTGTTTGGAAGCTTCTACGCAAACGTCGTCGTCGATAATGCAATTTCCCGCCATATTTACGCCCATATCCGTAGGTGATTTATAATATTCTTCTCCGAAAATTTTAAGAAACATTTTTTTGAGTACGGGGAAAATTTCTACGTCCCTGTTATAATTTACGGTGCTTACCCCGTAAGCTTCTAAGTGATAGGGGTCTATCATGTTTACATCGTTTAAGTCTGCGGTAGCGGCTTCGTATGCGACGTTTACCATGTGTTGTAAAGGTAAATTCCAAATGGGAAAAGTTTCGAATTTAGCGTATCCCGACTTTACCCCCCTTTTGTTGTCGTGATAAAGTTGAGATATGCACGTTGCCATTTTTCCGCTTCCCGGCCCCGGTGCGGTTACTACTACTAAGGAACGCGTAGTTTCTATGTACTCGTTTTTACCTAATCCGCTATCGCTAACAATCCCTTCTACGTCGTACGGATAGTTTGCGATAGGATAATGTCTGTAAGATTTAATGCCTAATTTTTTTAAGGTTTTTTCGAACTTTTTAGCAAGTTTTTGGTCCTTAAATTGCGTTAAACAAACGCTACCGACGTACAAGCCAACTTCTCTGAACGCGTCTATTAACCTTAAAACGTCCATATCGTAAGTTATACCTAAATCGCCCCTGACTTTGCATTGTTCTATTGCGTCGGAGTTTATAGCGATAACTATTTCCGCTTCGTCTTTCATTTTAAGTAGCATTTGCAGTTTACTGTCCGGCTTAAATCCGGGGAGAACCCTAGAAGCGTGATAATCGTCGAAAAGCTTCCCGCCGAATTCGAGATACAGTTTGCCTCCAAATTTATCTACCCTTTCTTTTATGTGTTCCGATTGCATCGATAGATATTTGTCGTTGTCAAAACCTATTTTATTCATATTTATCCCTTGTTAAAATTTTGTTTTGTTATTTGCTTTTTCTTTTGTCGAAAACCCAAAAAAACCGAAAAATATTATACTACTTTAACGGCTAAATTACAATTATTTTTTAAATTTAATATCAAAAATTTTAAGAAACGTATTTACTATATAAATAAAACTACCCGACTTTTTTAAGTCGGGTAAAATATTAGTAATGAAACATTTTTATTAAAATTAAAGACGCCATTCCGTAGTAAGTTATTACCGAAACCAAATCTACTATGGTGGTAATCATCGGCCCGCTTGCAACGGCGGGGTCTTTTTTGAGCTTTTTAAACAGCATAGGTATTAAACAACCCATTATACTTGCTACCGTCATTGAAACTAAACACGCTATGGATATACAACCCGACACGACGAACGAATGGTGATAATTAAATCCGTTGCGGAATTTTACAAATAATCCCATAAATATAAAGCAGATTAACCCCATTATAAGTCCGTTGAAAAATCCTACTCGCATTTCTTTGAACAGGAATTTAAACTTTTCTTTTGTGGATAAATCTTCTCTGTCTAAAACCCTTAGCGTTATAGCTAGCGTTTGCGTTCCGCCGTTTCCCGACATATCCAAAATTAAAGATTGAAAGCAAACTATATACGCAAGTTCTTTTATAGTTCCTTCAAAAAGTCCCGTTACGGTGGAAACGAGCATTCCTAAACACATTAGAATAAATATCCAAGGCGTTCTTTTTTTTAAACTTTTAATAAGCGGTTCGTTTATGTCTTCTACGTCCGTTACCGCCGCGAATTTAACGTAATCTTCGTCCGCTTGCTCGTGTACGACTTCCAAAATATCCGAACTCGTTATAACGCCTATCAGCTTATTTTGGCAATCCAGTACGGGAATTGAATCTTCGTCGTAATCTTTAATTTCGTTTATACAGTTTTCTATTTCTTCGTCGCCGTAAACGTAAGGATAACTCTTTATTATTATATCTTCAAGTTCGGTAGTCGCCCTTGCGATTATCAGTTCGCGCAGTTCTATCGCGCCCGCGTATTTCCCTTCGTCGTCTACTACGTATATGGTGGAAACGTTGTCGTTGTCGGCGGCTTGTTCTATTAAAGACTTCATCGCTTCTTTTACGCTGGATTTTTCTTTAATACAAATATAGTTAGTGGTCATTTTACTACCGATTTGTTCTTCGGTAAAAGATTGAACCATTACTATATCTTTTTTTGCTTCGTCGTCTAGTAGAGCGATTAGTTTTTCCTTTTTATCGTCTTCTAACTCGTCTAAAACGTCTATTGCGTCGTCAACGTCCATTTCTTCTATAATGTCGGCTGCTTTTTCGTTAGAAAGCTCGCCTATATAGTCCTCTACGTCGTCTAAGTACGCAAATATTTCCGAAACCTTTTCGTTTCCTAAAATTCTATAAAGTTTTTGTCTTTCTTCTTTTGAGAGAAATTCTAAGGTGGACGCAATATCGTTTTCGTGATATTGTTCCAATTTTTCTCTTATTTCGTCAGCGGGTAAATTACTCCTGATTATTTCGGCTATTTCCGAAGAATAATCTTTACTGACGGAAGAAATTTTTTCTTCTTCCATACTAACCTCCTTTCGTTACAAACAAAAATTTAGCGAATTTAACGCAATAATTTTTGTTTATTTAGCGGTAAAACACCAAACGAAAGTAAGGTCTTTCACCGCGTTTAGTCGATACTTCGCCCGGGGCGAGCGTCTGCGGATTCCATTTTTTTCTCCTTAAATATTTTTAAGTATTATAAGCAATAAAGTTTTACGTAAAACTAATACTACTCGGCGGTTAATATATGTTTCGACAATTTAAAACGTACAACAAACTAAACCGCTATTTTAACAGTATAGCATATTTATTTTTTTTTGACAATTCCGTTTTGGGTTAATTTTAATATATTCGACAGTAACCTTAATAAAATTGACTAAATTATTTAAAATTTTCGTTTTTCTTTTTAGCGACAATTTTTTATATCTATTTATTAAAAATTTTATTCGTATATAACTTCTTTTAAAACCAACGCTTTTGCGTTTAAAGTTTTACCGAGTAAATTTCTATTTCCCGTTTCAAACGCGTTAGTTATATTTTCTATCGGCAGTTTTCCCATTCCGACTTGCAAAAGAGTTCCCGCCATTATCCTTACCATATTATATAAAAAGCCGTCGCCCGTTACGGTAAAGATTAGGTCGTTTTCAAATTGCTTTAAACTACTGTCGAAAATAGTTCTTTCGGTGCTTTTTACCGTTCTTCCGCTGGAAGAAAATGCTTTAAAATCGTGATAACCGTTAAAGAGCTTGACGCTTTCTTGCATTTTTTCTATATCTACGTCGAATATCTTTAAAGCGTATCTTTCCTTAACGGGTATTTCTGTTTCCGACAAATAAAACCTATATTCGTACGTCTTTTTTTTGCAAGAAAATCTTGCGTTAAAATCGTCTTTTGCTTTCTCTGTGGACAATACTCTGATATCTTCGGGCAAATAAGCGTTTATCGCCTTATAGAGCCGTTTCGCTTCTATTTTTTCGTCTATTTCAAAGGAAAACACTTGACCTAAGGCGTGTACGCCCGTATCCGTTCTTCCGCTACCCGTTATTCTTATATTTTTACCCGTCAAACTAAATAACGCCTTTTCTATTTCGCCTTGAACGGTCCTTTTTTCGCCCTGAACTTGCCAGCCGTAAAAAAGCGTTCCGTCGTAAGATACTACTGCCTTTACTATCATATTACCCTTCCGAGTTTAACGTTTATTATAATGCAACAAGTAAATATTATCGCAACGATAATACAAGCGAAAACGTCTTTTAATCTTATTACGCTTTTTTTGTATTTAGTTCTTTTTTTGCTTCCGTTATAGCACCTTGCGTCCATTGCGTCGCCTAACTGGTCGGCAATGTTAAAAGACGCAATCAATAGCGGAATTATTACGGGAACCAAGGCTTTTATTCTTTGAATAAAGTTGCCCGACTCTATTTGCGAGCCCCTTGCCTTTTGCGCGTTTACTATTTGCTCGGTTTTTTCCGTAAGGGTGGGAATAAACCTTAACGCAATACTCATAATAAGCGCAAGCGTATGAACGGGAATTTTTATCCAAGTAAGCGGTTTTAACAAAATTTCTATTGCGTCGGTTAACTCTATGGGAGTGCTTGTAAGCGTTAAAAGCGCGCTTGATATTGCCAAAAATACTAATCTTAACGCCATAAACGACGAAAAGATTACATTATGCTCGGTAATTTTTAACTTCCAAATTTTAAACAAAACTTTTCCCGATTTATCCGAAAACAATAAGTTTAATAAAACGGTGAAAATTATTAAAAACAAAATGGATTTTAAGCTTTTAATTACGCTGAAAAACGGAACGCCCGACAGTATTATAACTAAAAGCAAAAATAAACCTAACGCTAAAAATCCGTAAAAATTTTTTATTAAAAATATTAAGACGACTAGCGCGATAAAAATTAAAAGCTTTATGCAGGCGTTCATTTTGTGAATAGGACTTTCTACGGGATAGTAACTTCCGAGCGATACGTCTTTTATCATTTTTTCACCGCCTTTGCCACAGCGTTTACAAATCCGTCTAAGCTAAAATCGTTATCTATTTCCACGCCTTTATTTTTAAGCGCTTGCGTAAGCGTTGCCGTTACGGGGCAAGAAAGTCTTAATTCTTTTAATTTTTCCGATTGCGAAAATACTTGTTTGGGAGTTCCGTCAAGCTCTATTTTCCCGCTAGAAAATACTACTACTCTGTCGCAGTTGTCGCAAACCTCGTCCATATCGTGAGATACGATAATTACGGTTTTGCAAATTCCGCCCTTTATATTTTTTATTAAATCCATTAAAGCAATTTTTCCTACGGGGTCAAGACCTGCCAAAGGTTCGTCTAAAACCAAAATTTCGGGACGAGTGGCAATAATACCCGCAATGGCAACTCTTCTTTTCTGTCCGCCCGAAAGTTCGAACGGGGATAAATCTTTAACTTCTTCGTAGTTCATTCCAAGCGTTTCAAGCGCCTGCTTTACCCTTTCCGCGACTTCTTGCTCGGACAATTCGGGATAAAATTTTTTTACCCCGAAAGCGCAGTCCGCATAAACGGTTTCGGCAAAGAGTTGATATTCGGGATACTGAAAAACCATTCCGACTTTTTTCCTAAGTTCTGTTAAAGACTTTTTTAACTTCTTTTTTTCTTTGCGAGTTTTAGGGGATAAATTAAATTTTCCTACTTGCAAAAAACCTTCGTCTACTTCTATAAGTCGGTTTATATGTTGAATAAAGGTAGATTTTCCGCTACCCGTATGACCTATTATTCCTACCGTTTCGCCTTCCGAAATATTAAGACTTATGCCGTTTAAAGCAACGCTTGCGAACTTACTTTTTTTGTTAAAGGTAAAACTTAAGTCTTTGCAAACAATCTGCATAAATTTCCCTCCAACTCTTTTTCCGTTAAAACTTCGCCCGCGTCTATTCCCTTTTCTTTTAGTTTTTTAGCTATAATTGTCGCTCTAGGGAGCGTAAGTCCCGCTTTTTTTATAGCTTCTTCGTCGGCAAAAACTTCTCTCGGCGTTCCGCTTTTTATAATTTCTCCGTCGTTAAACACGAAAACTTTATCGCAATTTATCGTTTCTTCCATATAATGCGTTATTAAAATTACGGTTAAATTTTCTTCTTTGCGGAGCTTTTCGACAATGTCCGTTATCTCGTTTCTACCCTTGGGGTCGAGCATGGAAGTAGCTTCGTCCATAATTAAAATTTTTGGCTTTATCGCCAAAACCGAAGCAATGGCTATCCTTTGTTTTTGCCCGCCCGAAAGCCTTGAAAACGTTTTATTGCGGAATTCTTCCATTTCGGTTACTTTTAAGGCGAAATCTATTCTTTTAGCTATTTCTTCCCTTTCTACGCCTAAATTTTCGGGCCCGAAAGCTACGTCGTCTTCTACGATGGTCGCAACCGACTGATTATCGGGATTTTGAAAAACCATTCCCGCCGTTTTGCGTATTTCAAAAACGTTTTTTTTGTCGGAAGCGTCCACTCCGTAAACTAAAATTTCTCCGCTAAAAGCCGAGAGCAAACAATTTATGAGCTTTGCGGTCGTGCTTTTGCCCGAACCGTTACGCCCTATAAACGCAACTTCTTGCCCTTCTTCAATAGAAAAATTAAGATTTTTTAATATTTGTTTCCCGTTTTGATAACTAAAAGAAACGTTTTTAAATTCGACAGCCGTCATTTCCCCTGTTTTTTTCCGCCTAAACTTAGTTTTTAACATTATACCATAAAAATAACGTTTTGCAAAACTTTTTACTCCGCTTTTCTACAAAATACTATCTAAGTAGTTGCTATTTTTAGTAAAAAATAATTGAAAAATTTTTATTATTGTGTTAAAATACCAACTGTATAAATAAATCATAAATCTAAATGATATACTAATATAAGAGTTTTATCGGTTTTCGCTTGAAAATATCAATAGTAATAAAGTTTGAATTAAGTTTAAAAATTTATAATCTTACTTGAAAATCGATAATTTTGGAGGATAGCAATTTGAAAAAAAGCACCAAAACTTTGATAATTGTAATCTGCGCGGTACTTTTAGCTGTAATACTCGCGTCCGTTTACTTTTCTAACAGGGCTACCGAAGTCGACACGAACGAATTTTGGAAAAAAACGGGTTTTTGCTTAAATAAAGACGACAGCACGATTAAAGACTACGACGAAATAACGATAAACGGCAAACCTTATTACGCTTCTAAATCTAAATCGGAAATTAAATACGTTGTAATCGATTCCTACGTGTTAAAAGGTTACAACGAAAAAGGCAGACTAATATATAAATCTTCAGATAATATTAATTGGGAATCCGTTAGAGATTATTTAAACGAATTAGAAAGAACAGGTTGTATTAAGGGATTTAACTTTAAAGACCCTAACGAAGGTTCGTTCTTTTCGTCCATAGTATTGCCCTTACTGTTAAACGTTGTTTTCATCATTATAATTTTAATAATATTCAGACAAATGAGCGGCGGCGGAAAATCCGCTATGGACTTTGGAAAGACAAAGACAAGAGTTTCTCAGTCCAGAGTTCGCTTTACCGACGTTGCGGGTGCGGAAGAAGAAAAAGAAGAATTAAAAGAAATAGTAGAATTTTTAAAAGCTCCTAAAAAATTCGTGGATTTAGGCGCGAGAATCCCTAGAGGCGTTCTACTTGTAGGACCGCCCGGAACGGGAAAAACGCTATTTGCAAAAGCAGTCGCGGGGGAAGCTAACGTTCCGTTCTTCTCCATAAGCGGTTCGGACTTTGTAGAAATGTTCGTAGGCGTAGGCGCGTCGAGAGTAAGAGATTTATTCGCAACCGCCAAAAAGAATATGCCTTGTATCGTATTTATAGACGAAATAGACGCAGTTGGTCGTCAAAGAGGCGCGGGACTCGGCGGAGGTAACGACGAAAGAGAACAAACGCTTAACCAATTACTCGTCCAAATGGACGGTTTTGAAACGACCGACGGAATTATAATTATAGCGGCAACCAACAGAGCCGACATATTAGACCCCGCTCTTCTTCGTCCCGGAAGATTCGACAGACAAATTTACGTTAACCTTCCTGACGTTAAAGGCAGAGAAGCTATTTTAAAAGTTCACGCAAGAAATAAACCGTTAGCTAAAGACGTAAACTTTAAAACTCTTGCAAGACTTACTTCGGGCTTTTCGGGCGCGGATTTAGCTAACCTATTAAACGAAGCGGCAATTTTAACCGCAAGAGCTAATCGCCCTTGCATCACCAACACCGATTTATACGAAGCTATTAACAAAGTTTTAATGGGACCGCAAAAGAAAAGCAGACTCGTTACCGAAACGGATAAGAGAATTACCGCTTACCACGAATCGGGACACGCGATACTCGCAAGGCTTCTTCCCAACTGCGACCCCGTACAAGAAGTTTCTATTATTCCGAGAGGCAGAGCCGCAGGCTACACTATGACTCGCCCCGACGACGATAGCAACCACATTAACAAATCTAAACTTTTAGACGATATAGTTATGACGCTTGGCGGTAGAGTTGCCGAAGAAATAGTCATTCAAGAAATTTCGGCAGGCGCCAGCAACGATATTTCGGTTGTAACCCAAAGAGCAAGAAAAATGGTTACCGAATGGGGTATGAGCGATAAAATAGGTCCTGTAAACTACGGCGATAACGACCAAATTTTCGTTGGAAGAGATTATCAAACAAGAACCCCTTACAGCGAAGAAACGGCTAAAATAATCGACGGAGAAATAGAAACCATTATTAAAGACGCACATAAAAAAGCAACCGATTTATTATCCGCCCACAAAAACTTACTCGACGTTATGGCAAGACTTTTAATTGAAAGAGAAACCATTTACTCAGAAGAAGTAGATATGATAATGGAAGGAAAAACGGTTGCGGAAATTTTAGAAAATATCGACGAAAGGGATAGAAAGAGAAAAGAAAATCCGTTTGGAATTTCTCCTAACGAAAACTCTACAAACCAAACTAACGGTTAATTTTAAATGCAAGAAAAACAAACTATTTCGGAATTAGATATAGATAAAATTTACGCAAACCCTAATCAACCGAGAAAAACTTTTGACGAAAATTTAATTGACGACCTTGCCCTATCCATAAAAAAACACGGAATAATTTCCCCTATTATAGTCCAAAAAAAAGAAAGCGGTTATTATATGATTATCGCGGGGGAAAGAAGATATAGGGCGGTTAAAAAACTAGGAATACAAACTATTCCCGCAATTATAAAAACGTTCGACGATAAAAAAGTAGACGAAATAGCTATTATAGAAAACTTACAACGGGAAGATTTAAATCCCGTAGACGAAGCTAACGGCTTTAAACGCCTTATGCAAGAATATTCTATGACGCAAGAAGAACTTGCCTTGTCCGTAGGAAAAAGTCGTAGCGCGATAGCTAACAAATTAAGGCTGTTAACCCTTTCGAGAGAAGTTTTGTATTATCTTGAAAAAGGAGTTATTTCGGAAGCTCACGCAAGAACGTTAATTCCGCTAGAAGTTAAGTATCAAAAGTTTTTTTTAGATAAAATAAGAAAAGAAGGCTGGTCGGTAAGAAAAACCGAAACGGAAGTTAAAAAACTCTCCGCCCCACAGTCTAAACAAACGCAAAAACAAAACAACAGCGAACTTACGGAACTTGTTTTAAGATTAGAGCATATTCTAAAAACGAGAGTTTCCGCCGTCGGCGACGGAGAAAAAGGTAGGATATCTATCGAATATTTTACCCCCGACGATTTAAACAGACTTTTTGAAATTATTGACAAAATAGAACAAGGATAAGGTAAAAAATATGGAAGTAAATTCTTTAATTGCAAAATCGGTTATGGTAACGGGACACAGAATCGTAGAAGACTTAGACGAAAAAAAATTAGAAGAAATTTTTAAACTTTTAATTAAAAAAGGATACACTCGTTTTTACATCGGAATGGCTCTCGGATTCGATACCATTTGTTTTAAAATTTTAGAAAAGTTAAGAGAAAATAACGATATTACTTTAATTGCCTGCATTCCTTGCAGAGAACAAGACAAATATTTTACCGATTCTCAAAAAGAAGAATACGCAAGAATGTTAAAGTCTGCAAACGAAAAACATTTGTTAAGCGAAAAGTTTACGTCGTATTGTATGTACAGAAGAAATTGCTATATGGTAGACCATAGCGCGATAGTCGTAGCGTATTTGCGTAAATCGTTTGGCGGAACGTTTAACACCGTAAAATACGCTGAAAAGAAAGGTAAAAAAATTATTAACATATAATTGTTTTTTGTTTAAAACTATTGCACTTAATAGTATAATTCACCATAACTTTTAAGCGGAAAGGCTTACGCCTTTCCGCTTTTTAACTGCTCTAATAATTATGTGAAAAAAATCAATATCTTGTATATTATCTTGTATACTATCTTGTATATTTTTTAAAAATTCTTTTTTGCAAATTTTAAAAGGGGACGGCAATTTTGCCGTCCCCTTTAAATAATATAAAACAACTATAATCGCCATATAGGCTAATTTATAAATATAATTTGCTTGCAACAACAAACTATTTAGTTTAATAAAATAGTAAATCTTAGCTAAAACTTTAATAACTTTCCGAATATAAAGTTAAACACGTTTTTTTCCGTCATAAATCTAGAAATTTTACTTTCGTCTATCGCTTTATGCAATCCGCTTAAAATAGAGTCCGGCAAAACGCCGACGATAAAAAAGAAAATAGAAACTATTAAAACGCCTTGCAAAAATCCGAACGCAACTCCTAAAACTTTATTTGCAAATATCAAACAAACGCTACTGTCTTCTATTCGTTCAAACAAAAACTTAAATAATATACACAACAATCTTATGGATATTATTAAAATAACAAACGCTATCGCTATCGAAATATATCCGCCTATTACCCTAGAAATTAAATCGGACAGCGTATCCCCGTCTTGAATATTCATATTTTTAACGGTTTTAGATATAAAGGACGGCACGTTTTCGTCCTTCATAATCGCGCCGACGTCTTCCCCCGAAAGAATAGGCTTATTTAATGCTTCGTTATTTTTAAATACGCCTTTTATGTTTTTCGCAACGCTTTTGTTAAGTCCGAATAAAGAATTTAACAGCAAAGAAAATCTTTTACAAAAAATCACCGCAAGTATAAAGGACACAAGTCCCCCTACTACCTTTACTATTCTTGCAATAAACCCTTGCCGTAACCCGATAAGCGTTAAAAACAATATTAAAATTACTACTATTAAATCGACTACGCTTCCGCTTGCCACGTTGCCGAGAACGTTATTCATAAAAACTCCTTTTAAAAATTGTAGCATAAAAAATATTTTATGTAAATATTTTTATTGCTTTTGTATAATTTTCTTGTTTTATGTTAAACATTATATCATTATGGAACAATTTACTTTCGCTTTAAACAACAAAATCACAAAAAACGGAATTTTCTCCGCGCTAGAAAAACTTTACCCCGTCCATTGCCCGCCCGTAATAGTTTGTATCGGAACGGACGGCGTAGCCGGGGATAGCTTAGGTCCGTTTATCGGCACTATTTTAAAAGAACGAAAAGTAAACGCGTACGTTTACGGAAATTTAAACAAGCCCATTACCGCTTACGAAGTTCCTTATCTTAACAGTTTTTTAAACGGCGTACATTCCGATTCCAAGATAATCGTGATAGACAGCGCGGTAGGAAACGCCGAAGAAACGGGACTTATAAAAATAACGGACAGCGGAATAAAACCCGGACTCGGCGCGAAAAAAAATTTACCGCTTGTCGGAGATATAAGTATAATCGGAATAGTTGCACCAAAAAGCAAAAACGCTACCGAACAGTTAAAAAGCACCCGTTTAAGGCTTATTTACGAAATGGCTAACGTTATTGCGGACGGCATAGAAGATTTTATTGCCTACTACTGGCAAACGCGAGAAGAGCGAAAAAAAATGTTTTACGGCATAAGCAAAATTAAAACCGTAGCGAAATAAACTTTTAAACGGCATAAGCATAATAACAAATTGTTAAAAGCAGTTAAAACAAAACGCGAAAAGATAATTTAAGGCTATAAAAAACGTGTAAGTAAAACTTACACGCATTTTTATTTATTTTCCGACCAACAGTTATCTTCAAAAGTAATTTCATCAAACCATTCTGTCAATCGTTAAAGAGTTTTTTATTTAGCCAACTTTACAATTACTTTTAATCACAGCAAAAGATTTTACGAATTGTTTTTCCTATTTTTTGTAAAAAAGTCGGTTCCTTTTTTACTCTGCTCGTTTCGTAGTAATATCCGTAAGCCTTATTTCTCTCGTTAAAATTCGCATGATATTCCTTTATCGGTCTTGCCTTACTTAAAGCGTCTTTTCCGCTTAAAATCGAACTATAAAATTCTTTAATCCAATTTAAATCTTCTTCCGAAAAAATTTCCGTATCGTAATCATAATTACAATCGTGAAATATTAAGTTACGGCAATGTCTAATGCTTTTTAACTTTTTTAAAGTGTTTCTCCATTCGGAATTATCCTTTAAATTGTCGTAATCGGGTTTTTCCATTTCTTTTATATACGCTGTAACTCCCGCCTTGCCGTCGCCGTAAATTTGTCCGCAAAGATTATCTAATTTTTTATATTGTTCTAAGACCTTTTCGTTTAAAACAGTCATAAACTAGCCTATAAGTCGATTATTTCTTTAAACTATCCACGTAGTCGCACGCTTTAACGCTTGCTATCGCTCCGTCCGACACAGCCGTTGCAACTTGGCGTATATCTTTTTTTCTACAATCGCCCGCAACGAATACACCTTTGGTTTTGGTTAAACAATTTTCTCCGCTGTCGGCATATCCCCTACCGTCTAAGTCTATTAAATCGGCAAAATTTTCGTTTTGGGGAATTAGCCCGATTGCAATAAACAACCCGTCGAAATACACTTCGCTGGTTTGGTTAGAAGCGTTTTTAATAACTATACCCTTTAATTCGTCTTGACCGATAAAACTCTCTACAACGCTAGACAAAATTACTTGAATATTATCTTTTTCGTTTACTTGTTCGATAAGCTTTTTCTCGCCCGTTAAAAAGTCTAAATTTTGTACTATAATAACTTTTTTACAAATATCGCTTAACATTAACGCTTCTTGAAGGGCAGAATTTCCCCCGCCGATTACTCCAACGGTTTTTTCGCTATAAAAAGCTCCGTCGCAAACCGCGCAAAAAGAAATACCGTTAACGACGAAATTTTCTTCCCCCTTAACGCCTAACATTCTGTGTTTTGCTCCCGTTGCGATAATAACGGCTTTTGCCGTATATTCTCCGCCGTCCGTTATAACGGTTTTATATTCTCCGTTATCGATTATTTTTTCAACTTCGCACGAGTCGACTTCCGCGCCTTGAAACAAAACTTGATCTACTAATTTTTCCGCAAATTCGTTTCCCGATAAAGAATTGAATCCCGCAATGTTTTCTACTTTCGGGGAATGAGTTATTTGTCCGCCGAACGTTTCTTTTTCTAAAACTATTACGCTTTTATTTGCTCTACGCGCGTAAATTGCGGAAGTAAGTCCCGCAGGACCACCGCCTATTATAACTATATCGTACATATTTCACCTTTTAATTAAAGCGTCGAAAAGCTTTTCGACGCTTTAAATTTCTATTAAACTTTTAAGAATTTTTTAATATCGGATACGCCCGTATATTTCTCGATAGCGCCACCGTTGAACACAACCAAAGTAGGAGCTTGTTTTACTCCGTATTTAGTAGCTAAGTCCGCGTGTTCGTTAGCAAGTATCTTCTTGTACGGATATCCTGCCTTATCCAAAGTCGCGCAAGCGATTTTACAGTTAGGACAAGTTGCCGTAGTAAACAATAAGCTTTCCGATTGTTCGCCCGAAATAACTGAATCGTCTACTTCGTTTGCGGAACAGCAACAAGAAGATTTGTGCAATACGGAATGAGAAATATCGTAAACCTTACGGTCTTTATATTCTTGCGCTTTTCCGTCGTTCCAGTTTTGAACGGGTCTATAATATCCCGTAATTCTCGAATAAACTTCCGTTCTTTCGCCACATTCGGGACAAACGGAAACTTCGCCCGCTAAATATCCGTGATTTTTACATACGGAATACGTCGGGGATAAAGTATAGTAAGGAAGTTTGTAGTTTTCTGCAATTTTTCTTACTAAGTTAGCGGCGGATTTCCAGTCGGGCAACTTTTCACCTAAGAAAGCGTGGAATACCGTTCCCGAAGTGTACAAAGTTTGTAATTCGTCTTGAATATCCAAAGCCGTAAAAATATCTTCCGTATATCCGACGGGTAAGTGAGAAGAGTTCGTGTAATAAGGCGCATCTCCTTTCTTTTTAGCCGCAGTTATAATGTCGGGATATTTTGCTACGTCGTGTTTAGCGAAACGGAATGCGGTAGATTCCGCAGGAGTAGCTTCTAGGTTATATAAATCTCCGTATTGTTCTTGATAATCGGATAATTTATTACGCATATGGTTAAGAACTTCTTTGGTAAATTCTTGTGCTTGCCTATCGGTAAGATTTTTCCTTAACCATTTTGCGTTTAAACAAGCTTCGTTCATTCCGACTAAACCTATCGTGGAGAAGTGGTTGTTAAACGTTCCTAAATATCTTTTCGTGTAAGGATATAATCCGTTTTCGAGAAGTTGAGTTATAACCGTACGTTTAACTTTTAACGAACGTGCGGAAATATCCATAAGTTTATCTAATCTTTCAAAGAAGTCTATTTTATCCTTTGCAAGATACGCTATTTTAGGCATGTTGATTGATACTACGCCTACCGAACCCGTGCTTTCTCCGCTACCGAAGTATCCGCCCGATTTTTTACGCAATTCTCTTAAATCCAAACGAAGTCTGCAACACATACTACGAACGTCGCTGGGTTCCATATCGCTGTTAATGTAGTTGGAAAAATAAGGAGTTCCGTACTTAGCGGTCATTTCGAATAACAATTTATTGTTTTCGGTTTCCGACCAGTCGAAATCTCTCGTGATAGAATAAGTAGGAATAGGATATTGGAAGCCCCTTCCGTTAGCGTCCCCTTCTATCATAATTTCGATAAACGCTTTGTTTACCATAGCCATTTCTTTTACGCAGTCTTTATAACGGAAATCCATTTCCTTTCCGCCGACGATACAGTTAAGTTCGGCTAAATCGTTAGGAACAACCCAGTCCAAAGTGATGTTCGTAAACGGCGATTGAGTTCCCCAACGGCTAGGCGTATTTACCCCGTAAATAAAGGATTGTATACATTGTTTAACTTCTTTATAGGTTAAATTGTCCGCTTTTACGAAAGGCGCTAAATAGGTATCGAAAGAAGAAAATGCTTGCGCCCCTGCCCATTCGTTTTGCATAATTCCCAAAAAGTTTACCATTTGGTTGCAAAGCGTGGATAAATGACTTGCCGGAGAAGACGTGATTTTCCCTACTACACCGCCTAAACCTTCTTTAATAAGTTGTTTAAGCGACCAACCTGCGCAATAGCCGGTTAACATAGAAAGGTCGTGAATGTGAATATCTGCGTTACGGTGAGCGTCCGCAATTTCTTCGTCGTAAACTTCGCTAAGCCAGTAGTTTGCAGTTATAGCTCCCGAATTCGACAATATAAGCCCGCCTACCGAATAAGTAACCGTAGAGTTTTCTTTAACTCTCCAATCGTTAATCTGTAAGTAATTGTCTACTATTTTTTTGTAGTCCAAAAGCGTAGTTCCTACGTTTCTGATTTTTTCCCTTTGCTTACGATATAAAATGTAAGCTTTGGCAATATCATCGTAGCCTGCTTTTATTAAAACGGTTTCTACGCTGTCTTGAATTTTTTCTACGGAAATAGTTCCGTCTTCTTTAATCTTCGGCTCGAAATCCGCCGTAACCTTTAAAGCAAGAAAATCCAAAACGTCGTCGTTATATAACTTATTGCACGCGTCGAACGCTGATTTTATAGCTCTTTTAATCTTGGACAAATCGAATTCCGCATTCTTTCCGTCCCTTTTAATTACACTGTACATTTTCTTCTCCTTGTAAATCGTAAAGTAGTCTTATTCTATCACATTTATTTTTTATAGTCAATAGAAAAAAACACAATATATTGTGTTTTTAAAATTTATTTTTTTCTATATATAGTTTTTGCAAAAATGGTAAAAATTTGAAAAAAAGTCTTTATATTCCCCTTATAAAGGTTGAAGGCAACGTTTTTTTAGATATTTCAAGCATTTTTTCAAGCGTGGGCTTGCCGACCGACGAAAAATTTTGACCTATTAAATTCCCGCTGTCCACAAAATTTTGCAAAAAGTACTTTTTCGCTCCTTTTATCCACTTAGAAATTTTTTCTATATCTTCCAAATCGTGAAATTCTTTTACAACCGTCGTTCTAAATTCGTAATCTATATCGGAATGCAGTAAAATTTCAACGCTTTTTTCTACGCTCGATAAATCGAACTCGGGCTTTCCTACCGTTAAAGCGTATTTTTCCTTGCTGTTTTTTATATCCATAGCCAAATAGTCTATGAGCTTTAAGTCTATCAGTTCTTTTAGTTTATCGGGGAAAGTCCCGTTGGTGTCAAGCTTTACCAAAAAACCTTTTTCTTTAATTTTTATAATAAAATCTTTTAAATCGTTATTCAAAAGCGGTTCTCCGCCCGTTATGGCAACGCCGTCCAAAACACCTTTTCTTTTATCTAGCGTAGAAAAAATTTCTTCTTGCGAAATTTCGTCTTGTCTATAATCCCCCACCACTAACGAAGCGTTATGGCAAAACGGACAACGCAAATTGCACCCACCCGTAAAAACGGTGCAAGCAACGTGATTAGGATAATCTAAAAGCGTAAGTTTTTGAAATCCCGAAATAATCATTGCCGTATCTCCTTTAAGTTAGCCGAATTTAACGTTACGATATATTATATCAAACCCCACGCCCCATTTCAATAAACGAGCGACAATTTTTTAAAATTTTTAATTGCATTTTTTTAACGATTTATATAAAATAAATTTATGGATACGAAAATTTTAAAATCTATTCCGATTGATAGAATTTTACAAAAACTCGACTACTATTTTTCTAAAAACGATTACGTAAACGCGGAAAACCTTTTAAATTACTGGCTTAAAGAAGCTAATATCTACGGCGACGAAAAAGGCGAATTTTCCGTTTGCAACGAACTTGTCGGACTTTACAGAAAAACTAACCAAAAAGAAAAAGCCCTTTTAACGGTCGATAAAGTTTTTGATTTAATAAAAGTTTTAGAACTCGATAGCGACGTTTCTGGCGCAACGGCAAAATTAAACTGCGCTACCTGCTATAAAGCGTTCGGACTGATAAAAGAAAGTTTAACCGTTTTTGAACAGGCGTTAAGCGTTTACGAAAATTATCTTGATGAATATGACGAAAAAAAGGCGGGGCTGTATAATAACTACGCTTTATCCCTTGTAGAAGCAACCTTTTACGATAAAGCAAAATTATATTACGAAAAAGCCTTAAAAATAAACGAAATACATTCTAACGAATTAGATTACGCCATAACCTTATTAAATATTGCTAACTTAGTTGAACTCACCGACGGCGAAAACGGGGAAAGGAAAATTTCCGAACTACTTGAAAGAGCCTATTCCTTATTATATAATCACGAAAAAAAAGACGGCTATTATGCGTTTGTATGCGAAAAATGTTCTTCCACGTTCGGATATTACGGATTTTTCGCTTACGAAAACGAATTAAAAAAACAAGCAGAAAGGATTTATTCAAGGCAATAAAAGACAATTATAATTTCGGACAACTCTTTTAACGCATTTTTACACCAAAACATACTTTAAAATCCATACGACTTTACTACTTTTTTTGAACGTAACGCGTTTAAACGACTTTAAAAATTTACCGAAATAGCGGAGAAAAAATGAAACTTTTGGAAATTTGCGAAAAATATTATAACGAATACGGAAAAGAAGCGTTAAATTCTTTCCACGATTTACTACCCTATTTATGCATGGGCGTATGCGGAAGCGGTTCGGAAAATTTCGGTTACGACGACGAATACTCTCTTGACCACGACGTGCAAGCAGGGTTTACGATTTTTATCCCCGACGAAAGTAAAATTTCTTCTCGTCAGGCGTTTAGTTTGGAAAGAGCCTACAATAAACTCCCCAAAGAATTTATGGGGTTAAAAAGACAGCTAATTTCACCCGTCGGCGGTTCGCGTTTAGGCGTAGTCAGGTTAGAAGATTTTTTGCTTTCTAAAACGGGGACGAAAGACGGAAATTTAAGCGAAATCGATTTTTTAAATATTCCCGAATTTTATTTAGCGGAAGTAACTAACGGTAAAATTTTTTACGACGGATACGGAGAGTTTTCAAAAATTAGGCAAAAGTTAGCCTATATGCCCGAAAACGCTCGTTTAAAAAAGCTTGCCGGCAACCTGATTTTGTGCTATCAGGCAGGCGTTTACAATTACGATAGAATTTTAAAAAGAAAAGATTTCGCAGGCGCACAACTAGCTTTATTCGAATATTGTAAAAGCGTTATTAAAATAATTTTTCTACTAAATAAAAAATATCTTCCGTTTTACAAATGGCAGTTTAAAACACTGCGAAATTTAGAAAAACTAAACGTTGCCGACTCTTTGGAATTTTTAATTTCTTCCGACAACGAAAAAAATTCCGAATTAAAATTACAAGTAATTAGCGATATAAACGCTTTAATTGTAAGCGAACTAAAATCGCAAAACATAACAAATTCTCTCGGCGAAAATTTAGAAAACCTTGCTTACGAAGTAAACGATAAAATTACGGACAACGATATTAGAAATTTTAATATCTTATACGCCGTAGATTAATAAATTGTAAACCTTTAATAGCTTCCGCAAAAAAGTTTACGAAAGTTTAAAATGCAATTATTTAAGATTACAATTTTTTATTGCAATATAAAATTAAAAAACTTAATAAATTTTTATAAAAAAGCAATTTTAATTGTCAAAATTAAACTTTAAGACTATAATACCATTGCTTCAAAACAAAAATAAAAAATCGATTAAATCTTAAAATATTTTACGAAAATGGATAGAGTAAACGAAAAGGCTTTCGGAAAAGAAAGCGTATTAAAAATCTTATTAAAACTTGCTCCGCCCGTTATGTTTGCTCAACTTATTCAAGCTCTTTATAACGTGGTTGACAGCTTTTACGTGGGAAAATATTCGGACGACGGCTTAACCGCCTTATCAGTAATATATCCCGTACAACTTTTAATAGTGGCAATCGCCGTAGGTATAGGCGTAGGCGTAAACACGCTTATGGCAAGCTACTTTGCAAAAGACGAGAAATCTTCCGCCGACAAAACGGCAGGAACGGGAATGGTTTTAGCTCTAATTTGTTGGGCAATTTTTTCTTTATCGAGCTTAGCGTTTTTAAAGCCGTTCGTAAAAATATCCGCAAAAAGCAAGCTAGCTCAAAAAGAAGCTTTAACTTACGGAACGATAGTTTGCGTAGGCTCGCTCGGTATATTTTTAGAAAGTTGTTTTACGAAAGTTCATCAGGCAAGCGGAAACATGTGGATTCCGACCGTTGCGCAAGTCGCGGGAGCCGTAACAAACATTATTCTCGACCCCGTTTTAATTTTCGGGTGGGAGTTTTTCCCAAAAATGGGAATAGCAGGCGCGGGAATCGCCACGGTTATAGGTCAATTCATAGCTTGCATTATAACGGGAATTAAAGGAGCAAAAAAACCGCCAAAACCAAAAGAAGGCGGGCTATATGTTCGCAAAATATGGCATTACGGTTATCCGAATATGCTTATGCAGGCTCTTTTCACGGTATATATTATAGCGTTAAATTTAATTTTGGCGTCGTTTACAGATAGCGCTATTACCGTTTTAGGATTATACTATAAACTTCAATCGTTTTTCTTTATTCCGCTATTCGCCCTTCAAACATGCATAGTTCCTATTTTAAGTTTTAATTACGTACAGCAAAAATTTGATAGAGTTCGGCAAATAGTTAAAGACACTTTAATTATTTCTTGCGCTTTTATGTCGATAGGGATTTTTTGTTTTGAAATAATTCCCGTACCGCTTATTAAAATATTTTCTAAAAACCAAGAAGTTTTAAATATCGGAAAAATCGGATTTAGAATTATAGGTTCAAGCTTTTTGCCCGCAGTATTTTCGCTTACCGCGCCCGTTGTGTTTCAAGCGATAGGAAAATCGGTAAAAAGCAGTCTACTGTCTTTAACTCGACAAATATTTTGTCTTATCCCGACGTTTTATTTGTTTTCTTTAATAGGATTAAATTATTGCTGGATAGCATTTCCGTTGTCGGAAACCATAACCACGATTTTAGGCGTCGTTCTTTATATAAAAGAAGTTAAAACGTGGAAAAAGTTTACCGAAAACTAATATAAAAATTTGTTAGAACGTTTTTAAAAGCCGACCTTTATTATTCTACTTTAAAGCTTTTGCGTAGACGTACTTATTTAGAAATTCGCATAATTTAACGCCCGTTGCGTACGCAACGGGCGTTTATAAATGATATATAATTTGATATAACGTTATTTGAAGCTTTATCGCCGTAAAACTAATTTTATTAAAATTACTTTAAAAAATTAAAAATATCGGTCATTACCAAGGCGTCTTCTTCGGTAATTTTTTTATAATCTACGGTTTTTAAAAATTCCTTTTTATCTTCGGCTTTACTCAACTCAACTAAACAATCGTTTAAATATTTTTCGGCTGTTTCCGTATTATAGGGGTTATGAGCCTTGTTTTTATAAACGATAGTTTTTATATTAGGGTTTTTAAATTGTCTAGCCGTAACGAACGGGTCGTTTTCTCCAAAAATTATAAATGTCGGAACGCTGAGTTTTTCAGCTACTTTATAAGAAGAAATATTAGCTTCGCCCCCGAAATTAAACCATAAATACGTTTTTCTAAAAATAGATAAAACTTTATTTAACCTTTTAGAATTATTTATTCTCGAAAAAAAAGCGTTCGCGCTGTCTAACGGGCATAGTGCAACGACTTTATCGCATTTTATTTTGCTTGCAAGAATTAAAGCTACGTATCCGCCCCAACTGTGTCCGAATAAATATAAATGCTTAAAATTATAATTATTTTTTAAATAATCGTAAGCTTTTTCGGCGTCTTTTACCGCAGTGTAAAACGTACCCGTTTGACCGCCCGACGTTTGACATCCGCTATAATCGAAACTAAACACGGTATACCCGTTACTGCAAAAATTGTTAATTTCCGTCATATACGCTTGATGCCCCGCGCCGTATCCGTGCAATAGAAAAATTATTTTATCGCTCTTTTCTTTATAGTAAAACGCGCCTTTATATTCCGCAAACTCTACGTCTTCTTTTTGTAAAAAATCAAAATCGCTTACGGTTAAATCTTTAAACGTTTCCTCGTTTCGTTCTAAGCGTTTTGGAAAAAAGTTTTTATGTTCTTTTGCAACGAACCCCATAAAAAAACACACAACCCAAGCCAAAACGATAAAGATAAATATTAGCGTAACGTATATCATTTTACTCGTTTAACAAACTTATAGAGTAGTTTATTCTTCTTAAAGCCTCGTCTTTCCCGAGAATTAAAGCCATTTCGATAGCTCCGCCAGGCGTAGATTCGGCACCCGTCAACGCAACCCTTGCAGGATACATTACTTGTCCGTTTTTATAGCCTTTGCTTTGCGCCAAATTCATAAACGCGTCGTGCAAGCTATCGTGCGTAAATTCGGTATTTTCTAAAAGTTCTTTTACTAACGGTAAAACTACTTTTGCCGTCTCTACGTCCGTTTTCATTTTTTTATGGCAAAATAAATTTACGTCGTATTTTCCGAACTCGTTTAAAAACTCTAATTTTTGCGGAATTTCACCAAAAGTTTCTATTCTTGTCTTTAAAATAGACAACAATAAATGAGAGTCGTATTTTCCGTAAACCGAGCTTTTTTGTAAAAACTTTTCACCGTAAGCAAAGTAATCTTCGTCTGACATTGCTTTAATATATTCTCCGTTAAGCCACGCAAGTTTTACTTCGTCGAAAATGGACGGAGATTTGCTTATTCCGTCGATAGAGAATAGCCTTATCATATCTTGCATGCTCATTTTTTCAACGTTTTCTTTGGGCGACCAACCAAGCAAAGCAACATAATTTATAATAGCTTCAGGCAAATATCCTTTATTTACGAAATCGTCGAAGTTCGCGTCCCCGTAACGTTTGGAAAGCTTTCTGGTTGCGTCTTTCATAATGGTAGGAAGATGAATGTAAACGGGTCTTTCCCAACCGAACGCATCGTACATTAAATTGTATTTTGGCGTACTTGACAAGTATTCCGTTCCGCGCATAACGTGCGAAATTTCCATTAAATGGTCGTCTACCACGTTTGCGAAATTGTATGTCGGCATTCCGTCGGATTTAATTAAAATATTATCCTCCATTTCGCAATTATCAACGGAAATAGTGCCGTAAATTAAATCTTCGTAAGTACTCGTGCCTTCCGTAGGAATATTTTGCCTTATAACGTAAGGTTTACCTTCTTTTAAATTTTGCTCTATTTCTTCTTTGGACAATTTTAAACAGTGTTTGTCATATTTTCTGTTCCCGTTTTCGTCGGTTAAACTTTCTAACCTTTCTTTGGTGCAAAAACAGTAGTATGCTCCGCCCAAATCTATCAATTCTTTTGCGTATTTATGGTAAATTTCTATTCTTTCGCTTTGAACGTAAGGACCGTAATTTCCGCCTTTATCAGGACCTTCGTCGTAGTCCAATCCCGACTCTTTAAGCGAAGAATAGATTACTTCTATCGCACCGTCAACGTAACGTTCTCTATCCGTATCTTCTATTCTCAAAACGAAATCCCCGTCGTGCGATTTCGCAAATAAATAAGCGTACAACGCCGTACGCAATCCCCCTAAATGCATAAATCCCGTCGGCGACGGAGCAAATCTGGTTCTTACTCTTTTCATATCGGTACTCCTTTATTTTTAACCTTTTAATTATACAAGATTTTTTTATTAAAATCAATAAAATTTTTAATACATTTTATATGCGTTTAATTTGCAAAAAAATTGCAATCATTTAACTTTTTTATTGCCAGTTAAAGCATTTTTGTGTTATTATAGTATTAGATGTTTATACAAAAATACTCGCATATAACGATAGGGTTAATTTTTAGCTTAGTAATTTTGACATAAAAATATATTTACCCCTTTTATGAGGTTGTTTTTGTTTATTAAAAAAATTTTATAAATTGAGGAGAATAAAAATGCCGTTAAACGAATTTAGAAAAACTTTTAAAATGGAAATCGGAAAAGCAGGATTCGATAGAAATATCACCGCAAAATACCTTATGGAACTTTTTCAAGAAGTAGCAACGAAAAATGCGGAAGAATTAGGCTTTGGTTACAAAGCGTTACTTTCGATAGGTCAAGCTTGGGTTATAAACAAAGTAAAATTCGTTTTCTACAAAAAAATTAGAATAGGCGACGAAATTACGTTTGCTACTTGGCCGTTAGCTCCCAAACACTATACTTGCGACAGAGATTTCGAAGGATATAACCAAAAAGGCGAAAAAGTTTTCGCGGGGACTAGCGTTTGGAATTTAATAGATTTGGAAAAAAGATGTTTATGCCTTACCAAAGATATTAAAAAATTAAAAATAGACTATCCCACTAAAAGAGCTTTATCTTCGCTTGACTTTAATCGTTTCACCTATGACAGCGATAACTTTACAAGAATGTACGCTAAAAAAATAAGAATTTCGGATTTAGACGTAAACAACCACGTAAACAACACCAACTATGTAAATTATTCGGTTGATTGTTTAGATAAAACTACTTACAAAAAAGGAATGACAAGTTTTGAAATTCGTTTCCACAGGGAACTTTTATGGAACGACCAACTAGAAGTTTTCTATAAAAAAGACGGTAAAAACAATTATATCGTCGGAAACAAAGTAAACGGCGAACCCGTATTTTCGACTTTAATCGAAACACATGAATAATGAAACTTAACGAAGATTTACTAATCGGTAGAAAAAGCGTTGCGGTTGCCCTTTCGGGCGGAAAAGACAGTATGGCGCTACTCAATTTGCTCTTAGAAAGCAAAACTTTTAAAGGGCAGGTTAAGGCTATTAACGTAGAACACGGCATGCGCGGAGAAAACTCCGTAAAAGACAGCGAATTCGTAAAAAGATATTGCGAACAAAAAAACGTACCGCTGAAATGCTATACGGTAAACGCGCTAGAATATTCCCAAAAAAACAAAACTTCCTTAGAAGAAGGCGCGCGAATTTTAAGATATTCTTGTTTTAAAGACGCTTACGACAGCGGTTTTTGCGACGCAGTTGCCACAGCTCATCACTTATCCGACAACGCCGAAACAATGCTGTTTAATTTATTCCGCGGTTCGTCTTTATACGGAATGAGCGGAATAAAAGAACAAAACGGAATTTTTATCCGTCCCCTTTTAAACGTTTCAAGGGAAGAAATCGACCTATACGTCGATAAAAACGCAATTCCCTACGTTCAAGACGAAACGAACTTCGATGAAAATTACACAAGAAATTTTTTAAGATTAAAAATAATTCCTTTGATAAAACAAATTTTCCCCGAAGTTGAAAATTCTTTAAAAAGATTTGCCGATGAAAATAAGCTCGTTTCCGACTATTTAAACAAAATTGCCGAAAAAACGATTATATACGGAAAAGAAGTTAAGATTCCCGTTTCCGCCGATAGCGTAATAATTTCACTTTGCGTAATTAAAGCGTTAAAACATTTAGGCGTTTATAAAGATTACGAAAGAAAACACTCTCAACTTGCGTTGAACCTTATAAATTGCCCTAACGGGACTACGATAGATTTAATAAAAAACGTTAAAGCCGTTAAAGATTACGATTTTATAACGCTTTATAGAGCGAAAGAAAAAGAAAACGAGCAAATAAATTTTAAAACGGGAACGACGGTTTTTAACGGCAAGGAAATAACCGTAAAACCGCTTAATAACAACGAATTAAAAAGCGAAAAAGAACTTTATTTCGACTTAGATAAAATTCCGCCAAACGCGGTTTTTAGAACTAGAACGGACGGGGACAATTTTACCCCTTTTAAAAGCGGAAGTAAAAAATTAAAAAAGTATCTAATAGACAAAAAAATTCCGTCCAGACAAAGGGATAACCTTACTTTAATTGCTTGCGGAAACGAAGTTTACGCCATATTGGGCGTAGAAATTTCCGACAAAATAAAAATTGAAAAAAATACGCAAAATATTTATACTATGGGAGAAAAATTACTATGAGTATGTACGACGATTTGGAAAAAATTTTAATCACCAAAGAGCAACTACGCCAAAGAGTAGAAGAATTAGGTAAACAACTTGATAAAGATTATCAAGGCAAAGAACCTATAATGATATGCGTTTTAAACGGTAGCGTTATTTTTTACAGCGACTTGGTAAGAGCCATGAAAGAACCCGTAAGACTGAGTTTTATCACCCTTTCGAGCTACGGCGACGGAACGGAAACTATGGGAACGGTTAAAGTAGTAAGCGATTTAAGAGTAGACATTGCGGGAAAAGACGTAGTTATAGTCGAAGATATCGTAGACAGCGGAATTACGCTTACGAATTTAGTTAAAATGCTTAACGAACGCCACCCCGCAAGCGTAAAAATTATAACCTTGCTCGACAAATACAAAAACCGTAGAGTTCCGTTCGAACCCGATTATTACGGTTTTAAAATAGAAAACGAATTCGTTGTAGGATATGGTTTAGATTACGCGCAAAAATACCGCAATCTTCCCGAAGTCGGCGTTTTAAAACACTAAAAGTACGGCAATAAGACGATAAAAAACTAAAAACTATAATATACGGCGAACGGTTTAAAACCGTTCGCCGTAGTTTTTCCCAAAAAATATTTATTTTTTATTATTTTGCTTATTAAAAATTTTTTGTTTTACTATAAAACTAAAAATTATTTATTTTGATTGTCTTTATTTATCACAAATAACGTTTTTATAAAACGAGTCTTTTTAAAATAATTTTATTCTTTTCCCGTTATTTTACGAGCGACGTAAACACCGCTTGCGGACGCGTGCGATAAGGAGTGAGTTACTCCGCTACCGTCCCCTATAACGTATAAGCCTTTATGCTTGGTTTCCAAATTTCTGTCTATCGCTACTTGCATATTGTAGAATTTTACTTCTACTCCGTACAAAAGCGTATCGTCGTTTGCGGTTCCGGGGCAAATTTTATCCAAAGCGTAAATCATTTCTATAATGCCGTCTAAAATACGTTTTGGCATAACAAGGGATAAATCTCCGGGGGTTGCCGAAAGCGTAGGAGTAACGTAACCTTCTTCTATACGAGAAGCGGTACTTCTTTTACCCCTAATTAAATCTCCGAATCTTTGTACCATTACTCCGCCGCCTAGCATATTAGAAAGTTTTGCTATACTTTCCGCGTAAGCCGTAGAATCGTTAAAAGGTTCGGTAAAATGCTTGGATACAAGAAGCGCAAAGTTAGTGTTTTCCGTATGTTTGCTTTTATCTTCATAACTGTGTCCGTTTACGGTTACTATTCCGTTAGTGTTTTCCGTAACGACTGCTCCGTTAGGATTCATACAAAACGTCCTTACTCTATCGCCGTATTTTTCGGTAGTGTAAACAATTTTACTTTCGTATAACTCATCGGTTAAATCGCTAAATATTACTGCGGGCAATTCTACTCTTACGCCTATATCTACTCTGTTTGAAAGCGTTGCGATGTTTAATTTTTTGCAAACTTCTTCCATCCATTTGCTACCGCTTCTGCCAACGGATATTACGCATTTTTCGCCGGTGTATTCTTTACCGCCCGCAATGATTTTATATCCGCCTTCGACAACCTCTACGTCCGACACGGGAGTATTAAAGTAAAACATTACCTTATTTTTTAAATAATTGTAAAGATTGTTTAATACGACGTAATTTTTATCCGTACCTAAATGTCTTACGCTGGCTTCTAACAAATGCAGTTGATTTTGCAAACATAATTTTTTAATTTTAGAATTAGCGGTTGTATAAAGCTTAGTGCCTTCTCCGCCGTTATGCATATTTATTTCGTCAACGTATTTCATAAGCTCAATGGCTTTTTCTTTGCCAATAAACTCATGCAACGTTCCGCCGAATTGATTGGTTATGTTATATTTTCCGTCCGAAAACGCTCCCGCTCCGCCAAAACCGTTCATAATTGCGCAAGTTGAACAATGTATACAACTTTTTACTTTTTTATCGGAAATGGGACAATGTCTTTTTTCCAAACTGTTTCCCGCTTCGAAAACCGCAATTTTTAAATTCGCATTTTGCTTTACAAGTTCGTAAGCGGTAAAAATTCCGCCCGGGCCTGCGCCTATGATTATACAATCGTAATTCATACTTCTCCTTATGTAACAGATTTTGTGTCTTTATTTTTTAATATATAACGGTTAAATAGGTCTTTAAATTCCGTTTAAGAAAAAAACATCTCTCCTATTCGATTTTATCATACTCGCATTGTTTTTTCAAATAAAAAACGCCTTAATTTTAAAAAGGTAATAAAAATATACCGTTTTTTAAAATATTATAAAATTATATGATTTTTTTCAATAAAGACAACTACACCTAAACTTGCTTTCTCTCCGAGCTTTTTAAGAAACCGAACATAAATTAAACGATTTATGCGTTTCGGCACGACAATTAAAAATATTATCTCGGTTTGGTAACAAACTAAAAATTAAACGTAAAAAATCGGAAACCGTAAGTTTCCGATTTTGTATAAATTATCTCTTGCTGAATTGAGGAGCTCTACGCGCTTTCTTTAAGCCGTATTTCTTTCTTTCTTTCATTCTGGGATCTCTGGTTAAGAAACCTGCTTTCTTTAAAGCCGAACGAAGATTAGCGTCCGCAACCGTTAAAGCTCTTGCTATTCCGTGACGGATAGCTCCCGCTTGTCCCGTATATCCGCCGCCTTTTACGTTTACTACGATATCGTATGCAGTAGCGTTATCGGTAATGGTAAGGGGCGAACAAATTACTTGTTTTTCAATTTCGTTGGTGCAATAATCGTCAATACTCTTTCCGTTGATGATTATAGTTCCGTTTCCGCCGGGGAGTAATCTAACTCTTGCAACGGCAGTTTTTCTTCTGCCCGTTCCCCAGTATTGAATTTTTTTCTTAACAGCTTTTGCCATTTCTTCTTCCCCCTATTACTTGTCGATTTTCAACTCAACGGGTTGTTGAGCGATATGTTTGTGTTCAGCGTCTTTATAAGTTCTGAGTTTGGTCAACATACTTCTTCCAAGACTGTTTTTGGGTAACATTCCTTTAATCGTTTCGTAAACGAGTTTGTCGGATTTTTGTTCAATCATTTTTCCGTAAGGAATTTGTTTAAGACCGCCGATGTATCCGGTGTGATAAGAATATAATTTCTTTTCGGCTTTTTTACCGGTTAAAGCGATTTTATCGCAGTTGATAACTATTACGAAATCTCCGCAATCTACGTTGGGAGTAAAAGTAGGTTTATGTTTTCCTCTTAAAACGGCGGCAACTTGGCTTGCAAGTCTTCCGAGCGGAACGTCCGTTGCGTCAACTATAAACCATTTTCTTTCTACCGTTTTGGCATTTGCCATATAGGTTTTCATTATAATTTCTCCTTGAATATCGTGTTTAAGATTACAAAAAACCGCAAGTAAAGGGGCTAATTCTACGCGCGCTTTTTTATAACGCTAAATTAGTTTATTATTTTTTACGTTTTTTGTCAAGCGTTTTACGCTAAAATCCGTTGTTTTTTCGCTATTTATATATATTTAAAATTAAAAAACTATATTTGCTACTCCTTTTTCTCTTGACCACTATATATTGTTTCACAAGAAATTTTATATTTTTTTCCGTTTTTTCTTGACATACTTTTTTTACAAGCGTATAATTTAATCAAACATTTGAATAATTGTTCAATTGTTTGAAAGGAGAGTGTATTATGAAAAAAAGTTACGAAATAGAAGTTGACTGCGCGCACTGCGCTCAAAAAATGGAAGACGAAGCAAACAAAACGCAAGGCGTAAAAAAAGCAGTCGTTAATTTTATGGCTCTTAAAATGATTGTAGAGTTTGAAGAAGGCGCAAACGAAAAAGAAGTAATGAAGCAAGTTCTTAAAAACTGCAAAAAAGTAGAGGACGACTGCGAAATTTATTTATAAAATTTACAAACTTTATCCCTAATTTACAAAAAATTAGGGAATTATATTCTAAAAAATTATGAGTAAAAAACAGAAAAAAGTATTTTGGAGAATAATTATTTCCACCGTTCTACTAGTCGGGGTAATAATATTCGACCGTTTGGTTTCTTTTAAAAAGTTAGAAAAATTAAAAATTTTGTTATACGCAATTCCATACATCGTTATCGGATACGACGTAATTAGAAAAGCTTTTAAGGGAATTATCCACTTGCAAGCCTTTGACGAATGTTTGCTTATGACTATCGCCACAATCGGAGCGGTAGCTATGGGCGAATATACGGACGGCGTTGCCGTTATGATTTTGTATCAAACGGGAGAATTATTCCAATCTATCGCAGTAGGGAAAAGTCGTAAAAACATAACCGCGCTTATGGATATTCGCCCCGATTACGCAAATCTCGTCTCAGACGGAAAGACCGAAAAAGTCGACCCCGACAGCGTTGCCGTAGGAAGCGAAATTGCGGTATTCCCCGGCGAAAAAGTCCCGATAGACGGCATTATAACAAAAGGACGTTCCGCATTAGATAATTCTGCCCTTACGGGAGAAAGCGTGCCGATGGACGTTAAAGAAGGCGATACCGTTTTAAGCGGAGCTATAAATTTAAACGGCGTTTTGTATTTAACTACAACCAAAGAATTTGGCTCCTCCACCGCTTCTAAAATTTTGGAAACGGTTGAAAACGCTTCTTCTAAAAAATCCAAAAGCGAAAACTTTATATCCAAATTTGCGAGAGTTTACACCCCCGCAGTCGTTATTTCGGCTTTATGTTTGGGAATATTCCCGCCCGTTATTCGACTTATAGGCGGATATTCTCCGCTTTGGAAGAGTTGGATATATAGAGCATTAACCTTTTTAATAGTAAGTTGTCCTTGCGCACTGGTTATCTCTATTCCGCTATCGTTTTTCGCAGGGCTTGGCGGAGCGAGTAAAGAAGGTATTTTAATTAAAGGCTCTTCTTACCTAGAAACTTTATCTAAAATTAAATACTTATTATTCGATAAAACGGGAACTATCACCAAAGGCGTATTTAAAGTAGTAGGCGTTCATCATAGTCCCATTTTGGAGAAAGAGGTTTTATTCTATGCCGCACATGCGGAAAATTATTCTTCTCACCCCATTGCCAAAAGTATAGTAAACGCCTACGGAAAGCCCATTGACGAAAGTATAGTTCAATCCGTAAAAGAAATAAGCGGAAACGGAGTTACGGCTATAGTAAACGGGAAAAACATTGCGTGCGGAAACGATAAGTTAATGAAATTATTATGCATAGAATATCTGCCCTGCCATAGTGCGGGTACCATAGTACACGTGGTGGTAGACGGAACTTATTGCGGACATATTTTAATATCCGACGTAATTAAAGAAGAAAGCAAGTCTGCCCTTGAAAAGTTAAAAAAAGACGGATTGAAAAAAACTATTATGCTTACGGGAGATAACCGCTCTTCTGCCGAACAAGTAGCAAAAAAAGTCGGCGTAGACGAATTTTACGCCGGTCTACTACCCGCCGATAAAGTTCGCATTACGGAAGAAGTTTTAGCTAAAGCCAAAGGCGATAAAGTTGCGTTCGTCGGGGACGGCATAAACGACGCTCCCGTTTTGGCAAGAGCCGATTTAGGTATAGCTATGGGCGCGCTCGGATCGGACGCGGCAATAGAAGCGGCGGATGTGGTTTTAATGGACGATAATTTACTTAAAATTCCGAAAGCTATTAAAATAGCCAAAAAATGTATGCGTATCGTTTACGAAAACATTATATTTGCTTTGGGCGTTAAATTTGCGTGCCTAATTTTAAGCGCACTGGGAATTGCAAATATGTGGCTTGCGATTTTTGCCGACGTAGGCGTTATGATTCTTGCCGTTTTAAATGCAATTCGTTGCCTTAACGTAAAAAAATTGTAAGTAATTGATTTATATAAAGTTTTATGATAAAATATTTAAAATAAAGCTTTTACTTAAAGGTGACAAATGGAGCAAGAAATTCAAAAAGATTATACAAAAAAAATTATAACTATACCTAACGCATTGTCTTTATTAAGATTACTGCTAATACCTATAATCGTTTGGGCGTTTTGCGTGTTAAAAAACAGATGGCTTACAATAACACTACTACTCGTTTCGGGTTTGACCGATATAGTAGACGGGGTTATCGCAAGAAAATTTAATATGGTAAGCGACGTAGGAAAACTTTTAGACCCTATTGCAGATAAACTTACTCAACTTGCCGTTTTCTTTTGCCTTATGTTTGATTTTTACCGCAATGACTATAAAACAAAACTGATTATGTTTATCGTTATGGTTATAGTTTTAGTTATAAAAGAAGTTTTGCAAGGAATTTCGGGAATAGTTTTAACTAAAAGATGTCAAAAAATCTTTTGCGCAAGTTGGTGGGGAAAAGTAAGCGCAGGCACGATTTATTTAACGGTCGTACTTCACCTTATTTGGTCCAAATTAAATATCGTAGTCAGCGTAGTTTCGGTTAGCGTAACCATAGCTTTTATGGTTTTTGCTACCGTTATGTATCTTATAAGAAATAATCTTTTAATTAAACAAGAAGAAAAGGAAGTAAATGAGTAATCAAATAAAATGCTGTGAAAAAACGGAAGTTCATAAAGACTTACTTGAAAAAGTAAACGCAAGCTTGCCGGACGAAGAAAAGTTGTACGATTTAGCCGAACTTTTTAAAGTTTTCGGAGATTCGACAAGAATGAGAATTTTATTTGTCTTATTTGAAGAAGAAGTATGCGTTTGCGACTTGTCGCAAGCTCTTTCCATGACGCCTTCCGCAGTTTCTCATCAACTTAAAATTTTAAAACAAAATAAACTTATTAAGTTTAGAAAAAGCGGAAAATCGGTATTCTATTCGCTTGCGGACGAACACGTTAAAACTATAATAAGTCAAGGTATGGAACATATCGAAGAATAACTTTATGCATTTTAATATATTTAAAATCGGGGCTGTCGCGTTTGCGACAGCCCCTTAGCTATTTTGTAAAATTTACGCCTTTTGTAAAGCAAGTTTTTTTATTTTTTAGGCAAGGGATTTTTAGCAATTCGATAAAAGTTGTTTGTAAAAATTTATTGCCGTAATCCCTTTTAAACTTTACCCTAATATTATATCACGTTTATTTATATATACGCCGTTTAATGACAAAAATTATTAAAAGTCTACATATAAGCCGTTTTTAGCTTGTTTGTTTATGCCCAAGCGGAAGGAAGAATTCTATTTGTTTTAAACCAATCCGTATCTTTTAAAAGCGTGTTGTTGTTAGTGCAACTAACCTTAACTTCGTTATTTTCGGTGTAAACTATAATATCTCCGTTCATAGAAGTAAACTTACCGTTTTTATAATCTACGCACAAAGTCGTTACGAAAACGTTAAAAGTATACGGCGCAACGTTATCTATAAATTGTTGAGTAGGAAATTGATTTTCGTTTTTGCTTGTATATTCGCTACTTCCCGCGCAACAACATACGCAAACTATTTTGGGTTTTATTTCTTTTAACAGTTCTTTGGAAGAAGACGTTTTTGAACCGTGATGCCCCGCCTTATACAATTCGACTTCGCCGATATTGTTTTCGACTACCAAACTTTTTTCGCCGTCCGACTCTAAATCCCCAGTAAATAAATATTTGTTTGTTTTCGTTTCCGATATTTTTTGATTTATGGTAAAACATACAGAATAATTGTTTTCCGTTTTGGATTTTTGTTCATAATATTCTTGATAAAGCATTTCCAGTTCGATATTTTCGCTAATATCGTAAATTTGTTTTCCGCCGTTTTTGTTTTGATAACAATCTAAAGCCGTATAAACATTAGTCCCGTTTCTTTCTGTACTCTCGTCTAGCTCTCTGTTAAAATTTTTATAAAGCGTTCCCGTCGTTTGGTTGGTTTTAGCAAATTTGATGATATTTTTTACAACGAATTTATCTAATAAACTGTCTACGTTTTTGCCCGTCGCAAATCCCGCGTAATGGTCTTGGTGCGCGTGCGTTACTATAACGTATTCCAAAATCCCGTCCGTAACGTATTGACTGCAATAATCGTATATGGGGTTTACGCTATCCGCTCTCGAACCGGCGTCCACTAAAATTTCCGTGTCGCCGGCTTTTATTAAGGTACAATCTCCCGTATACTTATTTCCAAGCTCTATAAAATGTATAGACAAATCTTTTTCTTTTATTACGTCGACGCTTAAATTTTCGTTTGCTAAGTTATTTTTCGTTATGGTATTAGTTACTTTTTGCGTTTCGGGAATTTCATATACCGTACTTAATAATATCGTTTTCCCGAAAAATCCGCCTACCGTTCCCGCCAAAAATAAAACGATAGAAAATATAACGGACGCTAGCGTTATTTTACTTTTCTTAGCCATCTATTTCTACCCCCTTTACTACAACGGTTCTAATTAGTTTTGCGTTTTTAAACGCAAAGTGAGATGAGGTGTAAATTACGTAATACGTCCCTTCTTGCAAATAATCTATTCCGTCAACTTTTACGCTATCGTGAGAAATATCTTGACGATAATAGTATTCTTTCGTAACCGTATCCGATACGTCTTTTCCGAAAAAAGTAATTTTTACGCTTTCGTTTTCAAGTTTTATGTAATTTTTTAATTCTTCACCGGTAACTACATAATCGTCGCCCTTTGTTTTTTGTATTTCTTGTTTAAACTTTTCGGGTTCTATTTCAACGTAGTCGGCTTCTTCTACCGCAACTCCGTTTAAAGTCGGAGTAACAAATTCAAATTTAGTGAATGCGTATCCTAAAATCACACCCGTTGTCAAGCCTAAAATTAACGCCACGATTAAAAGTATAATCACGGGATTTTTCTTTAAAGCTTTTTTAGTTTTTTTGCTGACTTTTACTTCCCCGTCAGACCACGTCGTAGCGGAACCATATCTTTTTTTGGTGGCTCTCGTTTTTTTATAATCCGCCATATCTTCCCCCCTTTTAGCTATTTATCTTATGTTTTCTCTTTTACAAATGCCAAAAACTAATTTATCGTAAACTGTTTTTTTGCAAAACTTTTTTAATACAAAGTTCTACCAGTTTTTCGGCTACGTTTATTTTGGTAACTCTTTCAAACGCTTTAAAAAACGCGTTGGAATTGACTTCGCACAAATAAATTTCATCGTTTATCATAAAATCTATTCCGCAATAGTCTAGCTTTAAAATTTCGGAAATTTTTATCGCCAAAGTTTTTATTTTTTCCGTTAAAACGTAGCTTTCCGCTTGACCGCCTGCACCTACGTTAGCCCTGAAATCGTTTACGGCTTTTCTATTTATCGCACCCAAAACTTTTCCGCCTACAACTATTACTCTTACGTCTTGGTTATCGCATTCGATATACTTTTGAAATAAATGCGGTTTTGTTTTTACTTCTTCACATTTTTCTCTTAGCTCTTTTTCGTTATTTATTAAATAAACGCCTTTCCCCATAGAACCGAAAGATTCTTTTATTATAAGCGGAAACCCTAGCTCCGAAATTATGTTTTTTATCGTTAAATCTTTAACTTTTTCGTTTTTATCGTAGCAAAGCAGTCCGGGCAACGTTTTTGGAATTTCTATTCCGTTTTCGGCAAGCGTAATATACGTCAGCATTTTGTCGTCGCAAATTTCTATCGAGTTATATCCGTTTATTAAAGTTTTACCGCATTTTTCCAAAGAGTATAAAACGTATTTGTCTTTATCGAAATAAACGTAAACGTCGTAATCGCTTATCTTATTTTTTATTTTTTCTTCTACTACAAATGGGAAAAAATTATTTTTTAAAATATCGCAATTTATTCTTTTTTTTTCAAATTCTTCTTTTAATCTCTTTGCTTGATAAAAATATTCTTCTTTATCGTAATAAGCGTTTATTATTACGCAAGCTTTAATATCCATATTTCCCTTTATTTTTGGCGTTTTATTAACTTATAGACGACTTTTTGCCAAATATAATAAAAATTTTTTTCCCGACAACGCTCTATCGATTACTTTTTGCAAACATTGTAACATAATAAAAATTATTCGTCAATTTTCTGAAAAAATAAATATCTAAAGTTTTTAAAGATTTACATTAAAAAGACGCCGAGAATTTCGGCGTCTAATTAAAATTAAAATTTATACGATTTATTTTTACCAAACTAAATCGTCCCAAATCTCTCTTAAAAATTTTTCATCAATTCTAAATTGTTGTAATAATTCTTCGGGGTTTTTGTAAGTCCTGTAAAAACAATAATTTTTCTTTCTAAAATCTTCTAAAAATCCTTCGTATAAAAAGGTGTTATCATATTGGGAAATGTAACAAGAATAACTTTCCCCACCTTGTTTAGATTTTAAAATTTCAATAATAAAGTCTTTATATTTAAAATTAAAATCGTCTTTATGTATTATAAGTCGCTCAAAAAATTCTTCGTACGACATTAAAACCAACCTCTTATTTTTTTCCTTTTGTATTAGAAATTATAACATATTTTTTAATGGTATTCAATAAAATTTTTTAGTTTAATATTATTTTATTGTCTAATTTTGTCGTTTTTATAATTTTTTATTTCCATTTTTTATCAATAATAATTTCAAAGGGTACATTCTCCAAATGCGGTATAACTATATTTCCCTTTTACCGTACCAAACGTATCTATTATTTCTATTATATCGCCTAAAACGTTTTTTCTATAATAGAACGTTCCCTTTTCGCTATGTAAAAAGCCCATTATTCCGTCGGGAC
>ERZ808252.429-NODE-429-length-41133-cov-3.806514_pt1 | contig 41133 bp, 46 predicted proteins | sample MGYA00521242_ERZ808252 | MGnify/ENA primary metagenome ERZ808252 (study PRJEB31516, sample SAMN03275581) | gut metagenome | biome: mammalia-associated habitat; material: feces | host: Papio cynocephalus | place: Kenya | collected 2012-08-07 ...
ATACCGAACAGAGAAGTTAAGCACTTAAACGCCGAAGATAGTGAATGCGAAAATAAGTAGTTGCCAATTTTTTTTTTTTGCATTTTTTTTGCTTTAGATGTAAACCTGTATTTACAATTAATATTTGATACAATATAATTAGTATAGGTGATAAGATATGGATTATAAATATACATCAAGAAGTATTGATGACACTATGGAATTAGCTGAAAATATTGAATCAGAAAAATTTCCTGGCATGGTTATATGTCTAGATGGAGAATTAGGAAGTGGAAAAACTGTCTTTGTTAAAGGATTTGCTAAATCACTAGGAATTTCTGAAACAATTACTAGTCCAACATTTAATTTAATTAAAGAATATGAATCAGGAGAAATGCCACTATATCATATGGATGTTTATAGACTAGAAGGTAAATGTGAAACAATTGGTTTCAATGATTATTTCAATAAAAATGGAATTTGTATCATTGAATGGTCAGATATGATATGTGATTGCTTACCTGAAGAAAGATTACAAATCGATTTTAAAATAATTGATGAAAATACTCGTATTCTAGTATTAAAACCATATGGTCAAAAATATGTTGATTTAGTAGAATCAGTACTATAATAATGCAAAAGGCATTATTTTTTTTGATAATTTATTGTATAATATAAGCATATTGGAGGTTATTAATATGTTAAAATTATTTATAAGTACCTATAATGAATTAATTCAAATTGGATTAATCAAAGATAATGATTTAATTGACAAAAGTGAATATGAAACTTACAAAAGTCATAGTGAATTTATTGTTCCCATGATTAAAGAAATATTAGAAAGAAACAAACTAAACGTTTCAAACTTGAATGAAATAATTGTGGTTAATGGGCCAGGATCATTTACCGGAACACGTTTAGGTGTTACCGATGCCAAAATGCTTGCTTATACCTTAAACATTCCTATCAAAACAATTACAAGTATTGAAGCTATCGCACTAAGTGTACCTGAAAAAGATAAATTTATTTGTATATCAGATAATAAAGGAAAATATATTGGTGAGTTTAAAGATAATAAACTAATAAAGGACATTTATTACATTAAAAATGACTTAGCTGAAGAATTATTTTCTAATACCAAAGATAAAGTATATATTGATAAAAAAATAGATCTAAATAAAATTTCAAATCAAATATCAACATTAAATCCCATAAATGTTCATTTAGCTAATCCAATATATATAAAAACTATTGAGGCATTAAGTGATAAGTAAATTAACGAATGATGACATTCAAGAAGTTACCAAACTAGGAACAATATTAAATTCTAACTTTACAAAGCTTTTTCACATTGAAAATTTAAATCCAGATGAAGCAATTTTTATATATAAAGAAAATAATATTATTAAAGGATTTATTCACAATCAAAACGGAATAGATATAATAGATCTATTAAACATAATAGTTAAACCTGAATATCGAAATCAAGGAATTGGTAGTGTTCTTCTTAAATATATAATTGATAATAAACAAGATAAAAAAATAATGTTAGAAGTAAGATCAAAAAATATTAACGCCATAAAATTATATCAAAAATATGATTTTAAAATTATAAACATTCGTAAAAATTATTACAAAGACGACGATGCAATAATTATGGAAAGGAATTAAATATGAAAGATGTATATATATTAGCCATAGAATCTTCTTGTGATGAAACAAGTATGTCAATAATTAAAAATGGAACAGAAGACGTAGCAACAACTATTTTAACCCAAATGAATACCCATGCTCTATATGGTGGTGTAGTGCCAGAAATAGCAAGTAGAATGCACACTGAAAGCATAACTTTAGTGTTAGAAGACATATTAAGTAAAACAAATTTAACATTGAATGATATTGATGCTGTTGCTGTTACATATGGTCCTGGTCTTTTAGGAAGCTTATTAGTTGGTGTAGAAGCAGCTAAAATAATTTCATTAGTTTATAATAAACCTTTAATTAAAGTAAATCATATTGCTGGCCATATCTACGCTAATAATTTAGTAAAAAAAATGGAATTTCCATTACTTGCGTTAGTAGTTAGTGGTGGACATACCGAATTAGTATTAATGGAAGATGATTACAAATTTAAAGTATTAGCAAGTACTATGGATGATGCAATTGGTGAAGTGTATGATAAAGTAGCTAGAGTTTTAGATTTACCATATCCCGGAGGCCCAAATATTGAACGATTCGCTGAGCAAGGAACTCCAAGTTACAATTTACCAATACCACTTAATAACAATGAATTAAATTTCTCATTTAGTGGATTAAAGAGTGCCGTTATCAATTTAGTGCACAATGAAAAACAAAGAGAAAATGAAATTAGAAAATACGACCTTGCTTGTTCCTTTCAAACTATCGCAATTGATGAATTAATAAGAAAAACTGAACTAGCTCTTCAAAAATATAATTGTCAAAAAATGATAGTTGCCGGTGGCGTATCCGCTAATAAATATTTAAGATCAAAAATAGAAGCGCTTGCCAAAAAATATAACGTTGACTTAACTATTCCTCCAATAAAGTATTGTACTGACAATGCCGCAATGATAGGTTGTGCTGCATACCCATTATATTTAAATAAAGAATTTACCGATTTGAATTTAAATGCCAGTAGCACAGCTGATCTATTCTAACTTGAAAAAATCACACTTATATAGTAATATGTAATAGATGGAATATGAAGAAAAAAGAAAAAGATATTAAATTTTATATACTAGTATCACTTGCCATAATTTTGCCAGTTTTAATCTCAGTACTATATATCATTTTACTATCAAAATAATTTAAAACCCAAACAAATAAAGGGTTTTTATTTTCCAATTATTCTTGTATAATAGTTACGTACAAAGAGGTGATAAAAATAAAATTATTATTAAATTTAATAGCTGGTTTATTCTTTTTAATAGGTGTCTTAATATCATTAAAAAATAAAAATAATAAATCATTAGTTAACATCAGTGTTGCATCAGCATTTATAGTACTAATATATTTAGCAATATTTGATATTCTACCTGAATGTTTGGAAATGTTAGGAACTGAAAAAATATACTTATTATTTATTGGTGTTTTAGTTGGATTTTTAAGTATTTTACTACTAGAAAAATTAATACCAAATCACAATCATTATGAAAATTTAGAACATCATGAAAAACATTTAAATCACATTGTCATCATAACCTCATTAGCGCTTATTTTGCACAACATCGTTGAAGGAATAAGTATTTATGCCATATCATCTAACGATTTAAAATCAGGCCTATTATGTCTATTCGGTGTTGGAATGCACAATATCCCTTTTGGTATTGAGATAACAACACTATTAAATAAAGAAAAAACAAATAAAAAGTGGATATGTCTAACTTTATTAACATTTTCTACTTTTATTGGAGGTTTAATAATTTTACTCTTTGAAAAATACATGACAGACCTAGTGTTAGGTTTCATGTTAAGTTTATCTTTAGGAATGATTTTATATCTTCTAATATTTGAATTATTCACTGAATTAAAAGAAAATTTTAATAAATCAAGTATCATTGGAATAATAATTGGCCTAATCGTAATGATTATTGGTCTAATAATATAATAAAGAAAGAAGGAAATATATATGGGAAGAGCATATGAAGTAAGAAAAGCAAGTATTCAAAAAACAGGAGCAATGAAAGCTAAGTTATATAGTAATTACGCCAAAGAAATTTATTTAGCCGCTAAAGGAAATCCTGAAATCGAAACAAATATTAATTTAAAAAGAGTTTGTGAAAAAGCTAAAAAAGAACAAGTACCTAGTGATATTATAAATAGAGCAATCGATAAAGCTAAAGGAGCCGGTGGAGAAGACTATCAAGAAGTAATTTATGAAGGATTTGGTCCTGGAAATAGTACATTTATAATTAAAACCTTAACAGACAATGTAAATCGTACTGTAAGTTTCGTTAGAACAGCATTTAACAAAGTTCATAAATCATTAGGTGTAACAAATTCAGTATCATATAATTATGATTATCTAGGCGTAATTGTATTTAGAAGTGATAAAGAAGAAGAAATTTTTGAAGCATTATTAAATGAAGGAATCGAATTAGTAGATTTCAACAATGAAAATGGTAAAATTACAATATCATGTAATCCGACTGATTTTCATCATGTTAAAGATGTTGTTGAAAAAATAGAACCAAATGTTGAATACATTTATGATGAAATTGGAAACTTTGCTAAAGAAGAAATAACTCTAACAGGCGAAGATAAAGAACTATATGATCGTCTTTACAATATGTTAGAAGAAATAGACGATGTAACAGCAATCTATACAAACGTTAAAGAAGATTAATATGAAAAAATTAAATATCGCTTTTGAAGATAAAAATATTTTAGTAGTAAATAAACCATCTGGAATTTTAACTATCGCAACTGATAAAGAAAAAGAAAAAACGCTTTATCATGAAGTTTATAATTATTTACACAAAAAGAATCAAAAAGTATTTATTGTAAATAGATTAGATAAAGATACGTCCGGATTTGTCGTATTTGCAAAAAATGAAAAAGCAAAATTAAGATTTCAATCAACATGGGATAAAGTAATAAGAAAATATTATGGAGTAGTTATTGGTAAAATTGAAGAATCAAATAAAGTTATTAACTACATGTATGAAGGAAAAGATTTAAAAACATACATTACAAATGATAAGAACAAAGGTAAAAAATGTATTACCGAATACACTCCTATTAAAAATACTAACAAATATACATTGTTAGATATTAACATCAAAACAGGAAGAAAAAATCAAATTAGAGTAACTCTTTCTAGTCTTGGTCATCCTTTAATAGGAGACAAAAAATATGGTGCAACCAAAAATCCCATTGGTAGATTAGGACTTCATAACTATTATTTAAAATTTACTCATCCAATTACCAATGTTCAAATTGAACTTACTACTAAAGTTCCAAAAGAATTTGCTGAAATATTTGAAACAAAAAAGATATCATCCTAAAGAGATATCTAAAAACATCATTATAATAAATCCAATTATTAAATAAAGAGCCATGAGTTCTTTATTTTTATTTGCCATTGATTCCGGTATTAATTCAGTAACAATTACATACAGCATAGCACCTGCTGCTAGCGATAATAAGACTGGTAAAAGAATTGGAAACTTAATTGCTATAATTACTCCTACAACCCCTCCAATTGGCTCTACAATGGCTGTTAATCCACCAATTACAAAGGATTTTAATTTACTATAACCTTTTTTATATAATGGAAAACTAATTGCCGATCCTTCAGGAAAATTTTGGATTGCAATTCCAATTGCTAAAGATATTGCACCAGTAATACTTGAAATTCCACCATAATAAACACCCGCAAATGCAAGCCCAATTGCCATTCCTTCTGGAAAATTGTGAATAGTTATCGATAGTAATAAATTATTAACATTTTTCTTTTTCTTTCTTTTCTTATAAATATAATCACAATAATAAATTAACAAAGTTCCCGCCATAATTCCAATTGAAAGCAAAATTGAGGCATTACAATTCAAATTTTCTGCACTCTCCATAGATGGAATCATTAATGAAAATATTGAACTGGAAAGCATAATTCCTGCTGATACACTAAGAAGTATATCCATAATATTTTGGTTAACTTTTTTTACTAAGAAAACCATTGCAGCCCCTAGTACTGTAATCAAAAATGTAAACGAGCAAGCAATCAACGCTTGGAAAATTGGATTCAAATTAATAAAAAAATCTACCATACTATATAGTATGACAGATTTTTAAATATGTTAATTCTTAACTTCCATTATAACTGGTATAATTATAGGTCTTCTACCTGTTAATTCATTAATAAATGGTGATAATTCTAAAATAATTTGATTTTTTAAATCTACATAACTATAACCATTTTTAAGAGATTCTCTAACAACACTATTTACCTTATCTTCGATATTTTTAATTAATTCCGCATTCTCATTAACTAAAATAAATCCTCTAGTAGTAATATTTGGTTTAAGTAAAAGCTCTCTCGTATTTGGATTAACATTAATAATAACGCATAAAATACCTTCTTTAGACATAAATTGACGATCTCTAATAACAGTAGATCCAACATCTCCAATTCTAGAGCCATCTACATAAACATCTCCAGCTTGAATATGTTTACCAATTCTTGCACCATCTTTAGTTAATTCAACAGAATCTCCATTTTTACAAATAAAGATATTTTCTTTAGGTATTCCACATAAATTAGCTAAATCACCATGCGTTTTAAGCATTCTATACTCACCATGAACTGGCATAAAATACTCGGGTTTAATAATTCTAAGCATCCATTTAAGTTCTTCTTGTTTAGCATGTCCTGAAGTATGAATATCAGATAATTCCGAATTAGTATAAACTCTTACACCCTTTAAATATAATTTATTAATAATTTTATTTATTGAAGCTTTATTTCCGGGAATTGGACTAGAAGAGAATACAACAATATCATCAGGTAATAATGAAATTTGTTTATGTGTTCCATTAGCAATTCTAGATAAAGCCGCAAGAGGTTCCCCTTGAGAACCAGTACATAAAATACAAATTTGATTCTTCTTTAAATCTTTAGCCTCATTAGCATCAATAAATATTGTTTTATCAGTAATTAAATTATTCTTAATTGCAATCTCTTTCGCATTTTCCATTGATCTACCAAAAGTAACAATCTTACGATTATTCTTTCTACAAGTTTCCACAATGTGTTTAATACGATAAATATTAGATGCAAATGTCGCAATAATAATTCTAGAAGTATGCATTGCAAATACATCATTAAGTGCTTCATCTACTAAAGATTCACTATTAGAGTATCCCGGAATACAGGCATTTGTACTATCAGCAAGTAAAATTTTAACTCCTTCTTTACCAAGTTCAGCCATCTTATGAATATCAGCCATCGGTCCAATGGGTGTTAAATCAAACTTAAAATCTCCTGTTTCAAATATTGTCCCATTTGGTGTCTTAACAACAATTGCATAACTTCCCGGAATAGAGTGTGTAGTTCCTACAAAAGAAACTGTCATATATTTATATTTTAAAACAGTATCAGCATCAAACTCTTTTAAGTTTTTATAATCCATATTTTTATCTTCAAACTTTTTAATAATTAAATCACATGCAATTTTAGAAGCATAAATAACTGGAATATTAACATTTTGTAGTAAGAAAGTAATACCACCAATATGATCCTCATGTCCATGAGTTATAACTAATGCTTTAATTTTATCTTCATTTTGTTTTAAATATGTAATATCTTGAATAACATAATCTACTCCTAAAAGTCCTGCTTCTGGAAACATAACACCAGCATCAATAATGATAATCTCGTTTTTATGTTCAATAACATACATATTTTTTCCAACTTCACCTAATCCACCTAAAGCGAATATAGACGTAACTTCCTCATTTTTCATATATATCTTCCTCCTTAATAACTTAATAAAAAATTTAAAAGTTTAAATTGCTTAATAATTATAGTACAATTCTTTCATTTTGTCTAGTTTACACATTAAATTAAAAATAGCCAAACTAAATTTACACAATAATTTGACCAATAAAAGTAAACAAACAAATTAATTATTATATCTTTTCATATTTTATTACTAACTATTTTACACACATACTTTACACAATAAATTATCATAAAAAGATATAGATTGTCGAAGTTATTTAAATGACTCCCATAAAAAAGTATATTATTTTTGAAAGGAAGAAAAAATGGAACAAGAAAAAATAATATTACAGAAGTATGAGCCTTTAATTTATAAGGTTGCTAAAAATTTTTACAACGTCGAGTTATGTGATTTATATCAAGCAGGTAGTTTAGGTTTAATTAAAGCCTATCGCAATTACAATGAAAATGTTGGTAAAAACTTTATTAATTTTGCTTATATGTACATCTATGGTGAAATGTTTGAGTTTGTAAATAATTCCCAAACTATTAAGTTAAACAAGGAATATTTACGGTTGTCAAAATCAATTAAAAAAGCTATTACCATATTACAAGAAGAATTAGGTAGAACTCCAACCACAACTGAGTTAAGCACATTTCTAGAAACAGATGAAGAAACTATTATCAACATTTTAAATATTACCAAGGAATCAGTAAGTTTAGATGATAAAATAACTGATGATGGATCATCCTACATCGATACAATAGGAGCAACTATGGATCTAGATAGTCAAATTTTAATTAATGATTCCTTAGAAACACTTAATGACCTAGAAAGAAAAGTCGTTTTAAGCAGATACTTCGAAGATTTAACTCAAAGTGAAACTGCTAGTATCTTAGGAATATCTCAAGTTAAAGTATCTCGAATTGAGAAAAAAGGTAAAGCCAAAATAAAAGAGTATATAAAAAGCTAATTTGTGAATAATATAAATGTGATTTTATGGATAAAAATGAATATTTAAAAATTGTAAAAAAATTTACTCCTCATGAAGATAATCAAAAAGATTATATTTTATCGTTTATCTCCGGAGGAACTATTGGAATGACTGGCGAAATAATTCGTTTATTTTTAATAAACAATTGCCATGTTTCTAAACCAGATGCCACATCTTATGTAATCTTAATTGCAATATTTGTTTCTGCTTTATTAACATGCTTAGGAAAATTTGACACAATTATTGAGAAATTTAAATCCGGAATAATCATTCCAATTACTGGTTTTGCCCACAGTGTTACATCATCTGCCCTAGATTATAAACATGATGGATTAATTACCGGGTTAGGAGCTAACTATTTTAAACTAGCCGGAAGTGTAATTTTATATGCTGTCGTTAGTGGCTTCTTCATGGGAATATTAAAGGTGATTCTAAATGTTTGAATTTAAAAATGTTTATATTGACAAATTTTATGCCATTGTTAGTAAAAAAGAAGCAAATGGTAATATTAAAAATCCTGATAAAGTAATGAATGATTATTATTATGGCGAAAAAACACCTTTTAAATGTGAAGTTAAAATGTTAAATGAAGTGTTAAATAATTTACCATCATCAGATTTAGTTATTGCTTCCAATTTAGAAAACCAATTAGCAAGTTCTAACATTAGTATGAAAAATAGAAACACTCCTTATATGGGATTATATTCCGCTTGTGCATCCTTTTCCGGAGGAATAACAACCATTGCTAATTTCATCGAAAGTAAAGCAATTAACAAAGGAACATTATTAATTAGTTCTCATAACTTAAATGCCGAAAAACAATTCAGGTTTCCTATTGAATATGGTGCTCCTAAAGTAAAAAGAAGTACCCAAACCGCAACATGCGCAATTGGAATTCACTTAACAAATCAAAAAACAAACATTAAAGTTTTAAATGGAACAATCGGTAATGTTGTAGATTCATACATTAAAGATACCTACAATATGGGTGCAGTAATGGCTCCAAGTGCTTATGATTGCCTAATTAATCACTTAACTAAAACTAACACTAACATAAAAGATTATGATTTAATTGTAACCGGTGATTTAGGTAAAGTTGGTAGCAAGATTTTTAAAGAATTATGTAATAGAAATGGATACAAATTAAAAAATTATGTAGATGCCGGTGAAATTCTTTTTGGAGAAACAAGTACTAGTGGAGCAAGTGGCCCAGCTTGTTTACCTCTAATATATTTTTACAATTTAATAAATATCAAAAAATACAAAAAAGTACTTTTACTTTCAACCGGATCCTTACATAATCCTGAAATGGTAAATCAAAAAGAAACAATACCTTCAATAACCAATGCATTAACAATCGAGGTGCAAAAATGACAATACTTTATTCTTTCCTGTTTTGTGGAACAATTTGTTTAATTAGTCAAATAATTATGAACAATTCCAAATTAACTTTTGGCCATATAACTAGTATGTTTGTAGTTATAGGATCATTTCTAGGTGTTTTTGGAATCTATGATAAAATAATATCAATAGTTGGAATAGGTGCCAACTTACCAATTATATCCTTTGGTAACACCATAACCAATAGTGTTTACTATGGTTATATAAGTGATGGCTTTCTAGGAATCTTCAATAACTTATTAGCCGGAGTATCATTAGGAATATCAGCAACAATTATCTTTTCTTTTATCTTAATTATATTTTTCAAACCTAAAGATTAATAGCAAAATAGACATTTGATCTTTGTCTATTTTTAATTATTACTGTCAAATAAACTGATTTATATTGTTTTTCATAAATCTTTGTAGTATTTTAAAAATGAAAGAGAGATTATTTATATTTATGGAAAATAAAGAACTATCAACAATTCAAGCACTTAAAAATTTAGCAATGCAAAACAGTATGAGAACCAATGATTTTTCAAACTTTAATATTAAAACAAATTCAAGTTTAGCAATGGCCTTTTATTATTTTTTAGTTGGTAAAACAAACAAATTACCCACTTACGATTCAATTCAAAAAATTATAAATAGTGAACTAAGCAAAATAAATATTCAAAATTATGAAAAACCTATTCAAGTATCAATGGCTTGTGGAATAATTGTATACTATAACAAAATTCAAAGATCTTTAATAATAGAACAAGAAACTCCAATAAAGCCTATAACATCTAGATATGATACCATTAATGAAAATACTTATAAAGCAAAGATTGTTAAAGTTATTAATGAATATTACGATGCAAAAGAAATTGATATAAATAAAGAACCTTTATTTGATCACAAAAGAACTGAAATATTTCAAAAATATCTTAAAGGCTATCGTTTACAATATTCTAGTCAGGTTAGTGAAAATAACTTCAAAAGTCCACTTCCAAATAATACAAGTTATAATAATCCAATCAAAAGGTAATTCAAACTAGTAGCAAAAAAAATTATTTGCTATTTTATTTTTGCTGTGATATATTTTTTATGTAATATAAAAAGGTAGGTTATTAAAGTGAAGTATTTAAATGATATTTTTTTTAGTGAGTCAGTAATTTACATAGCTATAGTAGTTAGTATAATATTTATTTTATCAATTTTAGAAAACTGGATTTTATTTAGAAAATTAGGTGAAAAAGGTTGGAAAAGTATTGTTCCAATATATAATGGTTGGACATATTTAAAACTGGGAGAGCTTCCTGGCTGGCTAATTGTCTTACCAGTAGCAAACATAATTGGTTTAATTGTTGCTTCGTTTAATATTCCTAAAAAGTTAGATAAATCGCCTTTGATAGGTCTAGTATTTATTTTTATGCCAAATATTTATTTGTTAATTTTAATATTACCTAAATTAAGTAATAAAAAAGAAACTGGAAATCAAAGTATGAATACAGACATAGTTGAAGATTCAGTAAATATTCAGATTGAAAATAAAATTGAAGAAAATGTTCCTGAATTTATTGAAGAACCAGCACTAAATACAGAAGAAACTAAAATAGTTGAAACAACCAATTTAAACAATGATTATATAAATATACCAGAAGAGACTGAAAAAATTTCAAATGAGCCTAAATTTGATGAAGATATAACTAATGTTTTTGAAATGCCACTTCCTGAAGCAAATGCCACTACTAGCCAAAATGAAGATTTAGTCGATACATTAACTAAATTAAAACAATCAGATTTAAATGTAAATATGGATAATGAGTTGTCCCTTAAATTAGAAACACTTGAAACAAACCCAGTGCCAAGAGTAGACAATGATATTTTAGAAGAAACAGTTGAATTACCAAAAATGGTTAATCAAGAAATAAATAATGATATCAAAGCAACTAAGCATTGTCCTAACTGTGGTTTTGAAAATGAGTATTCTCTAAAAAATTGTATGATGTGTGGAGAACCATTAGAATAATTGGACATTAAAATCCAATTTTTATTTGCTATAAACTATGAAATAAGGTATATTTATTAAAGAGGAAGTAATAGAAATGATAAAGTTATATACAGGGCCAATGTTTAGTGGAAAATCAGATGAATTATTAAAAGAATATGATAAAAAATATCATAAAAGTAAAATTTTATTATTTAAACCAAATATCGATACTAGAGATTATGGTCTAATTAAAACTAGAAATGATAAAGAAGTAGAAGCCATTTTAATTAATGATTTAAATGATATTTATAATTATTTATCAGATAAGATAACAACTATATTTATTGATGAAGTCAATTTCATGAAAGGCAATATTGACGTACTAATCGATTTATCAATAAATAAAGATTTAGATATATTCATTGCTGGGTTAAATCTAACAAGTGAGCTAAAACCATTTGGAATTATGCCTGAAATAATGACCATATCTGATGAAATAGTTCTTTTACACGCATCATGTAATGATTGCAATAGAGATGCTTCTTACACATATTATATAGGTTCAAAAGATAGTGATATCTTAGTAGGAAATGATAATTACATTGCTCTTTGTCCTAAGTGTTTAAGAAAAAGATTAACTTTAACTAAATAAGCATTTTAGACAAATTTCTTTCTTATATTTTGCTATAACAATAGTAAGGAGGAAAAAATGCAAGTAAAAGTATTTGATGAATCTCACGAAAAAGATTTAGAAAATTCCGTCAATTCCTTTTTAAAAGAAGTTGATGAATTATTAGATATTAAATATAGTGTTGCTATAACAGCCGTTGGTGAAGAACAAATCTATTGCTTTACAGCTATGATTATTTATCACAACAAATCAGAATAAAGGAAAGGAATAAGAAGTATGAAAAAAAATAGTTTTATTTCCGGAACAATTATTTCAACTATATCAATTGTTTTAGTTAAAATGATGGGAATGCTTTATGTAATTCCTTTTTATAGTATAGTTGGTTCTCAAGGTGGAGCATTATATAGTTACGCTTATCAGTTATACTTATTATTTTTAGGTGTGTCATCAGCTGGAATTCCAAACGCTATCAGTAAAGTAATTAGTGAATATAACTCAACTGGAAAACTAGAAGCCAAAACAAGAGCGTTCCATGTCGGAAAGAAAATAATAAGTTATATCAGTATTGTCTCATTTGCTTTATTATTCGTATTTGCTGAAGAATTAGCAATCATTTACTTAGGAAAAATAAAAGGTGGAAATACTCCTGAAGATGCCGCTTTTGTAATTCGTTGTGTCTCATTTGCAGTTTTAATAATACCACATTTAAGTGTAACTAAGGGCTACTTACAAGGCCATCAAGTTTTTGAACCATCATCAGTTGCTAACTTATTAGAGCAAATTGTTAGAATTTTTATTATTTTAGTCGGATCATTTCTTGCCTATAAGGTATTTAATAGTTCATTATCTCTTGCTGTAGGCATTGCTGTATCAGGAGCCTTCTTTGGTGGCTTAGTTGCATATTTATACTTAAGTAGAAAAATAAAAAAATATAGCAAAGAATTAAATTTAGACAAAGAATTAAAAAAAGATAATGTTACTAATAAAGAAATAACTAAAAAAATAATAAGTTATGCTGTCCCATTTGTCATTATAAATATAGTGGTTGATATCTACAACATTGTAGACTCAGTTTTAATATTAAATACCTTAACTAGACTAGGATATGTTGCTGAAGATGTTGAATTCATTGCCAGTTGTATTTCTACTTGGGGCTCTAAAATTTGTATGATAGTTAACGCAATTGCAATGGGAATGACTACATCTCTAATACCAAGTATCGTAGAAGCATATTCAACTAAAAACATTAAGTCATTAAATAAGAGAGTAAATGAAGCCTTACAAATGGTTTTCTATATTGCCTTACCACTTGCGATAGGTATATCAATTTTATCAACACCAATTTGGACTATTTTCTATAACACTAACGCCTATGGTGGTTCAATCTTAAAAGTAACAATCTTTGGTGCCATGTTAGGAAACATAGCCATGATATTATCAGTCACATTGCAAGGAATGAATAAATATAAATATGTGTATTCATTAAATATTATTGGTAGTTTAGTAAACGCCATATTAGATGTACCATTAATGATATTATTTAATAAATTAAATCTACCAACCTATTATGGAGCTAGTACTGCATCTATAATTGGATATGGCACTTCTATACTTTTGGGGTTAAAATTTGTAAACCAAGAAAAAAATATCAACTACAAAGAAACTTTAATTGTTATATTAAAATCTTTAATTCCTGCATTATCAATGACAATTGTACTTTTAATTTTAAATCATTTCCTACCACTTGATTTATATAAAAGAGTAGATTCATTCATAATTATTATTATTGATGCAATCGTAGGCGGATTTATATTCATCTTTATATCATTTAAATTAAAACTACCACAAAAAATATTTGGTAAAGAATACATGAATAAAATAATAAAAAAACTTACCCTAGGTAAGTTAAAAATAGATTAAACCATATACATATCATTATTTGAAGAATTATAATCAGTACCATAATTTAAAGAAGAATCACCTTCAAGTTTATTAAGCCTTGCTTCCACTCTATTTAATCTTCTTTCTACTTTAGATAGTCTAGAATCAATATCAGAATACATATTGTTATTCATTGAACCCATATTATTCATACTGGTATCCTGATAAGCAGGACCTGCATAAAATTGGTTACTAGCACTTACAGCTTGATTAGGTACAAAATTATTCATACCCATACCCATGTTTCCAACTGGTCCATAACCATAACCTGAAAAGAAAGAATTACGATCCTTTTTCATGTTTCACCTCTAAAATAATATATGTATAAAAAATAAAAAGTTTATAAAGGAGTATTAAAATGCGATTAAGAAATGTAAAAAACGCAAAAGAAATAATAGATTCAAATGAATTAGTAATAACTGAAAATATTTTTAAAGATGATAAACCACTCCATATTGAGATTGGATGTGGTAAAGGAAACTTTATAATTGGTAAAGCAAGACAGAATCCTAACATTAACTTTATTGGAATTGAAAAATATGAATCAATCCTAGTAAGAGCCTTAAATAAAGTAGAGGATATCCCATCAAATCTGAGATTTATGTGCGTAGATGCTAAAAACTTAGGAAACTATTTCAAACATAATGTTGATACAATTTATTTAAATTTTTCTGATCCATGGCCTAAAAAAAGACATACTAAAAGAAGATTAACAAGTGAAGAATTTTTAAAAGTCTATAACGAAATATCTAAAAATAAAATAAATATTAAAATGAAAACAGATAATAAACCTTTATTTGCTTATTCAATAATGTCATTTAACAATAATGGATATAAAATAAATGATATTTCTCTTGATTTACCTGAAGACTATGAAAATAATGTTGTTACTGAATATGAAAGAAAATTTAGAGATTTAGGAGTAACAATAAATTATATAAATGTAGAAAAGGAGGTAAAAAATGAAGAATAAAAATGGTTTTACACTTGTTGAATTGCTTGCTGTAATTGTGCTTATTTCTTTAATTATGGTTATAGTTGTTCCTCAAGTTCAAAAAGTAGCTTATCAATCTAAAGTAAAATTATGCAAATCAAAAATAGAATTAGCTGAATCAGCATTAAATTTATGGGCACAAGACAACTATGGATGTTTTTCTAAAGATGGTGGATGTAATATGTTAGATAATTGTGATTATGAAGAAGATAAAATAACTTGTACAGTCACATTTGAAAAATTGGCTAAAAATAATATAGTAAATTTTGACCAAAAAATTAACGATAGTGATACTATAATTAATCCAATAGATAATTCAAGTTTAAATAATATTGAATTTAGAATAAGATACAATAAAAATTCAAAAGCAGTAAGTATCGAAAATGAAGGTAAAGACGAAACAATAAAAATAGATGAAATATGCAAATAATATTACAAAAAGATCAAGATATTAAAATCTTGTTTTTTTTTCGACATTTTTTAAAGGTTTAATATTTTATAATCTAAAAGGTGATGATAAATGGTAATATATGTTGATTTAATAATTATTTTTAATTTCTTAATTGACTTATTACTTTTAATTGGCGTATCAGCCTTATTAAAAAGAAAACCTAATATCATTCGTATAATTATTGCTTCAATTTTTGGCTCTTTATCAACAATATTATTATTATATCTTAACAACAATCTATTATTGATAAATTATAAATTCTTAATTAGCATCATCATGGTAATTATTAGTTTTAAATATCAGAACTTCAATTATTTTAAAGATAATCTCATTTATTTATATATCTTAAGTATTATCCTAGGAGGAACAATTTATCTACTTAATGATACCGTTACCTTATCAAATAAAGGATATATCTTTGAAAACAATGGCTTAAAAATAAATCTTTACATACTTCTATTAATTAGTCCAATTATAATAATTAAATATATAAATAAACAAAAACATTATCAAACTGAATATCAAAACTACTACAATATCGAAATTTATTACAATAATAAGGTAATTAAAGATACAGCTTTTCTAGATACTGGAAATAAACTAAAAGATCCTTACTTTCATAAACCAATTATTTTAGTAAATTCATCATTAATAGATGATCACATCAAAACATTTCTAGTTCCATACTATACAGTTAATAATAAAGATTTATTAGAAGTATTTTCTCCACAGAAAATATTAGTTAATAATAAAAAAACTAAAAAAGCCTTAATTGGTTTAACAGATGTAAATATAAATGGAATAAAAATTATATTAAATAAGGAGATATTATGAGAAAATTAATTGATTTAATATTTAAGTTATTAAAAATAGATAATAGTTTATTATTTATTGGAAGTACTGATATATTACCGCCACCTTTATCAAAAGAAGAAGAACTAGAAGAAATAATTAAAAGTAAACAAGGTGACATAGTTGCTAGGAATAAACTTATTGAACATAACATTAGATTAGTTGTCTTTCTAGCTAAGAAATATGAGAGTACTGGTTATGATTTAGAAGATTTAGTATCTATTGGATCCATTGGTTTAATTAAAGGAGTTGAAACTTATAAACCAGATAAAAATATTAGATTAGCAACCTATGCTTCTCGTTGTATTGCCAATGAAATTTTAATGTATATACGTAAAAATAAAAAAAGAAAAACTGAAGTTTCTTTAGAAGATGCTATAAACTATGATCCTGAAGGTAACGAATTACATTTAGAGGATATCTTAGGTACTGATAATAATGTCGTATTTGATGAATTTTCTTTAAAAGTTGATAAAGATTTATTAAAAAAAGAATTAGTTAAGTTAAACGATCGGGAAAAAGAAATAATGACTCTACGTTATGGTTTAAACAATAATGAAGAATATACGCAAAAAGAAGTTGCGGCTATGTTAGGAATAAGCCAATCTTATATATCACGTATTGAAAAAAAGGTCATTAAAAAACTTCAAACAATTATGGAAGTTAAATAATATGAAATTGCGTATTTTAGCATCTTGAAAATTCGTTAAATTATTGCTATAATGAATATGTAAGCAAAACTTACATAAAATAAAAAAGGAACACCTAATCTTGGATAGCTAGGTGATTACCCTTAATAAAAGTTTATCACCAAAACCCCCAAAGTTTATGGTGATTTTTTATATCAATTTATTTATAATAAATAATAATATAAAAATAATTACTATAAGAAAAAGGATTAAATAATCGATCTTTCTCATAAAACCACTCCTTTCTTTAAAATATTAAAGATATGGAGTAATCACCCAAACATATTAGATGTTCCTGAAATTTAATATATCAAAGTACATGTATTTTCGTCAATATTGTAAATGGTAAAATAAAATGTAGGAAATCGGTAAATTTAAATGCACAATTAGATGCTAACCCTGACACCTAAAAAAATAATTAAGTATGAATAAACATCTCAAAATCTTTCCACTATAAATTAGAGGAGAGATTTATTTTGGGAAAATATAAAGTTGAAATAACTGGAATTGATACAAACAAATTAAAGGTATTAAAAAATGAAGAAACTATCGATTTATTTAAAAAATATCAAAAAGGAGATAAACTTGCTAAAGATGATATTATAAATGGCAACCTTAAATTAGTGTTAAGTGTAATTAAACATTATAATAGTGGTAAATATGATATGAATGATTTATTTCAAATTGGAACCGTTGGCTTAATTAAAGCAATAGATAATTTTTCACTTGATTATGATGTTCGATTCTCAACTTATGCTGTACCTCTTATTTTAGGAGAAGTAAAAAGATTTATTAGAGAATCAAGTGTTGTAAGAATATCAAGAAGCATTAAAGATACAACCTATCAAATTCTTAAATTTAAAGAAAGTTATATGCTAAAAAATGGCATAGAACCTTCAAATAAACAAATATGTCACGAATTAAATATTACTGAATATGATTTATCTCTTGCCTTAGAATCATTAATAGAACCAGTATCAATTTCTGAGCCAATCTATAATGATGGAGGAGACACAATTTACTTAGAAGACCAGTTATCAAGCAAAAAAGACTTAATTGATCAAAATGATACAATATCATTAGCAGGTGCTTTAAATCAAATAAACTTAAGAGAAAGAAATGTTCTTTATGCTAGATATATCTATGGTAAAACTCAGTTAGAAATTGCTGCCGACTTAGGTGTTTCACAAGCCCAAGTATCACGTATCGAAAAAAATGCCATAAATAATATGAAAAAGTATTTAAGATAAACATATAATTAATTGGTGATATATTATGCTAGTATCTGATATGCAAAATAAAGATATCATAAATCAAAATACAGGTGCTAACCTAGGCAAAATAATTGATATAGATGTAAAAGAAGATGGCTCCATTAATTATTTTGTCGTTGGCTCTCTAAAAATGATTAAAAAATTTTCAGCATCTGAATACAAAATTGATTATTCATCCATTACCAAAATCGGTTCTGACGTAATACTTGTAAATTTAAAATAAACCAAGTATAATAATCCTGTGATTAATATGAAAAAAAAGAAATATATCCTTATAACATTTCTAATAATAATTATAGATCAGTTAACAAAATTTTTAATTAATCAAAATATAGAGTATCTAAAATCAACCAAAATTATTAAAAATTTTTTTTATTTAACTAATGCCCACAACAATGGAGCAGCCTTTAGTATTCTATCAGGCTATAATTTATTATTTATTTCTATAACATTAATAGCCATCTATTTAATAGGAAAATACATTGAAAAAAATATCTCATTTTACATATTACTTGGTGGAATAATTGGTAACCTAATAGATCGTTTAATCTTTGGCTACGTTAGAGATTTCCTAGACTTTAGAATCTTTAATTATAATTTTCCTATATTTAACATCAGTGATATTTGTATTTGTTTAGGTATATTTCTAATAATCATAAAAACATTAAAAGAGGATAAAAATGAAAATAAGTGAAGAAAACGTTGGAAAAAGAATTGATAAATATTTAAGTGAAAATTTAGATTATTCTCGTACCATTATTCAAAAAATGATTGATAATGAGAATATTAAAGTAAATGCTAAAAAAACTAAAGCAAGTTATAAATTAGAGCTTAATGACACAATTATAATAAATGATAATTTTAAAGAAGAAACTGATATTTTACCAGAAAATATTAAATTAGACATTGTTTATGAAGACAATGATTTAATGATAATTAATAAACCAAGTGGAATGGTAGTTCATCCTGGCAATGGTAATCAAGAACATACTTTAGTAAATGCTCTTATGGGATATACCATTAATTTAAGTAAAGGTAGTGAAGAAGCACGTCCTGGAATTGTTCATCGTATTGATAAAGATACAAGTGGACTAATGGTAGTAGCCAAAAATAATAAAGCACATGAATTACTTGCTGAAGCCTTTAAAAATAAAGATATCCATAGATACTATACAGCCTTAGTAATAGGACAGTTAGATACTTCCGAAGGATTAATTGATGCTCCCATTGGCCGTGATCCCAAAGAACGTAAACGCTACACAGTTACTAAACAAAATAGTAAAAATGCTATCACTCATTTTAACGTATTAAAAAGATATAAAGGATATACATTAATAAATTTAAAATTAGAAACTGGAAGAACCCATCAAATAAGAGTTCACATGAAATATATTGGTTATCCAATTTTTAATGATCCCGTATATACTAAAATGAAATGCACACCCTTTGGCCAATTTCTTCATTCAAGAGAAATAGATTTTTATCATCCTATAACCAAAGAACATCTTCATTTTACAGCCCCATTACCTAAAGAATTTCAAGACTATCTAGATACTCTAACTAGTTTAGAATAAACATAATCATTAAAGAAACTAAATTAATTCCATTAAATATGATAGGTATAATTCCGAACATAGAACTATATCTATCTATTTTTTTAGCCTCCAAATAAACTAAAACACTGCTAGTTGCGACTACGCAGATACAAACTATACTTAAAGTCAAACTATTAAAAATAAAGAAAAACATTCCAAATACCTGAGTAAATATATAATTAATTAAAAATACAAATATATAATTATTATTTAAATCAAAATCAATAAATAACTTATAAAAAGAATAACTAATAAATAAAGAAATTAATCCCCATATAGCAAGATAAATATCATAATTAACGTAAAATAAATGTCTAAAAGTTGTTAAATAACCATAGTCAATTGGAAACAAAATTAATCCTAAATTCCACATTAAAACAATAATTCCGAAGAACACTATTTTCCTAAACATATTTTTCTCCTTTACTAACGAACCCTTTTGTTATAAAATATTATATGAAATTAGGTGAAAAGAAATGAATAATTATATGGACCCCAAAGAAGAATTAATAATGAAATTAGTTCATTACTTTATAACTGAAGAAAATTATGAACCAATGATTGTTAATGGTGTTAAAAATGAAATATGGTTAGAAAATTTAGAAGCACCATATAAAGTAATTCGTATTAATTCTAATTACATTCATAATAATGACCAACTAGAATTTGATAACTATAAAATAAAAAATGTAACCAAACAAATTAAACAAAAAACTTTAACATTTAATATGAAGACTTTAAATCTTCTATTAGATGTAGGCGATAATGTTGATTTAACAAATTCTAAAACAATAAATAATTATAAAATAACTGATTTAAAAGATTTAAGAAATGACAATAATATCGCTTATATTTTTCCAAAATTAAAAACAGTATCTTTAAAGAAAGATAATTCATTTGATACATTTATACATATTACTAATGATATTAATACTAAAAGTGCTGAAAAAAATAAACGTTTTGAAAGTATATTTGCTCCTAAAAAAATTATTGTTACCAATATTTTAATTATATTAAACGTTATACTCTTTATCTTAACAATGTTTAATGATAACTTATTTAATACATTAATATTAGATCCATATGGAGTAAGAAATGGTGAAATATATCGTTTAATTACATCTATATTTATGCATGGATCAATTTATCATTTAGTAGTAAATATGTATTCATTATATGTTATAGGTAATCAATTAGAAACATTTTTAGGCAAATTGAAATACTTGCTTATCTATCTTATTAGTGGGTTATCTGGTTCGTTATTATCATGTATATTAACTAATAGTTATTCACTAGGTGCATCTGGTGCTATCTTCGGATTATTAGGAAGTTTATTATATTTTGGGATGCATTATAGATTATATCTAGGTTCAGTTTTACTAAAAGAAATAGTTCCCATTATAGTGCTTAATCTACTTATTGGTTTTACCTTTAATGGAATTGATAATTGGGCTCACATTGGCGGACTTATTGGTGGAATCTTTATAACTATGGCTTTAGGAATTGATAACAAAACTCAAAAGTCAACTAAAATAAATGGGTATATTATTCTATCAATCTATTTAATATTCTTAATATATTTATTAATAAAATAGCAAAAAAATATAATAAGTTTACATATTTTATGTAAACTTATTTATTTGTTAAATTAAATAATGTATAATTATGTTAATATTAAATTAGGTGATGAAACAAAATGAAAATTATAAATATTCAAAAAGTAAATGAATACTATGGAAATTTGAATGATATAAATGCAATGAATGCATTAAAAATGAAAATATATTCAGTAGCAAGTATTGGAGCAACATTATTATTAACTGGTTTAAATTTAAATCATGCCATAAATATTGGATCAGAAGAACTTATTAATAATGGAATATCTGTTATTCTTCCGTTAGCATCAGCCTATACAGGTATATATTTAAATTCCGCATTGCATAAAGCTAAAGAATTAGAAAATACCAGAAAAAACAAAAATGAAGCAATAAATTTAATAGCAAGTGGATCACTAGAAGAACAAAGAAAATTTTTACAAGATAGATATCCAGGACTTTTTGACAGCATCACTAAACCTACTGAAAAGAAAAAAATAAAAATTGTTAATGCTGAAAAATTAAGAGATCATTATAATGAAAAAAGTAAAGAAAACGAGAGTATTGTAAATAAACTTCTTCTTAGTAGTGTTGGAAGTATAGGAATATCACTTTTATTAATGAAATTTAATATGATGAATGCAGCGGCTATTGGTGGAGCAGGATTTAGTGAAATAGGAACAGCTTGTTTATTACCACTTTTATCAACCCTTGCTGGAGTAAAAATAAATTCATCAGTTTATGGTTTAGCTGAATCTGAAAATTTAACAAAAGAGCATAATCGAGTAAATTATTTAATTAAATACGGTAGCGAAACAGAAAAAAGAGCATTCTTACAAAAAAGATATCCTGGATTATATGACAGTATATTAGAAAATTATGAAAATAGTAAAGGAATGAGTAGATAATATGGAAGATAAATATATATTAACATCAGATAATAATGAAAAATATTTAGTGATAAGTAGAACAGTTTATAATGGAATAACTTATTGCTGGATTGGAAAATTAGATGATAGTTCAGAATACTTTTTTGGAAAAATTGTAAATGATGAAGTCGAAATTATAGATGATCCAGAATTAATTAAAATATTAACTCCATTATTAGTAAATAACATATAATTTACTAAGGAGTTTTTTTCTTTAAGGAGGATTTATGTACACAATTTACGATTATCTAAAATATTATGGAGAAATAACAATAGATCAAATAAAATGGAATGTTCAAGATAATTTAATATGTTCACTTTTATCTTATTTGCCGTTTGAATCATTTAATAGAAAATATAATTTATTAGATTTTTATAATTATATTGTTCAAAATAAAGAAATAGCTCTCCAAAATAAATCAAGTCAAAAATCAGTTGATTTATTAAAGAAACTACTTGAATTACCAAGATACAAGGATTTATATATTACAAATTCAGTATATATTTTAAACGATGAAACTCAATTTGGTGCTACTACTTTTTCCATTCAAAAGAACACTATTATATCATATAGAGGATCAGATGATTCCATGATAAGCTGGATTGAAAATTTAAAAATTGCTTATACCTATCCAACTATTACTCACAAGCAAGCCATCAATTATTTGAATAAGATAAAAGGAAACAATATATTCGTTAATGGACATTCCAAAGGTGGTAATTTAGCCATAGTTAGTGCTATGGAATGCAAAAGTAGTATATATAATAAAATTAAAAGAATAGATAATTTTGATGGGCCTGGTTTAAGAAAAGAAGAATTTATGTCCCAAAAATATAAAAAGATATCTTCAAAATTACATAATTTTTTACCAAGTGATTCTTTTGTAGGAAGTTTGCTTTACAATGATAATTATAATTACATTAAATCAAATGGAATGGGAATAAAAGTTCATTATCCCTATTCATGGATTTTATTTGGTGAAGAGTTTATTAAACAAAAATCAAGTTCATTTTCCACAAAATTACATGATATTACTACTAAAGGATTTTCCAAAATAAATCAAAATGATTTGCAAAAAACTTTTGATGCTATTATAAATTATCTAATAGATAATAAAAAAGCCAAATTAAATTTTAAAGAAGTTTATAATATAATTTTAAATATTAAAGATATTGACAAAACTACCAAAGATTATTTTATTAAGATTTTAACAATCCTAGGAAATGAATTAATAAGTCCAAAAAAGAAAAGCAACAAAACTTGAATTTAATAAGTTAAATTACTTTTCTTTTTTAATTTATTTTTCTGTAAAGTCCTATCGCTTTACCTAAAATAGTACAATTAGGTAGAATAATAGGTGCCATTGTATCATTTTCTGGTTGTAATCTAATATGTTCATCTTCTTTATAATATCTTTTTAATGTTACTTCATTTTCTTCGGTCATAGCAACAACTATTTCACCATTTCTAGCAACTCTTTGTTTTTGTACGATAACAATATCTCCATCCAAGATACCAGCATTTATCATACTTTCACCTGATACTTTAAGAGTAAAAATAGTCTCTTTAGGTGGTACTAATTCAACTGGTAATGAAAAATATTCATTCGGATTTTCAATAGCTTCAATTGGAGTTCCTGCTGTAACTTTTCCTAATAATGGTACCTTAACAACTTCTTCATTTTTAGGAACATATTCATTTTCACATAAAACCTCAATAGTTCTAAATTTTCCTTTACCTTTTCTAATAAATCCTTTGCCTTCTAACTGAGATAAGTGAGAATGAACTGTCGCTGGACTAGAAAGGTTTAATCCTTGACATATTTCTCTAACGGTTGGTGCATATCCATGACTAACTACATATTTCTTTATATATTGAAGTACAACTTTTTGTTTTTTAGTTAAATTTTTTTCGTCCATAATTCCTCCTTACACGTGTATATTAACATATACAAAATAAAAAGTCAAACAATTGTTTAAAAAATATTGACAAATACATTTGTTTGGTTTATATTAATATTGTTGGAAGGAGTGGTAGTAATGACTAACACATTAAAAGAATATAAAGGATTAATTATTTTTTATCTAATCGTATTAATAATTATTGTTGCAATTGGTTTTCGGAGTAAACAAATAGATAATTACTCTAAAAACCTTAATATTATTACCACAATTGCTTAAAGTATGATATAATCATTAACGAAGTTGGTGATATAAATGAATTATCCAAACATGGCAGATGCCAGAAAAAGAGGAAAAGAAGAAGTAAAATATTTATATGAAAATCGTAATTATAATGAAGTATTTAAAGGCAAAAAATATTTTATTAAAACTTATGGTTGTCAAATGAACGTTCACGATAGTGAAGAAATAAAAAAGATATTAGAAAATTTAGGCTATATCGAAATAGAAGATTATGAACAAGCTGATTTAATTATTTTAAATACATGTGCCATAAGAGAAAATGCTCATGATAAAGTATTTGGTTTCTTAGGAAGATGTAAACATTTGAAGAAAACTAATAAAGATTTAATTATCGGTCTTTGTGGATGTATGGCTCAAGAAGAAAATGTTGTAAAAGAAATAAGAGAAAAACATAAATATATTGATATAGTATTTGGTACTCATAATATGAATGAATTGCCTGATATGTTAATGAATTTCTATGGTAAACAATCAATTAATGTTTATAGTAAAGAAGGAGACGTAATTGAGTTTGGAAATCTATATAAAAGAGATTCTAAAATAACAGCATGGGTAAACATTATGTATGGTTGTGATAAATTTTGTACTTATTGTATAGTTCCTTATACTAGAGGAAAACAAAGAAGTCGTAAATCAGAAGATATTCTAAAAGAGGTTAAAGAATTAAAAGAACAAGGATATAAAGAAATAACTTTATTAGGTCAAAATGTAAATGCTTATGGTAAAGACCTAGAAGGCGAAATTGAATTTAGTAAACTACTTGAAAAGGTAAGCGATACTGGAATCGAAAGAATTAGATTTGTAACATCTCATCCATGGGATTTTACTGATGAAATGATAGATGTTATTGCATCAAGAGAAAATATTATGCCTTATATACACTTGCCATTACAAAGTGGATCAAATAAAATTTTAAAACTAATGGGAAGAAGATACACTAAAGAAGAATACTTAGAACTATTTAATAAAATTCGTAACAAGGTTAAAAATGCCTCAATAACTACTGATATTATTGTCGCCTTTCCGGGAGAAACAGAGGAAGACTTTAATGATACATTAGATGTAGTTAATACTTGTAAATATGATGGGGCATTTACCTTTATCTATTCTCCTAGAGAAAATACTCCTGCTGCTAAGATGAAAAATGATTTAACAGAAGAAGAAAAAGAAGATAGATTACATCGTTTAAATGAAATAGTTAATAAATATTCTAAAGAAAGCAACGAAAGAATGCTTAACACCATTCAAAAAGTATTAGTTACTAGTGTATCTGAAAAAGATAATAACAAAGTATGTGGATATACTGAAAACATGAAATTAGTTAATGTTTCTGCTCCAGTAGATACTATCGGACAAATTATAAATGTTAAAATAACAGATGCTAAAAGTTTTAGTTTAGATGGCGAAATAATAGAAAACTAAATTAAAACTTTCCATGCTGGAATAGCTCAATTAGGTAGAGCAACTGAATCGTAATCAGTAGGTTGGAGGTTCGATTCCTCTTTCTAGCACCATATTAATAATAGAATTGCCTTAAAATAAGGCTTTTTTAAATTTTTATAGTCCATATATTATAGTAATTTCCACACAGTCTATGGTAATTTCATAGAAACTATCTACTGTTTATATTTTTAGATAACTAAATTCATGATATAATAAAATTACCTAAATAAAAGGAGAAAATAGATTTATGAACAATTACGAAAACACTTATTTTCATGGATTAGCAGGAAATATAGTAGTTTACAATCCTCAAACTATTATTAATCTTGCATTAAAACAATTAGACCTAATTCTAAAAACAAAAGGAATATATTCTCGAAATAAACTAAAAGATTTAAATATCGATTATTTTAATCATAAAGGTATTTATAATGGTAATGATTATATTTCAATAACAACACCCATATTTGATTTAAAAGAATATGAATGCAAAAATGAAGGCTTTGAATCATCATATCTAAAATATACAAATAACACTATTTCTATAGTAATATCTAAAAATATTAAAAAAACATGTGAATTTAGAAAAGGTAATTTTGATTTTCTTCCAGGTGAAAGACAAGTAAAAGATAAAATAAGTATCGAAAATTTTATTGCCATCAAAGTATCATTTGAAAATGAATTTTTAACAAATGTTGTAGCAGAAATAGTTAGAGAAATTTTAAAACAAAATCATATTGATTTACCAATAATAGACAAAAACCTTATTGAAATAAAAAATAAACATAGATAATTATATTTAATAAATTAATATGACAAATAATACTTCCAAACATACATTTTGTATTTGCTCAGGTTCAGTTTTGTTAATTAATATGGGGAAAATTATATATGATTCTATAAAAATGTCAAATTATACCAAAAAAATTAGTGACAAATTTCAAGACATAAATTTAGAAAAATGATAAAATAACATTATTAAATTTAAATGAATTCAGCTTTGCAAATGAGAAAGATTTTTGCAGTGATAAAATGAAAGAATATATTAATCATGAAAATGATGAAGATAAATATGAAGAAACCTTAAAAATTCAAAATGCACGTTCAAATTTAAAAATATATAAAAAATAAGCATATCGCTTAGGTACTAATTTGCCTCCTATAGAAATATCATCAAATAACTATCAAATATATTTTGACTCACTTTACGATTTATTGATTAATAAGAATGACATAAATGAATTTTACGATATAACATCAAGATTATTACGCATAACATTGTCTAATAGCTTAATTAATAATTCTTCAAGCATAACTATAAAAAATTTCGTTGATAATCTTAAATATATGGGAAAAAATATAATTTTTTTCAAATTTACAAGTAGAAATATTAAATAAAGTTAGAAGTGTCAAAATCATAAAATTACAAAGATAATTATTTTTAATTAAAATAATTACTTTTCTTTAAAATATAAAGTATTTGATTAAAGTTCATTAATTAGAATAAAGCAATTTATTTTGTATTTAACTAATTTAATTATCTTTTTTAATATTAAATAAAAATAGACTTACTTAAGTCTATTTTTATAATCGGTAAGTTTTTCCTTGAGCATCCTTATTTGCTATTTTTCTATAATCATCAATTTGTTCTAATATATTTCCAATATATTCCTTAATACTTTCCAATTTTTCCATTTTTTCTTGCGTATCCTCACTCATATTTTCTAATTCTTCTAAATCCTCTACATTATAAATATTATCATCGCTTAAAATATTATTACTAAAGAAATCTATCCATTTTTTAAGTTTTATAATATCTTCATCATTTAAAAATAATAATCCAACTTTAAAAGAACAAATTATAGAATTAAAATCTACATCATCTATTAATTCGCCATCATAAATATTAAAATCATCAATTAAGGCGAAATCTAATAAATTTTTTAAATCCATTTTTGCATTTTCCATCCCAAATTTAGAAAAAATATAACTTTCAAACACACTATATTTAGAATCAATTCTAAGATTATCCCAAAAAGAACAATTAGTAACAATAAAATCATTATCTATCATTTCATTTTCAATTAGCGGAGCTACAAAACAATATAAATACTTTCTTTTAACAACGTTAACGTCATCACTTTCATTTAAAAATAACATATTCATTTTATGATATTCATGAGCTAAATTATAATTCATAACTCTTATATAATCTAAACCATCATCTTTATTAGATTCAAATATTTTTAAATCCTCATCCAAATTATCCGCAACAAATTGATTATCTCCCATTAATATCATTTTAATTTTTTCATACATTCTATAGTAACTCAACAAATTTTCATCGTCATAATCACATATTGCATAAATTGGGCTTGGCTCAAAATCATACATTGTAAGAGACTCAACATATTCCAAGCATCCACTTAAACGTTCATAACTATTTCCAAAAGAACTATATAAATTATTTTCACTTGCAATTAATATTTTAAGCATATACTTATATTTATTATACAAATTATTATTTTCATTATCTTCTAATTCACTCAATTTCCCATATATTATATAAATCTTTTTATCAAGATCTAAAATATTATAAATTATATCTATATCTTTTTTATTCATGTTTAACCACCCTTACAAATAGAGTAGCATAAAATATTAAAAAATCAAACAAAAAAAGAACGAATTTCTTCGTTCCTACTATCTGTTATAGAATTCAACTATTAATGATTCATTAACATCAGCGTTAAGTTCACTTCTTTCTGGATATCTAACATAAGTTCCAGTCATCTTATTAGCATCAAATTCAACAAATTTAGCTCTAGCAGCAACATTTTCTAAAGCTTGTTTCATTGCTGGATGATTTAAAGATTTTTCCTTAACACTAATTACATCACCAGGTTTAACTGTATAAGAAGGAATATTAACACTCTTTCCATTTACAGTAATATGACCATGGTTAACAAGTTGTCTAGCACCTCTTCTTGTGTTAGCAAGACCCATACGATAAACAATATTATCTAATCTACTTTCAAGTAATTTAAGTAAATTTTCACCATGAATACCACTCATCTTACCAGCTCTTTCAAAAGTACGAGCAAATTGTTTTTCACTTAATCCATACATAAATCTTAATTTTTGTTTTTCTTCTAATTGGATTCCATATTCGCTAGATTTTTTTCTTCTACTTGTTCCATGAATTCCAGGAGCATAAGGTCTTTTAGCAAGTTCCTTACCATTTTCTAAAACAGAAAATCCTAATCTACGAGATTTCTTATAAACAGAACCAGTATATCTTGACATATTTAGTTCTCCTTTCTATATATTTGATAAGAGTTATTTATACTTATTAACTATCTAACAGTTTACTATCTTTTTCCCTTAGGCAGTTTAAGTTACTAAAGTTATTTCAAATAAACAATTAAATATAAGCATATACCTGCCTCAAATCACTCACTATTATAACATAATTATTCTAATTGTCAAATTAATTCTTTTATGCTATCATTAAAAAGAATAGAGAGGTTGCCATGACAAGATTAAAAGATCATTTTTTAATAAGAAATTATGAAGATGCTAAATCATATGAAGATGCAATTATATCTGGTAGAAACTATCGTTTTACCATATTAAGCGAAGTTTTAATTAGACTAGAATATTCTCCTGAAGGAAAATTTGAAAATAGACCTACTGAGTTTGCGTCATTTAGAAAATTCAATCCTCCCAAATTCTTCATTAAAAATGAAAAAGAATATTTAACTATCTCAACCAATTACTTTAAATTAGAGTATCAAAAAGAAAAACCATTTTACGGAACTAAATTAGCACCAGATATAAACTTAAGAGTAAATTTAAATAACACTGATAAAATATGGTATTTTGGTGCCCCTGAAGCTAGAAACTTTAAAGGAACAACTTATTCTTTAGACAATGCTGAAGGTAGTATTTCCTTTGAAAAAGGACTTTATTCTACTGACGGCTTTGCTTCTATCGATGATAGTAAATCTCTAATTCTTAATGAAGATGGCTCTTTAATAAAAAGAGAAGATCAAAGAATAGATACCTACTTATTTTTATACCGTAAAGATTTTGGCTTTTGCTTAAGAGACTATTTCAAATTAACAGGTAAACCTCCATTAATTCCTAGATATGCCTTAGGTAACTGGTGGAATAAGAATGTGGCTTATACCGACAAACAAATTGAAGAACTTATAGAAAACTTTAAATTTCATAATATTCCTCTATCAGTTTTACTATTAAATAAAAACTGGCATATCATGTATGATGGAACATCTGCTGGTTTTACATTTAATTACAATTTAATTGATAATCCTAAAGAATTAATCGATAATTTACATAACAAACATATTCATATCGGTTTAAATATTAATCCCATGGAAGGCATATCTCCTGATGAAATAGCTTATTCTAGATTTAAACAAGAATCAAAATATGAAGGAGAAGGAATTATTCCTTTTAATGTTTATAATCCTGATATGTTAAATGCTTACTTTGATGAACTAATCAAACCACTTTATGATTTTGGAACTGATTTTTTCTGGATTGATTATAATAACCCTAAAAATATAAGTATTCTTAGAACTTTAAATCGTTATCACACTGATGACTTTAAAAGATTCTATAATAAAAGACCAATGATTCTTTCTCGTAATGGATTAATAGCATCTCATAAATATCCAATTCTTTATAGTGGCGAAACAATTGTAAGTTGGAAAAATCTAAATTTAATACCAGAATTCAATTCTAAATCTTCAAATATTGGTCTTAGTTTTTGGTCACACGATATAGGTGGCTATAAACTAGGTATTGAAGATCCTGAACTATATATGCGTTTTGTTCAATTAGGTGCATATTCTCCAATATTAAGATTTTCCTCAGATTCTTCTCATTATTATAAAAGAGAACCATGGTTATGGGATGTTAAAACCTATCTTATAGTTAAAGATTATTTAAACTTAAGACATCGTTTAATTCCTTATATATATACTGAAAGTTACAAATATAGTCAAACTGGTTTACCATTAATTCAACCAATTTATTATCGTTATCCTGAAATATATGATGAACTAGATTATAAAAATGAATACTATTTTGGTAGTGAATTATTTATATCTCCAATTACAACTAAAAAGAACATTATCATGAATAGAACTGTTCAAAGAATATTTTTACCTAATGGAATATGGTATGATTTTAAAACTGGTAAAAAATTTATGGGAGGAAAACGTTATGTAACATTCTATGAAGATGAAGATTATCCCGTATTTGCTAAAAGAGGAACTATTATCCCTCTAGCGATATTAGATGAAAAAAATCTAAATGATACATCTAATCCCAAAGATTTAGAAATTCAAATATTCCCAGGACAAAGTAATACTTACAAACTTTATGAAGATGATGGAACAACACTTGAATATGAAAAAGGAGCTTATTTAATAACTGATATAGATTATAATTATCAATTAAATAATTATACTGTAATAATTAGACCAACAAGTGGTACATCTAAAGTAGTTATGCCAACAAGAAACTATAAAATAAGATTTAGAAATGTTCGTAAACCAAGTGATGTTTTAGTCTATATTGGTCAAGAAAAACAAGATAATTTTGAATATTCTATAGAAGAAAATGACTTTTTAGTAACTATTCCAAATGTACCAACTGATACTCAATTATCAGTAAATTGCAAAGGAAAAGATATCGAAATAGAAGCTGAAAGAATTATTAATGAAGATTTAGATTCTATTTTATCTGATTTACAAATAGATACAATTTTAAAAGAAGAAGTTGCTAAAGTATTATTTAGCAATGAAGAAATAAGAAAGAAAAGAATTAGTATCCGTAAATTAAGAAGAAAAGGACTAAATCCAAAATACGTTACAATGTTCTTAAAATTACTTGAATATATGGCAGAATTATAAAAAATAATATATAATCATAGAAGAAGGTGAACAATATGAAACAAAACAAATTTATTGTACCAATTATTTTAATAATTATATTAACTATCGTAATATTTATCGGTTTAACATATGCATATTTTGATTTAACTATAAAAGCAGAAGAATCATCTACCATGACTATTGGAGGCGCTGAAATATCTGCAAACTTTGTATCAACTAATGCTATAACTATTGAAGAAGCTCTTCCAAATGATGATAGTCCTATAGGCTATAAAGATTTTTCTATAACAACTAAAAACACTTCTAATAATTCTTATAAATTATATCTAAAAACAATTATTTATTATAATACATTCACAGATACTGAAAATGATGGTGTTCTCTATTATGATATTTATAGCGGTACAAATCATGATACAGTTGTTCAAACTAAAACATTATTTCCAACGATTTCAAAAGGTAAAGCCATATTAAAAGAATTAACAATACCCGCTAAAACAAATGAAACCACCGAGTATCGTTTAAATTTATACTTTCCAGAATCAGATAAAGTTCAAAATAAAAACGGAAGACTTATTATAAATGCTCAGATTACAGTTGAAAGTAATAATGAAACATCAACAACAGTTCCTACATTACCATATCAAGTTCCATTAGCCTCTTATTTAAGTATAAATTCATTATCAGAATCATTTAATAATTCAAATGGTTTAGAAATAGATGACACAGATGATAAAAATATAAGATATGTAGGAGCAACACCTAAAAACTATATTAAATTTAATAATGAAACATGGAGAATAATCGGCGTATTTAACGATATTACAACTATAGATGAAGACGGAACTGAAAAAAAAGAATCATTAGTAAAAATAGTTAGAGATGAATCATTAGGCTCATATTCCTGGGACTCATCAGCATCAAAAATAAATGATGGATATGGAATAAATGAATGGAGTCAAGCCGATTTAATGACTGAATTAAATAATGATTATATAAATACAAGTAAAACAAGTGGAACAACATCATGGTATAATGGCCAAAATAATTCCAAAAAAGGAACATATGATTATAGTAATAATATAAAAAGTGCTGTCATAGATAAAATTGCAAACGTAAGATGGAATCTAGGTGGAAGTGGATATGAAGATTTAAGTAATTCAGCATTAAATTATTATAAAAAAGAGAGAGGTATGTTTAGTGTAATTGCAATAAATCCATCAGACGGACTTACAAGAACTAACTACTGGGATGGAAAAATCGCATTAATGTATCCAAGTGACTATGGCTATGCATCAACAGATACATCATGTAGAAGCAATATGTTTCCTCAAACAAGTGATATTTATTATTGTAAAAATAATAATTGGTTACATAAAACATCAAAATATTGGTTGCTATCACCTTGCCATGATTTTTCTAATACTATATACTTTGCTGATGATGAAGGTTTTGTAACTAGTGCGGCAGCATCAGGCACTAAAGAAATTTTTCCAACACTTTTCTTAAAATCTGATATCAAGATAACTGGCGGTACCGGCGAAGAATCAAATCCTTATAAAATCGATTAGTCATATTAATAAAAATAAGATTTTAAGCAGATCTTATTTTTATTTTGCAAATTTTTAAGAAACTTGAATAAAAAATAAGTAAATTGTAATCTCACGTGTAATAAATATATATAGAGGAGGATAAATATTTCCTCCTTTTAGAAAGGAATAAAATTTATGGTAAAATTAAAAACAATTTATGATTTAGAAAAAATAAATTATAATCTTAAATTAATTAATACAACTAATTATTTAAAGAGTAATAATGATTTTCAGTTACCAATAATTAATGAAGAAATATTTAAATATTTATTTATTAAATATAATTTATATTTTAAAACTATTATATCTAAAATATTTAATATTAAATCTAATAATATTATTAATTCTTATGTTATTACCGATAATAACTTTAATTATATGAGATACGAATTAAATAAACCAGTAATTGATATATTTATAAATCTTTCCAATATAAATAATAAATATAATACTAAATTATTAACTAGTAGTAATTCATATATTTTTCGTTTTGAATTAAATAAATATTTAACATTAAATAATGTAAAAATTGGCTATACTTCTATCGTATTACAAACTTACGAAGAAAATAATAATTATTTAATTGAAAAATGTGTTTATAGTGATTATCAAACAGGAAATATTATTAAAAATACCCCTTTAACTACTTATGTATCTTTAAATAAATTAAATAATGATAATAATTGGTTATCAAAAGCATTAAAACTATTAACATCAATAAGTATTAGCTATTCATATCAATTAGCTGGTAATGATGAAATATTATTAAGCGTTGTTAAATTAATAGAAAATTACTCAAATAAATCAATGAATTTACTCATGTTAGATGACAATGTTACGTATATTAACTACTAATAATATTGAGAATAAGAAAAAAATAAATTAGAAAGAAGGATAAAATGAATTATTATGAAGAAATAAAAAATAAAATAATCGATAATGAAATATATTGTAAAGCAAAAGATTATTCAAAAGAAAGAAATACTGTAAATAGTTATTTTGAAATAGGAAGATTATTAACTGAAGCAGGTGGTAAATATGGCGATAATATTATTGACGAATATTCTAAAAGATTAGTTATAGAAGTAGGCAAAAAATATAATCGCCGTACATTATTTAGAATGAAACAGTTTTACAAAGTATTTAGTGACGAAAAAGTGTCGACACTGTCGACACAATTGACTTGGAGTCATTATTTGTTATTATTACCATTAAATAGTTATGATGAAATAATTTATTATATAGATATATCAAAACATCAAAATTTTACATAAAGACAATTAGAAGTAAAAATTAAATCAAAAGAATATGAAAGGCTTAGTGAAAGTGCTAAAACAAAACTTATAGCAAATATAAAGCCACTATTATCATATTTAGCAAAAAATCCAATATTAATTAAAACCACAAATAAATATACCGAAATATCTGAAAAGATTTTACAACATATCATATTGGTAAATATGGCGATAATATTATTGATGAATATATTAAAAAGTTAATAAAAGAACTATCAAAAGGATATAGCAAAAGAAATTTGTGACTTATGTTAAGATATTTTGAGTTTAATGAAAAATGCAGACAGTGTCTGCACAATTAACATAGAGTCATTATTGAGAATTATTATGAAGAAATAAAAAATATAATTCAAGAACTTTAAGAAAAATTAGACAGTTTTATAAAAAATTTAGTATTGAGAAATGTTCGACAGTGTCGACCAAATTGGGATAGAGTCACTACACCGAATTATTAGATTAATCAAATTAAAAAATATTGTAAATTAGAAATAATTAAACAATTTATTTATTAATTGAAAAAGATGCGATATTGTCGCACTAATTAAGTTGGAGCAAATATGTTAGATAAAAAAGTGTCCCCACTGGGGACACAATTGACATAAATAATTATTAAATATTATCTGGAATAAGTACACTTAAATAATTAATAATATCTTGTTTACTATATTTATTATCACTCTTTAAGTAATTAAGCCCAACCATTGAAACAGCACCTAAATAAAAATTAACAATTACATTAGCTGGAACACTTTTTCTATCGATGTTACTAATATTTAATCTCTTATTAATATCTTTAATGGTGGTATCCAATATTATATCAACAACTAAACTATTTCTATTACTTAAAATTATTGAGTAATAGATTTTTTTATGTTCTTCTAAATGATCGAGTAGCAATCTAATTAATTCCATATAGTATTCTTTTGTACTAACAATATATTTATTTTCATCTAACTTATCAAACAGTTCTTTCTTTAAAGTATTAAGTAAATCAACAAATAAATCATATTTATCATTATAATGAGAATAAAATGTTGATCTATTAATCATACTTAGACTGCATAAATCTGCAACCTTTATATCTTCAAAAGCCTTAGTTTCCATTTCCTTTAAAAGAACTTCATATAACAACTTTTTAGTCTTAGTAATTCTTAAATCTTCTTTTTTTTCCATTTAAATCACCACATTAATAATACATCAGTTTAATAAAAATTAAAAGTAAAACAACAAAAGTCTATTATTTATTAATACATAATAGTTAAAATGTTGTTTATCATACAAAAAATTAAACATGTTGGTGAACATTTTAGCCTAAAAGTATATTATTATTAACTGGAGGGAAAAATGAAAAAAATAAGTAAATTTATAATTAATAATAAAACAAAAGTGTTAATTATATCATGTATCCTTTTAGTTCTATCATTTATCGGTATGAAGCTAACTACAATTAATTATAACATCTTAGTTTACCTACCAAGTGAAATTGATACTATTAAAGGACAAGATATCTTAACCGATGAATTTAATATGGGTTCTTATTCCATAGTAGTTGCCGAAAACTTATCTCCTAAAGAAATATTGAACTTAAAAGATAAAATTACTAAAGTTGAAGGAGTAAATGAAGTTTTAAGTATCTATGATGTATTAGGAACTAACATACCAATTGACATTTTACCATCAGAAATTAAAGATAAAATTCATCAAGGCAATACTGACTTAATGTTTATAACTTTCAAGTATTCAACAAGTGATGAAAGAACCATTCATGCCGTAGAAGAAATAAGAAACATCACAGATCATAAATTAATGCAAGGTGGTATGAGTTCAATGGTACTTGATACAATGAACTTATCTAATGAAGAAATAACTGTATATGTAATAATTGCTGTTGTTCTTTGCTTAATAGTTCTTGAGTTATCCCTTGATTCATATGTTGTACCAATTCTTTTACTAGCTAACATAGGAATGGCTATTATGTTCAACTTTGGTACCAATGTATTTTTAGGAGATATCTCATACATAACCAAAGCTTTAGTTGCAGTTTTACAATTAGGTGTAACAACCGACTACTCAATATTCTTATATCATGCTTATGAAGATAAAAAAGAAAAAATGAGTAAAGAAAAAGCTATGGAAGAAGCTATCTCTGAAACATTTACATCAGTAGTAGGTTCATCATTAACAACAATTGCTGGTTTCCTAGTGTTATGTACAATGAAATTAACATTAGGTACTGACTTAGGAATAGTTATGGCTAAAGGTGTATTACTAGGAATTATCTCAGTACTTACCATCTTCCCAAGTTTATTACTATTCTTTGATAAACAAGTAACAAAAACAAAACATAAAAAATTAATGCCAAACTTTAATAAAATAAATACATTTATTGTAAATCATAATAAAGCATTCTTTGTAATATTCATTATTCTTTTAATACCTCTTTACTTAGCTAATAATAAAGTAGAAGTATATTATAAGTTAGATAGATCACTTCCTAGTTATTTAGAAAGTGTTAAAACAAATGAATTATTAAAAGAAAAATATAATATAGTTAGTCCTCAAATCATCTTAGTAGATAAAAATCTAAAAACAGATGACTTAACACATCTAACTAATGAATTATCATCATTAAAAGGAATTGACTTAACCTTATCAACAACCAAATTAGCAGAATATGGTCTATCAGATAACATGATTAACTTATTTGATAGTGATAAATATAACTTAATATTAATAAATTCTGAATTCGATGTTGCAACCAATGAATTAAATAATCAAATAGAAGAAATAAATAAAATAGTTAAGAAATATGATCAAAATGGAATAGTTGCTGGAGAAGGAGCCTTAATGAAGGACTTAGTAACTATTTGCGATACAGATTTTAAGAATGTTAACTATTCATCTATACTATGTATTTTCTTAATCCTATTTATCATATTAAAGAATTTCTCTTTACCATTCTTACTAATAATTGCTATTGAAGGAGCTATCTTTGCTAACATGAGTATTTCATACTTTACAGGTAGTGTTCTACCATTTATTGCTCCAATCGTTTTAGGAACAATCCAATTAGGCGCAACAATTGATTATGCTATTTTAATAACCACAACATATGTAAATAATCGTAAAACTAATAAGAGTAAAAAAGAATGTATGATAAATACTTTAAATTACTGTGGATATTCAGTTCTAGTAAGTGCTGCTTGTTTCTTTGCTGCCACATTTGGAGTAGGAGTATATTCTAAAATTGAAATGATTGGTTCAATTTGTAACTTAATAAGTAGAGGAGCCTTAATAAGTATGCTATTTGTTTTAACTATATTACCATCAATTCTACTTATATTTGATAAATTAATAAATAAAACTAATATGAAAGGAAATAAAATGAAAAAATTAAATTTAGCTGCATTAACAATTGCTGTGTTTTGTCCCTTATGTGTTTTTGCGAATACTAAAAATGAAACTGTTTATTCTAAAATAGATGAAAACGGTAATGTTATAAGTACAACTGTTAATGAACAAATAAAAAATACTAAAAAATTAGATACCATCGAAGATTATACTGAATTAGAAGATATTTTAAATATCTCATCAAACGATGAAATAACTAAATTAAATAAAAATATAACAATTAATGCCTTAGGAAAAGATATATTTTATCAAGGAACTAGCAAAAAATCTTTACCTATCGGAGTTAATATTAAATATTACCTAGATGGAAAAGAAGAATCTTTAGATAACATTTTAGGTAAATCAGGTAAAATTAAAATATTAATTAATTTTACTAATAATGAGAAACATAATGCTTTAGTTAATGGCAAACAAGAAACTATGTATACACCATTCTTAGTAACAATGGGAACTATGCTTGATAGTAATGCTACAAATATTAAAATTAATAATGGAAAAGTAATTGCTAGTGGAAATAAAAATATGGTTGTCGGTATCTCTTCGCCATACTTAAATAAAAGCTTAAATATAAGTGAATTATCTACTTTAAATACATTAACACTATCATATGAAACTGATAACTTTAAATTACCAACAATGTACTTTGTTGCAACTAATAAATTACTTGCTAATGCTGACCTATCTGTTTTTAATAAATTAGATGGTTTAAACTTTAAAGTAGATGAATTACAAACAAATATGAATAAGATTGATGCTAGTGCTAGTGACCTATCTAAAGGAATTAATAAATTAAAAAATTCTTTATCATCATCAATTAATAATTTAAAAAATAATAATGAAGATGCTTTAGATGAAAATATTTTTGCTGGTATTAGAACTCAAACTATGCAAACTGTTCAAAATACTTTTACTAATGATTATAAAAAGAAATTAAGTGAAAGTGCTTGGATTAAAGTAGAAGAAAACTTAAAAAATTCAAATGATACATACGTTACTGATTTAGCAACTAAAACTGTATCAAAAATATTATTATCTTATTTAGGCAGTGAAGAAGCTTTAAATAACTATATGTTATGTGTAAGTGGTAACATGGAATCTTGTGCATATCTAACTCAAAATAATTATGATATCGATAAAATAAATGCCTTTGCATTAACTTTAAAACAAGAAATAACATCACTTGCTTCAAACACAACTAATTATATTGCTGAAAACGTTTCTAAAAGTGTAGCATCAACAGTTGCCGAAGAAACAGCTATAAGTACTGCTGAATCAATAGTTAACACTTTAGCTCCAACCTTATCTAATCAAGTTAAAAATGAATCAATTAAATCATTTACTTCATCATTAAATACATTGTATACAAACATTGATTACATCGATTCAAATATGAATACACTATCAACTGGAATTACAACATTTAACAAAGAAGGTATTGAAGAAATATCAGCATTAGTTAATGGTCCAATTGCCTCATCTACAGCTAGAGTAGAAGCATTAAGTAAACTTGCTGCGGGCTATACATCATATGCATCAAAAGGTACTAGCATAAATGATGAAACTAAGTTTATAATAGTGTTAGATGGTAAAGAAAAACAAGAAGAAAAAACAAACGTAACTGAAGAGACATCTAAAACAAATTTATGGACAAGAATTAAAAACTTGTTCAAATAAAAAAGCAAAGAAAGAGGTAAAAAATGTTAAACAAATTAAACAAGTATTTAAACTCAGGAATAATACTAACAATCGTATTCTTATTAGTAGGAGGTATCCTAATAGTCAAACCAGATATATCATTTAATATTATATCTTATCTAATTGGAGTATCTCTTGTAGTATCAGGTATTTATCTATTTATTATTGATTCTAAAACAAACAATATCTTTATTAACGTATTTCTATATGCAATTCTTTTAACTTTAATAGGTATATTAATAATTTTAAATCCAGTTACATTAAAAGTTATATTACCAATATTCTTAGGACTATGGTTCTTAATATCAGGTATCTTTAAAATTAGATTAGATATTTATATGAGAAATGAACCATATTTTATCTTATCATTAATAACTAATATTATTACTGTAATATGTGGTGTTATCTTATTAATTAACCCAGTAGAAAGTATAAGTGCTATTACAATAAGTTTAGGAATTATAATAGTTATTTCAAGTATTTCATCTTTAATAGATATTATTATCTTTAAAAAGAATATTAATAGTGTAGTTAAATACTTAAAAGAAGAATACAATAGATTTAGTAATTATATTTAGAAGGTGGCTTTAAAAGGGCTGCTTTTTTTGTTGATTAGTTAAAGTAATTATGCCAGTATAATCAATTATCCAAAATGCAATGAAGAAGAAAATACTAATAATTATACTAATGATCAATCAGTACCATTAAAAATTAAATCTTTAAGAAAAGATTTCACAAAGTAGTCTTAATAAAAGACTATTTTTTATTATATAATAGGAATTTCATGTTTAAGCTGGTATAAATAAAGAAACGCGAAAATA
>ERZ808252.430-NODE-430-length-41087-cov-9.996954_pt1 | contig 41087 bp, 36 predicted proteins | sample MGYA00521242_ERZ808252 | MGnify/ENA primary metagenome ERZ808252 (study PRJEB31516, sample SAMN03275581) | gut metagenome | biome: mammalia-associated habitat; material: feces | host: Papio cynocephalus | place: Kenya | collected 2012-08-07 ...
TAAATAAAATAGAGACAACGTTTTTTTTTGATGGTACTATTTAAGTAACATGAAAACGATAAGTGATGAATAATCTTATCCAGTTTTGGGAAAAGGAGATAAAAACCGAAATGAATAAGCGCTTTTTTAGATTAGGTGCTGTCTTTGTACTTTGCTTGGCAATGCTCTTTGTATCTGTTTCTTGTGGAAAGAAGGAAGAGGCAAAGAATGAGACTCCAGCTCCAGCTACAGTTGCAAAGGTAGAGACTAAGAGTGAGGCTAAAGCCGAAGAGCCAAAGGCAGAGGTTGTCGTAGAGGCACCAGTAGAGGAAATTGTAATTGACGTTCCAGAGCTTGTAGGAACTGTAGAAGAGGAAGAGGTTGCAGAACCTGTAGAGGTTGTTGAAGAGACAGTTGTCGAAACTCCATCCATCTCTGTTCCAGATCGTTATCCTGTTTTGTTGTCTGATAGCATTGGAGGGGAGGAGTTCTCCTTAGAGGCTTATGACGGTTATGCTTTTGTGTATTTCCCAGAACATTATACAGAATCAGATGTTGATTCATTTTTAGACACTCTTGTCAGCGAGAACAGCTATATTTCAGATGAGGTAGGTTGGACTGTAGACAAGCCGGGAGTTGCAATAGTTGCTTATCCATTCGGACTTGCTCCAGTAGAGATTGCAAATTATGCAGTTGCTATTGCACAGAGAGCAATATAGCAAATCCATAGCTTATATCGATACGGGCATTAAGAATATGCTCGTATTTTTTTCAAAAAATGGCTTTATATGTGCTTTCACATATTGTCACGAATAAAATCAAGTACGCATTGAGAAGAGAAAAATAATATACTTTGGCATTTTTTGAGAGTTGATGGCATCTATATAGTAGCCGGATTTAAAAAAAGAGGTTGCTAGTAAATGCAAAAAGACAAGGACACTATAAGCATATTGGAATGTGGACTTTAAGATTGTATAAGAAGAGCTTTATATCTGAGGGCAGTGGATGAGCATTGCCTTCATTTTATTTAAGTTGGATTTCTCTTTTCAAATTTCGCAAAAATATGATTGAACAAAAACAGGCCCTATTTCTAGAGCCTGCATCCAAGTAAGGATCTTTTATACTTCTTCCTTCCATGCTCTTCCATAGAATGAATCCAAGTAGAGCTGTTTGATTTGGCTGATCAAAGGATAGCGAGGATTTGATCCTGTGCACTGATCGTCGAATGCTTTTACTGATAGTTCATCAACAGCTGCAAGGAAATCCTCTTCCGAGACTCCCCAAGCCTGGATTGATGTTGGTATATTGAGCTCTGCTTTTAGCTTTTCGATTCCAGCTATAAGTGCTTCGACTTTCTCTTTTTGGCTCATATTCGCATTTGTAACGACATATTCTGTGTTCTTTTGATCATTTACAGCCATTGCAACGTAATCGGCAGCTCTTGCATATCTTGAGATAGCAGATGGGAACTCGTATTGAGGGAATGCTGCTTGCTTTGTAGGATTGTCATTAGCATTGAATCTGATGATATTCGTCAAAAGCAAAGCGTTCGCCATTCCATGAGGTACATGGAACTGAGCTCCAAGTTTATGAGCCATTGAGTGGCAAAGGCCCAAGAATGCATTAGAGAAAGCCATTCCTGCCATTGTAGATGCATTGTGTACCTTCTCTCTTGCTTTTCTGTTTGTTCCATCGCTGTATGCAACAGGCAAGTACTTGAATATTATTCTAGCTGCCTCTAGAGCAAGGCTGTTTGTATAGTCTGTGCTCATTGATGATACTAATGCTTCAAGAGCATGAGTCAGGACATCGATTCCACAAGACGCAGTAAGTCCTTTTGGTTGTCCCATTGCTAGCTCTGAGTCAACGATTGCCATTGATGGTGTCAGTGCATAGTCAGCAATTGCCCACTTCATTCCAGTCTTTTCATCTGTGATAATCGCAAATGGAGTCACCTCTGATCCTGTGCCAGATGTCGTTGGGATACAAACAAGTTGTGCTTTCTTTCCCATGTTAGGGAATGCATAGACTCTCTTCCTTATATCCATGAATCTCAAGGCAAGACCTTCGAATTTGACTTCTGGGTGCTCATACAAAAGCCACATGATCTTTGCTGCATCCATTGGAGAACCACCTCCAACAGCAATGATTACATCCGGGTTGTATGCATTCACAAGTTGCATTGCAACATTTATTGTACCAAGTGTAGGATCTGGCTTTACTTGATGGAAGACCTCCGTCTCTACGCCTATTGATTGTAGTGTGTCTGTGATCCTATCAATCATTCCAGAGTTGAAGAGGAAGCTGTCTGTAACAATGAATGCTCTCTTTTTGCCCTGAAGTTCTTGCAAGGCTACTGGAAGGCAGCCGTATTTGAAATAAATCTTAGGCGGCAATTTGAACCAAAGCATATTCTCTCTCCTCTCTGCTACAGTCTTTACGTTCAATAGATGTTTAGGACCGACGTTCTCTGAAATAGAGTTGTTGCCCCATGATCCACATCCTAGTGTCAATGAAGGCTCAAGCTTGAAGTTGTAGATATCGCCAATGGCACCCTGGCTTGCTGGCATATTGATAAGTACTCTGGATGTCTTGACAGCTTTTCCGAATGAATCGACTTTGTCTTGCTCAAGCTCGTTGCAATAGAGAACAGATGTATGTCCGAATCCACCCATTGCGATGAGTTTTGCAGCCATTGCAGCTCCTTCGCCAAAGTTGTTGCATTCATACATGCCAAGAACAGGGGAGAGCTTTTCATGTGCAAATGGCTCATCCATTTCAATTCTCTTGACTTCACCGATGAGGACTTTTGTATCTTTTGGCACTGAGAAGCCAGCAATCTCTGCAATCTTGTAAGCTGGTTGCCCTACGATTTTAGGGTTAACTGTTCCTCTTTGAGGGTCTAGGATTATTGGAGAAAGCTTCTCAATCTCTTCCTTGCTCAAGAAGTGAGCACCTTCATCCTTCAGAAGCTTCTTTACATCCTTGTACACATCCTTGTGGCATATAATCGATTGCTCTGATGCACAAATCATTCCATTGTCGAAGGTTTTTGACATCAAAATAGAAGCAACAGCCATTTTCAAGTTTGCTGATTTATCGATCAATGCTGGTGTGTTACCTGCTCCAACTCCGATTGCTGGTTTTCCAGATGAGTAGGCTGACTTTACCATACCAGGACCACCTGTTGCCAAAATCAAATTGACATGGGGATGTTTCATCAAGTAATCGGTCTTTTCCATCGTAGGCTCTTCGATCCATCCTACAATATCTTCAGGAGCACCGGCTGCCACAGCTGCATCGCGAACGATTCTAGCTGCGTCGCATGTACATTTCTTTGCTCTTGGATGCGGGCTGAAGATTATTGCATTTCTTGTCTTGAGTGCAATAAGAGACTTGAAGATCGCAGTAGATGTAGGATTTGTTGTTGGTATGATTCCACAAATTACACCTTTTGGCTCAGCAATTTTCTTCACTCCAAAGCCGGGATCGCTTTCGATTATGTCGCAAGTCTTCTCGTCCTTGTACTTGTTGAAAATGTATTCTGCTGCGAAATGGTTCTTGATGACTTTATCCTCAATAACTCCCATTCCAGTTTCGCTCACAGCATCTATTGCAAGAGGGATTCTTGCGTTGTTGGCTGCTATAGCAGCTGCCCTGAAGATCTCATCTACCTTTTCTTGTGGGTAGTTTGCATAGATCAATTGAGCGCGTTTCACTTTTTCAATCAACTCCTGAAGCTCATTCTGTCCAGGAAAAAGTTCATTAGCATTTGCCATGTTATTCGTCCTTTATTTATCGATATAAATATATAGATTAACCTATCTATATTGTCAATGCTTTTGAAGTATTTTGAATCATTTTTTATTCTATTGTTTACGTAATTTCTTTTATTGCAATGAAAAAATGGTGAAAAAATCTATTTTAAAATATTTGATTGTCTTGTAAAATCTCGATATGAGCAAAAGAAGAAAGTTTGTATATTATTCGCTTTGTGTTTTTATTTTATTCATAATCTCCTCTTGTTTTGTTGAGAAAGAAGCAACAAAGGATGAGAATAAGGATATAAGAAAGATAATGAGAGATGGCGATTTCTTATATCGCAATTGCTTTTCTGATGCGTTGATTGATAAATCAGAGGATAGCAAAAGCATAATCTACACAATAAAGCTTAAAGCTGAGGATGAGTATGAGTACAATATTGTCAAAGCAAAGTTTTCCAAGGAGAAGACAACGTTCTATCGAGAAGTAGAGTATGATCTTTCATTGAGCCAAAAAAATGGTAACCTTGAATATAGTGGGGCATTCATTACGGAAGACAGTATAGAAAGTTATATTTGTAGCGATATAATCAACAAGCTCGTTGCAAGCACTCAAGATGTCAACAAAGTGGTTTTAAATAAAAAAAGGCTTGATCCAAACTCTGTATTCAATGCAAGTGCACTGTTCTAGAGAGCACTGTCAAAGTCAGAAAAACAAATGAAAAGAGAAACAATATGATAGGTTTCGTCTTTTTCCTTCTATCGCTTGTCTGCTTTAGATTGTCGAGAGACAAGACAATCCTTGCTTTTTCTATCAAAGTCTTCCCTTTGATATCTCTAAAGCTTGCCATCATGGAAGTGAAATACGCAAGAGTTTCTCCCAAAATGCCCTTTCCAGGCTTTATTATTTGCGAATAGCCTTGGGAAAGAGCAATTGCAGCTGAAAGCACAAAGGCATTTTTCAACGCATTCTCAAATGCTATTTGAGTAATCGATATAAAACCAATTTTGAATATCGTTTTCCCTATCGGAGTAATTATCGATGTTAGAATCATCAATAAAAGCAAAACCACATATGGTACTATCTTTATCTTTCTTCCTGAGATGTATTGGAATAAAAGAGCAAAGACAAAAGAAATGATTGCAAATAATAGAGAATCGATAATCATTATCGAAAATCCCGATAGCAAAAGATTCACAACACAAACGTTAACATTCGCATTGTCATCTACATCTCTATCGATTCTTGGAATTGATTGTGGAACCGGTATTCTGTAAGAGAAAAAGGCAACCAATAGGGAAGTCAATAGCGATGATAAAAGCATTATTGGCATTAGTGATGCAATCGATGAGCCGAGAAAGAGAGATGCAAGGATTGTTTGCACTATAGTCGAGACCAATGCTCCAAACATCGAGATTCCATAAAACGATACATGCTTTCTCAAAAGCTTCTTCAATCCGAACATTGAAAGCGAGGAGGATAGTGCTTGCGCAATTGAAATAAGCCCGAAGAAAGAGAAAAGGCTTCCTGATATATAGCTGTTGCCTAGAGCTTTCAGTAAAGCTATGGCAAGGAAAGTAGAAAATGGCATCTCTAGAGATAGCACTATCGGTATGTTTGATAGCCCTAAGCGAAAGAAGGGCAATGGTTTTGGAATAAATAGCTCCAAAGAGCCTAGGAAAATCGAAAGAGAAGCATAGTAGGCTGCCTTGTCTTTATCTTGCAATTGCATCGATATGGTCGTCCTTGTGCTCGCATGTTGCGATTACTTTATTTGGTAAGCATACCACAGTGGATGCAAAATCTTCTGAAATACAGCTCTTATGAGGACATGGGGAGTCCAGAAATCGGATTTTGTTGTCTTTGATTTCGATTACAGTTGTTCCAAGTTCTCCTTCCACTTTGTATATCCCTTGCTCATTTGATGAGAATAGATACTCATCATCGGCAGCTTTTACTTTGATTGTGCTTGTGCTTCCAAGAAGCAGAATCGATGAAAAAATGATAGTAGCGATAAAAACAAGGAAAATTGAGATGTCACCAATACGCAAAATATTTCTCTTCATTTTTAGAAAATTCTATTAGTTTATAAGTAGAAAGTCGATATAAAGGTGTATTTTAAGTGTATTTATTCTTTTTTTTGTTGTTTTTGCTTTAAGCAAGGAGGAAAATCCAAAACATGAAAGTCGTGTATGTTGTTGAGGATCATGAAGTGATTCGCTCTGGAGTAGTGCAATACCTCAATTTGTCTGGATATGAGGCCCACGGGTTCAAGAATATTGCCGATGCAAGAGCTGGTTTTGCTGAGAAAGTACCTGATTTGTTGATTCAGGATGTCATGCTTCCAGATGGCGATGGCTTTTCTTTTGTAAAGGAAATAAAGCAAAAGAACAGCAAGTTGCCTGTTATATTCCTGACAGCAAGGATAGATGAGTCCGATAGGATACTTGGCTTTGAGCTAGGAGCTGACGATTACATTACAAAACCTTTCAGCCCAAAGGAGCTTGTGCTAAGGATAGAAGCATTGTTCAGGAGGATAGACCAAGGCTCTAATGGTGACGAAAGAGTCTATAAGTACATGGATGGCGACAATGAGCTTGTGATCGACGATGAGATCCATAAGCTTACGATAAACGGCAAGGAGATCAATCTTACTGCTGCAGAGTGGAGGATTGTCTTCTATCTAATGTCAAATGCTCCTAATTTGATCACTAGAGCGCAAATTTTGGAGGAGTGCTTCGATTACTCCTTCGAAAGCTATGAGCGTGTTGTAGATACACACATAAAGAATATCAGGACAAAATTGAAGCCAGGCTCATGGATTGATACGGTTCGAGGCTACGGTTACAGGTTTTCTGGAAAGAGGGTTTGATGCGAAGGCAGTTCTTTCGTCTTTTGATTTCAATTGTAGGAATAACTTTGGCTGTCCTCTTTGCCCAGTGTTGTCTCTTGGCTTTGATGAACTTCAAGATTGCAAAAAACTGGACAAATGAGGTCTTTGATGAGTTTGCACACTCCATCGGTGAGTCTGTTATAAATAATGGGACGAACTCTAGCGATGGAATTGTGAATATAATGCTAAACAATGCATCCGAGCGTGTATCTGGATTGATAGTAAGGGATGGGGATGGCAAGTTTGCTTTTTCTCTTGGCGTGAGCCCCAAAGGGATTCCTGTACCGCAACTTGCGGAGAGCGTGCAAAGTGGCTTCATGCTATCGAGCTATCAAGCATCGAGATTGAGAACAGATGGAAATTTAAAGACATCAAAGGGTGAAAGTTGCAAGATTGATAAGCCAAAATATGAAATAGCAATCACAGCACCTGTTTCAGATGATGGAAGCACTTTGAATGTGTCGAACATCGAGTTCAAGCCTTTGTCTGAAAGTGGCAAGGAGGTTGTTACTTATCCTGTAAGCATGGATGAGAATGATATTGCCGGCACAATCGTTATAACTGTGAATAACGAATCAGCTGCGTTCATAGATGTCATTGTATACAATGTTGACTTTTATACTCCGACCAAGTTCTTGATGGAGGAATTTGTAAAAACATTTTGCGCAACTCTTCCTGTGATGATCATTATATCGATTGTCGCAGCTTATTTTGTGTCGAAAAGGAATGAGAAGGTTGTCAAAAGCTTCCAGGATGCCCTTGATAAGCTTTCAAATGGTGAGCATAGAGTGAAGATGGTAGACTCCAAGATTGTAGAGTACCAAGATATAAAGAAATCAATCGAAAAGCTTGACGCCGACCTTGAGAGGCATTCAAAGTCTAGAAAGGAGTGGATAAAGAACATATCGCATGATTTGAACACTCCGGTAACTTCGATGAATATCCTTCTAGATGGAGCATCCGATGGTTTTTTCCCTATCGATATCAATCTTGTAAAATCGTTGAAGAAAGAAAACGATACACTTACAGAAAGGATTGCTTCCGTCTCGTACTACTCATACCTCCTTTCGCCTGAGGTTAAATTCAAGCCTGAGGTAATGAGGCTGTTGGATGTTGCTGATCTTGCTTTGCATTCAAATGGAATAGATTGCAAAGTGGATTTTTCTCCAGAAATCTATGTTTATGCAGATTTGGATCTTGCGCAGCGAGCGTTGTTCGAGGTTGTGAAAAATGCAAATAGCTACAGAGTAGGAGATGAGAAGCCGGAGATGAGTGTCAAGGAATATGATGATAGGATTTCAATCATCGTGACAAACAAAGGTGTCCTTCCTGACCCGCTTCCACAGTTCTTCGAGCCATGGGCGCGAGGAGATGAGTCCAGAACATCTGGTGGCTCTGGCCTTGGGCTTCCGATTGTGTATCAGATTATGGAAATCCATAAAGGAAGCATCTCGATTGCCCAAAGCGATGGGACTGTAGCTGTTACATTGACTTTTCCAAAAAGGCAATAATATCGTCAGTGTATAGATCCCGTATCTCTATGTTGCCATCCGTCCAAAGCGCATAGCTTGGGCGGTTTCCTCCCTTTGGAAGTGATGTCGATCCTGGATTTAGATATATTATTCCATCTTTTTCTTTCAAGAGTGGTATATGCGTATGTCCTTGCATGAATACATCAATCGAATCAGGATGATTATCCATTGACCATATGTGCCCGTGTGTGAGGAATATCTTATTCTCGTCAGCAAAGACAATTGCTGAATCAGATAGACATGAAAAAGGCAAGACCATCTGATCTACCTCAGCTTCGCAATTGCCTCTTACGGCAATGATTCTGTCTTTCATCTTGGAAAGTATTCCAATTACTTTCTTCGGATTGTAGCTTTCCGGAAGATCGTTTCTTGGTCCATGATAAAGAAGATCTCCTAGAAGCAAAAGAAGATCTGGCTTGATATCTATGTATTTTCTTTCGAGTTCAACAGCGGCTTTCTCTGAGCCGTGGATGTCTGATGCAATCAACAATTTCATGGCTATATAATAAAAGAAGGATCTCTCTTCTTTCAATTGATTATGCATACAGATTTAAATAGAATTGACTTTGTGAAAAGGCTTTATTTTTTTCTTTTGGTGTCTATTCTCGTATTCTCATCATGTGCGACAACAACAAAGGATTTTCTTTCACCTGTTGCGTATGATGACAGCTTGTCAATAAAAGAGAAGCTTGAGTATTTTGGTGCAATGGAAGTGACTGTTGATTTGCCAGAGTGCTACTTTGATGGGACAAAGTGGCTTGAAGCTATGACAAAGCTTGTAGCGGAGGCTGAGGATTACATTTTGATCTCTACTTTTCTTGGCTCAAGTTCGCCTAATTTGGAGAATTTCTACAAAACATTGATCTCCAAAGCAGAGGAGGGTGTAAAAGTTTATTTTATCATAGATGGTACATCGAGCTATGATATGACAGAGTCTCAATACTATATGACACCTCTTTATTTTCTGAGAGAGCACGGCATAGAGCTATTGGAGTATGCACCTTTGTCTGCAATGAGGATAATAAATCCAAGCGCGATGATTATTCGAGACCACAGAAAGCTTTTGGTTGTCGATGGAAAGAAAGCAGCTATCGGTGGCATGAACATAAACTACATATCGCTTGGCGCAGGTGAGGGCAAAACGCAAAGAGATTCGATGTATCTTTTCAATTCCACAGAGCTTGCAAAAGCACTTAGAGATGAGTTTATCGCAATATGGAATGCCTCATCGGTTGAAAAGATGAAAGCTGAGGATTTTCCTGTCTACGAAAGTGAAAAGCAGGAGTATGATGCATGGCTTTTCAATAGGGGCACAGGATCAGATGACTCGATTTCTGGAATGTATGGTTCTTTGATTGCATCTGCAAAGGAATCGATCGTCTTGCTGCCATATTTACCTATTTTGAATGATGACATGGCAAGAAGCGTTAAAAACGCTAGCGATAGGGGTGTCGATGTCGATATCGTAATGCCTGTAGATCTCAGAGGATATGCAAAAGGTGGCCTCTACTATTACTTTCCAAAGCTCCTGGAATCAACAGGTGCTACTGTGCATATATCTGTAGAGGATAAGGATGGAAACGAACTGCCATTGCTTCACGAGAAGATGATGGTTGTTGACAAGCGTTATGTAGTGATTGGTTCTGCAAACTTCAATTTCAGATCGATGGAGCTTAGCCATGAGCTTGCTCTTGTAATAGATAGCGAGGAATTCGCGTCGATTTTATTGAAACATGTGGAAGATATAAAGAGCAATAGCTTTGAATTGACAAAAGAGATGGCGCAAGAGCTAAAAGATGAGGAATCGAGCTTCTTTTCATATCTTTTCATGTATTACGGAGGCTAGTGATGAAGAAAGTTATCCTTTTGCTATTGGTCTCTATTTTGCTTTTTCCTCTCTTTGCAAATGTCTCCTTTGGCTATTCGCTTTCGCTTGTTGGAGAGCAATCTACAAAAGGCGAAGCGTTTGGGGCTATAAGTATAGCATCTGTATTTTCGCCATGGAATGAGACTCATGTCGGCGATGTCGAGGTAGAGGCCTTGCTTTCTCCTGTTGCTCCCTTTTTCAATGGAGTGAATATGAAGATCTCATCACCGCTCTTTCTGACTACGAGCCATCCATTCTCGTTTATCTTTGCAAATGCTGTCCTTTGGACTCCACGCTTGGCTTTTGGCGCTCAATATAGACTTGAGAGCGAATGGAGTATCTATATGTCTTTTGCGCCTCTTTCGTTCCAAGATACGGGCTATATATATGAGTTTTTGTCTCCATATGCACTTTACAATCCAAGTCAAAACAAATGGGGCTATGGTGCTTATATAATGAAATTCACTGCTTTCCTGGGAGGAAATTCATGAAAAAGCTCTTTGTTTTTCTCATGCTTCTTGCTTTGGTCTCTTTCTCGATTTTTGCAACATGCTTTGATATTTCGCTTTCGTTGGGACAAGATAACTACAAGTGGTGGAATAACGGGATTTCGTTTAGCTACGGCATTAACTTTGGCCTAAGCCAAAAGGTCGAGCTTGGTTTTTGGGGAATATCAGATGTTGTTCCGGATCCCTTCAAGTCAAATATGTTTGGCTCTGATATCTCTATAACGCTTTTGGGGCGAAGAAGCTCTGGAACAAAAGTCGCAGGCACAGGTATAAATACGCTTTTGTCGATTGGATGCTTTTATAGGACAGACAACAATGGCGTTGGACCAATAGTCTCTCTTGTTCCGCTTACTGTTGGCAATCCAATAACCGGAAGAAGAGAGCGTTTATTGAAGACTGGCATTGGGTGGGACTTCAAAAACAGTCAACTTGTTGTCCTGTTTTCTCTTCTGTCATTGGATTTTTACGTAAAAGGTACTTATCGTGACTATAGCTATTAGAGGATCACTTGCCCTCTAATGCCATCATCTTCTCAATCCTAGCAAGATGCCTACCGCCTTCAAATTCCGTGTCGATGAATGCGTCTAGTATATCTTCAATAGAATCATGGTATTCCACTCTTCCGCCTAATGCGATGAAGTTTGCGTTGTTGTGTGCTTTTGTCATCTTTGCTGTATATACATCATGGACAAGAGCGCATCTTATTCCTTTCATTTTATTTGCGCTTATCGAGATTCCAATTCCAGTCCCGCATAGAAGAATGCCGAAATCGTAACCTCCAGTTCTATACTCAAGCACAGCTTTCTCTGCTTGATCTGGATAATCTACAGACTCATGCTTGTCTGTTCCTAGATATTTGACTTCTATTTGCCTGTCTTTCAGGTGGTCGATTACTCTTTTTGCGAGTTCTACAGCTCCATGGTCATTTGCAATAACAACTTTCATTTAACTCTCCTTTGTAGAGATTATAATAAAAGCGCTGTGTTTTTCAATTTCGCATTTTCAGTTATAATTTTTGAAAAAGGAGACTCATTTGTCTGATATCTACGTAACTGGACATAGAAATCCTGATATGGATTCTGTGTGCTCAGCATATGCATATGCATTTTTGAAGAATCTTGTCGATAGCGATAATAGATATATCCCTGTCAGGCTTGGTTCTGTGAACAAAAACATCAAGAATCTATTTTCTCGTCTTCATATTTCGCTTCCTATGATCCTAAAGGATGTAAAGCCTAAGGTCGCTAGCGTTACGAAAAGCGCGAAGTACACAGTCAATCTCGATGACCCTATCTATTCTCTTCTCGATATCTTTGCAAAATACAAGCCTACAGTTGTTCCAGCATTTGATAAAAATGGCAAATATGTCGACTTGATTGATAGCGATGATATCAATGCATTCTTTCTTGCTGAGAACAATGGCACTAGGCGCGAGTATACAATCATCGAGGATAATATAGCAAAGATAATTCCCGGTATTGAATATAAGAGAGCTGGCAAAAAAGCAATGAAGGCACCTTTGATGGTTGGAGCCATGGAATATGATAGGTTCGAAAAGAGGTTGTCGGAGTCAGAGAGACCCATATTGGTTACAGGACTTAGGGAAAGACATATAAAAAAGGCAATAGAGGAGGATATCCCGGGGCTTGTGATCACAGGGCTTGAGAATGGCGATGCGCTTTCTTCTTTTGATTTCTCATCCTTCTCTGGTTTTGTTTTCATTTCTTTTCTAGATACAGCTGAGACGCTAAGGTACTTAAGGCTTTCTGTTCCAGTGGAAGTGCTTATCGATCCAGAGAAGAAGGCAATAGAGGTAGAAGCCGATTCTCTGTTCGATGATGTGAAGTTTCAATTGATGAACTCTGATGAAAGAGGTTTCTCTGTCTTTGAAGGTGGCGAGTGGATAGGTTTCGTAACAAGGCGATGTTTTCTAAACAAGCCAAGGCAGAAGATCATATTGATGGACCACAACGAAAGCGAGCAAAGCGTCATTGGAATAGAGGATGCTGATATAGTTGAGATAATCGACCACCATAGGCTATCGCCTCCAAGAATGAAGAATCCGATCTTTATTTGCTCTGAGCCACTTGGCTCAACATGTACTATTGTCTATGAGATGTTCAAGAAATATGGACTGAAGCCAGATAAAAAGAGAGCAACTATACTTCTCAGTGGACTTATATCAGATACAGTGATTCTAAAAAGTCCCACAACATCGGAGTATGACAAGCATGTGGCTGAGAAGCTTGCCGAGAGGGCTGGTATCGATGATATGCAAGGATATAGCAAGATCCTATTCAGCTCCAGCAGCAACCTCTCCGGGCAGGATCCTCTCAAGGTGATTGAATCTGATATGAAGAAGTACTTTGAATATGGCGTGAAGTTTGCTATCGGCCAAGTGGAAGTTACCAATCTTGCTGAGCTCGATAGTTTGAGAAGTATATATCTTTCTGCGCTTTTGAAGGAAAAGGAAGCATCGGCCTTGGATTGGTGCATGCTATTGGTGACAGATGTCATAAATGATGAATCCATCTTATTCACTACAGGATATGAAAGGGAAGTGCGTTTCTTCTGGGAGAAGATAGATGACAGGACATTCTTGCTTCCAGGAGTGCTATCGAGGAAAAAGCAACTCCTTCCTGAAGTATTGAGAGTCTTGGAGGATTCTTAGGCTCTCTTATCTTTTTTGAGGCCTGTCGAATGAGTTTGCTTCTCCTTCGGATTTCCCAGATAGTTGTATAACCGATGGGATTGTCCTGATTGCGGCAGTCGCTTTCCTTATTGCTTCTTCGTTTGTTGCAACAATCATGAAGTCGCCAGTGAGTTTCCCAGCATCTGTGTCAAGCTTGCCTTTTCTGAGTCTTGCACCATGCTTTTTTACTGCATTGTCGATTTCTCCGAAGAGGTCCGGATCCATCTTGGCGCTGATAGTGAATGTCTTCATCAAGTCATTTCCTATCCACTTTACAGGAACAAGCCTGTGGTCTATTCCTTCCATGTGCTTCAGGTTCGAGCAATCTGTCCTATGGATTATGTAACCTCTTCCCCTTGTTATATATGCAACAACATCATCTCCTTGCATGGGGTTGCAACACTTCGCAAAACTGTAGAGGATATTTGAGTCGTCGCCAATCATAATCGAGCCCGATGGCTCAGATGTTATATATGAGAGCGAGCCATTTACCAATGTCGATGGCGATATTGCCGAGCCCTCGCTCTTCTTGGGGTTTTGTGCGACAGTTGTATCCTTTTTATCGCTCTTTTGTATCTGAGGAGCGTTATCTGCTTCATACTTGTTAAGCCAGGCTTTTATCTTCTTCTTTGTGCTTGTGGTTTGTGCATACTCAAGCCATTGCTGGTTAGGGTGCGATGAAGGGCTTGTCATTATCTCGACAATTTGCGTGTTTGCAAGAGGCTTATTCAATGGGATTATCGATCCATCGGCACGTGCGCCAGAGCAATGGTTGCCAACTTCTGTGTGTACTTTGTATGCAAAATCAAGAGCTGTTGAACCGCTAGGCAGCTCTATTACATGGCCCTGTGGAGTGAAAACAACAATCGAATCCTTCAATAGCTCATTCTTGATTTCATCCATGAAGTCATCGGATTCACTTATCTCTTTTGACCATGATTTGAGTTTCTTGACAATCTTGTTGTAGTTTATGGAATCAATTGTCTTCCAAGTTCCGCTTTCAGAGCCGGATGATGCTTTATATGCCCAATGCGCCGCAACACCTTCTTCTGCTGTCTTATGCATCTCTTGTGTCCTGATTTGTATCTCCAAATGCCTTGATTGGGGCCCAAGAACAGTAGTATGCAAAGATTGGTAGTTGTTTGCTTTAGGCATTGCAATATAGTCTTTGAAACGTCCTTCGATAGGGATCCACATCGAGTGTATTATCCCAAGGATCGTGTAGCATTCAACTGTTGTTTGGCATATTACTCGTATTCCAAGTATGTCATAGATTTCATCTATCTCTTTTTTTCGCTTCTTTATCTTTTGGTATATCGAATATGCATGCTTGACTCGTCCCGTGACTGTTATGTTGGTTATGCCTTCTTTCTTGCATGCTTCCTCTATTGCTTTCTTTACTTGCTTTATAAATGCATTGTATTCGCCTTTTCTTTCCAGCAAGTAATCATTTATATAGTTGTATGACTCAGGCTTCAATGCCTTTAAGGATAGATCCTCAAGTTCTGATTTGATTGCTGACATTCCAAGGCTGTCGGCAATAGGTGCAAAAATCTCAAGACAGTCTTCGGCGAAAGCTCTTTTCCTTTCTGATGACAGTCCATCTATTGTCCGCATGTTGTGCAATTTGTCAGCAAGCTTTATGAGAATCACTCTCAAGTCCTTTGACATTGCAAAGAACATCTTCTTTATTGTCTCGGCCTCTTGTATTGACTTGTCGTTCGTAATTCTGGATATCTTTGTGACAGCTTGGACCATGTTCCCGACTTCGTTTCCGAATGTCGTTGCAATTTCTTCCTCTGTTGTATCTGTATCTTCCAAAGTATCGTGCAAAAGGCCTGCGCAAACTGTGTCAGCATCCATTCCAATCGACATCAGAATTTCAGCAACAGAGATAGGGTGAGTTAAATAAGGCTCTCCTGTCTTTCTCTTTTGATCTCCATGTTTTTTGGCTGCGAAGACAGCTGCTGCTTCGATTTTTTCTTTTTCTTCATTATTGTACTTAAGGATTTTCTTTACGAATGAGTCGACAAGGTTCTTGTTTGGGAATTCTTGTTCTTCTATCTTTTTTTCACTCTCGTCTGCCATATACAACTCGATCCTTATTGTTGAGGTCCTTTGCGATTTCTATATCCCTAAAGCCTTTTGATGAAAGGAGTCTAGCACATATTTCTATCTGTCGATAGTCGGCCTCTATTAGCAAAACTCCGCCATTCTTCAAATAGTTTGGAGCTGAATTGATTATTTCTCTTATTATATTCAGCCCGTCGTCTCCAAATCCCAAGAGAGCGAGGCTTGGCTCTTTTTTCACATCTTCATCTGTCTCTTCGTACCAAGCATCAGTTAGGTAGGGAGGGTTCGTTGCAATTATATCGAATCTATCTTTGTCCCAAGGTTCGAGCAGGGAGCCAACTCTTGCATCTGCTTCTTTTCCGGTAATTGCTTTGTAGTTGTATTTTGCTATCTCAAGCGCTTCTTTTGATATGTCAGATAAGCAAACTTGGATTCCTGTCTCATATGCAACAGATGATCCTATGGCTCCCGATCCAGTGCAAAGATCGAGTATCCTTACATCGCTGCTTCTTGCTTTTTGCTTTGCAATCTCTATTGTTTTCTCAACAATTATCTCTGTATCGGGACGTGGGATAAGAACGTCTTTCGTGACTTTGAATATATGTCCATAGAATTCCTTCTCTCCTGTAATATAAGCCATTGGTATACTCTCAAGCCTCATCTCCAGCATGCTTTTGGCTTTTTTTGCCATATCATCTGTGATAGTGCAAAAGGGATTCATTATCTGTGCTTCTATAGGAAGATTGCATGACTTTTCTATTATAATGCGAACCTCCAGTGATGGATTGTCCAGTCTGGAGGCTTCCCTTATCATAGAGGATTTCAAGTCTCGAAGATTCAAGCTTAAGCTTCCTTCAATGCTTCTTCGCCAGCGGCTAGCTTCAATGCATCGATAAACTCGTCTAAGTCACCATTCAGCACGCCCTCGAGGTTGTAGCTGGTTAGGTTTATCCTATGGTCTGTGACTCTGTTTTGCGGGAAGTTGTAAGTCCTTATTCTCTCTGATCTGTCACCGCTTCCTACCATTGATTTCCTGGCATCCGATCTCTCTTTTGCCTTCTTTGCTTCTTCCATTTCGTAAAGTCTTGCCCTAAGGACTCTTAAAGCTTTGTTCTTGTTTTTCAATTGTGACTTTTCATCTTGCTGTATTACGACAATCCCTGTGGGGATATGTGTTATTCTTACAGCTGAGTCTGTTGTGTTGACGCATTGCCCGCCCGGGCCTCCAGCTCTCATCACATCGATCTTCAAATCTTTTTCATTGATCTCTATGTCTGTGTCTTCCGCTTCAGGAAGAACAGCAACTGTTATTGCTGATGTATGTATTCTTCCGCCGGATTCTGTTTCGGGCACTCTTTGCACTCTGTGCACACCGGATTCGTATCTCATTGAGCCGTATACATCTTTTCCTGAGATTGATGCAACTATTTCCTTGTAGCCTCCGATTCCTGTTTCGTTGGCATTCATTATCTCAAGCTTCCAGTGCTTTTTCTCTGCATAATGCTGGTACATGCGGAATATGTCCGCAGCAAACAATGCGGCCTCATCTCCCCCTGTGCCGGCACGGATTTCCATGATTATGTTCTTGCCTTCAAGTGGGTCTGGCGGGATAAGGAGGAATTTGCACTCTTTTGATGCCTTCTCCATCTTCTCGTCAAGGCTTTGCAATTCCTCTTTTGCCATTGCCACCAGCTCTGGGTCTGACTCTGTTTTGATTATTTCCTTGTTGCCTTCTATTTCTTCATTTATAGCTTTCATCTCTTGAAGCTTCTCTACAATGGGCGCAAGATGGCTCCTCTCTTGCATCAAGAGCTTGTATTTCTTCATGTCGGACATGACTTCATTTGTCGAAAGCTTATTGTCCAGTTCTTTCAATTGTTCTTCGTATCCTGGAAGTTTCTCTAGCATCTGTTTCTCCTTCGAAAATTATAGCAATAGCGACATTTTTGTTGAATAGCTATTTTGCGAGTACCTTTTCTTCAAGTCTCTTGCCATATTCCTTGAGTTCAAGAAGAATTTTCTTTTCATCACCGCTAGTGTCGAGCGAATTGAGAAGCTCTTCGATTGTTCGTTTGTATTTGTCTAAGGAAAGAGCCTCGGCCACAGGTGGATTCAAAAGCCGCAATGCACAGAAGTTCTTCCATTTTGCAAGGTCTGTTTGCGAGAGTGATTTAGGGTAGTTCCTAGCAACTCGTCGCCATAGCAATTTATGGTATTTGTCGTTGTCGAAAAGGTGTTCGCCAGAGGAAAGCTCTGCCTCGGGTGAGAGCTTTATGATAGTCTTCAGGAGGTTCTTATCATGGTCAGTGATGAAATCTGAGTAGATTGAAAGATCTGGATCCTCTTCTTTCTTCTCGAATGGTTTTATCTGCCTCTTCAACTTCTCTATGTCATATGAACCAGATAGTAGTACTTCTTTTGCTTTCCTTTCGATCTCTTCTCTCGTAAAACCAAGTCTCTCCTCGCTTTTTTTGTCCAATGTAGATAGTGGAGCTATGAATGGGCATTTTTTTATGTTTATCTTCACAATGCCACTTCTTTCCCAATCGTCAAGAGATGGCTCTTTCTCAATTTCTTTTGTGAGATCAAAGCAATAGATCTCAGCTCCCTTGTCTGGCATGAAAAGAGGAAGAACAGGATGCGTGTTTCCCTTCTCTGAGGCAAATATTGCTGATGTGTACAAGATAGGCGTATGCTTAAACAGATCGATTTGTTGGGAAACTTGTATCTTGCCTCTGTGGTTTAGCGCATATTTCCAAAGACTTGGTTGCTTTTCTTTTATCAGCTTCGCAATTGCAATAGTTGCATGCACATCGACCAGAGCATCGTGTGCTCCCTCTTGGTCTATATTGTTCTCAGCTGTCAAATCTGTCAATCGAAAAGAGACAGTGCCTGTATCTGGGTTCAATGTTGTGAAATTGATTCCTTCTGGACGCAAATCCCTTGTTGCTCTTACAAGGTTTATAATATCCCATCTAGAACAATGGTTCATATACTCTCTCTCATATGGGTCGAAAAGGTTTCTGTAGAGTGTGGAACGTATGCATTCGTCGTCGAACTTTATGGAATTGTATCCTACTGTTATCGTATCAGGGACAAGCATTTCAGCTCTGATCTTTTCAATCATTTCGCATTCAGGAATACCTTTTTGAGCAACAATTTGAGGTGTGATTCCTGTTATCAAGCATGATGATGGATTTGGAAGATAATCAGGAGAAAGCCTTGAATAAATAAGAAGCGGCTCTCCGATTTGTTTTAAGTCCATATCGGTTCTGATTGCAGCGACTTGTGCAATTCTGTCATAGTGTGGATTAAGTCCAAATGTCTCTAAATCATACCAAAGAAATGTTTTCATTATACTAAGGATAATAGCAGGAAATGCATCGGGCTAGAAGAGTTGAAGAGATTGGTTGGTATGGAAAGGGAAAATCAAATTCAATGAATAACAAATTGGAGAAATTCCAAATTTCGTCATTATAAGCTATTTACATCGATAGTCTTTTTAAGTAAACTCAACGCTCAGAAGGTCAAAGCAATGAAAAGAACGCAACTTAATCGTCATATTGAATTGATATGCTTAGGCCTTGTTGTTTGTAATTTCTAGCCAGTTCTATTTTGGGACTGGCTATTTTTTTAGGAGTTGATGATGCCAAACGTTTTCAAATCAAGATCTTTGAATGTAATCGAGGATTTGTCGATCAATGAGAGAAGGTATTTCTTTACAAAGGTAAAGGAATTGAAAGATGCGATTGTCTCTGGTGATGAAAAGAAGATGAACCGATTCAGAATCGACGATCCGGATTTCGGCATTTACGAGATTTTTCTAGAGGATTCGACGAGAACAAAGGAATCGTTCAGGAATGCTGCAAAATTCCATCATGCAAAAGTGTCGGAGCTTTTGACATCATCAAGTTCGATAAACAAAGGCGAGAGCTATGCCGATACGTTCAATATGCTAACAGGATATCAAAATTCGATCTTCATAGTCAGGAGCAAAGTAGAGGGGCTTACAAGATGGCTTTCAGAGGAAACCAGAGAGTATGCTGAAAGAAACTCTCTTTTGTACTATCCAGCATTTATAAATGCGGGAGACGGAAAGCATGAGCATCCTACACAAGAGCTGTTGGATGAGTTTACATTCCTTGAAGACAACAAAATGTCTTTCTCATCGATCCATGTTGCCCTTGTTGGTGACTTGTACCATGGAAGGACTGTGCACTCAAAGGCTGATGGATTGAAGCTTTTTGACAACGTTAAGGTCGATCTTGTTGCCCCAGATGAGCTTGCGATGCCAGATAATTATGTTGAGAAGATGAAAGAGAATGGCTTTGAAGTAAACACATATTCATCGATAGAAGATTATTTGAAGAATGGAGATGTGGCTAAGATGTGGTACTTTACACGTCCTCAGCTTGAAAGGATGGGAGATAAGGTTTTGCAAAAGGAGGCAATTTTGCGAGACTCTATTACATTCAGACGGGAGTTCTTGGATAAAATAGATCCCGAGACGAAGTTCTATCATCCGCTTCCAAGGCATAAAGAGCATCCTACAATACCTACTTGGCTTGACAAGACACCATTCAACGGCTGGGAGAGACAAGCAATCAACGGCCTTTATTGCAGAATAGTTCTTATCTCCATGATTGGCGGGAAAATCGGTGATGATTATGAGCCTGTCCCTGCTGACAACAGAGCCGAGTGCGACAGCGATGAGTACATCGTTGAGGTCAAGAGCACGAATTCGAGCAAGACGAAAAACTACTCTGAAGGTGTACGCCCCCTTGAGAATGGAATCGTAATTGACCACATATGCAAGGGCGATAATCCATCTGAGATCCGAGATCATATGAGGCTTATATCAACAGTTCTCAAAATCGATGAAGGAAGAGGAGGAGAATGGGTATCATCTGGAGAGGATGGTAAGTTCAAAGGAATAATCTTCAGGCCTGGTACTGTCGAGTTTTCAAGAAAGGATCTAAAGAGGCTTGCGGCAGTTGCGCCAAAGTCGACATTGAACATAATAAGGGATGGAAAGGTCGAAAAGAAATACAGAACGCATATGCCACCTCGGATCTACAACTTTGATGACCTTTCGTGCCAGAATGAGGCTTGCATATCGCATCCAATGAATGGAGAGGGCGTACCAGCTAAGTTCTACAGAACCAAAGATGGACATTTTGCTTGCGCATATTGCGGCAAGTTCCATACTTTCAAGCAAATATGGAAAAAGCGTTGATCATAAGCTAAAATGATATCAGGAAGGACGGATATGAAGAGATTGGAAGAGATAACAGATTATTATGGGCCTCAAATTGCAAAAGCAGCATTTGAGCTTGGTGCGATAAAGCTAAATACCAAAAATCCATTCAGATGGGCATCTGGCTATAGAATGCCTATTTATAACGACAATAGGCAATTCTTGGGCAAAGCAAGCTACAGAGCTTTGATCTGTGATGCTTTTACAGAAATGGTTTACGCTTTGAACCTCGAGGATGTAGATAACATAGCAGGAACAGCAACAGCTGGCATCCCTCATGCAACTAGCCTGGCTGACAGGCTTAACAAGCCTCTTTCATATGTCCGCTCTTCATCAAAAGACCATGGGATGGGACATCAAATAGAAGGATTGGGTGCAAATTCCAGCTATGATGGAAAGAAGGTTTTGCTTATAGAGGATCTTATATCTACAGGGTCCTCATCCATAAAAGCTGTGGATGCTATAAGGCAAGCAAATGGTGTTTGCACGAACTGTTTTGCAATATTCACATATGGCTTGGAGAAAGCGAAAGAGGCATTTTCATCCATTGGATGCAACTCTTATACTATCCTTTCATATCCTGTGATGATAAAGACCGCAGAGGAGATTGGATACATCACAAAAGAGCAAGCCGAAAGCCTTAGAGAATGGAGAAAAGCTCCTTTTGAATGGGGAGATGAGCACGGCTTTCCAAAGGAGATATAAAGATGAGCTACATAGATAAACTTCGTGAGAGTGCCAATAAAAGTGGCAACATCGTTTGCATGGGACTAGATCCAATTGTCTCGGCGCTACCGGGAGAAGAGAAAGACATTCGATCCCGGATTGCCGATTATTTTGCTACTCTTTTCAAGAGGATGAGGATAGAGGGTACGATTCCTGCTGCATTCAAGCCCAATATTGGTTATTACTCATCTTTGGACAGGCCGAGAGAGGAGGATTTCTCCGGTTCCTTGGCTCTTGTGGATGTCTTGGATTTGCTAGATGCATATTTCCCGACTATCCCAGTGATTCTAGATAGCAAGCGTGGCGATATTGCACGCTCATCTGGCAATTATGCAACAGAGGCATTTGATGCATGGCAGGCAGATGCAACAACAGTATCTCCATACATGGGGACAGATTCAGTGCTTCCTTTTTGCAAAGAAGGAAAGGGCGTTTACGTCCTCAACAGGACATCAAACCCTGGGAGCTCGGATTTTCAAGCCAGATCTGTAATCGACAGGATAGATGAAAGGGAAGTGCATCCTTTGTACACATCTGTTGCGCATAAGATATTCGATTGGTCTAAGGAGCATCCTGGTATCGGTGCTGTAGTAGGAGCAACCAATATCCAAGAGCTTGAAACGATTGCAAGCTACTATGCTGGCAAAAATATCCCTCTCCTTATTCCTGGTGTAGGATCTCAAGGAGGATCAGCTCCAGATGTGATCAATGCCCTCAAGGAAAGTGGCTATGAGCTTGATTTGGCAAGGATTAATTCCTCTTCCGGTCTTACTCATCCATGGAAAAAGGCTCCTGTTCCAGAGACATATCTTGAGGACTCTCTATGTGCGATACATAAACTTATCGACGAATGCGCTATATAAAGAGGATGCGTTATGAGTAAAGCCTTGGAGCTTTTGAAAAAAAACCACTTGAAAAAAAGAATGTTGCTTGCAACAGTGTCGGGAGTTGCTTCCACGAAGGCAGAGCTTGTTGAGCTTTTTGACAAGGAAATACCAGCTGTAGACATCATTACCACAAAGAGTTTCCAAATTGTTGCAACAAGTGGCAATAGAGAGCCTGTTGTTTGCTCTCCATCTGAGGGTGATTTCGGCAATTCGGTTGGATTGAGAAATCCCGGAATGGATGTAGCTTATAGAGAGCTCAAGAGAATCCGTGACAAAGGTATGAGAGCGATTCTGAATATCTCTTTAGCTGCTTCGAATGTCGATGATTTCATTACTTTGGCAAAACGCTTTGATCCCATTGCCGATATCCTTGAGCTTAATTTCTCATGCCCGCATGCTTCTGCCGGTTTTGGCGCAAGCATTGGAACCGATATCGATATTGCAAGAGAATATACAGAGAAAATCGTAAAAGGCTTTCCTGAAAGAAAGGCTCTCCTTGTTGTGAAATTGTCACCAAATGTCGACAATATAGCTGTTATTGCAAAGGCTGTTATTGACGCAGGAGCCGATGGCATTGCTGCGATAAATACAGTCGGCCCTAAGCTTTATATCGAGAATGATTCAGGCATGCCTATTCTGAACAACAGGCTAGGAGGAAAGGGCGGGGCATCTGGAGAATGGATAAAAGAGATGGCTCGAAAAGCTGTAAGAGAGATTCGGCAAGCAATCGGAGATGAGCCTATTATTCTTGGAATGGGTGGCGTTAGTGATGAAAAGGACGCATTTGCTCTTCTTGATGCTGGAGCTGACAGTGTAGGAATCGGATCTGCGCTATCACGAGTTGAGAGCTCGAAATGGCAGGAGTACTTGAATGCAATCAAAGAAAATTGCGATGCAAGAAGATTCCTTTCCAAAGGCAACAAGCTTGAATATACACCTCGAAATGTGCTCTCTGTACGAAGACATGGTGATGATATCATCATTCTAGAGCTTTCAGGCGAGATGGATTGCAAACCGGGCCAATTCGCATTTCTATGGATACCATCAAAAGGCGAAAAGCCATTTAGTGTCGCAAGAAATAAGCCACTCACATTCCTTATAAAGAGGCGAGGAGAGTTCACCTCATCATGCTTTGACCTTAGAGTGGGCGATAAAGTCTATACAAGAGGCCTCTATGGAAAGCCAATGGAGATTACTCCATCAAAGAGGGCTTTGTTGCTTGCTGGCGGCTCTGGTGTCGCTGTTCTTCCTTTGATTGCTGAGCAATTGAATAAATATGGCGTTGAGATGGATATCTTGGTTGGGATGACAGCCAAAGCTTGTGATTCTGATCCACTAGAGGATGTCCTTTCATCATATGGCAACTACAGCTCAATTGCTGATGACGGAAAACCTGGAAGAGTATTGGACTTTATAAATGAGGATTCTGTCTCTGGTGATACAAAAGCTTATATTGTCGGTCCGGGGAAGATGATGGACAAAGCTGCAAGAAAACTGGAATCACTTGGCCTTGACGATTCAAGCATATTCCTTTCAATGGAAAAGAATACAATGTGTGGAATCGGAATGTGTGGAGAGTGCGTGTGTGCAAAGAAACTTGCATGCAAGGACGGGACATTTTATTCGTGGAAGGTTCTGAAGGAAAACAATGTATGCCTATGATTGATCCTCATGTCCATCTCAGGGATTGGAATCAAAAAGACAAAGAAACTCTTCTTCATGGTCTCAAGGTAGCCAAAGAGGCTGGGTTTACACATATTTTTGATATGCCAAACACAATCCCAGCACTTACATCGCGCGAGGCTATAGTCTCTCGGTTTTCGCTTGCAAAAGAGGCTATGGGACAAGTTAGTGGCATTAAGTACCATGTCTATGGTGGAATTACGAGAGATCCCTTTCAATGTAATGAGATTGTCAAAATATACAATGAATTGTTTCCTCATGTGGTTGGATTGAAGCTCTTTGCTGGCAATTCTACAGGCAATATGGGCATTGTTTCCAAATCGGATCAAAGAAGAGTATTTGAAACACTTGTCGAGTCTGGATACAAAGGAGTTCTTGCTGTCCATTGCGAAAGAGAGGATCTGATCAAGCCTGAGTTGTTTGAAAAAGGAAGATGGGAAACACACTCTTTGGCTCGACCAAGGGTATCAGAGGTAGAGTCTGTACGCGATATGATATCGCTTGTTGAAGAAACAGGGTTCGAAGGCACATTGCATATTGCTCATATATCGACAAAAGATGCGATAGAACTTGTAAAGAAGAAGCGCTCTCTTTTGAAGATAACAATGGGAGCAACTCCACATCATTGCTTATATAACGAAGAAAAAGCAAAAGATCATGATAGATATCTTAAAATGAATCCTCCACTTCGCACCGAGGATGATAGATCATATCTTTTTTCTTCTCTTCTGGACGGAACAATCGATTGGGTCGAGTCAGACCATGCGCCACACACTCTTTTGGACAAAGAGAATGGAGCGTCGGGAATACCAGGCTTTGCTGGAATGCTTTTGCTTGCATCGAAACTTAGACAGGCAGGATGTACAGAAGAAAGGCTAAGTTCTCTCTATGGCAAGAAAGTGATAGAAGTATTTGGGCTTGAGGATGAGGAAATCTTTGTTCCTGATGATTTGGAAGAGCGTTTTATTGAAATAGAGAACGAGTATCCAATCAAATGCTATAGTTGGGACTAGCTGGTAGCCAAATCACGCAAAAAACTATTTTGCTCTCTTACACTAATAAGCCTCTTATGCTATTATCTCTACAGATTCAAATGAAGGAGTAACAATATGGACGACGGTGGAAGTAGCCCTTTACCTAATAAAGTTTCATGTTTAGCCAACATCCTTCATCCAAGTTTCTGTTGAGTTTCTTGCTGGGTGGAGGGGCCCAGGGAGAAAGGAAATGATTACTAGCAGAACAGATTTATCAAAAAAACAGAATTATCTTTGGATAGATGTCCGTGATATGGACAAAGATGATATTGCAATTCTAACAGATGAGTACATGGTTTCATCGGAACTCTTGGCCGATATCATGGATATTGACGAGCAAGCGAGAATTGAAAAGGATGATGATTACAACGTCATTATTTGCAGGATTCCTGCTGATTTCGATGATAGCGATGATGATCCAGTAGAGCGCAGATCGATTCCATTGGGTATCGTAATCTATCCAGATAAGGTTATTACTATTTGCAGAGGCGATAGTGTCGTAATCGATGATTTTGCCCGGCATAGATTCCGACAATGTCCTGTTGACACAAAAGAAGGCTTTGTAATATCGATATTGGGAAAAGCTGCATGGGTATATACAAGACTATTGAAATATATAAACAGGCAAAAGGACTTGGTTGAAGAGCAACTTAACAAATCGATCATGAACTATGAGTTGTTGCAACTTCTATCGATACAGAAGTCATTGGTTTTCTTGACCACAAGTGTCACAAGCAACCAAATGCTTCTTGAGAGGCTTACGAAGACACCATATTTCAAACTAAACAATGAAGATGAGCTAGAGTTCCTTGATGATGTAATAATCGATAACAAACAGGCTATCGAAATGGCAACAGTCTATACAGATATCCTCACAGGGACAATGGATGCATATGCTTCAGTAATCAGCAACAATATGAATGTGATTATGAAAAGGCTCACAATAGTTTCCCTTTGCCTTATGTTCCCAACGTTCATCACTGGCTTTTTTGGGATGAACGTCGATTTGCCATTGATCGGTGGGGACTGGGCATGGGCTATTCTTGCTGTAGCTTGCGCTGTGGTTGCAATCTTAGGATTTCTCTTTATCTCAGCAACAAGCTCGATGTCTATTTTCAAAGCCAATGCAAAACGCATAGGCAAGAAGAAATCGCCTTCCCAGATTAAATACATGAGGCGTAAGAAAGCTAAACTAAAGAGCATAGACGAGTGATGAGATAAATCATTTCTTGATTACTCTAAGCACAAAACCCTTAAGATATTCCGACTCGGGGAACGAAAGCCTTACAGGATGATCCTCGCCAGCGGAGAGCGTTCGAAGAATCTGTATCTCTACTGATGCATCTGCCGCGGCCCATGCAAGAGTGAGTTTGAAGTTATCACGAGTCATTGCGGCCGAGCATGAGAATGTGAAGATTATCCCACCGTTTTTGATCTTGGTCATTGCAACTCTATTGAGGTCTTTGTATGCTTTTTGCGCATTCTCAAGTTGTCCTTTTGTCTTCGCAAGCTTTGGAGGATCAAGGATTATTACATCATAGTAATCTTCTTTGATTGTCCTTAGATATTCGAATGCATCAGCTTCCTCTATAGTGACTTTTTCCCTTGAGCCTTCAGCAATTGTCTTTCTGTTTTCATTCAAGTGCACTTGGTACAATAGATGCCTCAGGGCAGACTCTGAGCTATCGACAGCGTCTACAGAAATAGCGCCAGCTCTTAGCGCATGGAGCGTAAATCCACCTGTGTATGAGCATATGTCAAGTACACGTTTAGAGTGTACATATTCCTCAAGTATCTGTCTGTTGTCTCTTTGGTCGGAATAGAATCCGGATTTCTGTCCTTTTCCTGGCTCTATCTCATAGTAGATTCCATTCTCAACGAACTCAATGTTCTTTCTTTCACCATCGCTTTTGGAGAATATCCTCACATTCTGGTTCAAGCCTTCTACAGATGCAAATTGCGGATCGACTGTTACCTGTATAGCTGATGGCGACAAAAGGCGATCAAGCTCCATTGCAATTGTGTGGATGAATCTGTTTGCGAATCTTGATGAAATTATGGCTCTCAACTCTGATGCATATGCATCAACAGCAAGTCCTGGAATAAAATCGGCCTCTCCATGAATCAGCCTAAATGCTGTAGTGTCGGGAAGAGAGAAGAAGTTTTTTCGCCTCATCACAGCATCTCTTACGAGTTTTGCAATCAGTTGCTCGTCTGGCACAACATTGCTGTTCCATGACAAAAGATGCAATATGATGTGGCTTTTCTCATCGTACCAGCCATAGGCGACAAAAAGTCCATTTGATGATATAACCTCTGCCCAATCTCCATCTGTAAACTGTGGAGAGATTGAATCTATTGCTCCAGAAAAGACCCATGGGTGATGCTTTAGAAGCTGCTTTTCCTTTCCTTCTTTCAAAACGATTTTATACATACAAAAGGATTTTAACAGAATTTGCTCTAAAATTATCTAGTTTCTTCAAAAAATGATTGGCAATAATATAAGAATCATATGATGCATGCCATTCTTGCCACTTGTTTGGATAGAGATTAAGTAAGAGCATCTATGAAGAATACAGCTTTGATTCCAGTGAGATTTATCTCGAGAGTTATGAGAAAAGATGGTAAGAAGCGTGATTTCATCATTCTATCGCCAGAAGATGTTCATAAAACATAAAGCATGATATCAAGAAAATAATTGTTGAAGTTTCTCTTTCATTTCAAAATCGATGCCAAAGTAGTATCATAGTCTATGATGAAAGCTATTGTCTTTGATTTGGATGGAACATTGCTAAATACTCTTGAGGATATAAGAGCATCTATCAACTATGCACGTATTGCTTTTGATGGGGAGCCTATATCTCTTGATGATACAAGACGCTATGTTGGAAATGGCTTAAGGAAGGCTCTTGTATCATCTATATTGGAGCATGGTCCGCGACTTGAGTGTGAGGATGAGGTGGATTTGATGTTCCAGCTAATGGTCCAATACTATAAGAACCATCCGGCTGTATATTCTAAACCATATGATGGGATCCTATCTCTCCTTGATTGTTTGAAAACTTCAGGCTACAAGCTGGCTATCCTTTCCAATAAAGCGGATTCGATTGTGCAAGAGATAACACAAAAATGCTTTAAAAAGGATTTGTTTGACATTGTCCAAGGCCAAAGGTCAGAGCTTGCTTTGAAACCAGATCCAATGGCTTTGCTTAGTATAATCAAGAGGCTCATGTGCAATAATGATGATGTTCTCTATATTGGTGATAGCGAAGTCGACTATAAAACAGCAATAAATGCGAATGTGAAGCATTTGATTGTAAGCTATGGCTTCAGAAGCAAAGAAGAGCTAGAGAGATCTGGCATTTTCGATTCCATAGCACATGTTCCAACTATGATGGATATTGAGAGAGGATTGTCGTCTTGATATATTTCGATATTTTTTCCAAATGCGCTATAATGTGTTAGAGTATCTAAAGGAGAGTTTTCGATGGAAATTTCATTAAAAATGAAGAATGAGGTCCTTGCAAAAGCAAGAGAATATATTGGATTTGAAACAAACTCCATCTTCAGAGATGAGGTTGAGAAAGCTATTGAGATGGAAGACTGGGATAGTCTTTATGATAGGTTCTATACATCTCTTGCCTTTGGAACAGCTGGAATGAGAGGAGTAATCGGTGGCGGAACAAATAGAATCAATACATTCATGGTTCGAAAAGTCTCTCAAGGACTTGCTGATTATCTTAAAGAGAGCTCAGATAAGCCGAGCTGTACAATAGCCTATGATTCGAGGCTCTTTTCTAAGGAGTTTGCGCTTTCGGCAGCATGTGTTCTTGCTGCAAATGGAGTGAAGGTCAATTTATATGACGAATTGCATCCAGTCCCAATGCTTTCATATGCGCTACGTTACTTGAGATCCACAGCAGGAATTGTTGTCACAGCATCGCACAACCCAGCAAAGTACAATGGCTACAAGGTCTATTGGTCAGATGGTGGGCAAGTTACTCCTCCACATGATATAGAGATTGCATCAAGAGCCAACAGTGTAAAGGGCGACAAGATCAAGGATATGAGCGAAAAAGAGGCTAGGGAAAAAGGCCTTTTGTGTTCTGTTTTGAAGGATGTTGATGAAGCATACTACCATATGGTTCTTTCATCATTAAGGCGACCTGGAATAGTCCAAAACAGCCCAGTCGTTGTTGCTTATACTCCTCTCCATGGATCTGGAAACATTCCTGTCAGGCATATGCTTAAGGAGCTTGGAATAAGATGCGAAGTAGTAAAAGAGCAAGAATTGCCAGATGGAAACTTTCCTACAGTAAAGCTTCCTAATCCGGAATCGCATGAAGCTATGGAGAAAGCAATAGAGCTTGCAAAGGTAATAAAAGCGGATATAGTCCTTGGGACAGACCCTGATGCCGATAGGCTAGGCCTTGCAATACCCGCCAACAGAGATAAGACAGAATATATGCTTCTTACAGGCAATCAAATTGCGACTTTGCTAGTTGACTATCTTCTAAAAACAGCCTCTGAGCAAAACAAGCATCCTGGCAAGATTCCTCTTGTTGTCAAATCACTTGTAACTACAGATATTGTCAAGAAGATAACAGAGAAAAACGGAGGAGATTGCAAAGATGTGTTAACTGGCTTCAAGTACATTGCAAAAGAGATCGAAAGGATTGCAGATGGTGAAAACAAAAAGGATTACTTCCTTTTCGGTTGCGAGGAGTCTTATGGTTTCTTGACTGTCCCCGATGTAAGGGACAAGGATGCTGTCTCATCGGCAATGGCTGCAGTTGAAATGATGTGCTACTACGAGAAGAAGGGTATTACGTTGCAACAGAGGCTTGATGCTATATACGCAACTTATGGCTACTCTACAGAGTGTGTATTCTCCAGAGACTATGAAGGTGCTGAAGGCAAAGAGAAGATGAAGTCTATCATGTCTTTCTTCAGGACTTTAAACTCCGGCGATAGCCTTGTTTCAAGGACAATAGAGAGTGTTACGGATTTGTTAGGAGAAGATACAGGTTTTCCTAAAGCCGATGTCATAATCGTGAAGTTCAAAAGCGGAGAAAAGATGGTTGTTCGTCCATCTGGAACCGAGCCTAAGATCAAATACTATATCTTCTTGTCAGAAGGCAAAGATGGCAGAAAGGTCTTGGAGCGCTCGATTCCTGCTATCATGAAGGAGTTCAAAGAAGCCTTCTGATGGATATCTATTGCATTAGACATAAAGATGATTTTCTTGCTGTTGCGGACTTTGACAAGGCATTGAATTCAGGCGAGTTTGATCTGTCTCCTTCCCATTATATCCTTTCTGGAATGATAACAGAGGATGAGGAGGAGACTATCAACAGAGAGATTGTGAACGGTTTGTATAGAAGACTTGATCGTTGGATTCAGGAAAAGAGATATCTTCCAAGACTCGTCTTGTCCTCTCTGGTATTTCTTCTTTGCTATCTATTTTGCTCGCTTGTTGTTAGAGATCCTATTGCGCTTATCGATGAGCTTATCATATCATCTGCAGCTTCAGTTTTCGCATGGATTATCATATCTAGGAAGGATTTGAAGGCTAAGTGCGTCCTAGATGCGAAAGAAAAATGGCAAAAGAATATCGATGATGCGGATTTTGTCTATAAAAGCTATATAGGAGAGTTGGAGTTTTATTTTGACGAGATTTCTAGTATAGGTTTCAAGGATCTTATAAAAAGGATTGCAAATCGTGATCTGCCGCCTTTTGATAGTGAATGTAATATGGCTTTCAAGCAATCGTTGGAAAGCTATCTTAATAGTTCGAAAAAACTTGAAAGCAACTATATCAAAGAGATTCGCCGAGGAAAGACAAAGGAGCGCAGACTTGAAAAACACTTGCTATCTGATTATTTTTCGGGCAATCTCGATATCTATCTTCTTGCTTTTTGCTTAGGTGTAATGCATTTTTAATCGATTTTGCCTTTTATATAGTATGGAAAAGGCACTTGTTCTTATTGTTTTCGTATCCTTCTATATAGCTCTTTTTTCCCCAGCCTTGTTCTCTTTGTCTATTCTGGCTCTACTGTTGTTTCTTCTTTTCTCTGTTGTAGTTTTCAAGTTTATAAGATTTGACACGCTTTTATTTGTTGCGCTTATCCTGTATTTGCTTTTTTGCAAAGGCTATAGCGAGAGGAATATTGATATCCCAATAGATAGAAAGAATGTCGAAGGGATATATTGCAAAGTGCTTTCCGAGCCAAGTGCGAGAGAAAAAAGAAAAAAGGGATATAGTTTGATGTTGTTGGCAATCAGGGATAGCAAAGGCTCTGTCTTTAATGCAAATGGCATTCTTTATGCAATAACGGAAGACTCTGATGTACATACTTTTGATGAGCTTTATCTTTCTGGTCAGTTTACAGATTATGGGTTTTTTGCAAATTCCACTCAGGTTGTCTCTCCTTGCATATCCTCGAGATTGAGAAACAAGATATTTTCGTATATAAGAAGGAAGTCTGGGACAGATGATGTTGCGCAGCTGATGCAAATGATGCTTTTGGGCTCTGGAGAATTTGCCGAAAATAGGATCCTATCTTTGTCATCCCAGTCTGGATTACGGCATGTTATTGCGCTTTCAGGAATGCATCTTTATGTCATTTCTTTTATCTTCAAGCCATTTTTGCTTCTAAAGCGGAAAGGTATGGTTTTGATATCCTTATTTCTCTTTGCTTTTACATGGCTATCAGGATGGAGGCCTTCGCTTTTTCGTGCCTTCATTTTCTCTCTTATTATGCGTCTAGGCAAAGATAGTGACATTGCCTTTGTCCTTAGCGCAATTGTACTATTGTCAATATTTCCATATTATGGCTTTGAGCTTGCTTCGATTTACAGCTTTACAGCATTGGCTGGCATTTTCCTTTTGTCTAAAGAGATCGGCAAGTGCTTTTCATACATTCTCGGAGCAAACAAGCTAAGCGATGGCATTTCTCTTTCGGTTGCTGCTCAACTATTTACGATTCCTATATCATATTGTGTATTTGGTGAATACCAAATGAGCTCTATACTCTCATCTTATCCAGCTGGTGCTCTAATTTCCATGTTTATGGCTTTCTCGATTCTCTATATTCCTTTTCCTTTTATAAGGCCAATATTGAATTGCATTTATTTTCTTGTAATGAAGCTTTTTGAGTTAAGCTCGAGATTTGAGCCATCAAAGGATCTTCTTTTGTACTCGACTATGGTAGCCATTGTCTTTTTTGTGCTGGGACTCAAATTCCTAATTAAGTCCAAGCAAAAGAGGAGATTATAGTGTAAGCTTTTCCTTTATTTTCTTAATAATGTGTAGGAAAATGATATGGAAATATAACGATAGGAGGAAAAGTATGTCTGGTATTGGTTTGATCATAGCCTTGCTTATCGCAATTATAGTTATCATCATTGCAATTTCAAAGCTTAAGATCCATCCTTTCTTGGCTTTGATGGGAGTTTCTTTGATTCTTGCAATTGTGGTTGGTATTCCACTCAAGAAGATTCCGTCTATGATTGGTTCTGGATTCTCTGGAACATTCTCATCTATAGGTATAGTTATCATACTTGGTGCTTTGATTGGAACGATTTTGGAAAAAACAGGTGGCGCATTGAAGCTTGCAGAGATGGTTGTAAAGGTCATTGGCCCAAAGCATCCTGATATAGCCGTCGAGATCATGGGTTGGATTGTTTCTATTCCTGTCTTCTGTGATTCTGGTTTTGTTATCCTTGATCCAATAAGAAGAGCACTAGTGAAGAAGACTAACTACAGTTCAGTGGCAATGACTGTATGCTTGTCTGCAGGATTATATACAGCGCATGTATTCATTCCGCCAACTCCAGGTCCAATTGCAGCTGCAGGTACAATTGGAGTCGGCGATCATCTCTTGATGGTCATGGCGATTGGAGCTTTGGTTTCCATCCCTTGTTTGATTGCTGCATATTTTTATGCCAAGTTCATATCAAAGAAGATCTCTGTCGATAAGACATCTGATGATTCAACACTTTCTTATGAGGAGCTCTTGAAATCATTTGGAAAGCTTCCAAACGGTCTTCTGTCCCTTTCTCCGATAATCATGCCTATCATATGTATGGCTCTCGGCTCAATATCTTCAATGGCTGGTTGGAGTGGTGCTATATCAGTATTCTTGTACTTCATTGGACAGCCTGTTATTGCTCTTGCTATTGGCCTTATCTTTGCTGTGATCCTTGCTGCAAATACCAAGAAGCTCGATATCTTCTACGATTTGACGAATGAAACACTCAAAGTGGTAGGTCCTATCTTGTTTGTCACTGCAGCAGGTGGAGTTCTTGGAAAAGTAATATCTGAGGCAGGTTTTGTATCTTATATGCAAGAGCATGCATCTGTTCTTGCAAAGATAGGGATTTTCTTCCCATTCTTTATTTCTGCAATCTTGAAGACAGCACAGGGCTCATCTACAGTTGCTCTTACAACAACAGCAGGAATCATGGGATCTATTTCAGATCAATCTTCTATGATGAATTTGCTTGGCCTCAATACACCTATTGCTGGCGTCTTGACTGTAATGGCAATCGCGGCAGGCGCTATGACTGTATCTCATGCAAATGATTCATATTTCTGGGTTGTTACGAATTTCGGACAGCTTAAGATGGAGGATGGCTACAAAGCCCAGTCTGCTATGACAGGAATTATGGGAGTCGTTGGAATCATATTCGTCTGGATCCTATCGCTTTTCTTGATCTAGATCTTTGGCTATACTGAAAGCGGAGGCGGAGTTGATCTCCGCTTCTTTTCGTATTTGGAGGTTAAATGAAAAAGGTTATTCTTATTCCAGATTCTTTCAAAGGTACAATGTCTTCAATGGAGATATGCAAGATAATGAAGGATGCGATCTTGAAGCATTATCCTGAATGCAATGTGATCTCTATCCCCGTTGCAGATGGAGGCGAAGGGTCTGTTGATGCTTTCTTGCAAGCTGTTGGAGGCGAGAAGATCTACAAGGATGTGACAGGTCCGTATTTTGGGGAAAAAGTCAAAGGATACTATGGAATTATCGATGGCAATATTGCTGTTCTGGAAATGGCTGCTGCAGCGGCATTGCCAATGGTAGGCGATAGAAAAAATCCTTCAAAGACAACTACATATGGAGTAGGCGAGCTTTTGCTTGATGCTGCATCTCGAGGAGTAAAGAGGATAATACTAGGGCTTGGAGGCTCTGCTACCAATGATGCTGCGTGTGGTCTTGCATCTGCTGTCGGTGTTTCTTTCTATGATGATAATGGTCAAAGGTTCATTCCTGTTGGTGGTACATTGGATAAGGTTGCGAGAATCGACTTGTCAGAAATAGACGAAAGACTGAAGAACATCGAGATCACTACTATGTGTGATATCGACAATCCTTTTTATGGTCCAGAAGGTGCTGCAGCAATCTATGGCCCGCAAAAGGGTGCTGATCCAGAGATGGTCAAGGACCTCGATGCAAAGATGCGCTCGATTGCTACTGTCATGAAAAGGGATTGCAATGTAGATGTCCAATCAATCGCTGGCTCAGGAGCCGCCGGCGGAATGGGTGGAGGGATGGTTGCATTCTTCAACTCTAGGCTACAGATGGGTATTGAGACAGTATTGGAGACAGTTGGCTTTTCATCTCTTATCGATGGCGCTGATTTTGTATATACAGGCGAGGGCAAGATCGATGGCCAGTCGCTTAGAGGCAAAGTGGTGATTGGAGTTGCTCGTGAAGCTAAAAAGAAGAATGTCAAAGTCATAGCATTTGTTGGTGATATTGGCGATGGTATTGAAGGGGCTTACAACAATGGAGTAACAGCAATATTCTCAATCAACAGAGTGGCTCTTCCATATAAGGAGCAACGACCAAGGGCAAAGAGCGACCTTTCTTTGACTGTCGATAACCTTCTTAGGTACCAAAAGAGCATCGAGAAATAGCTTGTTTTATAAAAAAAGGAGCGCAATAGCTTTACCCATTGCGCTCTTTGTGTGTCTTGGAATCTACTTCTTTGTTCTGTAGGCTGTTGGAACAGGATCTAGCCCATCCCATATTATTTGTCTGAAGTGCGTAGGATCTGTATTTCCTTCTGTGTTTATCATGAAGATTTGGCTGTTTCTGTCGAGCTTCAATTCTTTTCTTAGCTCTTGGTCCCCATTTTCTGTCATTATTGAGTAAAGCGCTCCAAGTGTTGCTGCTCCAGATTCTCCAGAAATCATGAATGGATCACCTTTCAATGGGCAAGATAGTATGCGCATTCCTCTTGCAGCAATGTAATCAGGGATCTTTACGAAGACATTTGCGTTGTGTGATAAGATATCGAATGCAATCGGAGAAGGATCTCCGCAAGCAAGACCTGCCATTATCGTATCCAGTTTTCCTTTCACTGAGTGCGGCTTTCCATCATGCTTCTTTATCGATTCGTATATGCATGCAGCTTTGTCGGGCTCGACTATTACGAAAATAGGTGGATTGTCTGGGAAGAGAGCTGTATAGAAGCCTACAACGGATGCGGCAAGTGCGCCAACGCCAGCTTGTACAAAGACATGCGTAGGTTTTTGAATTCCCATGCCAGCAAATTGCTCTTGGCTCTCAAGGAGCATTGAAGTATATCCTTGCATTATCCATGTAGGTATCTCTGTATATCCATCCCATGATGTATCAGAGATTACTTGCCATCCATATTTCTTTGCATCTTCTGCTGCTTGTCTTACAGCATCATCATAGTTTCCATCTACAACAGTTACATCTGCACCATATTTCTTGATTGCATCAATTCTTGCTTGCGATGTCTCTTTGTGCACATATATTTTGCATTTGTGACCAAGCTTTTGAGCTGCCCATGCGAGTCCTCTTCCATGGTTGCCATCTGTGGCAGAGCAAAATACGATATCACCTGTCTTGTCATGGCACTCTTTGCTTGTCAGGTAGTTGTATGTCATTTCATCATCGCTTAGTCCGAGTTTTTTCTGAATGAATCGGTATATTGCAAATGATCCACCCATGACTTTAAATGAATTAAGCTCCAATCTTTGGGCCTCGTCCTTTATGTATATTCCTCCGAGCGATAGCATTTGAGCAAGGTTCGGCATTGCCTCAAGCGGTGTCATTTTGTAGTTTGGAATCTGTCTATGGAAATTTCTTGCGACTCTAGCAATTGAGACAGGAAAAAGTTCTTTTGCTTTTTTCTGATCCTTTACCAAATCCTTTTGGATTATGAATTCAAAATCTAGCTTGTTCATGATATTTATATCATAGTATTTTTAGAGATATTTGCAATACCATGAATAGTTTATTTTATTTTTGAGCTATACGTTAATTTTTAATAAAAATATTGATGTATTATGATTATTTGTCAGTTGCATTGAAAAACATGTTTTGGCTTTGTTTCAAATAGCAACAAAAAAATCGCTAATCTTTATTCAAGAAAAGCGATTTGTTCTTTTATTTGCACTATTTGGTCAAAAGCCCCTCATCTGATGTGTACTCGCTTTTTGATATCGCTTTGAATCGCTCAACAAGCTCTGGCACTGTTAGGTTTTTCTTCTCATCTCCTTTTATGTCGAGGATTATATGACCTGCATCCATCATTATTAGCCTGTTTCCATAATCTATTGCGAATTGCATATTGTGAGTGATCATCATTGCTGTTAGATTGTCTTTTTCGATGTATTGCTTTGTCAAATCCATCACTATTTGTGCATTTCCCGGATCTAGGGCAGCTGTATGCTCATCAAGAAGCATCAGATGTGGCCTTGATAGCGTTGTCATAAGTAGTGTCAGCGCTTGCCTTTGCCCTCCTGAGAGAAGTCCGACATTGTCTTTCAATCTCTTGTCTAGATGTATTGGTGCAAGCAGGCTAGAGTACAGGGCTCTTGATTTTGAGTTGAGAGAATATGTAACGCCTCTCATTCCCTTTCTTGATGCAAGCATCATATTGTCCTCGATACTCATATTCGCACTGGTTCCTTTTGTGGGATCCTGGAAGACTCTTCCTATTTCAAATGCTCTCTTGTACTCAGGTTGCTTTGTGATGTCCTTTCCATCGAGTATGATTGAGCCAGATGTGACTGGGAATGTTCCTGCAATCATATTAAAGAGCGTTGATTTGCCAGAGCCATTCGATCCGATGACGCAAATTACATCACCTTTGTTTACAGTGAGATTTATATCTTCCAAAGCAACTTTTTCGTTTACTGTTCCTGGAGCAAAGACCTTTGTTATGTGCCTTAGCTCTAAAAGAGCGTTGCCTTTTGATATCTTGTCGCATGGCCTTAAGCTATTTGCTTTTTTTGCATATGCATTTGCCTCAGCTCTTATCATGCTTGCCTTTTCTTTCTTTTTGGGATCCGATGCAAGTCTGTCAGCTTCGACTCGTAGCTCATCAGCTTTAGCCTCAAGGATCTGGGCTCTTTCCTCTTTTCTGTCAAACATATCAAGCCTCCTTTGAAGTTTTAGCAAGAGCTTTCTTCTTTGCAGCACTATCGGAATACATGGCTCTCGTTTTAGCAATCGATAGCGAGATGATGACAAGCACTCCAGTCAATAGCTTGAAGTCGTTTGGAGTGATTCCTATAAGGTACCCATATTTTCTTCCTAGGAACATCAATGCCTTGTAAACAATAGCTCCCAATATGGCTCTCAATGTAATCAGAGTTATCTTATTTGTGTTGAATATGAACTCTCCAAGCATTATTGCGGCAAGTCCTTGGACAATCATTCCTTGTCCTAGGTTTGCATCTGCAAAACCTTGATATTGTGCTAAAAGCGCACCTGATAGTCCTATCAAGCCATTGGAAAGGCCAAGGCCAATCATCTTCAATGTTGCTGGGTTCATTCCTTGTGATATAACCATTTGCTCATTCCCGCCCAAGGCTCCAATAGAAACACCCAAATCGCTTCTGAAGAAGAGATCAACGATGCATTTTACTATTACGATACACACTATTGTCCCTAAAAGAGATGCATATTCTGCAGGCAAAAAGGAAAAGGCCTTTGGAAAGAGCTTGTAGAGAGTTATCGACTTTACTAGTGGCACATTAGCCTTGTTACCTAGTATTCTAAGGTTCACAGAATAAAGCATTGTCATTGTCAATATACCTGCAAGAAGGGCAGGGATGTGGAGCTTGTTGTGTATGCTTGCTGTTATAAGGCCGCATATTGCGCCAACTACGAATGCAAGCACTATTCCAAATCCAATACCGAGGCCACCTGTTATGCACATTGTGCAAACTGCCGCTCCTGTTGCAATTGAGCCATCGCATGTCATATCGGCCATATCCATAATACGGTAGCTTATCAATATGCCAAGTACCATAATTGAGAAGATAAGCCCTTCAACAAATATTCCTTCTATCATTTTTCCCTCTTGTTTGAGTGAGAAAAACCACCCGAAGGTGGTTTTGTCCCAGTCGATGAATTCTATTTTCTATTGATTTGTCCATCTTCTATGATAACAGCAGCCATATCGATGTACTCCTGTGGGATATCGATTCCAAGGCTCTTTGCTGTATCGAGATTGAACCAGAGCTCGTAGTTATCAGCTCCCTTCAAAACAACGGATCCCAGTGTTCCAGCATTAGCTCCATTGATGATCTTTTCCGCCATTTTCCCAGCTTCTAGTCCAATGTTGTAGTAGTTAGGCCCCCATCCAACTAGGGCAGGTACGCCTTGCTCCATCATTGAAGGATCTCCTGCAAGAAGTCCTTTTCCGTTTGCATTGCAAACTTCTGCAACGCTGGCAAGTGCCGATATAACAACATTGTCTGTAGCTATATAGATAGCATCGACTCTGTCGATTATTGCTTGTGTTGCTTGTCTTACTTCAGATGTGTTTGTAACAGCTGCAGATACTAGGTTCAAGCCAAGGCCATCGCAAGCTTTTTGCATATCAGCCTGTTGCACAGTCGCATTGGCCTCTGATGAATTGTAGACATTTCCGATAGTCTTTGCTCCAGTTAGCTTTGCAAGAAGCTCTATTTGATCCTTTATAGGCGAATTGTCAGAGACTCCGCATACATTTGAGTCCTCTGATCCTTGCCAGGAATCAACAAGTCCCGCCGCAACAGGGTCGGTCACTGCTGCAAATATTACCGGTTTTGTTGGAAATGCATTTACAAGCGCTTGAGCTGTTGGAGTTGCAATGCCATATACAATGTCGCAATTGCCATCTTTGAATTTTTGTGCAATTGTTGCTGCAGTGGATGCATCGCCCTGTGCATTTTGCTCGTCATATATGACTTCCAATCCGGTTGTAGCCAAATAGTCTTTGAAGCCTTTCTCGCATGAATCCAAAGCCGCATGTGTAATAAACTTCGAAATTCCTATTTTTGTCGCATTTGAGTTTGCTTCGTTGCTGCCTGATGCAAAAACAAATGAAATTGCCAAAAACATCAATACAGTAGATAAGATTTTTTTCATCTTCATTCCTCCTGTCTTTCTTCTGTTATTAGGATAAATCAAAGCAAGTTTATTCTTCAATATGCAAATAATGAATATTTATGCTGTTTTTATTCATTTTCGACGGTTTTTCTCGTTTATTTGATATCAACTCCGTTTTCGATTACGTATTTTGCTTCATCAATCAGCTCTTGGTCGATTTCTATTGATAGAGCCTTTGCTACATCAAGGTTTATATAGATTTCCTGTTGATCTACGTATTCCATTCCGAGTTCGCTTGGTTTTTTGCCATTAATGACATCATATAGCATTCTTCCTGTTTGCAACCCAGCCTTGTAGTAGTCAAATCCACCAGAAAGTAGTACATCGGTTCCAAATGCGGATGTAGTATCAGCTGTGAATAGGGGAGTCTTATTTCGCATACAAACTTCTGCAACGCTTGCTATTGCTGATATCACAGTATTGTCAATAGCAACATAGACAGCATCCACTCTATCGATTATGGCTTCTGTTGCTGCCCTTACTTCTGAAGAGTTGTTTACGCTTTGCGTAATTAATTCGATTCCATTTTTCTCGCATTCGGCCCTCATGGTCTCCATTTGCGACATTCCATTGGCTTCAACAGATGTATAAATCATGCCTATTTTCTTTGCATTTCCATTCATTACTCTTTCAATTAGTTCCAAATGCTTAGCTATAGGCGCCTGGTCAGTTGTTCCACATACATAGTCAAGGCCTTCAAGTCCGGCAGCTGCAGGATCTGTGACAGTTGCGTATATTACTGGAGTGCCATCTGTGATTGTGTTTGCAAGGGCTTGCGCTGTTGGTGTTGCTATTCCAACTACATAATCATAGCCTTGAGACTTGAAAAGCTGTGCAATGGATGCTGCTGTCGATATTTCTCCATTTGCAATTTGCAAATCAAGTTTGTAGTCCACTCCTTTTTCATTCAAGTAATCCTCGATTCCTTTTTCGATATTGTCCAGTGCAGGATGAGATACAAGTTGCGATATACCAATTGTCACAACATCGCTATTGTTTTCTTTCGCTGCTTCAGCGAAAAGAGGCGAGAACACAAGTAATATAGATGCAATAAAAACAAGAAATGATTTCATCATAGACTCCTTCAGTTACTATATGTAGTAACATGATATTACTATAAACAGTAACAATAGCTATGTCAATAACATCAGATGGTTTTTTTGTTTTCGCTTTAAAGAGAGGTGGAATCAGAAGTCGATATCTTCTTTCTCGTCGTCTAAATCCTCATAGACATCTGGCTCTAGATCATCATCTATGAAATCGAGTACTTTTATCTCTAAATCAATGCTGTCAATGTCGAATAGAGACTCTATTTCGTCATAATCATCGTCATAGTTCATGAGCCGATTATATCATGACAAGTGCCAAAGTTATGTACTAAATCGGACAAATGCTCTCAAAAAATATAAATCCTCTTTGCCAAAGCAGTAGATTCTAATTTATATGGTTGGAAATTTATCTACGAAATAAACCTCCTTGACCCAAGGGCCAGGGAATTAGCCCCAAGCTTCAGGCGCTACACACCTGCTTGCGTCTTACGCCAGATAATTGGAAAAAGTTCTAAAACAAGCAATTTTCATTGACAGTTTTATAGGGGGGGGGGTAGAATGCAAATGAAATTTGTTTAGGACTTTATTATGAGTGATTCAAACAAAAAAGATGACAAGAGTGGAATTTCCATTAATTCGATAAGAAATACATTTTACTCACGATATGAATCAGAGTTGAAGAAAATATGGGAACATTCTGTATTTGTCTGGGGCTTTG
>ERZ808252.432-NODE-432-length-41009-cov-3.874567_pt1 | contig 41009 bp, 36 predicted proteins | sample MGYA00521242_ERZ808252 | MGnify/ENA primary metagenome ERZ808252 (study PRJEB31516, sample SAMN03275581) | gut metagenome | biome: mammalia-associated habitat; material: feces | host: Papio cynocephalus | place: Kenya | collected 2012-08-07 ...
TCCCCTCGTCCCTGGAAAAGTGAGCATTTATCGCTGCGGACCAACCGTTTATAACGATCCCCATATCGGCAATTTTCGCCCAGTCGTTGTTTTCGATGTTCTTCGGCGTTTTTTGAAAGCGGAAGGATATGACGTTACTTTTGTGAGCAATTATACCGATGTTGACGACAAAATCATCAAACGCGCCAAAGAGCTTGGCATCACCGAAAAAGAACTGACGGAAAGCGTGATTGAAGAGTATCGTCGTCTCGTAAGCGAAGTCGGCTCAATGCAACCCGACTTGACGCCTCGCCCTACCGTCTATATGGATCAAATCATTGAGTATGTCAAAGACTTGGTTGACAAAGGTTTTGCCTATCAAAGCGGTGGCGATGTCTATCTTCGCGTTCGGAAGATTCCTGGATATGGTTCTTTAAGTGGCAATTCGATTGAGTCTCTCGAAAGCGGAGCCCGAATCGCCATCGGAGAGAAGAAAGAGGATCCACTCGATTTCGCCTTATGGAAAGAAACGACGGAAGGAATCCGTTGGAAGAGCCCTTGGAGCGAAGGAAGACCAGGCTGGCACACCGAATGCTGCGTTATGATCAATAGCATTTTCAAAAGCCAAAACGGTTATATCGATATCCATGGCGGCGGTTTCGATCTTAAATTCCCTCATCATGAGAACGAAATAGCGCAATCGATTGCTCATAATGGCAACTCCTTGGCTCGTTTTTGGATGCATAACGGATTCATCAACATCAATAACGAGAAAATGTCCAAATCCTTGGGGAATGTCGTTTTGATGAAGGATGTTGTCGAAAAGTACGGCGGTTTGTCTTTTCGACTCATGACTTTGGCTTCCTATTACCGTTCTCCGGTTTCTTTTAGCGAGGAAACAATGCATGAGGCTATGACTAAAAAAGAGCAATTGGAATCAACTTTCCGAAAAGCTTCCATTTGCTTGATCCGGAATGGTGTCGACCCTTATCAAAAAGGCAAAGCGAGCGAACCCTTCCTCGCTTCTTTAGCGGATGATCTTAATACCCCTAATGCTCTTGCCGTTCTTTATGAAGACCAAAAAGCAGTGAATGCGACTTTGCGAGCAAAAGAAGTGAATGTTGCGCTCCTTCGTCAGAAATTCAGCGTTTTCTTAGAAGAGCTTAGCATTCTTGGACTTGTTTTTCCTAGGATTGTACTTACTCAAGAAGATTTTAAATTACTTGAGGCCTATGATGAGGCGAGAAACGCCAGAGATTTCGCTTCAAGCGATACGCTACGTGCCAAACTTCTCGAAAAGAAACTGTTTTAAGTGTATAGACTATCATTTTTTGATTCTTTACATTAAAAAACGTTTATACGGAAGAAACAAATTTACAGAAACAATATAAAGACTAGCAATTTTAGAAAGACAGATATAAAATAATGTTACAAGTATTTGGCAAAAACGCGGTAAAGGCGGCTATCGAGTCACGACAAGCAAAAGTCGTTTATGTGCCGTCACGTCATTCCCAGGGCGAACTCGTCGCACTGGCTAAGGCTCGGAGTATTCCTGTCAAAATAGTTCGCGACGACGAACTCGATCGGATTGCTTCTACTCCGAATCACCAAGGCTATGTAGCGAGTATCGATAATATTCCCCTCTATTCCGTTAATGAGCTCATTCAAGATTGCAAGGGGAAGAAGTATCCGACGATACTCCTTCTTGATGGGATAGAGGATCCCCAAAACTTTGGAGCGATTTTAAGAAGCGCCGACGCTTTCGGAGTCGATGGAGTCATAGTGAAGAAACATGGCGAAGTCCCTCTTAATGGGACGGTTGCCAAAGTTTCGACTGGAGCGGTTCACTACGTCAAAGTGGCGACCGTGCCAAACTTGACTCAAGCGATTTCGAAACTGCAAGAGAATGGTTTCTGGATCGTTTCCAGCGCGGATCAAGGTGCCTCTTCCTATCTTGACGTAGACTATCGATGTCCAATTGGGTTGGTAGTTGGTAACGAAGGAAAAGGAATTAGCAGATTGGTTCTCGAACACAGCGATTTTATCGTCAAGATTCCTATGCATGGGCACGTCAATTGTTTGAATGCCTCTGTGGCTACTGGAATTCTTTTGGCAAACATAGTCTCATCGAGACTTTAAAAGAAACGAAAAATAACAAAAATGTATGAATCGACTTTAGCTTTTGCCGAGGAAACCGATGAGAGCCTTTTGATGCTCTCTCGCTCTGGCAACATTTCTGCTCAATTCGCCCTCACGAAACGTTACTTCGATAGGAAATTCACTCTAGCGAAGCAAGCGTCTCTCCCTCTTGCCTCTATGTTTGGCCATTGGGACATCAATCATATTTTCTTTTCTACCTTCGTTCGTGCGGTGGACCACTATGAAATCGGTCAATCCGCCAAGTTTTCGACCTACTTTTTGATTTGTTTCCGACACGACCTCATCGCCGAAGCAAAAAACACGCATCTCTTTGAAAGAGGCGCTACTTTGTCGCTTGACGAAGAAAAAAGGTCGCCTTCTTCGGAAGATGGCTTTACTTTGCTTGACGTCTTAGAAGCACCTAACGAAGACCCGATGAAATATATCGATTACTTCGATGAGTGCTTAGCGAAAGGGCGTTTTAAAAACAAGATCAACGAGGAGGCTGTTGATGTAGCGAGACTCAAGATTTATGGGTATAGTTTCCGTTACATCTCGAAACTCATGAATCGGAGCATCCGGCAATGCAAAAACCTTTTTAATGAGTTTGCCAAACTCGTCAAAGAGTTTTTTCCAAAGTAGGTGACGTTTCTTTCTAGAAAGAGGGGCCGGATTTTCCGGCCTTTTTGTGTGGACCGATAGGGACAACTGCTATGTGGACGAGACGATAAGAAGCCGTGGCGGTCATAGGAAAAATCCTCTAAGGGATTACAATTGCAATGCCTAGTTGCCCTTGTTCCGAGAAAGACTTTTACATTACGCCACTTAAAAACAACGAAGCATCGAGCTTTCCTCGCAACAATGGGATTCCAAATGCCATACCGCATTCACGCCCAAGTGCCGGAGGAAGGCGATTGACGCGAAACTGCGAGCCGACTCCGAAAGGCAAGACAAGCCTCATAATCATCGATTAGCACGCGAATCTTAAATAGAACTACAGGGCCATGTATTTCTGGTCCGAGGGTATTACATGAGCGCCGTAGGCCTTAACAAGAAGACCATCCAGAACTACATTAAGAACTGGGGGAATCGAGACTAGATAGAGGATCGTCGAAGTTTGAAAGAATACAAGGATTCGGTTATGAGTGAGGTTTCCTTAAGGGTGCAAACATGTTCCTGAGAAATTGGCGGAGTTGTCCACGTGTGTCGATATTGGAATTACGTCGTTTGAAGGATGGTAAAATTTGAATTGCCTGACAAATCTTTACAAAAATCTTATTTTTCATTTTGGAAATTTTCTGAATTTCGGGTTCTTCTCCCTTTGCTTTTTAAACCATGCCTTCGTTTCGTTAAAGGACATCATATAAGGGCTTGGCTTTTCGTCGGGTTCTTTTTCAAATCCCGTATCTTCCCATCCACACACAGGACAAATATCTGAAGATAAGTCATCTTTAAAAGTGTATTCACCACACACAGGACACTTATGCGGTTCTTGTTTTCCAATGAAATCCAGATAATATTGCCATTTTTTGTCTTGACTGATTTTTGCTTGATACCAGTTTTTATATTGGTTTAGCGACATTTTGTTTGATTGATTTTCCAAATCTGGATCCTTGAGTTGTTCTAGGTCATAGTACCATCCACACCGTGTGCATTGTGTAGTGTTTGGAGTCATGCCGAGTTGTTCAATGTCCGTGTCGCTCAATTTTGAGAAATAGAATTTTCCGCACACAGGACACAGCATTGGTTTGATTTGCTTTAGATGCTTATCCATTGCCTTACTCCTTTTTTTGGATTGTACCAAAACTTTTTCCCGAGATGTCTAAACGAAATGACGTAACCGTCTTTTGACACCTCGACCATCAGCCCGTTTCTTGGGTCATATTTATAGGTTGTTCCCTTGTAATCTACTACGCTTTTATAGTTGTTTCTATCGATGGTGTTTGCAAAATGAACGGCTTTAGCCGAGTATTGTTCTTTTGACGTTGCCCCAACTTCTTTTCCATGGTTTTTAAAGTGACGATCTAGGCCGCCTTTATTAAAGCCCTTTGCCCATTGGTAGTTGATATTTTCGGTAGCTTCTCCTTGATGTCTCGACCCTTTCGTGTTGCCGTAACGGTTGCTTGGACCTTTAGTGGACATAAGCTTTTTGTTCCTTTCTTCTTTCTTCTATCAACGAATCGAACACATAAAGGTTTGTGAAATTCTGGTAAGTAAGGATGATTTCTTTCGGAAGGTGGCCGACTATTATTAGTCCTTTTGGCTCGAGTTTTTTAATGATAGTTTCTATCCAAACCCTCCATTCTTGTTTCTGCTCTTTTAGTCGAACGAAGCCGTGAGCTCCTAATGCAATAAGAGTATTTTTTGGAAAGGCTTGCAGATATTCTTCATTAACACTGTCGGCACCGCCCCTACAGTTCGGATAGAGTGGGACACCATTCTGAGCAAAATAGAACGAAAGCGACAAGTTGTCGTTCATTTGAGCTTTTTGTTTGATTATCGGCATATCTGTGTGAACCGAAAAATCAAAGCCTATAATTCCTCCGCTTCTTTTAAAAAAAGATAAATATCGTTTTGGCTTTTTCCTTACCCTTTCAAACGTTTCGTCCATTGAGTAAAAATAAATACAATAATCGCTCAAATCTCCGCGATATGTAATTGCTTTTGAGAATGGCATTATCTTTCTGGGCGGATGATTAGGAACCATATCCCTTTTAATGATTGGGTATTCTTCGTTTTTAGTAAAATTAGCGCCTTGAACTAAGAAAGCTTGGAATGAATCCTTAACGCGATTTTCTGCATCTCTATACATTTGATAAATTTCCTTTCTGGCTGATGGCCGTATTCAATGTTTATGTGAGATGCTACAATAAGCTTGTTGGCGTGCTTTGTAGCATGTCAGGCCTTTGTCAGTGCAAGTGATGAGGGCCTTTTTGTTTTTTGTTATGGAGGATCTTTCACTTTTTTGAAGACTGAATCTTTCAATAACTCGTTGATGCTCTTTTCGTAGCCCCTTTCTTTTAGCTGTTTTAGGGAACGACGCTTTTCAAACCGTCTTCTTATTATTTCGGCTTCGGATTTTGAAACATTGAAATAACGGGAAACCGTATTCACCGATTCCCATTGTTTTTTTGGCACGATAAGGGCGAGAGATGTGGGTGCTAATATATAAGTTGCTGCAAAATTCGCTTCTGCTTCGTTTTGTGGGCTTTGCTCTCTATGGTTCAGGATTATATGGGCTATTTCGTGAGCCAACGAAAATCTTTGCCTTTTTGCCGTGGTTCCGATGTCGTCGATGTATATGAAAAATCTTTGGTCATGTTCCGTAAAAAAGGTGAAAGAATTGGGAAATTTATGCGTGCGATATTCAAGTTTTTTGTTTGGGTTTTCTCGGATGAGCTCGGATGCAAATATAATTTTTGCCTCCATTTTTATAGCAATTTCGAAGATATTTATTGGGAGACTGCTGATTTGATAGTCTTCAAAAAATTCCGCAACAATGCGTTTAATTTCCTCATATCTTTCATTTGCCAGTCGCATTTTGACTACCTATTTTTCGAGCAAGAATTTGATTAGTTCTTTTTTTTCTTCGTCCGACATGGTCTCCATACCTCGTGCAAGGACAACCTTTAGCTGTGCGAGTCCGAGATTGCTGCTTTCTATGGTATTGCCAATAAGGTCATCCGCTGTTACGCCCAATGCTCTAGAAATGTTTGCAATCACATCTATTCTCGGTGTTCTTGTTCCGCTTATGTACTTTGACATTGAAGCTTCGGTAATTCCAGCCAGTCTAGCCAATTCTTTTTGACTCATGTTTTTCTCTTCCATAAGCATTTTAATTCGTGCGTTTATTTTCATAACTTCTCCCTTTATCAACTTGCCAATACTATAACATAAGAGAATAGAGTTTCAATAGTGGCAATACCTAAGTTCATATATTTTTTGTTTTCTTCGTTTCTTTATGCCATCGGCTTCCCCTCAATATTAACCACCAATTGATAATTAACCGGAAACCAATCGCGCCATAATGTCACGAAGGGCTTCTTTTCTTGACAGCCTATAAGGCTAGTTCTATGATTGACAGGCTGAGAAAGGATAAGATGAATGGGTAGGGAAAAGAAATTTTTAATTTGCTCTGAATGTCTCTCTAGAAACTATCAGATCACCAAGAATTCGGACGACCCAGATCGTCTTGAACTCAAAAAGTATTGCCCAAAATGTGGACGCCATACGCTCCACAAAGAAAGCAAATAGGAGGAAGCTCATGAACCCACACAAGTACATGAAAGAAGTTGTCAAGGAAGGCAAACGTGTTCGCTGGCCTTCTCGAGATAAGCTTTGGCCGGCGATTGCGGTCGTTATTTGCATCTCGCTTTTTGCCGCCATATTTTTGGCTCTCGAGGATTTAACGGCGAACAGCATCATTTCGCAGCTTAAGGACGCTTTTGGAGGAATGTAAAATGGCAGCACCGCAACTAGGTGAAAAACAGTGGTATATCGTTACCACTTATTCGATGCATGAAGCGAAAACGGCGGAGAATTTGAATAAGCGCATCAAAACGATGGGAATGCAAAATGAAATTTTCCGCGTTTTGGTGGCGGAGGTTGAGGAACCGGTTTTAAAGGATGGCATCCCGACTGGAAAAATGAAGACGAGGAACCTCTATCCTGGTTACATTTTCGTTGAGATGATCATGACCGACACATCTTGGTATATTGTTCGTAATACTCCAGGCGTCACCGGTATTGCGGGTTCGAGCGGTGGCGGTCAAAAGCCAACACCCGTTACTCGTCAAGAAATCGAGCCTGTTCTTAAGCGAATGGGCTTGGTGGACAGCTCGATGTATGATCGCTATGGCGTTGGTGACAAAGTCAAGGTCATCAAAGGGCCTCTTGAAGGAACGGAAGGCACGATTCTTTCCATCGATAAAGAGACTGGTGCGTGCCGAGTTGATACTATTTTCTTCGGTAGAAGCACCCCTGTCGATGTTGATTTCTCCGAAATCGAAAAAATTTAATAAACGACGCAAAAGGGCTGGATTTCGACAATCTAGCCCTTTTCTTTTTCTGTTTATATGAATAAAAGTTCATATTTATCTTGACGTCTCTCCTGCAAAAGGTAGAATAATTTTCGCAAATATGAAAGGAGATTCATATTTATGAGCAAGATGCCGAAAGACAAAATCCTAGAAAAGATGGAAGAGCTTCTCAATATTGCGAGTGATTTTACCCGACTTAAAATTCTCTATTCCATCGCAAACGAAGAAAAAAACGTCAGCCAAATTATGGAAGAAGTAGGGGCTTCCCAATCCCTTATTTCGCATCAGCTTAAGACGTTACGGAAAAACCATCTTGTTGACACAAGGAAAGACGGCCATAAGGTTTTTTACCGTTTAGCCGATGAGCACGTGAACAAACTCTTGGAGGTTGTCCACGACCACGTCTTGGAAGAAGAGAAATAGTTATGCTTTGCCATTGCCACGAATGTGCTCCTATGAGCGAGAAAGAAAAGATCGAAAAAGAAGATAGGAGACATTTGGTTTTCACCATCGTTCGTTTATCGGTTAGCTTTGTTTTGGCTTTGTTTGGCTTGTTTTTGTTTACGGAAGAATGGGGTGATGCCCATTTTGGAAATGGCGTGGGCCTTTGGCTTAATTTTGCGATTATGGCCGTTGCTTGGCTCGCCAGTGGATATGACATTGTGATTGAAGGCTTTAAAAGCTGCATCAAAGAAAAGAACCCTTTTGACGAAAATGTTTTGATGTTCATTGCGAGCGTCGGTGCTTTTTGTCTTCGCTTCTTTGGAGCCAACGAGTTTTTTGAGGCCGTTATGATCGTTTTGCTCTATCGAATCGGCGAGATGTTTGAAGATTTTGCTTCTGAGCGTTCTCATAAAGCCATTTCCGATGCGGTTGGTTTAAGAGCAAAGACGGCTAATTTGAAAATGGGAGATATCCTTCGAGTGGTAGCTCCAGAAGAGCTTAAAATCGGCGATGAAATCCTTGTCAAAGTAGGAGAAATTGTGCCAGCTGATGGCATTATTACTGAAGGAGAAGGAAACTTTGACATGTCGAGCTTAACGGGTGAATTCGTCCCTGTTGGTAAAAAAGAAGGGGATTTTGTGAATAGTGGCACCATCTTAAAAAGCGGTTCCGTTTCTCTGAAAGTCACCAAATCCTATGAAGACAGCACGGTAAGCCATATCCTCAAGCTTGTCGAAGATTCAGAAAATAACAAGTCCAAAGCGGATAAGTTCATCACCAAGTTTTCTAAAGCTTACACTCCGGTTGTTGTCTCTTTGGCGATTCTTATTGCGATCATTCCGTCTTTGATACTTGGATATGACGATTTGTCTGTTTGGAAACATTGGATTTATACCGCCATATGTCTTCTTGTCATTTCTTGTCCTTGCGCCGTAGTCGTAAGTGTGCCATTAAGCTATTTTGCTGGTATTGGTCTTGCTTCGAAAAACGGAATTTTGGTCAAAGGCGCTTCCTATTTCGATAAATTGACCGAGCTTGGACTTGTCGTAACGGATAAAACCGGGACTCTTACCTATGGTCGTTTCGAAGTCAGCGAAATGGTGCCCCATGGGATTTCTCTTGATGATTTTAAGGCTTATCTATATGCGTCCGAATCAAGAAGCAGCCATCCTATCGCGAAGGCCATCATCGAAAAAGAGAACATCGACGGAATCATATCGGGGATATCCTCTTATGAAGAAGTGGCAGGCTATGGCGCAAAACTCATCTTTAACGGTCACAAAGTTCTCGCTGGCAATTATAAGCTAATGGAAAAAGAAGGGGTTTCTGCCGATAAAATTTCGAAAACAGGAACAATCGTTTACTTATCTGTCGATGGGAAATACGCTGGATACGCGCTTTTGAACGATGTCGTTCGCGAAGAAAGCAAGGCGATGGTAGAAGACCTAAAAACAAATGGAATTGATACCTTGATGCTCACAGGCGATAAGAAGGAAAGCGCCGAAGCTATAGCCAAAAAGCTTGGTCTCTCTTTTTATCGGAGCGAGTTGCTTCCAGATGAGAAAAGGGCAATCCTCAAAGAAAAAATCGAAACCTCCCCCAAAGCGGTTGCCTATATCGGCGATGGGATTAACGACGCTCCTTCTATCGCTTTGGCGGATGTGGGGATCGCGATGGGAGGAGGCGGTAGCGACATGGCTATCGAGAATGCGGATGTCGTCATCATGAACGACAACCCTCATAAGATCGTTACGGCTATTGAAGTGGCAAAAAAGACTCGAAAAAGAGCCATTCTCGATGTTGTTATCGCTTTGACGGTGAAGTTTATCATCGCTCTTTTCACGATCATTATGCCTTATATTTCGGATGGAAACGAACTTCCTATGTTTATTGCCGTTTTCTCGGATACAGGTTTAACAGCCGCTCTTATTTTCTTCTCCGTTTCTCTCCTCTATGCGAAGAATGTCGATAAAAAGAATTAGAGAAAGGCCTTTGAAAGAAGATCGTTTTTAGTTTTTTCTTTGTTTAGACGGGTTTTGCAACGATATTTCAATTTTGCGTTTTTCTTGTTGGTTTAAACCAAAAATAATCCTTGTATGCCCAGCGCTACGCGCGTATATTAATACCCGCACGCGAATAGAGCGTGCAACGTGGTAGGGTCTTTCTGACGAAGATCCGTGAAGCCACTTCATATTGTCAAAGGAGGACAACATGGCAAAGAAAATCGTCAAAGTCCTTAAGATGGAGCTCCCTGGCGGAGATGCCCATCCTGGACCAAAGCTTGCTAGCGCAGGCGTCGTTATGAACAAGTTCTGCACGGACTTCAACGCGAAGACGGCAGATCGCAAGGGACAAGTCGTCCCCGTCATCATCACCGCTTACGAAGACAAATCGTATAGCTTCGAGATCAAGACCTCTCCAGTGAGCGGTCTTATTCTGAAAGCGGCGGGCCTTACTAAAGGTTCCGGCGATCAAAAGAAAATCGTCGGTCATATCACCGATGCTCAATGCGAAGAGATCGCCAAATACAAGATGCCGGATCTCAATGCTAACGACATCGAAGCCGCGAAGAAAATCGTGGCTGGCAGCGCCCGTCAAATGGGCATCACCGTTGAGAAGTAAGGAGACCAGAGATGAAAAAAGGAAAGAAATACGTCGAAGCCTCCAAGCTCGTCGACGAAAACAAAGAGTACAGCTTTGAAGAAGCCGCCGAACTCTTGAAGAAGACCAATACGACCAAATTCGATAGCACCATTGATATCAGCTTCCGCCTTAACGTCAATCCGACGCTTGCGGACCAACTTATCCGTGGCACTCTCGTCCTTCCTCATGGGAATGGCAAAACCAAAAAGATTCTCGCTCTTACTTCTGGCAAACAAGAAGAAGCCAAAGCAGCCGGCGCGGACTTCGTTGGCGCCAAAGACATGCTCGAAAAAATTCAAACCGAAAACTGGTTTGGTTTCGATGTCATCGTCGCGACCCCGGATATGATGGGCGAACTTGGCAAAATGGGCCGCGTTCTTGGTCCAAAAGGCTTAATGCCAAACCCCAAGACCGGTACCGTTACGATGGCTATTGGCCAAGCGATTACCGAAATCAAGAAAGGCAAGATCAGCTATCGTGTCGATAAAGATGGCAACCTCAATATGAGCATTGCTCGTATCTCCTTCGACAACCAAAAGATTGTTGATAACCTTCAAACCGTTTGTGACGCGATTGTCAAATCTCGTCCATCGACCGTCAAAGGCAACTATATCTTGACTGCTGTTGTCCATACGACCATGGGCCCTGGCATCAAGCTCGCCTTTGCTTCCCGTAACTAAGTCGGGATTGAATCATTTGGTGAATTGCTTGTTATACCTAAGATAGCAACGGGCAAGTGCCTTAATAATCCACGTTGCTGAGGTCACATTCACATTCTCGCTAGTTATATCAAGCTTCACATATAGTCGACAAAACAAAGAAAGGAGGAACACACGATGAACGAAAAAGCGCTTCAGGCTAAGAAAAATGCCGTTAAGGAAATTTCCGAAGGCCTTAAGAACAACAAAGCTCTTGCCATTGTTAGCTATCAAGGCTTAACAGTTGCTGAGATGACCGAACTTCGTCGCACGCTCGCTGAGAAGAAGGGTACCCTCGGTGTTTATAAGAACACTATGGTTCGCCGCGCTCTCAAAGACAATGCGATCGAAGGACTCGATGCCTATCTCGAAGGGCCAAACGCCTTTATCTTCTCCGAGGACGCTACCTCTGGTGCGAAGATTCTTTACAAGTTCAGCCGTTATCATGAGGCTCTTGTCCTCAAAGGCGGCCTTGTCGAAGGTACGGTTGTTGATGCTGCCGGACTTAAAGAAGTTGCCAAGCTCCCAACCAAGGAGCAATTGCTCTCGATGTTCTGCATGGTTCTCAACGAACCCGTCGCCGGCTTTGCCCGCGCCGTTAAGTCGATTGCCGAGAAGGATGCGCCAGAGGCTACGGCCTCGGCAGCCAATTAATCTAGGAGGATAAAACCATGGCTGAAAAGTTAACCAATGAACAAATCATTGACACCCTCAAACAAATGACCGCCCTTGAGCTCTCTGCTCTTGTTAAGGACGTTGAAAAGGAATTCGGCGTTACTGCCGCCGCTCCAGTTGCCGCTGCCGCTCCAGCCGAAGAAGAAGGACCAGTCAAGAAGGGACCAACCGAAGTTTCTCTCTTCCTCAAAGGACTCGGAACTGCTGGCAAAGTCGCTGTTATCAAGGCCGTTCAAGCCATCACTGGTCTTGGACTTATGGATGCCAAGAAACTCGTTGACTCTGCTCCAGTTGCAGTCAAAGAGAAAATCAGCCCCGTCGAAGCGGAAGCCTACAAGAAGACTCTTGTCGACGCCGGTTGCGAAGTCGAAATCAAGTAGTTTCAACTTAAGTCGTTTGAACCCTGCCCATGGACTCGTCCTCTATGGGTAGGGTTTTGGCGCTTATGGAGGGTATCAAGAATGGGACAATACTTCGATAACGTGGAAGGTTTATCCCACAAGGACATCCTTATTCGCTTTTCTTTCTTAGGAAAGGAATATTGCCTCCATAGCGACAATGGGGTTTTCTCAAAAGATGGCTTGGATGATGGCAGTCGTCTCTTGCTTGAAACCATCGCCCAAGCGGATCTTGGAACCTCAATTCTGGATGTGGGATGCGGAGTGGGCCCAATCGGACTAATCCTCGCTTCCGTCTCACCCGAACGTTCGCTCACGTTGATCGATGTGAACGATCGGGCCTTGGCTCTTGCCAAACAAAACGCTTCTGACCTTGGCGTTAGTCAAAGAGTTCAAATCCAACATAGTGACGTTTACCACAGCATCGACTCCATCTATGACACGATAGTTACCAACCCTCCCATCCGGGCAGGGAAAAAAGTGACCTACGCGATTTATGAAGAAGGGCTTAAACACCTTAAGGAAGGTGGCAAGCTTCTCTTGGTTATTCGTGTGAAGCAAGGCGCTTATAGCGCGCTCGCGTATATATCCTCTTTATATAAGAAGACGGAAATACTCGCTAAAAAGAAAGGCTATCTTGTCCTACAAGCAATTAAATAAGGAGCTTAAAATGGCCAAAGCACAAAGCAAAACGTACAAGGACTATCCTTTACTCCAAAACGATCGTATTGACTTCTCTAAGATTAGCGGTCATACGCCACTTCCCTATTTGGTAGAAATCCAAACGGACTCTTTCAAGTGGTTTTTGGACAAAGGTATCGATGAAGTTTTTAAGGAAGTTTTCCCGATCGCAAACTATCAGGAAAACGTTTTTATTGAATATGTGAGCTGTCATTTCGACAAACCGGAATACACGCCACTTGAATGCAAGGAGAATGATTTAACTTATTCAAGCAAGTTACGTGTCACTCTTCGTATCAAAAATGATCAACTTGGCGAAATTAAGGAAGCTAGCGAGGTCTTTATGGGCGATGTCCCGATGATGACGGATAGCGGCACCTTTATCGTCAATGGCGCCGAACGTGTCATCGTTTCCCAAATCGTCCGTTCTCCGGGCGCTTATTTCGGGGAATCCTTCGACAATAAGCTTGGCGTCCATCTTTATACGGGTGAAATCATTCCTACGCGCGGCACTTGGCTTCAATTTGAGACGGATAGCCATGGTGCGATGTTTGTCCGTATCGATAGACAACGCAAAATGCCAGCAGTCGTTCTTTTAAAAGCCCTTGGCTTAGACAAGAACGATGGCAAAGGCAATTGGAGTGAAATCACCGATTTATTCGGCGACAGCGATGGCATGAAGGCAACGTTAGCCAAAGACAGCGCCAATACGAATGGAAGCTTGGCTCTCATCGACATTTTCCGCAAATTGAAACCGGGCGAACCTATTACTCGCGATGGCGTTGAAAAGTTCCTCGTTCAGAAATTCTTCGATGACAAGCGTTATGACCTTGGGCGTGCTGGACGTTTTAAATACACCCAAAAACTCGGCATTTATGAACGTCTTGTCGGACGTGTATTGGCTGAGAACCTTGTGAGTGCTGATGGCGAAATCTTTACCAATACCGATGGCGAACCTTTTGTCCGTGGCCATGTGATGACCAAGACCGATGTGGCCGAACTTCGCGATGCTGAATTCTTTGAAAGAGGCGCGCACACTAAGAAAGTTCGCGTCAACACGAATCTTGATACGCATAGCACCGTCAATGTCGTTAAGGTCTACGCCCACGATAAAGAAGGCGATAAAGTCGTTAAGATCATTGGCACCGATATCAATCTTTGCGGTGTCCAAGGCAACAAAGAAGTCAACTGCGTCACCATTAGCGACATGCTCGCTTGCTTTAGCTATTTCTGCAACATTCAAGATGGCATCGGAACAACCGATGATATTGATCACCTTGGAAATCGCCGTGTGCGTTGCGTTGGGGAACTTCTCCAAAACCAATTCCGCATGGGCTTAAACAAGATGAGCAAAGCGGTCCAACAAAAGATGTCCGTTTCCGATCTTTCGACTGCCAAACCGCAATCCCTTATCAATATTCGTCCCCTTACTTCGAGCATTCGCGAATTCTTCGCTTCGAGCCAGCTTTCGCAATTCATGGATCAAACCAATCCTCTTGCGGAGCTTACCAACAAGCGTCGTATTAGCGCTTTAGGCCCTGGCGGTTTGACGCGTGACAGAGCGTCCATGGAGGTTCGCGACGTTCACTATACCCACTATGGCCGTATTTGCCCTATTGAGACTCCAGAAGGTCAAAACATCGGTCTTATCAATAACTTAAGCACCTATGCCAAGATTAACCGTTATGGATTCTTGCAAGCCCCGTATCGTGTTGTCATCAAAGAGGCCGACAAAGAGGGCAAGATGCATTATTACGTGAGCGACCGTGCGGAATATTTGAGTGCGGATGACGAACGTGATGTTTATATTGCGCAAGCTAACGTTCGCTTAAGCGCCCCTGAAGAGGTGACTTTTGCGGATGGCCATAAAGAAATTGTCAAAGAGTTCCTTGATTCTGAAGTCATTGCTCGTCACGACGACGATAGCGGACTTGTGCCAGTGGATGAGGTTTCTTATGTCGATGTCTCGCCAAAAGAAATCGTCTCGGTCGCTGCTGCTTGCATTCCATTCCTTGAAAATGACGATGCTACCCGTGCCTTGATGGGCGCGAACATGCAACGTCAAGCTCTTCCTCTTCTCCGTCCATCGCTTGCTTATGTTGGGACGGGCATGGAAGGGAAAGTTGCCCGCGATAGTGGTTTAGCTGTGGTGGCTAGCGCCGACGGCGTTGTCACTTATATGGATAGCGCTACCATCAAAGTCAAAGAAGGCGGCAAAGAACACACTTATCGTCTCCAAAAGTTCGATCGTTCGAACCAAGGCACTTGCATCAACCAAACGCCGATTGTCAAAGTTGGCGATGAAGTGAAAGCCGGAACGATTATTGCCGATGGCCCCGCCATGAAGAATGGCGAACTCGCCCTCGGACAAAACATGCTTGTCGCTTATATGACGTGGCATGGTTATAACTATGAAGACGCCGTCATCATGTCTGAACGCATGGTGAAGGAAGATATCTATACTTCCATTCACATCGAAGCTTACGATCTTGAATGCCGCGAAACAAAGCTTGGCGCCGAAGAAATCACTCGCGATGTTCCAAACGTTGGCGAAGATGCCAAAGCGAACCTCGACGAAGATGGCATTATCATCGCTGGCGCCGAAGTCAAAGAAGGCGATATCCTCGTTGGCAAAGTTACGCCAAAAGGACAAACCGAGCCTACCCCCGAAGAAAAACTTCTTATGGCCATTTTTGCCGAAAAGACAAAAGATGGGAAGGATAGCTCCCTCCGTGTTCCGCATGGCGGTGCTGGCATTGTTCTTAAGGTCAAACAATATAGCCGCAAGAACAAAGATCCGCTCTCACCTGGCGTTATTAAGAAAGTACGCGTTTACATCGTTCAAAAGAGAAAGATCTCGGAAGGCGATAAGATGTCTGGTCGCCATGGTAACAAAGGCGTCATCTCTAAGATTCTTCCAATCGAAGATATGCCATTCTTGCCCGATGGAACACCGATTGACGTCATGCTCTCGCCAATGGGCGTCCCTTCTCGTATGAACATCGGTCAGATTCTCGAAGTCCATCTTGGACTTGCTTGCCGTAAGCTCGGCCTTCGCATCGCCACCCCGGTTTTCGATGGTGTGAGCAACGATGAAATCCGTGATCTCATGGATAAAGCAGGCATTTCTAGCGATGGCAAGACCATTCTTTACGATGGCCAAACAGGCGAACGCTTCCCAGAACGTATTTCGGTCGGCGTTCAGTACATGATTAAACTTGTCCACATGGTCGACGATAAGCTCCATGCTCGCGCGACTGGCCCATATTCTCTTGTGACGCAACAGCCTTTAGGCGGCAAAGCCCAAAATGGTGGTCAGCGTTTCGGCGAAATGGAAGTCTGGGCTCTCGAGGCCTATGGCGCGGCCCATGTTCTCCAAGAAATGATCACCATTAAGAGCGATGACCGTGTCGGACGTCGCAAGACCTATGAAGCGATTATCAAAGGCCACGCGATTCCGAAACCAGGTATGCCAGAAGCCTTCAAAGTCTTCACCAAAGAACTTAAGGGTCTTGGCATGAATGTCACTCTCTTTAACGAAGATGGTGGAACGATCGACATGAATGATCTCGCCAAAGAAGCCCTTATCGAAGAACGCAAAGTCAATAGCGCCATTCGTAACCTCACCGCTCCACGCGAGGAAGAGAAGCCCGAAACCGAAGAAGTTTCAAGCGATGTTGCTTCCGAACAAGCGGCAGAAGAAGGACTTTCTATCGGAGCTGGTCCAAGCTCTGGCGATCTTGACTAATAAAGGAGGAAGAAAGAATGTTTGATATTAACGAATTGGCCGCAATGAAAGTCGGCCTTGCCTCCCCTGATACGATTCGTAGTTGGTCCCATGGCGAAGTGACGAAGTCCGAAACGATTAACTATCGTTCTCAAAAGCCGGAAATGGGCGGTCTTTTCTGCGAGAAGATCTTTGGCCCAGCCAAAGACTACGAATGCCATTGCGGCAAATACAAAAAGATTCGCTACCAAGGCATGGTTTGCGAAAAATGTGGTGTTGAAGTCACCTCTAAAGAGTGGCGTCGCGAACGTTTTGGACACATTGAACTTGTTTCGCCATGCTCACACATCTGGTATCTCAAGGGCATCCCATCCCGTATGGGTCTTGTCCTCGACATGTCACCAAAACAACTCGAAGAAATCATCTATTTCGCTGCTCACGTCGTTTTGAAAGCGGGGGATGCGAAGGTTCTTAAATACAAAGACTTTCTTGATGAAAAGACAGCCCGTGTTGAATTCGTCGAGGAAATCAAAGCGGAACTTGCTTCCAAAATGATTCCGGAAGGCAGCGCTGACGCCGCTAAAGCGGTTGAACTTATCGAGAAGATTCAAAATCCCAATGAAACCTTCGATTTCTTCACCGCCAGCGCCTTCATTTCCAAATATACAGCTGCTGAATTTGGCGAAGGTGCCGCTGCCATTAAGACGCTTCTAACGGAAGTTAATCTCGATGAAGAATTCGCCAAAATCAGTGAAGAAATTCACTCCTTCAGCGGCCAACGCCGCTTGAAAGAAGCCAAGCGCCTTGAAGTGATTCAAGCTTTCCGCGATTCTCATCAAAGACCGGAATGGATGATTTTGGATGTCATTCCCGTCATTCCGCCTGATCTTCGTCCAATGCTTCAACTCGATGGCGGACGCTTTGCCGCAAGTGACTTAAACGATCTTTATCGTCGTGTCATTAGTCGTAATACGCGTTTGAAAAAGCTTATCGATATGAATGCTCCGTACGTCATTCTCATGAACGAGAAACGTATGCTTCAAGAAGCAGTGGACGCGCTTATCGATAATGGCCGTCGCAACAAGCCAGTGACTGGTCCTAGTGGACGTCCTCTGAAGTCTCTTAGCTCCGGATTAAAAGGAAAACAAGGCCGTTTCCGTCAAAACCTCCTTGGAAAACGTGTCGATTATAGTGGACGTTCCGTCATTGCCGTCGGTCCGTCCCTCCGCATGTATCAATGCGGTCTTCCCCGCGAGATGGCGATTCAACTTCTCCGCCCATTTATCGCTGCCATTCTTATCAAACGCGGTTATGTGAATGCCCACAAACAGGCGGACAAGATCATCGATCGCTACGATTCTGTCGTTTATGACATCGTCGAAGAGATCATCTCACAACATCCTGTTCTTCTTAACCGTGCTCCTACCCTTCACCGTCTTGGCATCCAAGCTTTCCAACCTGTGCTTGTCGATGGCCACGCCATTCGTTTGCACCCGCTTGTCTGCCCTGGATTCAACGCCGACTTCGACGGCGACCAGATGGCCGTTCACGTTCCATTAGGGAAGGCGGCTCAAGAGGAAGCTTTGGATCTCATGCTTGCGAGCAACAACATCCTTGGTCCAAAAGATGGCAAACCAATCGTCATCCCTTCGCAGGATATGATTCTTGGCAACTACTATCTCACCGAAGAAGAGACCAAGGAAGACTTCTTGCTCCGCGCGAAGAAACTTCGTGCCGTCAAGATTCAAGATGCGGCCGAAAAGGAAGCCAACGAGAAATACGCCGTCCTTAATGAAGAATTCGCTTCGATGGAAGGCAAAGTTTTCGGTAGTGTGGACGAAGTGAAAGACGCTTACGAATCCGGTGTCGTTTCGCTCCATAACCGCATTGCTATACCCGCTTCGAAGATTCATAAGAAATTCGCGCCGGCCACCGATCCGGATAATATCCGTGATTATGGCCTTCCTTATGAATGCCGTAATCGTTATCTCATCACGACTGTTGGCAAGATTATCTTCAATGAAATCTTCCCTGATGATTTCAATTACATCAACGATAAGCCCGGTGCTTCCCTTGAGCAAATCAAGAGTTGGTTCGCTCCAATGGGAACCGACATTCCCGCTTGGATTGCCGAGCAAGCGCCACATAACCCAATCAAAAAGAAGGACCTTGGCAAACTCATCGACCTCATCTTCCATAAATACGATATGAACGAGGATAGTTCGATTGCGGCTGTTCAAGCTTTAAGCGATAGCTATCACGATAGCGAAAACAAAGACGCGGAAGCGACCCTTAAAGCCCTTCACGAACTAATCGACAAGAATCTTTCCGAAGAAGATGACTCCAAACTTGTGAATGCTTCCAAACATCACTATATCCTGACCCGTGCCGACGATATCCTTCGCGAGCACGAAGAGGGTGCCATCAGCGCGGAAGCGGCTATGGAAGAAGTGAAACAACTCCTTCTTGAGCCCTATCCTTCGAAGACGAGCGCCGTCCTTGATAAGATCAAAGACCAAGGCTTCGAATATAGCACCAAGAGCTCGGTTACCGTTGCCATTAGCGACATTAAGCCAGTCGATGGCAAAGAAGAGCTTGTCGAAAAATATCGTCAAAAAGTCGAACACATCAACTTCTTGGCTAACCACAAAGGTCTCCTTAGCGAAAACGAACGCCATGAAACGGTTGTTAAACTTTGGCAAGAGTGCACCTCGAAAGTTCGTGAACTTGTCGAAGCCGCTATCAAGAAACCAGAAGAGCGACAGAACCCAGTCATTATTATGCTTGACTCTGGATCCCGTGGCTCGGTCGATAACTTCAACCAGCTTGAAGGCATGAAGGGTCTTGTTGCCGCTGCTCGTGGCAGCGCCCACAAAGACTACGTTTACGAAATGCCTATTACCTCTAACTATCGTAGCGGTTTAACCATCGCGGAATACTTCCATAACACCCATGGTTCCCGTAAGGGTGGTGCGGATACCGCTTTAAAGACCGCTGACTCCGGCTATCTTACTCGTCGTCTTGTCGACGTTGCGCAAGATGTCATCGTCCGCGAAGAAGATTGTCATTGCGATCACGGCTTCAAGGTCCGCGAGATTGTCGATACGGCAAGAAACGTCGTTATCGTCAAACTCGAAGATCGTCTTGTTGGCCGTTTTGCGATGCACGATGTACTCGATCCAAAGACTGGCGAAGTCTTAGTGAAAGGCAATACTCTTATTAGCTCTGACGAAGCCAAGGCCATCGTGAAGGCGGGCATCAAAGAAGTGGAGATTCGTTCCCTCTTTACTTGCAATACCAAAAATGGCGTTTGCCAACATTGCTATGGTCTCAATATGGCGACCGGCCACCTAGTTGAACTTGGTGAGGCGGTTGGCATTATGGCCGCTCAATCCATTGGCGAACCTGGCACCCAGCTTACGATGCGTGTCTTCCACACCGGTGGTATGGCGACTACGGATATCACTCAAGGTCTTCCTCGTGTTCAAGAACTCGTGGAAGCTCGTAACCCGAAAGGCGAAGCGCTTATTAGCGAAATCGATGGCACCGTCGAGGCCATTAAGGACGATGGCGATGGCCGTTACATCGTGACCATCCGTTCTTCGAGTGAGAAGACGGCGGAAAGCGATGTCCCAGAAGTGAAGAATTACACCACGGGATTCGGCGTTCGTCTTCGCGTTAAGAAAGGCGATCACGTCGAAGCCGGTGGCAAGATTACCGAAGGCGCTATTAATCCGAAGCAGCTTCTCGAAGTGAGCTCTGTCGAAAAAGTCGAAATCTACATGATCAAAGAAATCCAAAAGGTTTACGCTGCTCAGGGTATCGACATTAGCGATAAGCACCTTGAAGTCATCATCCGTCAAATGCTCCGCAAAATGGTCATCATCGATGGTGGCGACACGACTCTTCTCCCTGGCATCCGCGTGGACGTCGACCGCTTCAGGGAAGCGAATAAAAAAGCCCTTGTTGCCGGCAAACGCCCTGCCATTGGCTATCCGCTTGTGCTTGGCATCACCAAAGCCGCTTTGGAAACGGAAAGCTTCCTTAGCGCCGCATCCTTCCAAGAAACAACCCGTGTTCTTACCGATGCTGCGATTAAGGCCAAAACGGATCCGCTCCATGGCTTGAAGGAGAATGTCATCACCGGCAAGCTCATTCCTGCAGGAACGGGACTTCTTACAGAAGAAGAGGAGAACGATAGGCTTAGCCATTTCGATGTCCTCGAACACATGCAAGAAGTGAAAGCCCAATATATCGAAGCCCACGATCGTCAAGAAGTGCTCGATAAGTAGTTTGCTTCTCTTAAAGCCTCTATTCCACAAAAGGAGTAGGGGCTTTTTTTCTACTTTGTTCAGCGTCCACTTAACCCAGTGTGTCTAACAATGAATAAATTCGTTATTGACAGGCTTTTTTGCTTGTTTTATTATCTTGCCCGGACGTAAGAATTTATTGCTTACGAGAGCTTGATGATACACTGGAGGCAGTGGACATCAAGAATACAAAGGAGAATTGGAAATGCCAACGATTAACCAACTCGTCCGCTCTGGCAGAAAGTCCGTCGTCAAGAAGTCGAAAACACCGGCTCTTGGCAAAAGATGGAACTCTTTGACCAAAGTGGCGAAAGACCAACCCAGTGCTCAAAAACGTGGTGTTTGCACCCGTGTCGGCACAATGACCCCAAAGAAACCGAACTCGGCGCTTCGTAAATACGCCCGTGTCCGCCTTTCCAATGGGTACGAAGTCACCGCTTATATCGGCGGAGAAGGACATAACCTTCAAGAACACAGCACCGTTATGATTCGTGGTGGACGTGTCAAGGACCTCCCTGGCGTCCGTTATCACATCATTCGCGGCTGCTTGGATTGCGCGGGTATCGAAGCCCGTCGCCAAGGCCGTAGCCAATATGGCACGAAGAAACCGGCCCCAGCTAAGTAATTTAGGAAAGGAAAGATCACATGTCACGCAAAGGAAAAATTGAGAAGCGGGATGTTCTTCCCGATCCAATCTACAATTCGAAGCTTGTCACTCGCTTGATCAATCGCGTTATGTACGATGGCAAACGCGGAACTTCGCAAACGATTATCTATAACAGCTTCAAGATCATCGAAGAGAAAACCCAAAAGTCGGCTATGGACGTCTTTGCCACGGCCATCGCCAACATCATGCCAGAAGTCGAACTCAAGGTTCGTCGTATCGGCGCTGCCAACTACCAAGTTCCAGTGGAAGTGAGCCCGGAAAGAAAGCAAACCCTCGGTCTCCGTTGGCTTGTCAACTACTCTCGTCTTCGTGGCGAAAAGACCATGGAACAAAAGCTTGCTGGCGAAATCATCGATGCCGCTAACGGCACCGGTGCCGCCGTCAAGAAGAAAGAAGATGTCCATAAGATGGCCGAAGCCAATAAGGCTTACGCCCATTACCGCTGGTAATTGAAGGAGAATAAAATGGCCAACGACGAAAACATGATTAAGGAAACCGAGAATTACGATCTTCCTCATACTCGTAATATCGGTATTATGGCCCACATTGACGCCGGTAAGACAACGACCACCGAGCGTATTCTCTATTACACGGGCCGTACCCACAAAATTGGCGAAGTTCACGAAGGAACTGCCACTATGGACTGGATGGTCGAAGAGCAAGAACGTGGTGTTACGATCACGGCGAGCGCGACGACTGCTTTCTGGAAGGGCTATCGTATCAACATCATCGATACTCCAGGGCACGTCGACTTCACTGTTGAAGTCGAACGTTCGCTCCGTGTCCTCGATGGTGCCGTCACTGTCCTCGACTCCAAAAACGGCGTCGAGCCACAAACCGAAACCGTTTGGCGTCAAGCCGACAAATATAACGTCCCACGTATTGTTTTCTGCAACAAAATGGACGCGATTGGCGCAGACTTCTTTATGTGTCTTGACTCCCTTAAGGAACGTCTTGGCGTAAGCTATGCTGCCTTCCAATATCCTATCGGCAAGGAAAGCGGCTTCATTGGCGAAATCGACCTTGTTCGAATGGTCGCTTGGACCTACACCCAAGACAAGGATGTCCCTCCAACCGAAGGACCAATCCCCGAAGAGCTCAAGGCGAAAGCCCAAGAATATCACGAGAAACTCCTCGAAACTCTCGCTAACTACGACGATGAGCTTATGATGGACCTTCTCGATGGCAAAGAGCCAAGCGTTGAAAAGATTAAGGAAGTTGCTCGTAAAGCGACGATCACTGGCAAATTCTTCCCGGTCTTCTGTGGAACTGCCTTCAAGAACAAAGGCGTTCAACTTCTTCTCGATGCGGTTATCGACTATCTCCCATCGCCTCTTGATATCCCAGGAGAACCTGGCGAACTAAATGGCGAGAAATATGTTTGCACGACCACCGACAACGCTCCGTTTGTGGGTCTTGCCTTCAAGATCGCTACCGATCCTTTCATTGGACGTCTTGCCTACGTTCGTGTTTACCAAGGCGTTCTCAAGAGCGGCACCTATGTCTATAACAGCAGCCGTGGCGTTCAAGAACGTATCGCTCGTCTCGTTCTTATGCACGCTAACCACCGTCAAGAGGTCTCTTGCCTCCACGCTGGCGAAATCGGCGCCGTTGTCGGTTTGAAAAACACCACGACTGGCGACACCCTCTCGGATCCAAGCACTCCGGTTGTCCTCGAGAGACTTGAGTTCCCTGAACCAGTTCTTGAAGAAGCTGTCGAGCCAAAGACCAAAGCCGACCAAGAGAAGATGTCTATTGCTCTTCAAAAATTGGCCGAAGAAGATCCAACCTTCCGTGTGCATACCGATAACGAAACCGGTCAAACCATCATTGGTGGTGTCGGCGAGCTTCAACTTGAGGTTCTTATCGAACGTATGCGCCGCGAATTCTCTGTCGATGTCAACGTTGGCAAACCACAAGTTAATTATCGTGAAACTATCCGTAAGACTGGTGAGGCTGAAGGCCGTTACATCAAGCAAACGGGTGGTCATGGTCAATATGGTGACGTTTGGATCCGTTTCGAACCAAATCCTGGCAAAGGCTTCGAATTCGTCGATGCCATCGTTGGCGGTTCCGTTCCGAAAGAGTTCATCAAGCCGACTCAACAAGGTCTTGAAGAAGCTCTCAACCGTGGCATTGTCGCCGGCTATCCGATCATCGACATCAAAGCGACCCTCTTCGATGGTTCGTATCACGATGTCGACTCGAGCGAAGCCGCTTACAAGATTGCCGCTTCAATGGCCCTTAAAGCCGCGGCCGTTAAGTGCGACCCCGTCATCCTTGAGCCTATTATGAAGGTCACGATCACCGTTCCAGAACAATACTATGGCGATGTTATTGGCGATATCTCTCGCCGTCGTGGCAATATCAACACCGAATCGCAACGTGGAAACGCCAAAGAACTCGAATGCTTTGTCCCACTTGCCGAAATGTTCGGCTATGTCACAGATCTTCGTAGCTTAACGCAAGGTCGTGGCAACTTCATGATGAGCTTCGATCACTATGGCGAATGCCCACGTTACATTCAAGACAACATCATCAAGAACAATAGCAATGCCCGCTAAGTTACCTATTAGGTAAGTGTTGCGAAGCTATGCGAACTGCTCTATCATTACTACGCGAACTTTCTAAAGACCATTCTTGGAGGAAATAAAATGGCAAAAGAGAAATTCAATCGTGACCGTGTCCACGTCAACGTTGGCACCATCGGCCACATCGACCACGGCAAGACCACCCTTACGGCGGCCATCTGCCACGTTCTTAGCCTCGTCGGCAAAGAAACCAATGGCGCTGGAGGCAATGCGAAAGACGTCGGCTATGCCGGCATCGACAGCACTCCAGAAGAGCGTGCTCGTGGTATCACCATCAACAGTGCTCACGAAGAGTACGAAACTGCGAAGCGTCACTACGCTCACGTCGACTGCCCAGGGCACGCTGACTACATCAAGAACATGATCACCGGCGCTGCTCAAATGGATGCCGCCATCCTTGTTGTTGCAGCTACCGACGGCGTTATGCCACAAACTCGCGAACACGTCCTTCTTGCTCGTCAAGTCGGTGTTCCTAGAATCATCGTCTTCCTCAACAAATGCGATATGGTTGATGATCCTGAACTCATCGACCTTGTTGAAATGGACGTCCGCGATCTTCTTACGAAGTATGGCTTCCCTGGCGACGAAGTTCCTGTCATCCGTGGCAGCGCTCTTGCGGCGACCAAAGTCACTTCGAGCAAAGACAAAGATGCTCAACCTATCCTTGAGCTTCTCAATGCCCTTGATACCTATATCCCAGATCCAGTCCGTTCCGATGACAAGCCATTCTTGATGCCAATCGAAGACGTCATGACCATCTCTGGCCGTGGCACTGTCGTTACTGGCCGTGTCGAGCGTGGCCGTGCCAACATGAACGACGAAGTCGAAATCGTTGGCATCCGTCCAACTCAAAAGTCGGTCATCACCGGCCTTGAGATGTTCCGTAAGACCCTTGATTTCGCCGAAAGCGGCGACAACGTTGGTGTTCTTCTCCGTGGCATCACCCACGACCAAGTCGAACGTGGACAAGTTCTTGCCAAACCTGGCTCGATCGTTCCACACGACAAGTTCACCGCGACCGTCTACGTTCTTACCAAAGAAGAAGGTGGCCGTCACACTGCCTTCCTTAATGGCTATCGTCCACAGTTCTTCTTCCGCACCACGGACATCACTGGTTCGATCACCCTTCCAGCTGACGTTCAAATGGTTATGCCTGGCGACCACACGACCTTCACCGTCGAACTCATCCACCCAGTCGCTCTTGAAGCTGGCACGAAGTTCTCCATCCGTGAAGGTGGCAAGACCGTTGGTTCTGGCACTGTCACAGAGATCCTTCACTAATCTCTAGAGATATGCCTTTGAGAGCTCTCCTTTGGAGGGCTCTTTTTCTCTTATACATAGTGACTTTTTTGGAAATTTCGATATATTAAAACCTATGGAAAACAAAAAAATTGTGAACGCTCCTTATTGGAAGCGCATGCTTGCTTACTTCATCGATGCCGTTTTGGCTTTAGGCTTAGGCTTTTTGCTTTATACTTTTGTCACGAGCACTTATCTTTTTAAAGCGATGGGTGGCGACAAGAGCGAGCAAAAACTTATGGGCTATTATGCCGAAAGCGGTCTTTTAATCACCGAGAAGAAGGAAGATGGAACTTATGATAAGAGCAAGGTTGGTTTCTTCCAATTTAAGGCCGACGAAAAAGACGGTTCTGCTTTTACCGACGCTCCCGATGGCAAATTGGCTTACGAAGCTTATTACGATAAGGTTTATGACTACTATACGGTGGTACTTCCAAAGGCTTTAGATGGCCATAGCGATTTCGTGATTCTTAAGGACAAAGATGGGAAAGATTTTGCCTCCATTGACCAGTATAAGGAATATTTTAACGAAGAAGTGTTTTCTCTTCCGAAAGTGACTGATACCACGAAAATCGATGAAGCTTCTCGAAGTAGCAAAAGCAATCCTTACTTTATTTTGGCACTGAACGAGGAAGGGAATGCGGTGGATCCTCTCGCTAGACCCGTTTTGAAGAAAGAAATTCAAGATAAAGTAGTGGCAAAAGACGCCGAAACCATTAAAAAGCTTCGTGATTATTTCTTTGACGCCACAACTTCCAAAGCAGCCGACGCCGGGATTTACTATAACGCCGTCATCGACATGATGGGCACAAGCGAAACAAGCGTCCAAACTTTTAGCGATGCTCAAAATGCGATTATCACGGAAGCGAATGCAATGAGCCAAGTCGTGGCCTTTATTCCTTGCATCTTTGTGTTTACTTTCCTTGTTCCGGTTTTTGCTCCGGGAGGAAAGACCATCGGAAAGCTTATCTTTAATCTCCCTGTCATCAGCGAAGAAGGCTTTAGCATGGCCTTATGGAAACGCATCCTTAGACCTCTTTATATGGCTGTTTTGGGCTCGCTTCTCTTTGTTCCCTATACCATTTCGATGATCGCTTTCTTTGTGTTATTCTTGGTGGATGCCTTGATGCTTGGCTTCTCTCGTAGTGGCCTATCGCTTCATGACCGTATCTTTAAGACTATCGTTGTCGATGGCAAAACTTCCATGTACTTTAAGGATGCCGCTAGCCAAGAAGACTATTACGAAGAACATCCCCAAGAGCGAGAAGAGGAAGAAAAAACGGAAGTGGACTATGAAATGGAAGCTGCCATCCGTAACCAAGAACGGGTTTTGGATATGGAGACAATATTGAAAAACAGAGAAGAAGCGCGCTCCATCACCTCCTTTGACGAATTCGAAGCGAAAAAGGAAGCGGAGATGAATGCATTAAAAGAAAAGCACGCTTCAAGCGTCGTTAATCTTTCTAAGGAAGATGAAAAGAAATAAAACGGAATGGAGAAAGATGGTCTAACGACCGTCTTTTTCTTTTAGCACGTAGAGATCGTTATGGCGACGGTATACTAAGACGTAATTCGGCTCATAGCGCTCTAAGTAGGAGCGTATTTCGGCAAGGTATCGATTGAAAGTGATATTGCTCAAATTAAGCTCCTTTATCATTATTTTCTTATCGATGTTCTTCTCTTTCGCAAGAGCGCTATATAAACGGAGAATTGCTTGTGATTTTGAAACTTTCATAATGACCCCTTAATCATGATGACTATGCTCAATTGTTATAAAGCATATTTATGCAATTTTCAAATCTTGAAATAGATGTTTTTGAAAGGCTCTTCGCTCTCTTTAATAAAAAAGGCTCAAAAAACCAAAAAACCGAAAAATTCATGCAAAAGAGGAATATTTTCTTTAAATATTCAAATGTTTTCCCCAGTTATTTCCCTTTTTGATAAAATAATGCCTATCTTTTTTAACATTTATTGTAATAATCATCACGTATGGAAGAGTCTTTGCATGAAGAAGCCCCGAAAAAAGCGGATTCTATTTTCTTCGGAAAAGGAGTGACGAGGTTAGTGGCCGCTTTAGCGGATTCGTTTTTTGTGACTCTTTTAGGGGTGCTTTTAGCCGTTCTCCCATTTTATTGTTTTTTGGGTTATTACGGCGATGTCGGTCGTTATGTCGCTCACCAAAACAGTCTCAATGAAAAAGCGATTTCTTCGCATTTGGTTTCCAAAAACGAGAACGGATCTTTTAAAAACGATGATGATTTGGCTTACGAATACGTCCTTGTACAAGCCAAGAAAGACTTATATGACGCCGATGGAGTCCGTAAAGATCGCATCGCTTACTATTATTTAGATTATAAAGGAGAAACGATTTCTTTTTTGAATGACCTGATGTACAAAGCACAAGGTTCAGAACTTCTTTTTGAGACAAAGGATGTCGAAAAAGAGGTTCTTACTTTGAGAGAGGACGTATCGGAGGGGATTCTTTCTTATACCTCTGGGCATTCTTCAAATAAAGAAAGCTTTAATAAGGTGTCTAAGGTTTTTGAAAAGCTCTATACGGATGCCAAAGATGATTTTTCAGAAGAGCCGGACTATCTTTACGAATTTCAACAAATGAATGCCGTTTACGAGACGATGGAATGGAAAGGCTCTCTTAGCGCTTTTTTAGGCTACCTTCTTGCAGGCGCTCTTCTCTTTGTCGTTCTTCCTGTCTTTGCCTTTAAAGGGAACACTATCGGAAAAAAGATTTTGAAACTCTGCGTTTTGGACGAATACGGCGCACCTCTAACAAAATGGAAGTCTGTTTCGCGAGGGTTTTTAGTTTTCGTAACGGAACTCTTTATTCCATTAATAATCGCTTATGTCGCGAATTGGGGTGTTGCCTCTTTGAACCTCCCTGTTTTCAAGGTTGAGAGTTTTACTTTAACGATGGGAGCGTTTTCTCTCTTTTTCTTTGCACTCTCCCTCGCTTCGATGATCACTCTTCTCATTCGCAAGGACAGGCGATCCCTTCACGATTTGGCCTTGAGAAGTGGCGTTTATACGACGGACCTTAAAAGAATCGAAGAAGAAAAAAGGATAAGAGACTACCATCTTAAAAATAACGGAGAGAGCAATGGAAATCGTCTATAATAAAGCCCCTTATGGAAGAAGAATGTTCGCAGCTCTTTTCGATGTGGCGTGTCTTTTTGTGCTTGGTTCCATTTTGGCATGGCTTTATAGTCTTGCTTTGCCTTCCTTCTCCTTCTATAAAAACGCTCAGGAAACGTCTTTATCTCTTCAAAAAGAAAGCAATCTTTTTGTGGAGGAAGGTGGCTTATTGATAAAGATCGACAAAGCTTATGAAGACGAGGAAAAGGATGTGGCCAATGCGGCATATGAAAAGGCCTTGACGAAGTTCTATGTTTGCAAAGCTTTTTTCCCGAATGGAGATGGTCTTGCTCTTTATAAAGAGCAGAAGGTCGGAGATAAAGCGATTGTGGATCAAAATGGTGTTCCTTATTGGGAAGAAGGGAATGATGGTTCTCTAAGTCCCAAAGAAGGAAGAATGGCCGACGATATGAATTCTTTTTATGTCGTCGCTCTTAATGATTACGCCTATTCTTACATGAACCTCAATGACGATTATGTCTCTTCTTCCAGGACGATCGCCTACGCGGGGCTTTATTGCATCCCTGTTGTTTTGAATATTTCTCTTATTGTTTTCGGCCTTGTTATGCCCCTTTGCCTAAGGAGAGGCAGGAAAACGCTAGGAAAACTGGTTTTCGGCCTTGGCGTTTTGAACGTTCACGGCCTTAATCCGAAATGGTGGCACTATCTTCTTCGTTTTCTCTTTTTGCTAGTGGTGGAAGTGAACTTGTCGTTGGTGACATTCGGCCTTCCTCTTATCGTCTCCTTTAGTATGTTGGTTTTCGGGAAAAGAGGCCAAAGCCTTCACGATTATGTGATGAATACCTATGTGGTCGATGCAAAAAGCAAAAAGATATATCTTGATTCAGAAGAGTATTCTCTTGCTCAAGAGAAGCTTAAGAAAATATCCCTTGAGAATCGGGGTTTTCAAATTGAAAATTAGCTCTTTTTCGCTTTTCCTATGATGGTTGAATAAGGGGCCCTTGCTCGGTATACTACTTTTGAACCCACTGGATTTTATATCCAGGAACTAAGGAGATTTTCAATGGAAATCAGGCTCAAGAACTTAACAAAAGTCTTTCCTGGCAATCCAAAAAAAGGAATTCCCGACACGATCGCTGTCAATAACCTTGACGTGACGATACCGGATGGGAAGCTTTTAGGCTTGCTTGGCCCTTCTGGATGCGGTAAATCCACGACTCTTTATATGATCGCCGGTCTTCTCGAACCGACAAGCGGAGAGATTTGGTTTGGTGATGAAGAAGTGACGCGACTCGCTCCAGAGAAGCGTGGCATCGGCCTTGTTTTCCAAAACTACGCTCTTTATCCGCATATGACCGTTTACGATAACGTCGCCTTCCCTCTGACCAATCTTCGCATCGAAGATACCGTTATGGAATTTGATCGAGGAAAGCAAGAAGCCATCCAAAAGGAATATGACGCTAAAATAAGCGTCAAAAAGGAAGAGCTTAATGCTTTAAAAGCGGAAAAGAAGAAAGAAAACGAAACTCGAATCAACGCGATTAAGGATGAGATTCGCGAGCTTTCTTCGCTTTGCCGCCTCGAGATGTCGAAAGCAGGGACGCCAAAACTCGATGAAAAGGGAAATCCCATCATGAAGCTTCGCCGTATGAACAAGGATGAGATCGATAAAATTGTTCGTGAAACGGCAAAGGTTGTTCAAATTGAGCAATATCTTGAAAGAAAGCCAAATCAGCTCTCAGGCGGCCAACAACAACGTGTCGCCATTGCGCGTGCGCTTGTCAAAAAGCCGAAAGTTCTTCTCTTAGATGAGCCTCTTAGCAATCTTGACGCCCGTTTGCGTCTTCAAACGCGCGAAGAGATTCGCCGAATCCAAAGAGAAACGGGAATTACCACCGTTTTCGTCACCCACGACCAAGAAGAAGCAATGTCCATAAGCGATGAGATTGTTGTTATGAAACTTGGCATTGAGCAACAAAGAAATGCTCCGCAAGAAGTCTATAACAACCCTTGCAACAAATTCGTCGCGAACTTCTTAGGGACGCCGCCGATTGCTCTTTTCAAAGGTCAAATCAAAGACAACAAAGTCTATGTTGGCGGTGAAGTCGTGCGTGAAATCACCGAAAAAGCTGTTGCCGATCAAGAATGCACTGTCGGCATTCGGCCGGAAGGCGTTGTTGTTGATCCCAATGGAAGCTTTACTATCAACGTCGAAAGAATCCTCACGATGGGTCGTGACATCATGCTTGTCGTGAAAGACGAGGATGCCATAAATGACGTGAAGTTCATTGTCGATGCTTTCGTAGATGTTAAAGTGGGTTCCGTCAAAGTGAATATCAAACCGCATAAGTGTTTCGCCTTTGCTCTAAGCGAGAACGAAGAAAGGCTTATCTAATGGTTAAGAAAAACAATTGGAAGGCTTGGCTCTATTTAGCACCCGTCATCATTCTTATGGCGGTGTTCACGTTCTATCCGCTTGTCAATACGGTGGGCATTTCTTTTTTGAAAAACTATAACTACCTCACCGGTTCGAGCGAGGGTGCCACCCTCGATAACTATGGTTACGTCCTTGGCATAGTACCAAAAGTTTATATGGGAAGAGCCATCTACTATAGCGATGTTGTGAAATACGCTCTTCCGAATACCCTTTTCATCACCTTCGTCACCGTTCCGGTTTCTATTCTCTTGTCGCTTCTAATCGCTGTTGGGCTTAATGCCATAAAGCCGTTAAAGAAATTCTTCCAAACGATTTTCTTTATGCCTTATGTTACGAACGCGATTGCTGTTGGCATGGTATTCGGTGTCATCTTTGCCGATAAAGGCCTTTGGAATACTATCTTCCAACTCGGTCAACAGCACTGGATTGATTCTTCCAATGCTGGCGTGGCTAGCGATTGGGGACACGCGATGTTCGCTCTTTGCACCTATATCGTTTGGCATAGCTTGCCCTTTAAAATCCTTATATTCTTATCGGGTTTGCAAAATATCGATAAGCAGTACTATGATGCCGCTAAAATTGATAGCACGCCTGGGTGGAAGGTGTTTACAAAAATCACTGTGCCCCTTCTTTCCCCGCAAATTCTTTATGTTATGATCACGAGTTTTATCGGCGCGTTTAAAGAATACTCCAGCGTTATTGGCTTATTTGGAGCCAGCAACGCTTCTTGGTATAGTGGAGGCCACGAACTTTATACGGTTGTCTACTATATTTATGACACAATCAGCAACGGTACCGTACAACTTGGTGCTGCTGCTGCGGTTATGCTTTTCCTCATCATCATGCTTTTTACGGCAATCCAATTTTGGGTTAGCAAAAAGCGAGTTCACTATTAAAGGAGGAGAAAAACATGAACAAAAAGAAATTGACCATTCTTCTTCTCTTCGTAGGCGTTTTTATTGGATTTGCCTGTTTTGTCTCCTTTTTATCCGTCTCCATTGTGAATGCGGTTGCCGCAGAGCATTTAGAAGGGACCGAAGCGGTTTCTTCCAAGACGACGTCTTTCTATTACGCTTTCGCAACTTTGATCATGCTTGCTCCTATTATTTCTGGCTTCTATGGCGCTAAAAAGGTCCTTTCTTCTTCATCCAAGTCGGACCTTATTAAACCTGCTATCATTTGCATTCTTCTTTGTTTTGTAGCAGGCGGCGTCTTGATGTTTTTCTTAAACGAGCAAGATCTTGGAAACAAAGAGGAAGATAAAAAACTGGCGCTTCTTTCAAACAAGGGGAATCTTGAAAAGAAGGCGGAAAAGCAAAAAATCCGTGAAAAAGATCCCTGCTATCAAGCGATTGATACGAAAGACATGAAGCTTGTTCTTGCGGAGGGGCGTGTTTCGGCCGATCGCCTTGAAAGAGGGCAAAAGATCGTTCGTGTCATTTCAACGATATTGGTTTATCTCTTTTTGGCTGTGATGGCCGTTATCGTTTTGCTGCCTTTCTATTGGATGCTTATCACATCTCTTAAAACGACCGAAGAAATTCGCTCCGACGAACAAACTTTTTGGCCGACGGTCGTCATGTGGAGCAATTATAGCGAGGTTTTCGCGAAATTTGATTTCGGTACTTATTTGACCAATACTCTTATTGTTGGCGTTCTTAGCACTCTTGGAACCTTGGTTACTACCATTTTTGCTGCCTTCGCCTTTGCTCGCCTTGAATTCAAAGGGAAGAATGTCGTTTTTGCTCTCTTCTTGGCAACCATGATGATCCCTGGCGAAATGATGGTCATCACGAATTATATTACCGTAGCGAACTTTGGATGGCTTGGGAGCAAAGTCGGTGCCTTTGCTGCAATGATTGTTCCATTTTGGGTTAGTGTCTTCTACATCTATCTCCTTCGCCAGAATTTCATGCAGATCCCAAATGAGCTCTATTTGGCTGCCAAAGTGGATGGCAAGAGCGATTGGCAATACCTTTGGAAGGTAATGGTTCCGCTTAGCGCTCCAACGCTCATTTCCATCTTCATTTTGAAACTTATGGGCGCTTGGAATAGTTATGTTTGGCCAAATCTTGTTGCTGATCGTCAAGAATGGCGTCTTATTACAAACGGTCTTCGTCAAACGGCTTTCCAAACGGCAGCTGGCGATGTGGAATATGGCCTTCAAATGGCCGCAACGGTTGTTGTTACCGTGCCTCTTCTCCTCCTCTTTATTTTCTTTAGAAAATATATTATGCACGGTGTTGGCCGTGCTGGTATTAAAGGCTAGCGCTTCTATCGTTTGGCGCTTGCCTTTTTTTGTTCTACAATAGGTTGTATTTTTAAAGGAGAAAAATATATGAAAAAGAAATTGTTGCTAAGCGTTGGTCTAGCAGCTCTTGCCGCAGGCGCTCTTGCCGGATGCAGCCAAGGCGATGGGAAAGTCCATATTTCCTTTTGGCATACGATGGGCCAAGCAAATCAAGCCTGGCTCAACGAACGTATTGAAGAATTCAATCATATTTATCCAGACGTTGTTATTGAGCATACGGCGCAAGGCGGATATGACGATTTGAAAGGGAAGATATCCAAAGCCATTCCGGCTGGCACAACGCCAACAATGGCTTATTGCTATCCCGATCACGTCGCTGATTATCTCGTGGCGGGAGCAGTGGAAGAACTGACCCCCTATATCGACGATGCTTCGATTGGCTTTGGCAAGAGCGAGGAAGGCAAAGAACTTGGCGATCTTGGAAAAGATGATTTTATCACAGCCTATTGGAATGAAGGAAATGCCTATGTCAATAGCGATGGCACATCCGCTCCTGGCGTCTATTCGCTTCCTTTCTCCAAATCCACCGAAGTCATGTTCTATAACAAGACCGTCTTTGATGAGAACAATTGGGAAGTTCCGACTTCTTGGAGCAAGCTTTGGGCTTGGGCGAAAAAAGCCAAAGCCAAATACCCTGGTGTCACTCCCGTTGGCTACGATAGCGATGCCAATTTCTTGATCACTCTTTTCGAACAACATCAAATTCCCTATACTTCGGCGACCACAACGGCCGATAAAGGGCATTTCCTTTTTAATAATGACCGCGCAAAGGGCCTCGTCGAAGATTTAGTGGATTACTATGCCGAAAAACTCTTTGTCACGCAAGGCACGAGCTCTCAAAATACTTATACCTCAAACCTCTTTATAAAGGGTGCTGCGAATGGTGGTTGTCTTATCACCATTGGTTCAACCGGCGGCACTGGCTATAACTTTCCGACCAAACAAAACGATAAAGGCGAAACCGTGAATGGGGCCGCGTTCGAAGTGGGCGTGGCGGAGGTTCCGCAAGCCGATGAGTCGAATAAAAAAATCATCATGCAAGGTCCTTCCATGTGCTTCTTTAAGAGGGCGAGTCAAGAACAAAAGAGATACGCCTGGCTCTTCTATAAATACTTGACGAACACGGATAACAGCGCTTCTTATAGCTATCTTACCGGCTATCAACCCGTTCGTACGAGCTCTTTCGAAAGCCAATACTACGATCAGTATAACGAAGGCATGGATGCAGGCACCAAATACGAACTTATCCATAAAGTCACTCAATTCTTGCCTCAAGTGAAAGACGATTACTTTACTTCGCCCGCATTCGCTGGAAGCACGGCGGCACGTGAGCAAATGGATGGTCTTCTTGCGGCCGTCTGCAACAATGGCACATCTGTCGAAAAAGCTTTCGAAGATGCCGAAACCAATTGTGTTTTCGCGACGAATAACTAATTTGGCAAACTGTTAGTATTATGGAAAAGAAGTCTTTAATTAAGACGATACTCCCTCTTGCGGTTTTATTTCCAAGCATCCTATCTTTGGGGGCTTGTGGGAATGGCACTGAGAGCGAATATCGGGCTTATGACATTGAAAAAGATGGAGATCCAACCTCTTTAAACGCAAAAGTGACTTTTTGGCATACGATGAGTCAACAAGGGCAACACATGCTGGATGACCAGATTGAAGCCTTCAATAAGATCTATCCGAACATTCGGATTGAACACAGCGCTCAAGGCGATTACGACGGCCTTCGCGATAAGCTCGTGAAAGCCATTCCTGCTGGAACGACTCCGACCATGGCTTTTTGCTATCCTGATCACGTGGCGGAATACCTATCGAGTGGCGCAAGCGAAGAAATGGGGCAATATTCGACAGACTCCGTTATCGGTTTTGACAAGGATGAAACTGAAACCGGTGGCATTTCGGATTTCATCGATGAATTCTGGCAAGAAGGGCAGGTTTATGCTGAAAAGGGCATCTATTCCCTCCCTTATGCAAAATCGACTGAAGTTATCTACTACAACAAAACGGAATTCGATAAAAAAGGCTATACCATTCCTAAAACCTGGGATGGCCTTTGGAATCTTTGCCGTCAAATCAAAAAAGACTATTCGTCCGTTGAGAATCTAGTGCCTCTTGGCATCAATAGCGATGCTAATATGTACATCACTTTCTCGGAACAGATGAATATCCCTTTTACGAGCGCAACCGGCGATCATTATTTATTCGACAACGATCAAGCGAAAGCCCTTATTAAAAAGTTGAAGGACTATTACGATGAAGGCCTTTTCGTTACCGAAGGGACGAGCGAAAACAACAACTATACGTCGAACCGCTTCGTGAAGGGCGCTTCTAAAAACGGTAGTTTGATGTTTATTGGTAGCACCGGAGGCACCTCTTATGCTTGGCCTGGCGGCGGCCCTTCGAAAGCATTCGAAGTGGCGGTAGCGGTTCCTCCGAGCGTGGATGAAAACAAACCTGCTGTTATTACGCAAGGTCCATCCATCACCTTCTTTAAACGATCCTCATTGAAAGAGAAATACGCCGCATGGCTTTTTTACAAATGGATTACGAATACCGATAATAGCGCGGAATATGCTTTATTGACCGGGTATGAACCCGTTCGTAACTCGAGTTATGAGACGGACGCTTATAAGGATATGCTTGCGACTCCTGTCGATCCTGATAGCGACGATAAGACGATGCTTTTTGCTGCCGTTGCGAAGACCACGGTCACCATGAAGAAATCTTATTTTAGCTCTCCCGTTTTCGTGGGGAGTTCCAAAGCGCGTGAAGCGGTTGGTGAGATTTTTCCGGCTGTTGCTCTTAATGAGAAGACAATCGACGAGGCTTTTGATGAAGCTTTGAAGCGTTGTGTCTTCTAGGGAGGGGGGATAGAATGCTAAAGAAAACTTTCATAACGTTGGGATTAGGCACGCTTGTTCTTGGCGGCCTTTCCTTTACGACGCTCGCTAGTTGTTCTAGTGACGATGGCGTCGATTATGTTTCTCAAACGAAGCTTGATGTGGATTATAAAGGAAAGAACTTCATTCGAGATGGTATTGGAAAGGTTACTCTTCGCCAAGGAATCGATGGCGATACCGCTCATTTTTACGATGATAATGGGACGACTATTATCAAAGGCCGTTTTATTGGCGTCGATACGCCAGAATCTACTGGGCAATTGCAACCATGGGGGCATGGCGCAAAGGTTTTTACAACCGAGAAGCTTAAAAACGCCAAAACCATTGTTTTGGAAAGCGAAGACCCCACGAAACCGGCCGAAAAGGATTCCACTGGCACTCGTTATAAATGCTTTGTTTGGGTAAGCGACGTCGAAAATGGCGATATTACTACCTTTAAGATGATAAATCTTTGGCTTGTTCAAGAAGGCTGGAGTGCTGGGAAAGGCATAAGCGGCAGCAAATACGCGAATACCTTTACGGAGGCCGATTTACAAGCGCAAAAGAAAAAACTTCACATTTGGAGCGATGGGAAAGATCCAGATTTCAATTACGCCGATCCTGTGGAATGCGATCTGCAACTTATTAACGAAGGCAAGATCAAAAAATCCGGCGAGACTTCTTATAGCGACTACGATTGGAATGAAAATAAAGTCACTATCAAAGGCATCGTTTGCGATATTCGCGGGACTGATTGCTGGGTCAATTTGACTTTCAATAACGAACTTACGGGCGGGGTCGACAAAACCTATGGCATGTACGTCTTCACGATGTATAAGTCCTATCCGCCTTTGCTTCACATTGGCAATCTCGTTCAATTAACGGGAACAATTACCGCTTATATGGGCAATTATCAAATGGTGGATGTTTATTGGAGCCGAACTTCGAAAGACCCTGATAACATCCAACTCCTTGAAAGTAAGGTGGAGACACCTGTTGTTGATGTTGAAGCGAAGGACATCACTCGCAATAGCGAGACGGGCAAAAACTATTTGAACGTTGTCGTCAACTGCGTGACGCCACTCTATGCAACAGGTTGTAAGGTCACCGAAACATCAAGCGGCTATACCATTGGCGCCTACTTGACGGATCTTGAACGCAAAACGGAACTCTATCTTTATGTGGATGATCAAGTCCATTTGAAGAATGACGAAGGCGTTCGCTTGACCTCCAAAGACGATGTTATGGCGTTTTTGGGCAACAAAAATGATCCATTTAAAGTTCGTGCACCTATTACTATTTTCACGAGCGAAGATGGAAGCTATACGAACTACGATCTTTGCTATACCGGAACGGCCTCGATTACGTTCCTTAGAGAAGAAACCAAATAAAAGGAAGGAAAATACAAAATGAAAAAAGGATATTTACTTGTTCTCTCGCTCTTGTCGCCTCTTGCTTTGACGGGATGTGGGAAAAAAGACACGAAGATGAGTCTTGAAGACGCTAAGATCCAAGCAGTCAACCAAGTCTCCTATAGCGACTATGCCACTAGTGGCGTTCAAGGCGATTTTGAGCTCATTACTAAATCGGTGGTTGAAGACTATACTTTTGATATCTCCTATACCGTCGGAGAGCTTAAGGAGTACAAGGGAAAAGACGATTCCGTTTATCATTTCATAGCAGTGTCAACGGATGGTAAAACGGCGAAAGTTACTCCCCCTAATTATCTTGACGCGAATCTTGATTTCAAAAGCACCTATGCCCAATGCTATCTTGAGGCATCCTTCTCTTATAATGGCGAAGTTTATAAGACCAAGAAATATAATATCAAGGTCAATGCTGTTTCGAGTTGCACCATCAAAGAACTCTATGGCGAGAATCTTCTAAAAAGCGGCATCTCGGTCGAAGTGGATGCTTATTACATGGGAGCCTATTCGAATACGACCCATTATCAAGGCGCTTTCGTCCAAGATGGCGACGCCGGATTGCTTATCTATGGTATGGACTATAACAAGCTTCCAGCCGGTCTTAAAGTGGGCGATCCGATTCATATCACTGGCACGACTTCGCCTTATAATGGCCTTCAAGAATTGAAGAATTACCGATGAAGCGGCCATTAGTAAGCTTTCGAAACCTGTCACCATCGAGTTCAACAAGCAAACTAAATTCGAGTACTACAATTTGAGCGCTTTGGTGCACGTTAAGGGCACGGTCTCGGATTATTCTCTTAACGAGAAGGATGCGAGCCGAAGAAAAATCAAGGGGAAGATCACGACAGAAGATGGCGGCGTTATTGCGGTTTTCGCCGATGAAAAGTATATGGACGCCGATAATTTCGCTGCTGTCGTGACCAAGTTCGTGGATGGTGCCACTGTCGACGTCACCAGTTTCCTTGGATACTACAGCAAATCCTCAACCTTTAATGCGAGTAGCGTTCAATTGGTGAATCCTATTTTTGCTGATTAGTTTTCGATTTTTTAGGAGAACGAGAGAATGATTTATTGTCAAAAGTGTGGAACGAAAAATTCAAAGGAGAATGAAGTCTGCAAAAAATGCGGCGCTCCTTTAGAAGAGACATTAACCGATGGGAATGAACGTCCTCTCGTCCAAAAACTCCATCAAATGGAGAATGTTTACCGAGAAAAGAAAGATAGCGCCATGTCTTTTGTTGTCATTGGCTCCATTTTGCTTATTCTTGGCGTGATTTTCTTCGTTTTGTCTTTCAAACTTCCTTCGGCGACCGCCGCTAACAAAGTGCTTATCACGACCTGCTTTGAATTTTGGGTATCCATGGTTGGACTTATTGGAGGAGGGGCTTGCTTTATTTATGGTCTTGTTTTGCTCTTCCTTTGCCTTAACAAGCTGAAAGTATTGAAAGAAGACATCGTTACTATTCGGACCTCGAAGTCTCCTCTTATTCCCGATCCTCAAAAGAAGTAATGATGGATTTAAAAAGGGCTTGGCAATCGCCTGGCCCTTTTCTTTATTTTCACTTGCGGACGCTCTCTTAGTTCCTTATAATAATCGAGCGTTTCAAAGCGCGATGGTCCCTTAGCTCAGTTGGTAGAGCAGCTGACTCTTAATCAGCGGGTCGCGGGTTCGAGTCCCTCAGGGATCACCAATATGAAAAGCAAGCCTCTTATGAGGCTTTTCTTTTTTAGCAGAGCTTTACCATTTCTTTGAATATTGTGGATAAATGGGAGAAAATATACAATCATGAGTAACAGGAGATTGTTATGAAAACGGTTGCGAACATTTTGTGGATTATTTTCTTTGGCTGGTGGTATTGGATTTATTACATGATCGTTGGGGTTTTATGTTGTATCACCATTCTTTTTATACCGGTTGGGCTTCAATGTTTTAAATTTGCTAACCTTATGTTCGCTCCCTTCGGGAAGACTGTCATTTTGACAAAGAACGGCGGCAAAATGTTTATAAACGTTTTATGGGCCATTCTGTTTGGATGGGAGAATGCGCTTCTTGTTCTCCTTAGTGGCGTTCTTTGCTGTATTACTATTATCGGCATTCCAGTTGGCCTCCAACTTTTTAAAGCGGCCAAATTCATCCTTTTGCCAATTGGTGCCAAAATATCTTAATTTCATTGCTAAAGCTTCGTTCTTTTGACTTCTCGCTCTTTATTTCTGAAACTCTTTTTCATTAGAATGTACTTATGGAAACAAAACCAAGTGTCTATAGGCTTGCCAGAGCCAAGTCTTTCTTGAAAAAGAATGGTAACAAGAAATTTATTTCTTTGGATGATCTTTCCAAAGGAGTCGGTGTTTATAGCGATGTTTTGGCGAATGACCTCGTCTTCTTTGAGCCGATGATTTTGATGGATCCTTCTTTGAATATGCATGTTCTTCTTCCAGCTATCGAGACCTATTTGACGAAAGAAAAAGAAAAGAGGGCGGCTCTTCCAAAAAAGAAAAGACAAATCGCCCGCAAGAAAGAGCTCGATGAATACAAGAACTATGTCGATTTCATTTATCAAAAATTAGCAGGGGCGGGAGGACTCCTTTCTCCCTCGGCCGATCTTAATGATCATGATCTTCATGTTCTTAATATTCTTGTCCGTAACGAAGTAAAGAAAAGAAGAAAAATCAAAAAATCGCTAACGAAATCCGTTTGATTTTGTTTTTGCTTGATATTTCTTTCAAAAGAGCCTCTTTTTCCGTATGGTCAAACATCTCGTTTTGTTGATAAAAAAGGCACGAGAAATTAAACTTATAGCATACAGAAAAGGAGAATTATTACTGTATGAAACGTAGACTCGTTTGTTTGACGCTTGCGGCTGCGAGCTTCATGGCTCTTGTCGGCTGCTCGAATAACCAAGGCGGTTCGAGCGCCGCTCCAAGCACAGAACCGACTCCTAGCAGCTCTGATAGCAGAAAAGTTCTTTCTGTGACCATCGATTCATCGGAAACGACGGTTAAAGTTGCTGAAAGCCTCACCTTAACGGCCTCTGTCGAAGTTGAAGGAGGTGCTAGCAAGCTTGTTACTTGGTCGATTGAAAGCGGCGAAGAGTTTGCTACCATTGGCGCCGATTCTGGTAAGTTGGAAGGCAAATTTGTTGGTACAGTTGTCGTCAAAGCGACTTCCGTTTTCGATCAGACCAAATTTGCCACCAAGACCATTGAAGTCGTTGACGGCTTCAACAAAATTTCCGAGGTGACGCAAGCTGGAACTTATATGGTTCGCGGCGTGATTGTCGCAATCAACGCGAAAGGATTCTTGATTAGCGACAAAACCGGTACGACTCTTGTTTTTTTGAATGAGGTTCCAACCGGATATCAAATTGGCGATTATGTGAGCGTGAGCGAGAAGCTTGTTGAAGGTGAGCACCAACCAAGCAATGGCATTTGGGAATTTACTAAAGACGCGGAAATCAAAAAACTTGAAACTGCCGCCCCGACCATTGACACCTCTGCCACTCCTCTAACCAAAGCCATCGCCGATGGTTGGAAGAGCATTACCG